>Ga0180221_1000085_pt1 | contig 164022 bp, 171 predicted proteins | sample eDN5th37CKraftMG_FD_151339 | JGI IMG/M metagenome (GOLD analysis project Ga0180221, IMG submission 151339) | Enriched Miracle-Growth compost microbial communities from Emeryville, California, USA - eDNA 5th pass 37_C Kraft MG (version 2) (version 2) ... | reverse complement strand
CGACTCGCAGGACACGTCTTGGCGTTGCGATGCAATGTCACTCCGGGTTCTCCTCGAGAAGGTTGCTGGCGTCGCAACCCGCAGCCTCCGAGGAGGCCCGGACGTAACAAGACTCCTGCCGCGTAGATCTAGGCTTCCGGCTATCGCCTCGTGCGCTACGAAGGTACCGTTCCGCGCGGAGGCTGCACCCTGATGGACGACGTACACGATCCCGAGCTCCAGGTCACGCTGGCGGACGCCGACGGCGCCACGGTCGTCGTCGTCGACGGCGAGCTGGACGCCGCCAGCACCCCCGAGCTGTCGGGGCCGCTGACGGATGCGCTCGCCGACGGCGCGAGCGTCGTGCTCGACCTGTCGGCCGTGAGCTTCGTCGACTCCACCGGCCTGCACGCGATCATCGACGCCCGCACCGAGGCCGACGAGCGCGGCGGGCGTCTGGAGATCTGCTGCGAGCCCGACGGCCCGGTGGCGCGGGTCATCGAGGTCGCGCTGCCGGGGATGATCGAGCTGCATCCCACCCGCGAGGCCGCGCTGGCGGCCGTCGCGGACTGACGCGTGGGCGCCGACGCCGCGGCCCTGCTGACCGCCGGCGCGCTCGTGCTGACCGATGGCGGGATCGAGACCCGCCTCGTCTACGAGATGGGCGTCGAGCTGCCCGAGCCGCTGCAGTCGGCGGCGCTCGTGGGGACCGACGCGCTGCGCGAGCTGTACGTCAGCTACGTCGAGGCCGCGCGGGCCCACGGGCTGCCGGTGATCCTCGGCACGCCGACGTTCCGCGCCGGCGCCCGCCACGCGGAGGCGGCCGGGGCGGACGTCGGCGAGGTCAACGCCGCCGCGGTGCGCCACCACCTGGCCATCCGCGACGCCGCCGGCGACGGGCCGCCGATCCTCGTCGCCGGCGTCCTCGGGCCGCAGGGCGACGCGTACACGCCGTCCGAGGCGCCGGGCCCCGAGGAGGCCGAGCGCTACCACGCGATCCAGGCGGGCGCGCTCGCGGCCGCCGGCCCCGACCTGCTGTTCGCGCCCACGTTCCCCGCCGTCGGCGAGGCCGTCGGCTGCGTCCGCGCGATGACCGCCACCGGGCTGCCGGCGGTCATCTCCTGGGTGCTGGACCGCGACGGGCGCGTCCTCGACGGGACGCCGCTGGCCGACGCGATCGCCCGCGTCGACGCGGCGTGCGACCCGGCCCCGCTGTACCACTCGCTGAGCTGCGTCCATCCCACGGTCGCCGAGCGGGCGCTGGCGGGCGTGGCGCCCGGGCGCGTGCTGGAGTGCAAGGCCAACGGCTCGCCGCTGACGCCCGCCGAGCTCGTCGCGCTCGACCACCTGGAGGGCGACGACCCCGGCACGTTCGCCGCCGGGATGTGGCGCCTGCACACCGGGCACGGCCTGCGGATCCTCGGCGGCTGCTGCGGCACCGACGCGCGCCACATGCGCGCGCTCGGCGCGCTGATGGCGGCCTGACGCTCCTCCCGCCGGCACGAGCCGACGGCGGCGGCCGGTAGGGTGTCGCAGCGATGGCGGCAGGTGGACGACGGCTCGCGGCGTGTGCGGTCGCGGTGTGCCTCCTCGCCGGGTGCGGCGGCGACGACGACGGCCAGGCCGAGCGCGATCGCGCCTACATCGAGCAGGTGAACACCGCCGTCGAGCGCTTCGCGCGCGAGGCCAAGCAGCTCCCGTCGGGGTTCGAGGCCGAGACGCTGCGCACCTACTCCGCGGCGCTGGACCGCACGGCCGAGCGGCTGCGCGACATCGATCCGCCGCCGTCGGTCGCGCGCCTGCACGCGCAGCTCGCCGACGACGTGGCGGTCTACGCCGACGCGATCGAGCAGGCCGCGCAGGCGCCGCTCAGCGAGGACGCCGAGCGGGTCGTCGCCGCGCAGCAGGACGTGATGCGCGCGACCGAGACCGCCAACACCGAGGTCAACCGGACGCTGAAGGCGATCGGCCGCCGGCTCGACGAGAGCGGCTGACGCTCAGGCGGCCGGGGTGTCCGGCAGTCCCCAGGTGAGGCGCGCGGTCGGCCCGGTGCCGGCGCCGAACAGGTCGTCCAGGACGGCCGACGGGTCCTCGATCCCCATCTCCTCGCGCAGCCTGCGTCCCACCTCGCCGCGGTTGGCGCCCGCGACGGCCTGCTCGATCGCGACCAGCCGGACGGCGGCGACGTCGGTCCCCTCCTCCGGCGCCTTGGCCGGCGCCGCCGTGGTCAGCGCGCGGACCGCGGCCTCCAGGCGGGCGGTCACGTCGTGCAGGGACGCGGCCAGCGCCTCGCCGCGCCGGTGCGTCTCGGCGGCGAGCAGGATCGTGTCGTGAGCAAGCCGCAGCAGCCGGGCGAGATCGTCGCGCGGCGAGGGCTCGATGGCGTCCAGGATGGCCCGGGCGCGCGCGGACAGCGGCTCGTTCACGGCGGCGATGATAGGTGCGCGGTCACGTCTGTCGCACTCGTGCGCACCGCGTCGAGGAAGTCCTCCCACGGCGTCGACCACGCCGCCAGCGCCCGGGCCGCGTCGATCGCCGCGGGATCGCCGGCCGCCGCGCTCCAGTCGAACGCCGCGCCGACCCACAGCGCGGCCCCCGCCTCGTCGAGCGCGCGGGCCGCCGCGAGCACCTGCGGGACGGGTCCGTCGAGCGGCGCGTACGTGGGCATCCACACGGCGTCGCCGCGCCACAGCGGGCCGTCGTGGTAGCCGAGCGCATCGACGCTCGGATGCCCCGCGGCGACCACCTCGAAACGGCGCGCGAGCTCGTCCCACTGCGACCAGTCGAAGCGGTCGAACGGCGGCACGAAGACCGCGGGGACGATCGCGACGGCGGCCAGCTCCGCCGCCGCCCGGTCCAGCCGCTCGGCCAGCGCCTTGGGCGCCAGGCCGGCCAGCTCGGACCGGCGCGTCGCGCCGCGGCGCCGCGTGCGGTGGTCGAGCCCGTGGGCGGCGAACGCGACCCCGTCGCGGCGCAGCCGGGCGAGCATCTCCAGCTCGTCGTTGGCGAGCGGCCGCCAGCCCTCGGCGCGGGGGTCGTGGGGCCGGCGCGACACCCGGGGCGTCACCGCGACGAGGTAGCGCAGCCCGGCCTCGACCATCGCCTCGTGGAACGCGGCGAAGCGCGCCGTGCCGTGGCGGTCGGGGTCGTCGTCGGCGAGCGGGTGCGGGAACGCGCCGGCGCGCACGAGCAGGCGCGGCGGGCCGGCCGCGGCGTCGCCGAGCACCGCGCGCCGGGCGGCCATCGCGCGCTCGACGGTCTCGCGCTCGAAGCGCAGCGCCCCGCGGCGCATGAGCCGGCGCTGGTAGCGGCGGCTGGGCAGCGACGGGACGCGCCGCGTGCGGGTCGCCTCGCGCACCTCGACGCGCGCGAGCTGCGACGGCCGCAGGGTCCCGGCCGCCAGCTCGGGCGCGAACAGCAGCCGGCGGCTGCGCTCGCTGTCGCGACGGCTCGGATCCTCGGCCATGGGCCCTATTGTGGACCCGTGTCCCCGTTCTGGATCTGGACGCAGGTCGCGATCGTCGTCTTCGTGCTGATCGGCATCGTCATCGGCGCCGTGAACCTCCTGTGACGTCGCGTCACCGCTGACTCGCCGCGGCCGGGGCCGCCGATATGATCGCGCGCGTTCCGGGGACCGGGGAAACGGGAGAGGAAGACGGATGTTCAAGTCGATCGTTGTGGGCACCGATGGCTCCGAGACGGCGTCCGAGGCGGTGCGCCAGGCGGTCGAGCTCGCGCGCGGGATCGGCGCGAAGATCCAGCTCGTCAGCGCGTACGAGCCGGTCCCGGAGTCGCGGCTGCGCGAGGAGAAGCAGCAGGTGCCCCAGGACCTGCAGTGGATGATCAACCCGCGCGAGGACGTCGACGCGACCCTCGAGGACGCCGCCGAGATGGTGCGCACCGCGGGCGTCGAGGTCGAGACCTACGCGCGCCAGGGCGATCCGGCCGACGCGATCCTCGACGTGGCCGAGGAGACCGAGGCCGACCTCATCGTCGTCGGCAACAAGGGCATGACCGGCGCCAAGCGCTTCCTGTTGGGGTCGGTGCCCAACAAGGTCAGCCACCACGCCCCGTGCTCGGTGCTGATCATCCGGACGACGTGAGCAGCCCCCCGAACGGGCTCGTCGTCGCCGCGTTCGCGCTGATCAGCCCCGCCCCGTAGCGGCGGTCGTAGCCCGGCGCGCCGAGGTCGCGCGCGGTCGCCTTCAGGTGCGCGAGGATCCGCTCGGGCGACGGGTCGGGCCCGAGGACGCCGGTGGCGAGGATCAGCGCGATGACGCCGGACACGTGCGGCACCGCCATCGACGTGCCCTCGTAGCCGGACGGCAGGCCGAACCGCGACGGGTCCCGGCCGAGGTAGGTCATCTGGTAGATGTCGAGCCCGGGCGGCAGGTCCACGCGGCAGCGCGGGTCGTCGGGCAGGTCGGCGTCGGCGCCGCCGCCGGGCGCGACGACGTCGAGGCCGCGGCCCTCGTTGGAGAAGTCCGACAGGCAGCCGTGCTGGGTCGTGGCGCCGACCGCGATCACCTCGGGCGCGCGCGCGGGATACGTCACGACCTTGCCCGCCTCGTTGCCGGAGGCGCTGACGAGCACGGCGCCGCGCCGGTGCGCGTAGCGGATCGCCCGCAGCAGGCCGCGGATCTCGCTGCGCCGCACGCTGCCGGGGAACTCGAGCGACATGTTGATGATGTCGGCCCCGTTGCGGGCGGCGAAGCGCACGCCCTTGGCGATGACCCGGGCGTCGCCCTCGCCGCGCGAGTCGAGCACGCGCACGGGCATGATCGTCGCCTCGTAGGCGATCCCGGTCACGGCGATGCCGTTGTTGGTGCGCTCGGCGATCGTCGAGGCGACGTGCGTGCCGTGGCCGTTGTGGTCGTCGGGGTAGGGGTCGTCGTCGACGAAGTCGTAGCCCTTCGCGAACGTCGTCCCGACGAGGTCCGGGGAGCGCCGGAAGCGCCCGTGGTCGGCGTAGGCGACGCCGGTGTCGAGGACGGCGACGACGACGCCGCGCCCCCCGGGCCGCCCGGCCGCGGCGGCGCGGGCCCACGCGGGCTCGACGTCGATGCCGTACTCGGCGGCCAGGAAGTTCCACTGCAGCTCCCGCCAGGAGCCCGGCGTGGTCTCGCGGCCCGGGTCGTCGGGCGTCGGCAGCACCGGCGCCGCCTGGGCGATCCGCGCGGTCGGCCCGGCCGCCTCGGCGAGGCCCGGGGCGCCGAGCGCTGCGGCGAGGGCGGCGGCGGCCGCGGCGATCAGGCGGGGACAGGGCATGATGCGGACTTGGATGATGGCCGAGCGGCTCTTTCCAGGCGACGAGCACTTCATGCGCGAGGCGATCGCGCAGGCGCGTCGAGCGCTGGAACACGACGACGTGCCGATCGGCGCGGTCGTCGTGCACGACGGGGAGATCATCGGCGCCGGCCACAACGAGCGTGAGCTGCGCCAGGACCCGACGGCCCACGCCGAGATCATCGCGCTGCGCGCGGCGGCGGCCGCGCTGGGCTCCTGGCGGGTGCTCGACTCGGTCCTGTACGTGACGCTGGAGCCGTGCGCGATGTGCGCGGGCGCGATCGTCCTCGCGCGCGTGCCGCGCGTCGTCTACGGGTGCACCGACCCCAAGGCGGGCGCGGCCGGCTCGGTGCTCGACGTGCTCGCCGAGCCGCGGCTCAACCACCGCCCGGCCGTCGAGGGCGGCGTGCACGCCGACGAGTGCGCGGCGCTGCTGCGCGACTTCTTCGCGGCGCGGCGCCGACCGCGCTGAGCGCCGAGGTCAGACGCCCTCGGGCAGCGTGCGGGGCGCGCGGTTGCGCGCGCACGGCCGTCCCAGCGGCTGGTCGGCGAAGAAGCGGGCGAACGCCTGCCCGGCGCAGCGCGACGTGGTCAGCGCGGCGTGGCCGACCTCGGGCAGGATCACGAGCCGGCCGCGGGGCGCGCGGCGCGCCTCCCTGCGGGCGTAGGCGACCGGGGTGGAGAGGTCCCAGGTGCCGGCGATCAGCAGCACGGGGACGTCGGGCAGCGGGCCGGGCTGCGGCGGCGGCGCGACCTGCGTCGCCGGCCACTGGCGGCACGTCTCCATCACGCCGTTGCCGGCCGCGGTCGCGCGGTCGAACGGCCCCAGCCGGCGCGGCAGCCGGCTGGCCGCCTCGGCGATCGCGGGGCCGCGCGTCGCCGGGTCGGTCGCGGGCGAGCCCCACGGGAAGGCCACGTCGGCGCACAGCGTCGCGCTGTGCAGGCCCCACGAGTTGTGGGCCGGGTCCGGGTCGTCGTTCATCTGGCGGATCGTCGCCGCCATGCGCACGAGCAGGTCGGGGTCGCCGGCGAGCGCGCGGTCGACCGCGGTGGGGAACGCCGGGAACAGGCCCTGCGCGAACGACGACAGCGACGCGAGCAGGTCGAACAGCGCGGGCCCGTCGATCCGCAGGCCGTCCGCGCGGATCGGCGTGCGGTTCACGCGGCGCACGAGGCGGCGCAGGTCGCGCACCGGCGTGCGCGTGACGCCGCGGCAGGCCGGGCCCCGCGCGCACAGCTCGCGCAGCACCCGCGCGCCGTGGCGCATCGGCACGGCGCTGAACGGGTCGACGTCCTCCTGGGGCACGACCGAGTCGAGCACCAGCCGGGTCACGCGGTCCGGGTGCGCGCGCGCGTAGCGCTCGGCCACGTACGTGCCGTAGGAGACGCCGAAGAGCGCCCACTGCTCGACGCCGAGCGCGATCCGCACGGCCTCGAGGTCGGCGACGGTGTCGGTCGTGCTGTAGAAGCCGCGCGCGCCGCCGACGATCTCGCCGCAGGCCGGGACCGCGCCGCGGGGCGGGACCGTGAAGTCGGTGAGCGCGGCGCGCTGCAGGGCCGGGCAGTCGAGCGCGGTCGCGCCGGTGCCGCGCTGGTCGAGCATGGCGATGCGGTGCCTGCTGGCGCGCTGCAGCGCCTGGGCGCTGACCTCGGCGTACTCGTCGATCATCGCCTGCCCGGGGCCGCCGCCGAGCGCGAGCAGCACCGGCCCGTCGCCGGGCTGCACGATCACCGGCAGCCCGAGCGTCCCGGGGACCGCGCCGGAGCGGTCCAGCGGCACCTCGACCGTGAGGCACTCGAACCCGTCCGGGCACCTGGCGGCGCTCTGCGCGGTCGCCGCCGGCGCGCTCCACGCGAGGAACAGCGCGAGCGCGACGAGCAGGCCCGCAACCGAGACGCGCCGTCCGCGGAGCATCAGGGCCGGCAGCCTAGCGCCCCTCCCCGTTGCTAGCCTCGTGTCCGCCGCATCGCCCGGAGGGGTGCCGGAGTGGTTGAACGGGGCGGTCTCGAAAACCGTTGTGCGGGTAACCCCCGTACCGAGGGTTCGAATCCCTCCCCCTCCGCTGGAAGCCCCGCGTTCGCGGCGGGGCGGGGTCGGATCCGAGAGGTGCGCGACCCCGTGGCCGCATGCCCGCCGACGTGTGGCACATGGCAGCCGGTATGCGGACGCCATGTGCCACACGTCCCGCGCGGGGCGGCGCCGAGATGAGCGGCGGCGCGCCATGCGGTCCGCGAGTTCCCCACCCTCCGGCGCCCGGTGCGAGATGCTCGCGCCCATGACGACTCTCACCGCACGGCTCGTGGGTGGGCCGACCGCCGTCCTGGAGTACGCCGGCCTGCGCTGGCTGACCGACCCGACGTTCTCGCCGCCGGGCGACTACGAGGGCGGGCTCGTCAAGACGACCGGGCCGGCCATCGAACCCGACGCGATCGGGCCGATCGACGTCGTGCTGCTCTCGCACGACCATCATGCCGACAACCTCGACCCGGAGGGGCGGGCGTTCCTGCCGAGAGCGACCCGGGTCCTGACCACGGCCGCCGGCGCGCAGCGGCTCGGCGGCGACGCGATCGGCCTCGAGCCGTGGACGTCGGTCGAGATCCCGCGCCCCGACGGCGGCGCGGTCACGGTGACCGCCGTCCCGGCCCAGCACGGTCCCGACGGCACCGACGAGATCACCGGGCCGGTGATCGGCTTCGTCCTCGAGGGCGAGGGTATCGAGCGCGTGTACGTCTCGGGCGACAACGCCTCGCTGGACGTCGTGCGCACGATCGCCGAGCGCGTCGGCCCGGCCGACGTCGCCGTGCTGTTCGCCGGCGCGGTGTCGATCCCGCAGATCTTCGGCGGCGCGTACCTGACGCTGTCGAGCGAGCGGGCCGCGCAGGCGGCGGAGCTGCTGGGCGCCCGAGCGGTCGTCCCCGTGCACTTCGAGGGCTGGGGCCACTTCACCCAGGGCGCGGCCGAGCTGCGGGCGGCGTTCGCCGGCTACGGCGTCAGCGACCGCCTCGCCCTGCCCGAGCGGGGGGGAGACGGTTATCGTCTGACATATTCGCGCCGCGGTCCCCCGGACGCGCGGGATCGTGATACCGTCGGCCCGTGACCAGGATTGTCGACAATCCTGACGACGATTGCTACGGGCGGCTTCGCGCGGCGATCATCTCCGGAGAGCTGCAGCCCAACGAGCGGCTGGTCGAGCTCGAGCTCAGCGAGCGGCTCGGGCTCGGTCGCGCTGCCATCCGCACCGCGCTCGTGCGGCTGGAGGCCGACGGGCTCGTCGAGCGCGAGCGCAACCGCGGCGCCAAGGTCCGCATGGTCGGCCAGCGCGAGGCCTCGGAGATCCTCGAGGCGCGCGCCGTGCTCGAGGGGCTGGCCGCCCGCCACGCCGCGCTGCACGCGACCGACGAGGACATCGCCCGCCTGCGCGAGATCCTCGGCCGGATGCGGGAGCTGCTCGACGCCGGCGACCTCGTCGGCGCCTCCGACGAGCAGGCGGTCCTGCACCGCACGATCGGCGAGATGTCGGGCCACGGCACCGCCCTGCGGCTCATCTCCGGGCTGCGCTCGCAGGTCGTGCGCTACCAGTACCGCACGATCCTGGTCCCCGGGCGCCCCGGCGAGTCCTTCGAGGAGCACAGCGCGATCGTCGAGGCGATCGCCGCCGGCGACCCCGACGCCGCCGAGGAGGCGATGCGCCGCCATCTCGCCAACGTGGCCGGAACCCTCCCGGCGGAGGTCCGGGGCGCGTGAGCAGCGGCGCGCATGCGCGCCCGGGTCTCGTGGTCGGGATGCTCGGACTGGGGGAGGCGGGCTCCGCCATCCGCGACGACCTGCGGGCCGCGGGGGTGACGGTGCGCGGCTACGACCCGCTGCCCGAGACCGCGCCCGACGTCGACGCGCCCGCCGCCGTCGCCGAGGGCGCCGACGTCGTGCTCAGCCTCACCACGGCCGCCCACGCGATGGAGGCCGCCCGCTCGGTGCTCGACGCGCTCTCGCCCGGCCAGGTCTACGCCGACGGCAACACCTCGTCGGCCGCCCTCAAGCGCGAGCTCGCCGACCTGATCGCCCCGACCGGCGCGCGCTTCGTCGACGTCGCGCTGATGGCGCCGGTCCCCGGCCGCGGCGTGCGCACGCCGATGCTCGTCAGCGGCCCGGGCGCCGAGGCCTTCACCGAGATCTTCACGCCGCTGGGGACGCCCGTCGACGACGGCGGGCCCCAGCCCGGCGACGCCGCCCAGCGCAAGCTGCTGCGCAGCGTGCTCTGGAAGGGGATGGCGGCGGTCATCACGGAGTCCCTCGCCGCGGCCCGGGCGGCCGGGGCGGAGGACTGGATGCGCGCCCAGATCGTCAGCCTCTTCGAGGAGGCCGACGGGGTCCTGGCGCAGCGCATGGAGCACGGCAGCATCCGCCATGCCGAGCGGCGGATGCACGAGATGCGGGACGTGGCCGCGATGCTGGACGGGCTCGGAGTACGACCGCGGGTGGCCGAGGCGGCCGCCGGCTGGCTGGAGGAGCTGCAGAATGGCCGATGAGCGCGAGCACCCGATCCCCAGCGACCGCGCGCGCGAGCTGGTTCGCGGCGCGGTCGACTACCACATCCACATCGCCCCGGACTTCGTGGCGCGGCGGATCACCGACATCCAGCTCGCCCGCCGCTGCCTGGAGACCGGGCAGGCCGGCTTCGGCCTGAAGTCGCACTACACGTCGACGGCCGAGCGCGCCCAGGTCGTCGCCGAGGCGGTGCCCGGCGTCACCGTGCTCGGCTCGATCACGCTCAACCGCGCGGTCGGCGGGCTCAACCCGCTCGCGGTCGAGATCGCCGCGCGCGAGGGGGCGCGCGTCGTGTGGTTCCCGACCGTGAGCTCGGTCAACGAGCAGCACGAGGTCCTGCAGGCCGACCCCAACGGCAAGGTCCCCGTCTGGGTGCGCTTCGAGCTGTCGCTGCGCGAGGCCGGCCTGGCCTGCGAGCCGGTGCCGGTCGTCGACGAGCGCGGCGAGCTGCTGCCCGAGGCCCACGAGGTCCTCGAGGTCATCGCCCGCCACGACATGGTGCTCTGCACCGGCCACCTGTCGCGCGACGAGATCTTCACGCTCGTCGACGGCGCGGTCGCCGCCGGCGTGCGCCAGATCGTGGTCACCCACCCCGAGTTCCCGTCCCAGAACGTCTCGCCGGCCGACCAGGTCGCGCTGGCCGAGAAGGGCGCGCTGCTGGAGCGCTGCTTCACGACCACCTACACCGGCAAGGCCCCGTGGGAGCGCTTCTTCGAGGCGACCCGCGCGGTCGGCGCCGAGAACACGCTGTGGTCCACCGATCTGGGACAGCGCTTCAACCCGCCGGTGGAGGACGGGATGGCCCTGATGGCCGACCGCTTCCTGGAGGCCGGCTTCAGCGAGGAGGAGGTTCGCACCATGGCCGTCACGAACACGCGCCGGATCGCCGGCCTGGAGGCGCTGTCGAATGTCTAGGCGCCTGCTCGTCATCGGCGCCCATTCCGCCGACTTCGTCTGGCGCGCCGGCGGCGCGATCGCGGTCTGCACCGCCAACGGCGGCACGGCCGAGGTCGTCGCCCTGTCCTATGGCGAGCGCGGCGAGTCCGGCGAGCTGTGGAAGCAGGAGGGGCAGACCGTCGAGAACGTCAAGAAGATCCGCCACGGCGAGGCGGAGCGCGCGGCCGCGCATCTCGGCGCGAGCTTCCGCTGCCTGGATCTCGGCGACTACCCGCTGGAGATCGGCGCCGAGCAGCTGCTGCTGATCGCCGACGTCATCCGCGAGTTCGCCCCCGACGTCGTCGTCACGCACACCGACACCGACCCGTTCAACCCCGACCACCCGGTGGCCTTCCGGGCCGTCGACCGCGCCCGCGGGCTGGCCGCCGGCGCCGGGGTCTCCAGCGCGTTCCCGACGATCAAGCCGCCGGCGATGTTTCTGTTCGAGCCCCACCAGCCCGAGCTGTGCAACTTCACGCCGACGACGTTCGTCGACATCACGTCGGTGATCGACCGCAAGCAGGCGGCGATGGAGGAGATGCAGGCCCAGAAGTACCTGCAGACCTACTACCGCGAGCGCGCCGACCACCGCGGCAACCACGCCCGCCGCGCGTCGGGCAACCAGGAGATCCGCCAGGCCGAGGCCTTCCAGCGCGTGATCCCCCAGGTGGTGAGCGAGCTTTGACCGTCGGCGCCGACACCATCGCCGAGCTGGCCCGCCTCGGCTCCGCCACCGTGTACGAGGCGGGCGGACGGCGCGGCTACGTCGACGCCGACCTGATCCAGATCGTCCCGGGCAGCCGCGTGGCCGGGCCCGCGCGGACCGTGCGGTGCGCCCAGGGCGACAACCTGATGGTGCACGCGGCCATGGCCGCCGTGCAGCCGGGCGACGTGCTCGTGCTGACGATGCCCGAGCCGGCGCCGGTCGCGCTCGTCGGGGACCTGCTGGCCACCCAGGCGCAGGTCCACGGCGCCGCCGCGCTGCTGATCGACGCGTCGGTGCGCGACGTGGAGGAGCTGCGGGAGATGGGGCTCCCCATCTGGGCGCGATGGGTGCGCGTCAAGGGAGCCACGAAGGACGCGCTGGGCGAGATCGACGTGCCCGTGACCGTCGGGGGCGCGTTGATCCGACCCGGAGACCTGCTCGTCCTCGACGCCGACGGCGTCGCCGTCGTCGAGGCCGAGCGCGTGGACGAGGTCCTCGCGGCCTCCCGCGAGCGCGAGCAGCGGGAGGCGATCAAGCGCGAGCGCCTGCAGGGTGGGGCGCTCTCCTGGGAGATCGATGGTCTGAAGGGGAAGTTCAGCGAAGAAGGAGACACGGCGTGACCGACATCGCGCATCTGGGACCGGTCGAGCTGCTGACGCCGAAGGCGGAGGAGTCGCTGCGGTTCTTCGTCGACGTGCTCGGCATGGAGATCGAGCACCAGGAAGGCCAGTCGGTGTACCTGCGCGGCTGGGGCGACTACCAGCCGTGGTCCACCAAGCTCACCGAGTCCGACACCTCCGGCCTGGCGCTGCTGGGCCTGCGGGCGTGGGACCAGGAGGCGCTGGAGCGGCGGGTCGCCAAGATCGAGGCGACCGGCCTGGGCGAGGGCTGGACGGACGGCGACCGCGGGCGCGGGCCGTCGTACCGCTTCCGCGACCCGGACGGCCACGTGTTCGAGATCTACTACGAGAGCGAGCGCTACTCCCCGCCGCCGCACCTGAAGCCGTCGCTGAAGAACCAGCCGCAGCGCTACGTCCCGCGCGGCTGCGCGATCAAGCGGCTCGACCACGTGAACGTCCTGGCCGCCGACGTGTACGCCAACCGCGTGTTCGGGGTCGAGACGCTCGGCTACCGCCTGTACGAGCGCATCGAGCTCAACGACGGCAGCGAGGCGGGCGCGTGGATGAGCGCGTCGATCGCCGCGCACGAGCTGATCTACACGCGCGACGCGTTCGGCGCGAACGGGCGCCTGCACCACCTCGCCTACTGGGTCGACACGCGCGAGGAGTGCCTGCGCGCCGCCGACATCTTCCTCGAGAACGAGGTCCACATCGAGGCGGCGCCGTCCAAGCACGCGATCGCGCAGGGCTTCTTCCTGTACGGGATCGAGCCCGGCGGCAACCGCATCGAGGTCACGACCGGCGGGCGCTTCGTGTACGACCCCGACGAGCCCTGCGTCGTGTGGACCGAGGAGGAGCGCAAGCTCGGCCAGGCCTGGCGCGTGAAGACGGTCGAGAGCTTCCACACGTACGGGACGCCGCCGCTGCCGCAGGCGCCGACCCCGGTGTGATGGACGCCGGCGCCTGCGGCATCGTGCTCGCCGGAGGCGCCGGCCGCCGCTTCGGCTCGGCCAAGCAGCTCGCCGATCTGCGCGGGCGCCCGCTGGTTCAGTGGGCGCTCGACGCGGCGCTGGCGGCGCAGGGCCTGGACCGGGTGGTGCTGGTTCTCGGGGCGCAGGCCGACGCGGTGCGCGACCGGATCGATCCGGGACGCGCCGAGATCGTCGACTGCTCCGAGTGGGAGGAGGGGATGGCGGCGTCGCTGCGCTGCGGGATCGCCGCGGCCGGCGGCGCCGCCTGGTACGTCGTGCTGCTGGGCGACCAGCCGCTCCTGGGCTCGCTGGCCGTCGACGCGGTGGTGTCGGCGGCCCGCAGCGCCCCGCCGGAGGTGCTGGCGGTGCGGGGGCGCTGGGACGGGCGGCCCGGGCACCCGGTCGCGCTGCGCGCCGAGCTCGCGCCGCGGCTGCTGGCGCTGCGCGGCGACGCGGGCGCCCGCGACCTGCTGCGCGACGTGCCGCTGCTGGAGGCCGACTGCGACGCGCTCGGCGACCCCGTCGACGTCGACGACGAGGCGGCGCTGGCGCGTGTGCGCGCCTCGGTGGGTGGGTAGCGGGGGCGCATGCCCTCGGATGACCCCTACGGCGTCCCGCCGACCGCCACCCGCCTGCCGCCGCTGCGCATGTGGCTCGTGATGTGCGCGCTGCCGCTCGCCGCGCTCCTGCTGTGGCTCGTGCTGCCCGACAGCCCGGTCACGGTCGCGCTGCTCGTGCTCGCCGTCATCGCCGCCGTCTTCGGCGGCGTGGGCTGGGTGCTGCGCGCCCGCGGCCTGAACCGCGCGCCGGGCCGCTCGCCGCGCCCGACCCGCTAGGGCTCGCCACTACGCTCGGCGGATGGACCAGCCGACGCTTGACCGATTCGCCGACCTCGTCATCGAGGGCGGCGCCAACGTGCAGCCGGGGCAGGTCGTGTCGATCGGCAGCGAGCCCGGCAAGGAGGCGCTGACGCGCGCCCTGGCCCGCTCGGCCTACCGGCACGGCGCGCGCTTCGTCGACGTCACCGTCTTCGACCTGCACGTCAAGAAGGCGCGGATCGAGCTGTCGCGCGAGGAGGACCTCGACTACGTGCCGCGCTGGTACGGGCAGCGGATGCTCGAGCTCGGCGAGGAGCGCGGGGTGCGCATCTCGCTCTCGGGCCCGATCGAGCCGACGCTGTTCGAGGGGCTGGACCCCGAGCGCCTGGGACGCGACCAGCTTCCGTTCGTGCCCGAGACGATGGAGATCGTCAACGCGCGCACGGTCAACTGGTGCGTGGCGCCGTGCCCGACGACGCAGTGGGCGCAGTTCGTGCACCGCGACCTCGACCCGGACGCCGCGCTGCAGCGGCTGGAGTCCGAGCTGATCCACATCCTGCGCCTCGACGAGGAGGATCCGATCGAGGCGTGGCGCACGCGCGCCGACCAGATCGCCAACGCCGCCGCCGCGCTCGACGCGCGCCGCTTCGACGCGATCCGCTTCACCGGCCCGGGCACCGACCTGACCGTCGGGCTGCTGCCGTCGTCGGAGTGGCACGGCGGCGCGATGGAGACCGTCGACGGGATCCGCCACATGCCCAACCTCCCGACCGAGGAGGTCTACACGGCCCCGGACCCGCAGCGGGTCGACGGCACGGTCGCGGCGACGAAGCCGCTCGTGCTCGGCGGGACGACGATCGAGGGGCTGCGCGTGCGCTTCGAGGGCGGCCGCGCGGTCGAGATCACCGCCGACCGCGGCGGCGACGTGCTCGAGGCGATGACGCGCCGCGACGAGGGCGCCGCCCGCCTCGGCGAGGTGGCCCTCGTCGACCGCCACGGCCGCATCGGTCCGCTCGACACCGTCTTCTACGACACGCTGCTGGACGAGAACGCCGCCAGCCACATCGCGCTCGGCGCCGCGTACGAGCTGACGGTCGGCGACGCCGACAAGGGGCGCATCAACCGCTCCGACATCCACATCGACTTCATGATCGGCGGGCCCGACGTGGACGTGGACGGGATCACCGCCGACGGCTCGGCGGTGCCCGTCCTGCGCGCCGGCGACTGGCAGATCTAGCGCGGGTCCCGGATCAGCAGCTCGACGTTGCGGTCGCGCCGGTCGCCCGGCCCGTTGCTCGACGTCACGTCGCGGGCCTGCGGGTCGTTGGCGGCCAGCGTGCGCGCCAGCGACGCGAGCTGCGTGTCGTCGAACCCGTCCGCCGGGCCCGGCGGGGGCGCCTCGATGGGCGCGGCCGCGTCGAGGATCGTGCCGAAGATCGACAGCGTCCCGTCGCGGTTGTCCATGATCTCGATCTGACGCGACTGCTGCGGGTAGTCGATGTGCGCGGCGGTGTTGATCGACCAGAACCCGCGCTTGCCCCGGCGGATCGCGCGGACGGTGTTGCGGTGGGTGTGGCCGTTGACGAAGGCGATCACGTTCGGGTTCGCCAGCAGCAGGCTCTTCAGCGAGCCCTTGCCGCGCGTGCCGAGGTGGATCGGGCGCGAGTCGCGCGGGTCGCCGTCGCACCCGGCGCCGTCGGGCTCGGTGCAGCCGGCGTCCTCGTCGGGCGTCGGATTGTCCATCGTCTCCAGCGTGTGGTGGGCGAAGACGACGACGAGCTCGTCGCGGCGCGCGGCGGACCGCAGCTCGCGCTTGAGCCACAGGTACTGCGGGTGGTCGAGGTTGCCCTCGGACCCGCCGCCCTCGGCGACCGTGTCGAGCGAGATGAACCGCAGGCCCCTGCGCGGCGCCCAGCTGTAGTAGAGGGCGGTGCCGTTGGAGGCGCGCAGCTCACGCGGGGACGTGAAGCCGAAGCCGTGCTGGCGGTCGGCGGGCCCCTGCAGCCGGCGGTACTCGGGCTTGGAGACGAACGCGCGCTCGGGGTCGGGCGGCGTGACGCCCGCGCCGCCCAGGAGCGCGGAGATGAACTCGGGACGGCCGATGCGGCGGAACACCTCGGTGCCGCTGAGCCCGGCGACCGACGCCGGGTCGAAGCTGGCCGACGGGAACACCTTCAGGCAGCCGGTGACGATCGCCCGGAAGAGCGGCTCGGCCGCGGAGGCGTTGCCCTGGACGAGCCCGTCGTGGTTGCCGCGCGACGAGAACCACGGCACGCGCAGGCCCTCGGCCTGAAACGGCCGCTGGGCGCGGTCCAGCAGGCCCGGGTAGCGCGGGAACGCCGCGTACGCGCCGGGGCCCGGGGCCGGCTGATTCGGATCCCAGAAGCCGGAGAGCCGGTCGGCGGGGGTGCCCTCGGGATAGTCGGTGTAGTCCTGGACGCCCGTGTAGCGGCGGTTGGCGACGTCGTCGTTCATCTTCGCGACCTGCTCGGGGGTCGCGTTCGGGCACGGGTTGGACTCGCTGATCGGCTGGCCGCTGAACGGGTCGACGGCGCCGCCCTCGAGCACCGACACCATCCAGCGCACCTCGTTGCGCTGCGTGTTGTCGGGCAGGTCGCCGGTGGTGATCGCGAAGCCCATCCGCGCGCGCCGGCCGTTGCCCTGGCGCACGGGGCTCGTGAGGTTCGCGTTGAGGTTGCGGACGATCGAGTCGAACGTGTGGACCCCGAGCGCCTCCTGCGGGCGGTGGGAGGCGCTGACCGAGCCGGCCGCCGGGTCGAGCAGCTCGACCCGCGCGGGCGACATCTCGTCGACGATCTGCGGGTCGGTGATCTGGCCGAAGAACGCCAGCGAGCGGCGGCGGTTCGCGCGCCCCTTGCGCGGCTTGGCGAGCTCGCGGCGGACCAGGTGGCGCTCGCCGGCGCCGGGCACGAGCGGGTGGTAGGCGCCGTCCCCGGTGCCGTAGCCGCCCTGGACCTGGATCGTCTCCCGGACGGTGGTCTTGCCCGCCGGATCGGCGAAGGCGGGGACCGCGATGGCGGTCGCGGCGGCGACGGCGGCCGCGGAGGTGACGACGAGACCCATTCGACCCATGCGCGCAACCTACGCCATCGCCGCCGAAGAGGCGATGATTCCGGGGGATGCCGTCCGCGGCGCCGACCCCCGCCCGCTGGACCCCGGCCCACCTCGCCGGCCTGACGCTGTCGCCGGCGGCGACGGCGCCGCCGCTGAGCCGGGACGGCCTCGTGCGCGTCCTGCCCGGCGAGGACGTGTGGGACCTGTGGCCGGTGCAGGAGTCCGGCGACGGCCGGCCCGCGCGCGCCGGCGACGTCGAGCTGTGGATGGCGCTCTCGGCCGCGGCGATCGGCCACCCCGAGCTGCGCCACGGCCTCGCCCGCCTGCGCCTGCTGGGCCGGCGCGGCGCGGACTGGTGCGATCTCGGCCCGGTGTTCGCCGACGGCGCGTCTCCGGGCAGCCGCGAGTGGTCGGGCTCGGCGATCCGCTGGGACGACGGGTCGGTGTCGGTCTTCTACACGGCGGCCGGCCGGCGCGGGGAGCCGCGCCCGAGCTGGGGCCAGCGCGTGATGGAGGCGCGCGGGCGGATCGTCGGGGCGGGCGACGGCGTGCGCCTGGAGGCGGCCGGCGACCACCGCGAGATCGTGCGCGCCGACGGGACGACGTACCTGCTGGCCGACGAGCTCGACGGCGCGCCCGGGCGCATCCGCGCGTTCCGCGACCCCGCCTGGTTCCGCGACCCGGCCGACGGCCGCGAGCACCTGCTCATCGCCGCCTCGGCGCCGTCGGGCGACGACGGCGGCTTCACCGGCGCGGTCGCGCTCGCCACCCGCGCTCGCGGCGACGCGTGGGCGCTGGGCCCGCCGCTGCTGCGCGCCGACGGCGTGACCCACGAGCTCGAGCGCCCGCACGTCGTCGTCCACGACGGCCGCTACCACCTGTTCTTCAGCGCGAACGCGCACACGTTCACGCCGGCGGCCCGCGGCCCGACCGGCCTGTTCGGGTTCGTCGCGCCGCGCCTGCACGGGCCGTGGGAGCCGCTGAACGGCTCCGGCCTCGTGGTCGCCAACCCGCCGCGGCAGCCCACCCAGGCCTACGCCTGGCTCGTCCTGCCCGACCTGCGGGTCGTGAGCTTCGTCGACTACCTCGCGCCGCCCGGCGTGGACCTGCGGACCGCGCCCGCCGACGAGGCGCGCGCCGCCTTCGGCGGCACGGCCGCGCCCGAGCTGCGCCTGGCGCTCTCGGGCACGGCCTCCGCGATCCTCGCGAACCCGGTCGCTCGCTAGTCTGCGGGCCTGCCGCATCGAAACCTGGAGAGGTGCCGGAGCGGTTGAACGGGCGGCACTGGAAATGCCGTGACGGGGGTCAACCTCGTCCGAGGGTTCGAATCCCTCCCTCTCCGCTGCTGACGCGCTCGCCGGCGTCGACGAGCTCGAGGCAGGCGTCGGCGAAGCGCTCCGGTCCGCCGGCGGCGCGCAGGCGCCGCGACGCGGCGGCGACGCCCTCGGGGTCGCGCCGTGCCGTGCGCACCGCCGCGCGCAGGCGCGCGGGGGTCAGCCGGCGCGCCGGCACGATCCGGCCGGCGCCGCAGCGCTCGACCCGGCGGGCGACCTCGGGCTGGTCGCGTCCGAACGGCACGGCCACGATCGGCACGCCGGCCGCCATCGCCTTCTGCACGATCCCCATCCCGCCGTGGCAGACGACCGCCGCGCTGCGCTCCAGGACGGGGCCGTGGGCGACGAAGCGCTCGACGCGGGCGTTGGCCGCCTCGGGCAGGTCGCGGGCTCCGGCCGCGTCGGCCAGCGTCACGAGCACGCGCACCGGCTCGTCGCGGAGCGCCTCGATCGCGGCGGCCGCGAGCCGCTCGTCCCCCTGGTAGTCGGTCGAGCAGGTCACGAGGACCCACGGCGGTCCCGGCTCGGCCAGCCACGCCGGGACCGGCTCCAGCGCCGGCGGGTCCCAGGGCTGGGCGCCGACCATGCGGACGTTCCCGGGCAGCGCCGGGCGCGGGTACTCGAGCGGGTCGCCCGTCAGCGCCAGCACGCGGTCGGGCGCGTCGAACAGCGAGAGCGGCGTGGCGATCGGAGCCAGGCCGTTCGCCGCGCGCAGCTCGTTGAGCTGCGGCAGCATCGCCGTCGCGTACAGCCGCTCGACGAGCCGCCAGCCGAGCCGATCGCGAGCCGCGCCGAGCGGTCCGCGGGCGGGTCGCAGGCCCAGCCCGTAGGGCGGGATCCCCGGCGCGGGCAGCGGCAGCAGGGAGGGCAGCGTCAGCGCCCACGGCAGGCCGCCGCGCTCGGCTCGGATCGCGGCGCCGTAGGCGAGCGCGTCGACCAGCACCGCGTCGGGCCGCGTCTCGGCGACCGCCCGGTCGAGGTCCGGACCGTCGAGCCGGCCGCGGCGCAGGAGATCGCGATAGCCGCGCCGCAGGCGATCGACCGCGCGGCGCTCCGCGTGGTCGCCGGGGCGGATCGCGGCCACCCGCGGATCGATCGGCTCCGCGTCGATCCCGGCGCGCCGGATCGGGGCGACGAGGTCGGGCGCCGTGTAGAGGTGCACGTCGTGGCCGCGCTCGCGCAGCGCCAGCAGGCCGGGGACGAGCGGGAACGCGTGCCCGGCGGCGGGGGCGGTGTAGGCCAGGAAGGTGGACATGGCGTGGTCTCCGTGTCAGGGGTGGGTGACGCGGCCGACGATCGCGGTCGCGGGCGGGGCCCGGGAATGGGGCGATCCCTCGCCGGCCCCTCATCGCCCCGCGTCGCTCTACGCTGCGTCCGATGTCTCTCGCCGGCCGCGCGCACGAGATCGAGGTGCTCGAACGCGCGGTGGGCGACGCGGCGGAGGGCGGCGTGCGCGTGGTCGCGCTCGCGGGCGAGGCCGGCATCGGCAAGAGCGCCCTCCTCGACCACGCGATGGACGCCGCCCGCGCGCGCGGGATGCTGGTCCTCGACGGGCGCGGCGCCGAACACGAGCGGGAGGTGCCGTTCGGGCTCGTGGTCGACGCGCTCGACGACGTGGTCGCCGCGATGCACCCGGCGCGGCTGGCCACGGCCGGCCCGGAGCTCGCCGCCGTGCTGCCCGCCGCCGCGCGCGACGATGTCGCCCCGGTCGCGCTGGGCGGCCCGGCCGAGCGCTTCCGCTACCACCGCGCGCTGCGGGGGCTGCTCGAGCTCCTGGGGCGCGAGCGGCCGGTGCTGCTCGCGCTCGACGACGTGCACTGGGCCGACGAGGCCTCGTTCGAGCTGCTCCTGCACGTCCTGCGCCGCCCGCCGCGCGTCGGCTTCGCGCTGGTGGTCGCGCTGCGGCCGTCCGCGGCGCTGACGCGCCTGCGCGATGCCGGGCGGCGGGCGCCCGGGTGGACCGAGCTGGTCCCGGCGCCGTTGGAGCGGGACGCGGCGCTGGCCGTCGTCGGCGACGCGCTGCCGGCGGCCGCGCGCGAGCGGGTGCTGCGCGACGCGGCCGGCAACCCGCTCTTCCTGCGCGAGCTCGCGCGCGCCGGGTCCGGCGGCGGAGACGGCGCGGGGCTGCCCGAGGTGCTGCGCGCGATCGTCGCGCGGGAGCTCGAGGCCGTGAGCGAGCCGGCGCGTGTGCTCGCCGCCGGCGCCGCCGTGGCCGGCGACCCGTTCGAGCTCGACGTCGCGATCGCCGCGGCGGGTCTGGACGAGCCCGCCGCGCTGGACGCGCTCGACGAGCTGGTCGCCGCCGGGATCGTTCGCGAGAGCGGCCTGCGGTTCCGCCATCCGCTGGTTCATCGCGCCGTCGCCGACGCGGCGCCGCCCGGGTGGCGGCTGCGCGCGCACGCCCGGGCCGACGCGGCGCTGGCGGCCCGCGGCGCCCCGCCGGCGCAGCGGGCCCATCACGTGGAGCGCTCGGCGCAGCCCGGCGACGACGAGGCGATCGCCGTGCTGGAGGCGGCGGCGCGCGCGGTCGAGGACACCGCCCCGGCGACGGCGGCGGACCGCTACGGGGCGGCGCTGCGACTGCTCGGTCACGACGACCGGCGCCGGTCGGAGCTGCTGGCGTCGCTGGCGTCCGCGCTGACCGCCGCGGGCCGGCTCGAGCCGGCGCGGGCCGCGATGGACGAGTGCCTGGCGCTGCTGGGCTCCGCCGACGGCGCGCGGCGGGCCGAGCTCGCCGCGACGATGGCCACCGTCGAAGGCCTCCTCGGGGCGTACGCGGCCGCCGACGGCCGCCTCGCCGCGGCCCTGGACGACGCGCCCGCCGACGCGCGACCGCGCTTGCTGCTGTCCCGTGCGGGCGGCGCGTTCCTGCGCGGCGACGCCGAGGGCCTCGTGCGCTGGACCGCGCAGGCGGAGGCCGAGCTCGACCCCGGCGCCGACCCGATCACGCGGGCGCGGCTGGACGCGACGCTGGCGCTGGCGCTCGCGCTGCGCGGCGAGCCGGCCGGGCCGCGGATGGAGCGGGCCGTGGCGCTGCTGGCCGCGACCGGCGACGACGCGCTCGCGCGCGAGATCGACGCGGTCTGGACCGTGGGCGGCACGCTCGTCATGCTCGAGCGCTACCGCGACGCGGCCGAGGCGATCGAGCGCGGCATCCGCGTCGCCCGCGCCACCCGACGCGGGCACGTGCTGCTGCACCTGCACACGCTGGCGTCGCTGTGCCGCCTGGCGCTGCTCGACCTGGCGGCGGCGCTCGAGCACGCCGAGGCGGCCGAGGAGATGGCCCGGCTCGAGGGCCTGTCGTTCCAGCTCGCCTTCGCGCTGTCGCAGCGGGCGCGGATCCTCGCGGCCGGCGGCGATCCGGTGGCGGCCGAGCGGGCCGCGGCCGAGAGCGACGCCCTCCTGGAGGCCGGCGACCGGGCGGGGACCACCGCGACGCTGCTCGCCCACAACGCGATCGTCCGGCGCGCCGCCGATCCCGCCGCCCTGCTCGACGAGCTGGCGACGATCGCCGGGTTCGGCGGCGAGCGGCTCAACCGGACGGTGGTGGCGGGCGTCGCCGTCGCCGCGGTGCGGGCCGCGGTGCTCGTCGAGCGGTTCGACGAGGCCGAGGCCTGGGTGGCCGCGGCCGAGCGCGCGGCGACCACGGCCGGCGTCGACGACGCCCCGCTGCCGGCCAGCGCCGCGCGCGCCGGGCGCGCCCGGGCGGAGCTGCGGCTGGGCCGGGGCGACGCGCGCGCCGCGGCCGGCGAGGCGGCGGCGGTCGCCGACGCGGCGCAGCGCGCCGGCCTGCGGGGCGACGCGTTGGAGGCGCGGTTGCTCGAGGGCCGTGCCCGGGCCGCGGCCGGGGACCGCGACGAGGCGGTGCGGATCCTCCGTGAGGTGGCGGAGGCCGCCGCCGCCCACGGCGCGCTGAGCCTGCGCGACGCGGCCGCGCGCGACCTGCGGCGCCACGGTGCGCACGTGCCGACCGGCGCGCGCCGCGCGACCAGCGGCGGTGAGCCGCTCACCGACCGCGAGCGCGAGATCGCCGAGCTCGTGGCGGGCGGCGCGACGAACAAGCAGGTCGCGGCCGCGCTGTTCGTCTCCGACAAGACCGTCGAGCGCCACCTGTCGAACGTCTACGCGAAGCTCGGGGTCCGCTCGCGCACCGAGCTGGCGGCGACGCTGGCGCGCGGCTGAGGGTCGAGGGACGCGCGGGGGGTTTCCCCAATGGGCGCGGCGCGCGGTGCCGGCGAGGCTGCCGCCCATGAGAACGCACCTGACAGCCATCACGCTCGCCGCGGTCGTCGCCGGCCTCGCGGCGGGCCCCGCGCACGCGCAGATCGAGCGCACCGCGCGGTTCTACGTCCACGCCGAGGGCGTGCAGACGACGAAGTGGACGCAGAAGAGCGGCACGTTCACCGACTGCAACGGGGCGCACACGACCGACGGCGAGGGCACCGAGGTGGTGCGCTTCGACTCCGGCAAGCCCCAGAAGCTCGTCATCCAGCGGCTGGGCTCGGTGATCCGGGCCACCTACGGCACGTGGGATCCGCTGGAGCTGGAGATCGAGCCGCACATCCTCGCCGTCACCCGGATCACCCGCCAGGGCCGGATCGTCCAGAAGGTCTCGGGTGGATGGTGCGGCGAGGGCAGCGAGAAGGACACGGGACCGTACGACTGCGGCCGCCGCCGCGCCCACGCGGGGCTGGTCCTCTCGTGGCGGAACCTGCGCGAGGTGGAGGTCTCGCACGTGAACCTCGCCCAGCCGGCCGCGTACCGCAACTGCCCGATCGCGATCCCCAACGAGGTCCGCGCGATGGGGGTCACGAAGACGATCGGCCGGCTCTCGGCGAAGCTCCTGTTCGGCAAGCGCGACCGGATCGTGCTCGAGGACGGCGATCAGTACAAGCGCGACGAGGAGTTCGTCGACAGCTTCTCGACGACGCACGTCCGCATCACGCTGACGCGGGCGCGCTGACGGCGGCGCGCACGGGGGCGGGCGCTCGCGCGCCCGCCCGCGCGGCCGCGAATCCCGTCCGCGGCCGTGCGATCCGGGGCCGGTACGCGCTCCGTCCGCTTCCGGTCGTGGCCTGAGCGGCGCCGCCGGAGCGCTTCCTCCGGCGGCGCCGCTGGGCTCAGCGGCCCTTGCCGCCCCGGTGCTGGGGCGGCAGCTTGCGCGGGATCGGGCGCGCGATGCGCGGCGCGGGGCGCAGGGCCGCGCGCCGGTTCATGGCTGGTGGACGGCGGTGCATGAAGGCCTCCTTCGGACGTGGTCGGATCGGAGGCCGCCCGCGGATACCAAGACCGGACTACGGTCCGGTTAGTGCTATGATGGTTCACATGGAACTCGGAGCCGTCCACCTCACCGTCTCGCACCTGGACCGCTCGGTCGGCTTCTACCAGGACGCCATCGGCCTCTCGGTGCGCCGCCGCGACGACCGCAGCGCCGTCCTGGGCGCCGGCGAGGAGGACGTGCTCGTCCTCGTCGAGGAGCCGGGCGCGCGCCCCGCCGGCCGCCACGCCGGCCTCTACCACGTCGCCCTGCTGCATCCCTCGCGCGAGGAGCTGGCCCGCGCGCTCCAGCGCCTGGCCGTGACGCGCACGCCGATCGAGGGCGCCTCCGACCACGGCGTCTCCGAGGCGATCTACCTGCCCGACCCCGACGGCAACGGCCTCGAGCTCTACGCCGACCGTCCCCGCGAGCGCTGGCCCGCGCCCGGCCCCGGCGAGCGCGTCGGCATGTACACGCGCGCGCTCGACCTCCAGGCGCTGCTCGACCTCGTCGTCGCCGACCCGCCGCGCCCGCGCGCCGGCGCCGGCCTGCGCGTCGGCCACGTCCACCTGCACGTCTCCGACCTCGAGGCGGCCGTCGACTTCTACACGCGCGAGCTGGGCCTCGACGAGATGACCCGCTATCCGGGCGCCGCGTTCCTGTCGTGGAACGGCTACCACCACCACCTCGGCCTCAACACCTGGCGCGGGGCCGGCGTCCCCGCCGCGCCGCAGCCCGGCAGCGGCGTCGCCGGCATGCGCCAGATGACCGTCGTCGGCGCCGCCGGCGAGCCGCGGACGCTCACGGATCCGTCGGGCAACGCGATCGCGGTCGTCCCGGCCGCCGCGCCCGTCGCCGCCTGATCTCCGCGCCGCGCGCAAGTTCCTCGCGCGCCCGTCGTTGGAGCGGTCACGCACCCACCACGGCAGGAGGAGGAACACGTGAAGCTGCGCACCAGGGTCGTGCTGGCCGCGACCGCCGCCGCGACGGCGCTCGCGGCGAGCGCCGGGCCCGCGCTCGCATGGGCGCCGGCCGGCAGCGCGCCGATCCACCCGGGCGTCCAGACGAACACCGAGGGCAGCGGGCAGTGCACCGCGAACTTCATCTTCGAGGACGGCTCCGGCACGTACATCGGCCAGGCCGCGCACTGCTCGTCCACGGGCGAGGCGACCGAGACCGACGGCTGCACCTCGGACTCGCTGCCGCTGGGGACGCGGGTGGAGATCGAGGGCGCCACGCGGCCCGGGGTCCTGGTCTACAACTCGTGGCTGGCCATGCAGGAGGCCGGGGAGACCGACCCCGACACGTGCGCGTACAACGACTTCGCGCTGGTGGAGATCGACCCCGCCGACGTCGATCTCGTCAACCCGTCGGTCCCGTTCTGGGGCGGGCCGGTCGGCCTCAACACCTCCGGGACCTCGACCGGCGGGAAGGTGCTGTCGTACGGGAACTCGTCGCTGCGCGGCGGCATCACGCAGCTGAGCCCGAAGGAGGGCTTCAGCCTGGGCACGAGCGCGAACGGCTGGACCCACAGCGTCTACACGCTCACGCCGGGCATCCCCGGCGACTCCGGCAGCGCGTTCCTCGACGGCCAGGGCCGCGCGCTCGGCGTCCTGTCGACGCTGGCGCTCGCCCCGCTGGCGCTGTCCAACGGCGTCGGCGACCTCGCGCACGAGATCGCCTGGGCCAACGACGAGGGCGGGCAGTCGATCCGCCTCGTGAACGGCACCGAGCCGTTCCGCGGGCCGCTGCTCCCGATCTAGCCGAGACCTGGCTTCCGGCCGCCGCCCGGACCTGAAATGGTCCGGGTGGTGGAGCCGGAACCGCTGAGCCTGCCGCCCGAGGAGATCCGCCGCCTCGGACACCGCGTCGTCGACCTGTGGGTCGACGCCCTGCAGACGCTCCGCGAGCGCCCGCCGTCGCGGACCGCCGACCGCGCCACGCTCGACGCGCGCCTGCGCGAGCCGCCGCCCGACCGGCCCGGCGACGTCGACGCCGCGCTGGACCTCGCCGCCGACGTCGTGCTCGCGCACATGCAGCGCGGCGACCATCCGCGCTACTTCGCGCGCGTGCCCTCGCCCAGCAGCCCGGTCGGGCCGCTCGCCGACGCGCTGGCCGCCGGCATGAACGCGATCGCGACCTCGTGGGCCGGCGCCTCGGGCCCGACCGCGCTCGAGCTGCTCGTCGTCGACTGGCTGGTCGAGCTCCTCGGCCTGCCGGCCGGGACCGAGGGCGTGTTCCTCAGCGGCGGGTCGATGTCCAGCACGACCGCGTTCGCCGCCGCGCGCCTGCACCGCCTCGGCGGCCACGACCCCGACGCCGTCGTCTACGTCTCGCGCCAGACGCACGCCTCGCTCACCCGCGGCCTGCGCGCGCTCGGCTTCGCCGCCGACCGCGTGCGCGTGCTCGACACCGACGCCGCCTTCCGCCTGCCGCCCGACGCGCTGGCCGCGGCGATCGCCCGCGACCGCGCCGCCGGCCTGCGCCCGTTCCTCGTCGTCGCCACCGCGGGGACGACGAACACCGGCGCGGTCGACCCGCTGGACGCGATCGCCGACGTCGCCGCCGCCGAGGGCCTGTGGCTGCACGTCGACGGCGCCTACGGCGCGCCCGCCGCGCTGACGCCCGCGGGCCGGGAGCTGATGGCGGGCCTCGAGCGCGCCGACTCGCTCACGATCGACCCGCACAAGTGGCTGTTCGCGCCCTACGAGTGCGCGTGCCTGCTCGTGCGCGAGCCGGGCGTGCTGGAGGCCGCCTACGCGATGGAGCCCGAGTACCTGCGCGACACGACCGGCGATGCGGAGCCGAGCCTGCGCGACCGCTCGCTGCAGCTCACCCGCGCCACCCGCGCGCTGAAGCTGTGGCTCACGATCAAGGCGTTCGGCGTCGCGGCGATCCGCGACGCGATCGCCCGCGGCGTCGCGCTCGCCGAGCGCGCCGAGGCGGCGCTGCGCGCGACGCCGGGGTGGGAGGTCGTCACGCCCGCCCAGCTCGCGATCGTCACGTTCGCCCACGACCGCGCCGACGCCGGGCGGCTGGTCGCGCTCGCGGCCGCCGACGGCTACGCGCTGCCCAGCTCGACGACCCTGCACGGCCGCGAGGCGCTGCGCCTGTGCACGATCAACCCGCGCACGACCGACGCCGAGATCGACGCCACCATCGCGCGGCTGACCGAGCTCGCGGCGCGATAGCTTGCCGCGGATGCTCTTCCCGCTCCTGGCCGATCCGCCCGACGCCGTCGCCCTGCGCGTCGCCGAGCGCGAGCTGACCTGGGCGCAGCTGCGCGCCGCCGCCGGCGGCGTGGCCGAGCGCGTCGCCGGGCTCGAGCGCGTGGGCGTGTGGGCCGAGCCGTCGGTCGAGACGATCGTCGCCGTCGTCGGGATCCTCGCCGCCGGCGCGGCCGTCGTGCCGCTGAACCCGAAGGCCGGCGAGCGCGAGCTCGCCCACATCCTCGCCGACAGCGATCCCGCGCTCGTGTACGGCGCGACGCTCGACGGGCGCCCGCGCGCCGACGTCGACCTGGAGCCGGCCGGCGCCGCGGTGCCGCTGCCGCCCGAGCCCGACCCCGAGATCCCCGCGTTCGTGGTGTACACGTCGGGGACCACCGGACCGCCGAAGGGCGCGGTGCTCCCGCGCCGCGCGATCGCCACGAACCTGGACGCGCTCGCCGACGCGTGGGCGTGGACGGCCGACGACGTCGTCGTGCACGGGCTGCCGCTGTTCCACGTCCACGGCCTCGTGATCGGCACGCTCGGCCCGCTGCGCCGCGGCGGCCGCTCGCACCACGTCGGCCGCTTCTCGCCCGAGGCGATCGCGGGCGCGCTCGAGGCCGGCGGGACGATGCTCTTCGCGGTGCCCACGATGCACCGCCGCCTGGCCGATGCCGCCGAGGCCGACCCGCGCATCGCCCGCGCGCTCGGCCGCGCGCGCCTGCTCGTCTCCGGCTCGGCCGCGCTGCCCGCCAGCGAGCACGAGCGGATCGAGCGCCTCACCGGCCAGCGGGTCGTCGAGCGCTACGGCATGACCGAGACGCTGATGAACACCTCGGTGCGCGCCGACGGCGACCGCCGGCCCGGCACCGTGGGCCTGCCGCTGCCCGGCGTCGAGCTGCGCCTGGCGCGCGAGGACGGCGACGCGAGCGGCATCGGCGAGATCCTCGTCCGCGGCCCCAACCTCTTCCTCGGCTACCTCAACCGCCCCGACGCGACCGCCGAGGCCGTCGACGCCGACGGCTGGTTCCACACGGGCGACCTCGCCACGCTCGACCCGGACGGCTACGTGCGCATCGTCGGGCGCCGTGCGACCGACCTCATCAAGAGCGGCGGCTTCAAGATCGGCGCCGGCGAGATCGAGAACGCGCTGCTCGAGCACCCGGCCGTCGCCGAGGTCGCCGTCACCGGCGAGCCCGACGCCGACCTGGGCGAGCGGATCGTCGCCTGGGTCGTCGCGCGCGAAGGCGCCGAGCGCCCGTCCGACCAGGAGCTGGCCGACCACGTCGCGCGCCTCCTGACGCCCCACAAGCGGCCGCGGGTGGTGCGCTGGGTCGACGCGCTGCCGCGCAACGCGCTGGGCAAGGTGCAGAAGAAGCAGCTCGCCGCGCCGTGAGCCGGTAGAACGGCATTCGGTTCACCCTCGTCTCGATCGAGACAGGTGTGTATCGTGCCGCGCGAGGTCGCCGTATGGGGGACGGCGGCCCGCTCATCCACACAGATCGACAAGGAGAGGTCGATGTCGTCATCCGCCCTGCGCAGGCGGCGGGCCGCCGCATGCGCAGCCGCCGCCCTCGCGCTCTCGGTGGCCGCTGGCCTGGCCGCCGCGCCCGGCGCGCTCGCCGCCGGCGACACCGTGCAGATCCGCGGCAACGCGTACAAGTTCAACAGCCCGTTCACCCGGCTCGTCGGCGCCACGATCGGCGTCGCCGAGATGCCGGGCGTCACGACGACCGCCGGCGCGAACGGCGCGTACGTGCTCGAGGTCCCGGCCAACTCGACCGTGACGCTGTGGGCCGAGCACCCGGGCTACCACCGCATCTACCTGCAGACGCTGCACGTCCGCCGCGACGACATCGCGCACCTGAACTTCCAGATCCCCAACGACGCGACGTACGGCGTCCTGGCCGCGATCCTCGGCCAGCAGCTCGACGACAACGGCGACCCGATCGGCTGCGCGATCGTCTCGACGTTCAACATCCGCGCCGTCCGCGGCCCGGACTTCGACGAGTTCCTGACGATCCTCCCGCACGGGATCGCGGGCGCGACCGCCACGGCGTCGCCGTCGCTGGGGTCGCCGATCTACTTCAACGAGAGCGTGGTCCCCGACGCCTCGCGGACGAGCTCGTCGGTCGACGGTGGCGTCGTGTGGCCCAACGTCCCCGAGGGCGTCTACACGATCACCGCGTCGCACCCGACGAAGCGGATGGCGAGCTTCCGCGCGACCTGCGTGAGCGGGCGGGTCATCAACGCCAACCCGCCGTGGGGCCTGTACGAGCTCGACCCGGGCGAGGAGACCAACCCGGCGGCGCTGGCGCCGCCCGAGCCCACGCCCGACCCGGCGCCGGCGCCGGCCCCCGTCTGGACGCCGCCGGCCGAGGCCGAGACGCCGAGCGCTACGGTCCCGGCGCCCGCGCCCGAGCCGGTCTCCGCGCCGAGCGTCGAGCCTCCCGCGGCCGACCGCAGCGTGCAGGCGACGCTCGGCCGCACCGCCGTGCGCGGCGCCCGGGCCAAGCGGCGCGTGATCGCGCACCTGCACGCCGGCGAGCCCGTGTCGGTCCAGGCCGCCCTGCTGCGCAACGGTCGCACGCTCGGCTCGGCGACCGCCCGCCTGACGGTCACCGACGAGGCCGGCAACACGGTCGCGCTCGAGCGCACCGTCCGCCTGCTGCGGCGCGGCTGACCCCGTCGTGGGGCGCGGCGCCGGTCCGGCGTCGCGCCCCCTACGGCTCCCTGGGCGCGACGTAGACGAGGCGGCCGTCGTCGAGGCGGTAGACCTTGCCCACCTCCTCGCCGCGGCCGATGACGCGCTCGCCCTCCTCGGGCACCGTCCCGACCTGCTCGTCGGGTCCGGCGACGACGGCGTCCGGGTCACGGTTCTGCTCGCGGCCGAGGCTGTTGATCGCCACGAGCAGGAACGCCAGCGCGAGCACGAGTCCCAGGTCGAAGAGGTTGACCATGCCGGCCAGCGGGTCCCCGGCGCGGTCCTCGCGCATCCGCGCGCGGCTGGAGACCCGCGACCTCACGTCGACGACACCACCGGGGCCGGCAGCGACTCGTGGGCCTGCTGGACCGACGGCTGGTCGAACAGGACCGCGGCGATGTACTCGAGGTCGGAGTGGTCCTGCGAGTAGAGGCGGTCGCGGACGAGCGATAGCATGAACGCGACCATGCCGACGAGGATGCCGATGACGGTCACGCCGAACGCGACGCGCAGGCCGTCGGAGAGCTCGTTGACGTCGCCCTCGCCCAGCGCCGCGAGCGCGGGCGACAGCGGGATCAGCGTGCCCATGAGGCCGAGGCCGGGGCCCGCGCGCACGAGCATGCGGGTGCGCTCCAGGCGCCGCAGCGAGCGGAAGTCGAAGTCGGCCAGCCGCTTGGCGACGCGGTCGGCCGCGTTCGGCTGACCCCACTCGGCGACGAGGTCGCGCGTGGCCTGGGCCATCGGGCCGTCGGTCGACACGCGCAGCAGCGCGACCTGCGCGGCCCCCGGATCGCCGGCCTCGAGCGCGGCGCGCGCGTCGGCGGCCGCCCGCTCCAGGCGGGCGAGGTCCCGGCGGCGGCGGCGCAGCAGCTCGATCGCGAAGCTCCCGGTCTCGAAGCAGACGGCGGCGAGGGCCGCGAACGCGAGGACGAAGACCGGGTACTTGAGCGCGTTGGCGATGTCGAGGAGCAGGTCCTCCACGGGAGATCAGCTTCGCGCGGCCGGCTGCTCGACGTCGATGACCTCGTACGTGCGCAGCTCCGAGTGCCCGCCGAAGCTGCGCTGGCCGTCGCCGCGGTGCGCGCGCTTGAACAGGTCGCTGGAGAGCCAGTCCTTGAACGCCTGCTCGGACTCCCACTCGGTCACGACCAGGTACTCCTGGTTGCGCAGGGGACGCATGAGCTGGAAGCGCACGAAGCCGGGCGCGTCCGCCATGTGGCGCTCGCGGGTGAGGAACGCCTGCTCGAAGGCCTCGGCCTGCTCGGGAGCGACCGTGACGCAGTTCATGGACACGAACATGATCGGGTTAGGCTACCCGAAGATGCTCGAGGATCCGGGTCGTCACCTCGTCGGCCTGCTCGATGTTGGCGAGGTGCGCCGAGTGGGGGACGACGGCCATCCGCGCGCCCGGGATCGCGGCCGCGATGCGGGCTCCGTGGTCGGGCGGCGTGGCCGGGTCGTCGGCGCCCGCGATGACCAGCGTCGGGGCCGTGATGCGCGGCAGCTCGGGCTCGAGGTCCATGTCGCGGATCGCCGCGCAGCACCCGGCGTAGCCCTCGTCGGGGGTCGACGCGATCATCTCGCGCAGGCGCCGCACGCGGTCCGGGTTCGCCGCCGCCCACGCCGGCGTGAACCAGCGGCCGACGACGGTGTCGGCGAGCGCCTCGGTGCCCTGCTCGCGGACGATCCGGATGCGGTCCTCCCACGCCGACGGCGGCCCCAGCTTCGCCGACGTGCAGCACAGGACGAGCCGGTCGACGCGGTCGGGCGCGTCGATCCCGAGGCGCATCGCGATCATCCCGCCGAGCGAGACGCCGGCGATGTGCGCCCGGGGGATCTCGAGGCGGTCCAGCAGCGCGATCACGTCCTCGGCGAGGTCGGTGAGCGTGTAGGGGCCGGGCGGGACCGGGGAGCGGCCGTGGCCGCGCAGGTCGAAGCGCACGACGCGCAGCTCGGCGGCGAGCCGGTCGATCTGGGGCTCCCACATGGCCAGCGTGGAGCCGAGCGAGTTGGCCAGGACGAGGGCGGGCGCGTCCGGCGGGCCCTCGACGACGTGGTGCAGCTGGATCGCGGTCACGGCGCGGATCCAACCATCCGGTGGGCGTCGAGCGCGCGATCGACGAGCGCGCCGGCGCTGCCGAGGTAGCCGGCCGGGTCCAGCAGCCGGTCGATCGCGTCCGCGCCGACGCGGTCGCGGATCTGCGGGTCGTCGCGCAGGACGTCGGCGAACGGACGACCCGAGTCGGCCGCCTCGGCGGCCGCGCGCTCGACGACGTCGTGCGCGGCGCCGCGGCCGAGCGTCTCGCCCAGCGCGGTGCTGACGCGCTCGGCCAGCAGGAGCCCGCCGGTCAGCTCCAGGTTCGCGCGCATCCGCGCGGGGTCGACCTCGAGGCCCTCCAGGCAGGCGCGCAGCCAGGCCGCGGCCGCGCCGGTGGCGACGAGCAGGTCGTTCAGCGGCGCCCACTCGGCGTGCCAGGCGCCGGCGGCGCGCTCGTGCTCGTGCTCCATCGCCGCCAGCAGCCCGCCGACCAGCGCGGGGGCGCGGCGCGCGCACGCGACCGCGGAGATCGAGGCGACCGGGTTGCGCTTGTGCGGCATCGTCGACGAGCCGCCGCCGGAGGCCTCGCGCACCTCGCCCACCTCGGTCTGGCTGAGCAGCGTCACGTCGCGGCCGGCCTTGGCGACGGCGCCGCACGCCTCGCCCAGCGCGCCCGCCAGCTCGGCGACGCGGGTGCGGTCGGTGTGCCAGGGCAGCAGCGGCTCGGCCAGCCCGAGCTCCTCGGCGAGCGCGTGGACGACCTCGAGCCCGCGGTCGCCCAGCGACGCGAGCGTGCCGGCCGCACCGCCGAGCTGCACCGCCAGGCGCTGGGCGCGCACCTCGGCCAGGCGCGAGCGCGCGGCGTCGAGCGCGGCCATCCAGCCGGCCGCCTTCAGCCCGAACGTCGTCGGGACCGCCTGCTGCAGCAGCGTCCGCGCCGCCATCGGCGTGTCGCGGTGCGCGCGCGCGAGCGCGGCCGCCGCGTCGGCGGCGCCGGCCAGGTCGTCGAGGAGCGGCTGCAGCGCGCGGTGCGCGACGAGCATCGCCGCGGTGTCGACCACGTCCTGGCTGGTGGCGCCCCGGTGCACGTGCCCGCGCGCGTCGCCCTCGACCGCGTCCGTCAACGCCCGCACGAGCGGCTGGGCGGGGTTGCCCACCCGCACCGCCGCCGCCCCGATCTCCGCGGCCGCGAAGCGATCGGCGTCGCACGCGGCGGCGATCGCCTCGGCCTCGTCTGAGGAGATCAGCCCGACCCGCGCCTGCGCCCGCGCCAGCCCCGCCTCGACGTCGAGCATCGCCTGCAGCCAGGCGCGGTCGCCCACGGCCTCGCGCACGGGCCCGCGGGCCAGCACGCCGGCGAACAGGTCACTCACGGGGCAGGCCGGCGTAGTTCTCGGCCAGCGACACCGCGGCCGCGCGCGACGACGTCACGTAGTCGAGCTGCGAGCGCTGCAGGCGCTCCTCGAACGGGTCCTGATCGGCCGGCTTGTGCAGCATCGAGGTCATGAACCACGAGAAGTGTTGCACCCGCCACACCCGCCGCAGGCAGCGGGCGGAGTAGCCCTCCAGCCCGGCCGTCGAGCCGTCGCGGTACCACTCGACGAGCGCCTCGGACAGGTTCTGCACGTCGGAGACGGCGACGTTGAGCCCCTTCGCGCCGGTCGGCGGGACGATGTGGGCGGCGTCGCCGGCCAAAAACAGGCGCCCGTACTGCATCGGCTCCGCCACGAACGAGCGCATCGGCGTGATGCCCTTCTCGAAGATCTCGCCCTCGTTGAGCGTGAAGCCCTCGGCGGTCTCCAGCCGCGCCCGCAGCTCGGCCCAGATGCGGTCGTCGGGCCATGCCGCGATGTCCTCGTCGGGCGGGACCTGCAGGTACAGGCGCGTGATCTGCGGCGAGCGCATCGAGTGCAGCGCGAAGCCGCGCTCGGTGCGCGCGTAGATCAGCTCGTCGTTGGACGGCGCGGCGTGGGCCAGGATCCCCAGCCACGCGTACGGGTAGACGCGCTCGTAGACGGTCAGCACGTCCGCCGGGATCGTGGGGCGGCTGACGCCGTGGAAGCCGTCGCAGCCGGCGATGAAGTCGCAGCGCAGCTCCTGCTCGCGGCCGTCGTGGGTGAACGTGATCGAGGGCGCGTCGGTGTCGACGTCGTGCAGCGCGACGTCGGTGGCCTCGAACAGGAGCGGCTCGCCGATCGACAGGCGGTGGTCGATCAGGTCCTCGACGACCTTCTGCTGGCCGTACACGGTGATCGCGCGCCCGCACAGCTCGCGCATGTCGATCCGGTGGCGCACGCCGCCGAACAGCAGCTCGAACCCGTCGTGGACGAGCCCCTCCTCGCGCAGCCGCCCGTCCAGGCCGAGCTGCGCCATGCAGTCGACCGTGCCCTGCTCGAGCACGCCCGCGCGCACCCGCTGCTGCACGTACTCGCGGTCGCGCGCCTCGAGCACCACCGACTCGATGCCCTGCTGGCGCAGCAGCTCCGCCAGGAACAGGCCCGCCGGCCCGGCCCCGACGATCCCCACCTGCGTTCTCATCCGCTCCTCCTCGACCCGACGCCGGCCGCGCCCGCAGCGAGGTCGGCCTCGATGCGCGCCGCGGTCTCGCGCAGCGGCGGCAGCAGCTCGCGACGCATCGCGTCGATCGTGCGCCGGCCGGCGTGCGTGGACAGGTTCATCGCGGCGACCACCGCGCCGCCGCGGTCGTGGATCGGGACCGCGATCGAGCGCAGCCCCTCCTCGAGCTCCTGGTCGACGAGCGCGTACCCGTCGCGGCGCACGCGCTCGAGCTTCTCGCGCAGCACGGGGTCGTCGGGCTGCGCGCCCTGCGCGGCCAGCAGCACGCGGCCCATCGACGTGCGGTGCGCCGGCAGGCGCGTGCCGACGTTGATCGACACGGTCATGATCCGCGAGACCGGCACGCGCGCCACGTAGATCACGTCCTCGCCGTCGAGCACCGACACCGACGACGACTCGCGCACCTGCGCGACGAGCCGCTCCAGGTGCGGCTCGGCGACCTCGGGCAGCGACAGGCTCGACAGGTACGCGTGGCCGAGCTCGAGCACCCGCGGCGACAGCCAGAACACGCGCCCGTCGGTGTGCACGTAGTGCAGGTCGACGAGCGTCAGCAGGAAGCGCCGCGCGGCCGCGCGCGTGAGCCCGGTGACGCGCGCCACCTCGCTCAGCGTCATCTCCGGGCGCTCGGCGCTGAACGCCCGCACCACGGCCAAGCCGCGCTCGAGCGACTGGACGAAGTGGTCGCCCCGCGCGGCGTCAGCCACCGGGCCGGCGTGCCTCCGGCACGTCCATCTCGGCCAGCACGTCCTGGGCGATCTTGAACGCCGCGTTGGCGGCCGGCACGCCGGCGTAGATCGCGGTGTGGAGGATCACCTCCGCGATCTCGTCCGGCGTGAGGCCGTTGCCGATCGCGGCGCGCACGTGCATGCCGATCTCGCCCTCCGCGCGGATCGCCGTCAGCGCGGTGAGCGTGATGATCGAGCGGGTGCGGCGGTCCAGGCCCGGCCGCGCCCAGACGTCGCCCCAGGCCGTCCGGGTGATGAAGTCCTGGAACGGCTCGGTGAACGGCGTCTTGGCGGCCTCGGCGCGGTCGACGTGCTCGTCGCCGAGCACGCCGCGCCGCACCTCCATGCCGCGCTCGTACGCTGCCGCGTCAGAGCTCGAAGAACGCGGTCTCGTCATCGCCCTGCAGGTGGATGTCGAAGCGGTAGCCCCGCCCCTCGACCGGCTCGGCGATCAGCGTCCGGCGCGCATCCTCCGGCAGCGACTGCAGGACCGGGTCGGCCGCGTTGGCCTCGGGCTCGTCGCCGAAGTAGATGCGGGTCGTGAGCTGGCGCAGCACCCCGCGGGCCATGACCGTGACGAGCAGATGCGGCGCCTGCGGCGTCACGCCGTCGGCGGCCGGGATCGAGCCCGGCTTCAGCGTCCGCACCCGCCAGCGTCCCTCGGTGTCGGTGCCCGACCGCGCGAAGCCGCGGAAGCCCTCGAACGGGACGGCGCCGCGCGGGTCGTCGGGGTGGTTGAAGCGGCCGTTGGGGTCCGCCTGCCACGTCTCGATCATCGCGTCGGGGATCGGGTCCCCGCGGCCGTCGAGCACGTGCCCGAAGACCTCGATCGCGTCCGTGTGGTAGGCGGCGACCGCGTCCTCGCGGTCCTCCCACGGCTCGGTGAGGCCGAACGAGAAGTACGGGCCGACCGTCTGCGACGGCGTCGGGCCCCACGTCGGCTCCTGGGTCGGCGGCGGGTACGGGCCGACCGTGTCCTTCGCGCTGCTCATCCGTGCTCCTCCGCGGTCTCGATGCCGGGCGTCTCGTCGGGGCCGCGCAGGACGATGTCCCACTTGTAGGCCAGCGCCCACTCCGGCACGGTCTCCTCGATGTCGAACTGGCTGATCATCCGGTTGCGCGCCTTCTCGTCGCGCACCGCGTTGAAGATCGGGTCCTGGAAGAACAGCGGGTCGCCCGGGAAGTACATCTGGGTGACGAGCCGCTGCGGCAGGGCCCGGCCGGTGAGCGAGAAGTGGATGTGCTGGGGCCGCCACGCGTTGTGGTGGTTGCCCCACGGGTACGCGCCCGGCTTGATCGTGATGAACCGGTAGCGCCCCTCGGCGTCGGTGACCGTGCGGCCGACGCCCGTGAAGTTCGGGTCCAGCGGGGCCGGGTGCTGGTCGACCTTGTGGATGTAGCGCCCGCAGGCGTTCGCCTGCCAGATCTCGATGAGCTGGCCGGCCAGCGGGCGCCCGCCGCTGTCGAGCAGGCGGCCGTGGACGATGATCCGCTCGCCGATCGGCTCACCGTGGCCGTGCGCGGTCAGGTCGTGGTCGTGCGGCCCGACCCGGTCCTCGCCCAGCAGCGGGCCGGTGATCTCGCCGATCGACTGCGGCAGGTGGAACAGCGGCCGCTTCGGGAAGCGGTACTCCGTCGAGCGGTACTCCGGGAAGTTCGACGGGTCGTCGCCCTCCGGGATCGGCGAGTACTTCGGGATCTGCAGTCCCGACTCGGTCTCCGACATCTCCCTCTCTCTCCTTCGCGTGGTGGTGCGTTAGGCCTCCAGCACGACCGCCAGCCCTTGGCCGACGCCGATGCAGATAGCGGCTAGCCCCCACCCGCCGCCACGTCGCCGGAGCTCGTGCGCGAGCGCGCCGAGGATGCGCACGCCCGAGCACCCCAGCGGATGGCCGATCGCGATCGCGCCTCCGTTGGGGTTGACGATCTCCGGGTCCAGCTCCTTCCAGTCCGCCAGGCAGGCCAGCGACTGGGAGGCGAATGCCTCGTTCAGCTCGACGACCGACAGGTCGCCCCAGCTGATCCCGGCCCGCTTCAGCGCCTTGTTGGCGGCCTCCACGGGGCCGATGCCGAACACGTCCGGGTCCACGGCGTGCACGGCGCGTCCCGCGATCCGCGCGAGCGGCTCGCGGCCCAGGCGGTCGGCGGCCGCCTGGTCGCCGATCAGGACGGCGGCGGCGCCGTCGTTGAGCGGCGAGGCGTTGCCCGCGGTCACGGTTCCGTCCTTGCGGAACGCGGGCTTCAGCTTGGCCAGCTTCTCCAGGCTGGTGTCCGGGCGGATGCCCTCGTCGCGCGTGAGCTCGCTGTCGGGCAGCGGCACGACGTGGTCGTCGTAGAACCCGGCCTCCCAGGCCGCATGGGCGCGCTGGTGGCTCTTGAGCGCGAACGTGTCCTGCGCCTCGCGGCTGATCCCGTAGCGGTCGGCGAGGATCTCGGCCGACTCGCCCAGCGCGATCGTCCAGCGCTCGTCCATCTGCGGGTTGACCATCCGCCAGCCGAGCGTGGTCGAGTGCAGCGTCTCGTGGCCGGCGGGGAAGCCCTTGGCGGGCTTCAGCAGCACCCAGGGCGCGCGGCTCATCGACTCCACGCCGCCGGCGATCGTCAGCGATGCGTCGCCGGTCTCGACCGCGCGGCTGGCGTCGATCGCGGCCTCCAGGCCCGACCCGCACAGGCGGTTCATCGTCACGCCCGGCACCGAGGTCGGCAGGCCGGCGAGCAGCACGGCCATGCGCGCGACGTCGCGGTTGTCCTCGCCGGCGCCGTTGGCGTCGCCGAAGAACACGTCGTCGATGAGGTCCGGGTCGACGTGGCTGCGCTCGACGATCGTCTTGACGACGTGCGCGGCGAGGTCGTCGGGCCGCACGCCCGACAGCGCGCCGCCGTAGCGGCCGATCGGGGTGCGGATGGCGTCGATGACGTACGACTCGGACACGGGCATCAGACCTTCAGCGCGCGCAGCGTCTCGAGCTCCTGCGCGGTCGGGAGGGGCAGGGTGGCGACCTCGTCGGCGAACCGCAGGTCCCAGCCGGTGGCCTCGATCGCCTGCTCGCGGGTGACGCCCTCGTGCAGGCCGGTCATGACGAACTCGCGGGTCTCCGGATCGACCTCGAGCATCCCCAGGTCGGTGATGATCTTCACGGGGCCGCGGCCGCGCAGGCCGAGCTTCTCGCGGTAGCCCGGCGAGCCGTCGCCGTGGCCGACGCTCGTGACGAAGTCGACCTGCTCCACGAACGCGCGCTTGGACTGGCGCAGGATCACGATGACCTCGCCGCAGTTGGCGGCGATCTCGGGCGCGCCGCCGGCGCCGGGCAGGCGCACCTTCGGCTGCGCGTAGTCGCCGACGACGGTCGTGTTGATGTTGCCGAAGCGGTCGATCTGGGCGGCGCCGAGGAAGCCGACGTCGATGCGCCCCGGCTGCACCCAGTAGTTGAACATCTCGGGCACGGTCACCACCGCGTCGGCGGTCTCGCCGAGGATGCCGTCGCCGATCGACAGCGGCAGGTGGGGCGGCTTGGCGCCGATCGCGCCGGACTCGTAGACGAGCACGAGGTTGGGCGCGTGCGTGTGCTGTGCCAGGTTGGCGGCCGCGCCGGGCGGGCCGATGCCGACGAACGTCGTCGTCCCGTCGGTCAGCACGCGCGCGGCGGCGATCGTCAGCAGCTCGTCGGGGGCGAAGTCGGTCATGCCAGCACCTCGCGCTCGAGCCACTCGGTGAACGAGTCGCGGTCGCGGGCGATCGGGTCCCACGCGCGGTAGGCGGCGTTGTCGCGGTCGTAGTAGCCCTGGGCGTAGGACGGGCGCGCCCCGCCGGGCACCTCGGCGATCGCGGTGACGACCCAGGTGGGGAGCACGACCTGGTTGGGCATCGGCTCCAGCTCGTCGACGATCTCCTCGACGGTGACCAGCGACCGCTTGGCGCCGAGCACGGCCTCCTTCTGCACGCCGGTGAGGCCCCACATCTGCACGTTGCCCTGGCGGTCGGCCCGCTGCGCGTGGACGATCGCCACGTCGAGGCCCAGGTTCGGGACCGCGGTCAGCACCTCGCCGGTGAACGGGCAGGTGACCTGGGCGATCGTCTTGGTGTGCTTGGGCAGGTCGGTGCCCGTGTAGCCGCGCATGACCGCGAACGGCAGGCCGGCGGCCGACGCCGCGTAGCGGTTGGCCATGCCGGCGTGGCTGTGCTCCTCGATCTCCAGCGGGTGCGGCCAGCCCTTCTCGACCGCGTCGCGCAGGCGGTGCAGCGAGCCGACTCCGGGGTTGCCGCCCCACGAGAAGATCAGCTTGCGCGCGCAGCCGGCGCCGATGAGCTGGTCGTAGACGATGTCGGGCGTCATCCGCACCAGCGTCAGGTCGCGGCGGCCCTGGCGGATGATCTCCTGGCCGGCCGCGACCGGGATGAGGTGGGTGAAGCCCTCGAGGGCGATGGTGTCGCCGTCGTGGACGAGCTCGGCGACGGCGTCGGTGAGGGTGGTGATCTGCGCGCGGCTCATGTGCGGATGCCGAACAGTGTGCTCCAGGCGAACACAACCCTACCCATTGCGGCGCCGGGCTCGCAAGCTGCGCGCGAAGTCGCGCCCGCGCCGCTCGCGCTCGCGGCCGGCCGCCCGGCGGTCGTCGACCCACGCCTGCTCGCGCTGGAGCTTGCGATGCGCGGCCAGCCGCCGCGGGTCGATCGCGTCGCGCACGGCGCAGCCGGGCTCGTCCTCGTGGCGGCAGTCGGCGAACCGGCAGCGGGCGGCGAGCGCGTCGACGTCGGCGAACGCGCCGCCGTCGCCGTCCCACAGGCCGGCCTCGCGCACGCCGGGCGTGTCGATCACGAGCGCGCCGCCGCCGAGCGCGATCAGCTCGCGGGTCACGGTCGTGTGGCGCCCGCGTCCGTCGGCGGCCCGCACGGCGCCGGTCGCCTGGCGCTCGGTGCCCAGCAGCGCGTTGACCAGCGTCGACTTGCCCGCGCCCGACGGCCCGAGCAGCACCGCGGTCGTCCCCGGCGCGAGCAGCGTGCGCAGGACGGCGACGCCGTCGCCGTCGCGCGCGCTCACCGCGACCGCGTCGGCCAGCCCCAGCTCGCGGGCCAGCCGCGCGGCGCGCACGTCGGCGTCGGCCGCCAGGTCGGCCTTCGTCAGGACGAGCGCCGCGGGCACGCCGCCGGCGCCGCCGAGCGCGGCGAGCCGCTCGACCCGGCGCGGATTCGGGTCCGGGAGCGGCTCGGCGACGAGCGCCAGGTCGACGTTGGCCGCCAGCACCTGCGCCTCCGTGCTCGCGCCGGGGGCGCGGCGGACGATCGCGCCGCGGCGCTCGAGCACCGCGGCGATCGCGTCGGCGGCGTCGAGCGCCACCCAGTCGCCGGTCACCGGGGTGATCCCGTCGGCGCGCAGGCGCCCGCGCGCGGGCGCGAGCCGCGGCGCCGGGTCGGCGATCAGCCAGCGCCCGCGGTGCTGGGCCAGCACGCGGGCGGGGGTCAGGTCGGGGTCGCCGAGCGTCGCGAGCTCGGCGGTCAGGTCGGGACGCCGGCCGAGGCCGGCGAGGTCTGCATGCACTGGGAGAGGTCCTCCACGAGACGAACGGACACGGACGCGGCGGGCACCCGGCCGTTCGGCGCGGGCGCCCGGCTCAGGAGGCCGTGGCGTGCGTGACGTGGAGGCGGTGCGTCATCGAACGCGACGATACCGGGTAGGTTGCCGGCATGCCAGAGCACTCCGACGCCTCCCGCGCGCTGATCGCCGAGCTGCAGACGACGGTCGAGGACTGGGTCGCCCGCGCGCAGCCCGCCGCCCGCGGGGCGGGACCAGGCGAGGACGTCAGCGCCCTCGAGCTGGCGATCATCGACGCCGAGGACTTCCTGTCCCGCCTGCGGCGCGTGAAGGCGCGCGCCGAGGAGTAGGCCCCGGCGCGCGCCTCCCTCCCAGCGCCCCCGTCAGCCCCCGTACCCGTAGGGCGCCTGCTCCTGCTGGCGCTGCTCGTAGAGCTGCTCCAGCAGCTCGCGCAGCTGCTCCTGGCTGAGCTGCCGCGGGTCGCTCGGCAGTCCCTGCCCGGGCTGCTGCGAGGAGCTCCCGCCGCCCGCCTTCAGCTGCGGCACGACCTGCTTGACCGTCTCGACCGAGATCGCGAACCCGACGCCGGTGCTGCCGCCCGACTGGCTGGCGATCTGCGCGTTGACGCCGATGACCTCGCCGGCGCCGTTGATCAGCGGACCGCCCGAGTTGCCGGGGTTGATCGCGGCGTCGGTCTGGATGACGCCCGAGATCGCGTTGCCGCTCGGCGACCGGATCTGGCGGTCGAGCGCCGAGACGATGCCCGACGTCAGCGTGCTCTGCAGGCCGAACGGGCTGCCGATCGCGATGACCTGGTCGCCGACGTCGACGCTGCTCGCGTCGGCCAGGGGCAGCACGTGCAGGTCGCCGGCCTGCGCCGGGTCGACCTTCAGCAGCGCGATGTCGGTCGAGGCGTCCGCGCCGACGACGGTGGCCGGCAGGCTGCGGTCGGTCTCGCCGATCTGGACGGCGACCTGCGGGCCCGCGTTGGCCACGACGTGCTCGTTGGTGACGATGTAGCCGTCGTCGTCGATGACGAAGCCCGAGCCGGTCGCCTGGCCGGCCTGGACGAAGACGACGCCGTCCTTGACCGACGCGTACAGCTCCGCGAGGGAGCCGTGGTCACGGTCGTCGCCGGACTTCGACGTCGCGGGAGCGCTCACCTGAGCGTTGCCGCCGGAGTCGGCGGTCCTGCTGCCATCCTGGTCGAGGACGCCGGCGAACAGCACCGCCGCACACACGCCCAGCGCCGTCAACGCGCCCAGCAGCGCAGCAGCGATGTTCTTCATACCGGTTCTCATGACAACCAGTAGAGGGGCGCTGCCTGAAGACCGCCCGAAGCGATCCTGAGGATTGCCTGAAGGCTTCCGATGGGTTTCCTAAGCGAGCGCGGGCTCGCGCTCCGGCGCCGTCACCGGCGGCGGGGTGAGCACGAACTCCTCGGGGCGCAACTTCGAGAGCCGCCTCGCGAACGTGTACGAGGAGCCGGGCCACAGGGTGGAGTTGCGCCCGGTCTCGTCGAGGTACCAGCTGCGGCAGCCGCCCGACGTCCACACGGTGCCGCGGGCGCGGGCGTCCATCTCGGCCACGAACGCGGCCTGGACCTCGGCGCGCGGCTCGATCGCCGCGGCGCCGGTCGCGCGCAGGTGGCGCAGCGCGGCGACGAGGAGGCCGACCTGTGCCTCCATCATGTAGACGACCGAGTTGTGGCCCAGCCCGGTGTTGGGCCCCAGCAGCAGGAACAGGTTCGGGAAGCCGTGGGCGATCGTGCCCAGGTGCGCCTGCGGGCTGCCGCCCCACGCGTCGACCAGCCGCCGGCCGTCGCGGCCGCGCACGCGCTCGCCGATCGGCATGTCGGTGACGTGGAAGCCGGTGCCGAAGATGATCGTGTCGACCTCGTGCTCGCGGCCGTCGGCGGTGACGATCGCGTGCTCGCGCACCTCGCGGATCGCGTCGGTGACGACCTCGACGTTGTCGCGCGTGAGCGCCGGGTAGTAGTCGTTGGAGAGCAGGATGCGCTTGCAGCCGATGCGGTAGCTCGGCGTGAGCTTGCGCCGCAGCTCCGGGTCGCGGACCTGGCGCTGCAGATGGCGGCGCGCGATGCGCTCGGGGCCGGCGGCCAGCCGCGGGTGCAGGAACGGCAGGACGAACAGCTCGCGCGCCCAGAAGATCGCCTCGCGCATCGCCCGCTGGGCCGGCGGGAACGCGCGGTACAGGCGGTGCTCCCATGGGCGCAGCGGCCGGTCGGTGCGGGGCATGATCCAGGGCGGCGTGCGCTGGAACACCGACAGGCGCGCGACCTGCGGCTGGATGCGGGGGACGAACTGGATCGCCGACGCGCCGGTCCCGATCACCGCGACGCGGCGGCCGGAGAGGTCGTGGTCGTGGTTCCAGCGGGCCGAGTGGAACATCGTGCCCGCGAACGTGTCCAGGCCGGGCAGGTCGGGGATCGACGGCTCGTGCAGCGGGCCGGTGGCCGACACGACGACGTCGGCGGTCAGGGGGCCCTGCGACGTGTCCAGGCGCCAGCGGCGCGCGTCGTCGTCCCACGCCGCCTCGTGCAGCTCGCAGCCGAAGCGGATGCGCTCGTACAGGCCGTGGCGGCGGGCGACGTCGCGCAGGTAGCCCCAGATCTCGCCGCCCTCCGAGTACGTCCGGCTCCAGTTCGGGTTGGGCGCGAACGACAGCGAGTAGAGGTGGGAGGGGACGTCGCAGGCGATGCCCGGGTACGTGTTCTCCCGCCAGGTGCCGCCCACGTCGTCGGCCTTCTCGAGGATCGTGACGTCCCCGAAGCCGGCCTCGCGCAGGCGCACGGCGGCGGCGATGCCGCCGAAGCCGCTGCCGACGATCGCGACCTGGTGGTGGGGCGTGTCGCTGACGGGGGACATCCAACCGCTCCTTCCGCGTTGGTACGCAACGGTACCAGAGGCTGGTACGTGATGGTACCGTGGCGGGGCGATGGGCGGCGCCACCCTCCAGCTCCCGGGCGACGCGCGCGGGCGACTGCTCGGCGGGCTCGCCGCCGCGATCGTCGACAAGGGCTACGCGGCGGCGACGATCGCCGACGTCGTCCGTCACGCGCGGGTGTCCAAGCGCACCTTCTACGAGCACTTCGCCGACAAGGAGGCGTGCTACCTCGCGCTGTACGCGGTGATCAGCGACCACCTGCTCGAGGTCATCGCGCGCGGCGCCGACACCGACCTCCCGTGGCGCGAGCGCCTGCACGCCACCGCGCGCGCCTACCTCGAGGAGCTGGCGGCCGAGCCCGCGCTCACCCGCGCGTTCCTGCTCGAGATCCAGGCGGCGGGCCCGCGCGCGCTGGCCCGCCGGCGCGAGGAGCACCGCCGCTTCGCGACCCTCCTGCTCGAGCTGACCGAGCGCGCGGCGGCCGACGAGCCGGCGTTCGCGCCGCTCACGCCGGGGCTCGCGATCGCCGTCGTAGGAGGGATCAACGAATTGCTGATCGAGTCCCTCGCCGATCCGAGCGCACCGGCACTTCCGGAGCTCGCCGACACCGCCACCGAGCTGCTGGTGGGCGTGCTGACCGCGCGCGCTCTGGCACCCTGACACTCATATGAGCCACGCTGTCCCATCTCTCCGCCGCCGAGTGGCCCTCCTCGCCACGGCCGTCGCCGGGCTCGCGCTCGCCGCGCCCGCGAGCGCGCTCGCGACCGACTGCGTCACGACCACGAACCCGCTGGGGGCCGCGACCGGCTGGACCGAGTTCGTGGAGGGCGACGGGACGCGCGGCTCCGAGTCGGAGGGCTCGATCGCCTACGGCGGCAACCTGGCCGCCAACGGCATGACCGTCGGGACTCGGCTCGGCTCGGGGCCCAACGACCCGACGCTCGTGATCGCCGGCACCCACGGCCAGTGGTTCAACCTGCAGAAGGGCAGCGCGTACGTCAACCCGCCCTCGGGCGTCAACTTCAACGGGGGCGGCCACTACCTGGGCGCCAACCCGATCGACTTCGCCGCCGCCTTCGCCGACCTCCGCGCCAAGTCGGCCGCGTGGGGCGCGGCCGCCGCCACCGGCACCGCCGACGCGTGGGCGGCGCCGTTCGCCGGCCAGACGCTGCTGCGCCTGCAGGGCGGCGATCCCGTCCTCAACGTCTTCTCGGTCACCCCGGCGCAGATCGCCGCCACGAACGGGATCGCGATCGACGTGCCCGCGGGCTCGATCGCGCTCGTCAACGTGTCGGGCGCGTCGGTGACGTTCACCGGCCAGATGTGGATCCGCCAGGGCTCGGGCTGGAACCAGGCCAGCGACGGCGTGATGGCGAGCCTGCCGGGTCTGCTGTGGAACTTCCCCGACGCCACGTCGGTGCGCCTGCAGTTCGGATCGGCCTGGGGCGGCTCGATCCTGGCGCCCAACGCGGCCGTGCAGGTCTCCAGCGTGGGCCACACCATCGGCCAGGTCATCGCGAAGTCGTTCTCGTCGAACTTCGAGACCCACCTGAACCTGTTCCCCTCGTCGGCGTGCCTGCCCGGCGACGGGCCCGAGCCGGACGAGGCCGACGTCGAGATCGTCAAGACCGCGTCGGACACGACCCCGCACGGCGGCGACGTCGTCACCTACACGCTGAAGGTCCGCAACCTCGGGCCGGGGACGTCGCACGACGTCGTCGTGCACGACGCCCTGCCGGTCGGCCTCACGTTCCAGTCGGCCTCGGCGCCGTGCGCCCTGGCCGGCGGGATCGTCACGTGCGCGCTGGGCGAGCTCGCGTCCGGCGCCACGCGCACGCTCACGATCCGGGCGATCGTCGACCCGCTCCCGTCCGGCGGCTCCGTCCCGCATCCGGGCGCGCGCCACCAGCTCACGGTCGGCAAGGTCGAGGAGCAGGTCGACCTCGATCCCGGCCAGACCCGCACCGTGACGCTCACCTGCCCCGGCTCCGGCGCGATCCTCAGCGACGGCAGCGTCCGCGTCGACGCCGTCGACCAGGGCACCGGCGCGCTCACCGACGTGCGCGTGCTGAGCGCCCGCTCGACCGGCGTCTCGACGTTCGAGGCCGTCGTGCGCAACGGCGCCGCCGGCCGCGCGCAGGCCAAGGCCTTCGCGGTCTGCCTGCCCGCCACCACCGAGGAGGCCGACGGCCACCGCCACGCGCTCGAGGTGTCGGGCACCGTTCCCTCGGCGGCCCAGGCCTGGACGGCCGGCCGCCACACCGCGACGCTGACCTGCCCGGCCGGCACCCGGCCGATCGTCCCCGGCTACGCCTTCGACGGCGGGGCCGCGACGCTGGCCGGCTCCGAGCCCGAGGGCGCGAGCGGCTGGACGTTCACCGTCGACGTGACCCAGCCGACGACGGCGACGCTGTCGATGCGCTGCCTGGCCGACGAGGTCGCGGTCGTCGACGGCCACACCCACGAGCTCGACCGCCGCCACGTCGAGCGCACCGTGACGCTCCCGCCGGGCCAGCCCGTCGAGGAGCAGGTCACCTGCGCCGACGACGCCAAGGGCATCGTCGGCACGTGGCTGCTGCCGCCCGGCGTGCACCACCTCGGCAACGACCCGCGGCCCAAGACCCGCGCGTTCCGGCTGCTGAACACGACCGGCTCGCCGCAGTCGGCCCTGCTCGACCTCGAGTGCCTGGCCGACCGCACCGGCCCCGAGAAGTCCGGCGACACCCCGTCGCGCGAGATCGACAACACGGCGACGGTCAGCGCGACCACGCCCGATCCGAACCTCGCCAACAACACGTCCACCGTGACGATCACGGTCGGCGGCGCCGGCGCGACGGTCGTCGGGAAGTCCGCCGTCGCGTCGGGCAAGACCGTGGCGCTGCGGGCGATCTCGCCGACGAGCGGCCGCGCGACGGTCGCGCTGCGCGCCGGCGGGCGCGTGATCGCCAGGGGCGCCGTGCGGCTGCGCGCCGACCGGCCGCGGGCGGTGCGCCTGCGGCTCACGAGCGCGGGCCGCCGGCTCGTCGGGAGCCGCGCCAAGGTCAAGGTCCGCGCGACGGTGAAGGCCCGCGGCCACAAGGCCAACGCGAAGACGATCGTCCTGCGCCGCGGCCGCTAGGCGGCGACCACGTCGCAGAACACGAAGCCGTCGCGCTCGACGACCGCGCCGGTGGCGCACGCCACCGGCGCGCTGAGCACGGGCCCGGCGTGCACGAACGTGTGGAACTCGCCGTTCTCGCCGCACGGGTCCACGCCGGGCGGCAGGTCGGCGAGCAGCGCCGCGTCGTAGGCGCGGCCGGCGAACGCGGCGTCCAGGCGGCGCGGGTCCACGCACACGAGCGTGGCGGCGAAGCCGGCGGCCACGAACTCGCGCGCGAGCGCGGCCGTGTCGCGGCCCCACAGCGGGAACAGCGCGTCCCGTCCGGCCTCGGCCATCCGCGCCTCGCGGTACGCGCGGACGTCCTCGAGGAACAGGTCGCCGAATGCGACCGCGTCGACCTCGCGCAGCGGGTCGCGCTCCAGCGCCGCGGCCATCCGCCGGCGGTACTCCTCGTCGGTGCAGCCGGGCGGGATGCCGACCTCGACGAGCTCGACCCCGGCGGCCCGCGCCTGGCGGCGCAGCAGCTCGCGCCGGACCGCGTGCATCGACACGCGCTCGTGGCCCTCGGTGAACGTCGTCACGAGCGCCCGCGGCTCGATGCCGTGCTCGTCGCGCAGCGCCCGCAGCGCGAGCGCCGAGTCCTTGCCGCCGCTCCAGGCCAGGGCCACCGCCGTCATGGGCCCGGATGCTATGTCGCGTCGAGCGGGGTGCGGCCACCCGCACCGTGTGATCGACGGGTGACCGCCTTGGCCTCCGGGCCCGTTGGCGCATACCGTTCCGGGTCCGTGCTCGACGGCGTGGTGGACCTCGCGCAGGAAGCGCTCAGCTCGCCCTGGGGGTACGTGGCCCTGTTCACGTTCGCCGCGGTCGACGCGTTCTTCCCGATGGTGCCGAGCGAGAGCCTGGTCGTCACGGCCGGGGTGTTCGCCGCCAGCGGGGAGCCCGACCTCGTGCTCGTGATCCTCGCCGCGGGCGCCGGCGCGCTGGCCGGCGACCACGTCTCCTATGCGATCGGCCGGACCGCGGGCAGCCGGATCGTGGCGAGCGCGCGCCCGGGCAGCCGCCGGCGGGCGGCCTACGAATGGGCGGAGGTGGCGCTCGCCGAGCGCGGCGGCCTCGTGCTGATCATCTCCCGCTACATCCCCGGCGGGCGGACCGCGGTGACGCTGACGATGGGCGCGGTGCGCTACGACCGCCGCGCGTTCTTCCTGTTCGACTCGCTGGCGGCGATCTCGTGGGCGATCTACTCGGCGATGATCGGCTACATCGGCGGCCACGCCTTCGAGGAGGATCCGCTCAAGGGGCTGCTGCTCGGGTTCGCGATCGCGGGCGCGGTCGCGATCGCCGTCGAGATCGCCCGCCACGTGCGCAAGCGCCGGGCGCGCGCGACGGACCCCGCGCCCGACCCGGACGCCGCCGCGCCCGAGCGCTCCCGCGAGCTCGCGTAGGCGCCCGGCGCGGCCCCCGCGCGCGGCGATTCGCGCCGATCGCCGCGGGGTTGCGGCATCATCAGGGGACGCACCGGTGCCCTCGGCGGGATAGAACCGGTGCCGCAGCGGGCAACGGGTCCACGCACATGCTCGTCTTCGTCATCATCGATCTGCTCGTCGTCGTCCTGGCCCTCGGCTTCGCCTGGCGCAACTCGCGCGAGCGCCGGGAGCCGGCCTGGTGGGCCGACTTCGAGCGCGACTTCCGCGCCTACGTCGCCCAGCGCCGCACCGAGGCGCCCTGACGCCCGCCGTCAGGCCGCGCGGCCGCTGAGCACGCGCGGCGCGGGCCGCGGGTGCCCGGGCGCGGGCACCGGCTCGGTCACGTCCGCGTCGGCGGGCGTCGAGCGGCGCAGGAGCACCATCGCCAGCACCAGCGCGACCACGATCAGCGCCGCCGACAGCTTCAGCGCCACGCCGAGCGAGCTGACGAACGCCTCGCGCACGGCCTCCTGGACCTGGGGCGCGCGGTCGCCGGCGATCCGGTGCAGCGTGTCCTGCGCGCCCGACGCGCCGGCCAGCAGGCCGTCGAGCTGCTCGGCCTGGGCGCGGGTGACGGTCACGCCCTGCTCGCCGCTCAGCGTCACCGTGCGGTCGGTCATCAGCCCGTTGAAGATCGCGCCGGTGACCGCCACGCCGAGCGTGGCGCCCAGGCCGCTGAGCGTGACGAGCACGCCCGAGGCGGCGCCGGCGTGCGCGCGCGAGACCGCGTTCATCGCCGCCAGGTTCATCGGCGTGAGCGCGATGCCGACGCCGAAGCCCATCATCGCGCTCGGCGCCCACAGCTGGGCGTAGCCGGTGTCGAGGTCGAGCGTCGAGATCAGGAACACCGACACCGCCATCAGGGCCAGGCCGGCCGCGATCGGCGGGCGCGGGCCGACGCGGGCGGCGATCCGCCCGCCCACGGGCGACCCGACGACCATCGTCGCCGTGAGCGGCAGCAGCAGCACGCCGACCTTCGTCGGCGAGTCGCCGAGGATCTCCTGGAAGTACAGCGGCAGGAAGAACAGCAGCGCGCCGAACGAGAAGTCCAGCGCGAAGATCACGATCGTCGAGCCGAGGAAGTTGCGCCGGCGGAAGAACGAGAAGTCGATGACCGGGAAGGCCGTGCGCCGCTCGACGATCCCGAACGCGAGGAACAGGACGACGCCGACGACCAGCAGCGCGACCGTCGCGGGGGCGCCCCAGCCCCAGTCGGAGCCCTGGATGAGCGCCAGCGTCAGCGCGGTGAGCGCGGTCGCCGACAGCGCGACCCCGGCGTAGTCCACGCGCCGCGGCGCGTCCGGGTCGCGCGACTCCGGCGTGGCCGAGAGGGCCAGGACGGCGATCACGACGGCGACCGCGGCGCAGACGACGAAGATCCAGCGCCAGTCCAGGTCGCCGGTGAGGACGCCGCCGACGAGGACGCCGACGCCGGACACCAGCTCGGTCGCCGCGCCCCACAGGCCGATCGCCATGCCGCGGCTCGCGCCGCGGAACACGTCGGTGATGATCGACATCGACGACGGCATCAGCAGCGCGCCGCCGCAGCCGGCGAGCGCGATGCCGGCGATCAGCACCTCGACGCCCGGGGCGGCGGCGGCGAGGACGGAGCCGGCGCCGAAGAGCGTTGCGCCGCACAGCAGCACCCGCTTGCGGCCGAACACGTCGGCCAGGCGGCCGCAGGTGATCAGCAGCGCCGAGAACGGGATCAGGAAGGCGGTGACCGTCCACTGCAGCTCGGCCATCGACGTGCCGAACTCGCGGTGGATCGTCGGCAGCGCCATGACGATCGCCGCCGTCGGCAGCTGCACGATGCCGGCGGCGCACACCATCGCCGCCAGCGTGCGGGTCCGTCCGACCCGACGGCCGTCCGTGACCTCGCGCCCGTCGCCCGTGACCGCGCTCACCCGCCAGATGGTCGCGGGCGAGGCGGATGTCATGCGCCGGTCAGACGGCGACCGGGGTCTGGATGTAGTGCTGGACGGCCGCGCCGAGCGCGATGTCGAGCGACACCGAGCCGCCGGTCAGGCGGACGGCCGAGCCGTCCTCGGTGATCTCGGCGTGCCAGCCGTGCGTGTCCACGCCGCGCAGCGCGACGGCGAGCACGCGGGCGGCGCGCTCGTCGCGCGTGTGCTCGAACTCCGGCTTGTCGAGCTCGAGCGCCAGCTCGAAGTCGATGCCGGCGTCGTCGGTCATCTCCCGCAGGCGCTGGAGGTTCTGATCGATCTGGGCGGCGACCGGCGCCAGGGCCAGGTCCTTCGGTGACTTCGGTGCGAGCGTCATGGCGGGGTTCCCCTTGTTCAGCTTCGTGTCTCGGTCTGCCCCGATCGAAGCGGACCGCCGCCGCCGCGTCATCCGCGCGCGCCCGCGCACGCGCTGCGGCGACGTGCGGACGCCGCCTCAGTAGTCCTCCGGCCCGCGCGGCCGCCGGCTGTGGCACGATCCGCGGCGACCCGAGGATGGAGGTCCCATGCCGGCGACGGCCGCCGAACTGGCTCTCGTGAACGGACGCGTGCGCACGCTCGATGCCGAGCGGCCGGCGGCGAGCGCGGTCGCCGTGACCGCCGGCCGCGTCGTCGCGGTCGGCGACGCCGTCGACGTGCGCCCGCTCATCGGCCCCGCGACCGAGACGATCGACCTGGGCGGCGCCGCCGTCGTCCCCGGTCTGATCGACGGGCACATCCACGCGCTGCCGGGCGCGATCTCGATGGGGTCGCTGGACCTCAGCGACGCGCAGACCCTCGACGACGTCCGCGCGCGGCTGGCCCAGGAGCGCGCCCGCTGCGAGCCCGGCGGCTGGATCGTCGGCTGGGGGCTGGACCGGGGCGTGTTCGCGGAGACGGGCATCCACGGGACGCTGATCGAGGAGGCGGCCGGCGGCCTGCCGGTGCTGCTGCGCTTCGCCGACTTCCACACCGCGCTGGCCTCGCCGCGCGCGCTCGCGCTCGCCGGCGTCGACGGCCCGCGGACGTTCGCCGAGCACGCCGAGATCGTGTGCGTCGACGGCGTGCCCACCGGCGAGCTGCGCGAGGCGGCCGCCACGATGCTCGTGCAGTCCGTCGCGCCCGCGCCCACCGCGAGCCAGCGCCGCGCGACCGCGGTCGAGAACCTGCGCCGGCTGGCGGCGACCGGCATCACCGCCGCCCACCTCATGGACGGCGACCCGTCGAGCCTCGACGTGCTCCGCGACCTGGAGGCCGGCGGCGACCTGCGGGTGCGCTGCGTGGTCCCGATGTGGATCAAGCCGGAGATGGAGCGCGACGAGTGGGAGGCGCTGGCCGCGCACCGGGACGCGCGCGGGCGCCGCTGGCGCGCCGGCGTCGTGAAGCTCTTCATGGACGGCGTCGTGGACTCGGGCACCGCCTGGCTGGACGAGCCCGACGCCGACGGCGCGGGCACCGACCCGTTCTGGCCCGATCCGGCCCGCTACCGCGAGGCGGTCGCGTTCTTCTCCGGCCGCGGCTTCCAGTGCGCGACGCACGCCTGCGGCGACCGCGCCGTCCACGAGGTCCTGAACGCCTACCGCGACGCGCCGCGCGCCGCCGGCGTCCGCCACCGCATCGAGCACGTCGAGCTGCTGCGCGCCGAGGACCTGCCGCGCTTCGCCGCCGAGGGCGTGATCGCGTCCATGCAGGCCCAGCACATGACCGTGCTCGAGCCCGACGGCGGCGACGGCTGGTCGCGGCGCGTCGGGCCGCAGCGCTGGGGCCGCGCCTACCGCGCCCGCGACCTGCACGAGTCCGGCGCGTGGCTGGTCCTCGGCTCCGACTGGCCCGTCGTGCGCCACGACCCGCGCGAGGGCATGGCCGCCGCGCGCCTGCGCCGGCCGCCGGGGCGGCGCGACCGCGGCCCGTGGGACGACCAGGCGCTCACCGCGCTGCAGGCGCTTCAGGGCTACACGACGTGGGCGGCGCGCGCGGTCGGCCACGACGGCCAGGGCCGGATCGCCCCCGGGTGCCTCGGCGACCTGACCGTCTTCGCCCACGACCCCGTGGACTGCGACGCCGACGATCTCCTCGACGACCCCGTGCTGCTCACCGTCGTCGACGGCGAGGTCACCCACCGCGACCCGTCGCTCTGACCGGCCGCGCTCGCGCCGCTCGTGTCGATCATCCGGCGCCGGGGCGCATCGCCGCCACGGCGACCGACGGCGGCCCCACCGCGGCCGGGCCGGCCTCGCCGAGCATCGCGTCCTCCTCCTCGGTCGCGAACACGTGGAGACCGAGGCGGTCGGAGATCTCCCGGCACACGCGCGTGCCGCGGACGCTGTTGCCGTAGGCGTCCAGGCCGGGGGAGAACACGGCGATCCCCATCTTGCCGGGGATCACGCACAGGATCGCGCCGCTGACGCCGCTCTTGGCGGGCACGCCGACCTCGTAGGCCCACTGGCCGGCGAAGTCGTACATCCCGCACGTGTACATGACGCTGAGCACGTCGCGGACGCGGTCGCGCGGCAGGCACGCGCGCCCCGTGACCGGGTTGACGCCGCCGTTGGCCAGCGTCGCGCCCATCACGGCCAGGTCGCGGCAGGTGACGTGCACCGAGCACTGGCTCAGGTACAGCCGCAGGGTCGCCTCGACGTCGCCCGCGATCATGCCCTGCGCGCGCATCAGGTAGGCCGTCGCGCGGTTGTGGTCGGCGGTGCGCAGCTCGCGCTCGAGCGTGTCGGGGTCGACGTCGAGGTCGGGGTTGCCGGCGAACTCGCGCAGGCTCCCGACGATGCGCTCGAGCTTCTCGTCCACGTCGTAGCCGCGCACGAGGTCGGTCGTGGCGATCGCGCCCGCGTTGACCATCGGGTTGTACGGGCGGTTGTGGCGCTCGTCGAACAGGATCGAGTTGAACGCGTCGCCGCTGGGCTCGACGCCGACGTGCTGCAGCATCCGCTCGCGGCCGAGGTCCTCCAGCGCGAGCGCGTACGCGAACACCTTCGACACCGACTGCAACGGGAACGGCAGGTCGTCGTCGCCGACGCCGATCGTCTCGCCGCCGATCGTGGCGATGCTGATCGCGAACCGGTCGTGGCCGGCGGTGGTCTCCTCGAGCGTGCAGTAGCCGCGGCCCGGCTCGTAGTAGGAGACGATCGCGGCGGGATCGACCTCGCGGTGGCGCTCGTACAGGCCCTGCAGGCGGTGGCGCAGCCGGCGGATCGTGGGCGAGCCGGTCGCCGGGTCCTCCTCCAGGAAGCGGCCGATCACGCCGGCGTCGGCGATGCCGGGGAGCCGCTCCGTGAGCAGGCGGTGGAAGACGAGCTCCTCGCGGGTGCGCAGCGGCGGGGTCACCGCGTCGCGCTCGCGCTCCAGCTCCTCCTCGGTCGCCTGCGCGCCGAAGTGCGCGGCCAGCGCCTCGTTCATCCCGGTGCCCTCGCCGAACTGCTCCTTCGGACGCCACAGCACCTCGTCGGGCAGCCAGCCCTCGAACGCGCGGCGCAGCAGCCACTTCTCCGGGCGCTCCTCGGTCGTCAGCTTCCAGGCGGGCGGCAGCGCGAGCGCCAGCTCGACGACGTCGAGGTCCAGGAACGGGATGCGCGGCTCGACCCCGTTCGCGCTCGCGACCCGGTCGACGCGCTGCAGGCCGAGGTTGTGCATGCCGCCGATCGTGTCCAGCAGCTCCGCGTGCAGCTCGTCGCCGGTCTCGATCGCCGCGTAGTGCGCGTAGCCGGCGAACAGCTCGTCGGCGCCCTCGCCGATCAGCACGACCTTCACGTGGCGGCTCGCCAGGCCGGCGACGAGGTGGTTGGGCACCGCGCTGTGGACGAGGCTCGGGTCGTAGGACTCGAGCATCGCGATGACCTCGGGGACGGTGGCGATCGCCTCGTCGAGCGAGAACTCCAGCTCGTGGTGGTCGGTGCCGACGTGCTCGGCCACGACGCGGGCGGCGGCCAGGTCGGGGCTGCCGGGCAGGCCCGCGGCGAACGTCGGGAGCGTGCGCCCGTCGCGCTGCGCGATGCGCGCGGCGATCGCGGTGATGAGGCTGGAGTCCAGGCCGCCCGACAGCAGGAGCCCGACGGGGACGTCGGCCGCCAGCGCGCGCTCGACCGCGCGGATCAGCGTGTCGCGCACCGCGTCGAACACCCACGGCGGCGGCATCTCGTGCGGCCCGCGGCTGCGCATCAGCACCGGGCGCGCGGCCGCGGTCGGCCGCCACGGCCGCAGGCCCTCGGCCGGGCTCCACGCGTGCCCGGCGGGCAGCGGCTGGGCGAGCGGGCGCCAGTCCTCGTCGAACGCCTTCAGCTCGGAGGCGAAGATCGTCGTCTCGTCGCGCTGGGCGTAGTAGAGCGGCGCGACGCCGAGCGCGTCGCGGGTCGCCACGAAGCGCCCGTCCTCGCCGGCGATGACCAGCGCGAACGTGCCCCACAGGCGGTCGAAGGCGTGGATGTCCTCGTCCGCGTAGGCCAGCAGCGCCGCCTCGTGGTCGGAGCGGGTGCGGAAGCGGTGCTCGCCGAGCCGGGCGCGCAGTCGCTCGTGGTTGTAGATCTCGCCGTCGCCGACGATCCACAGGTCGTCGTCGTGGCTGCGCAGCGGCTGGCCGCCGCCCTCGGGGTCGACGATCGCCAGGCGCCGGTGGCCCAGCCACGCGTCGCCCACCGTGCGGCTGCCGGCCCCGTCCGGCCCCCGGTGCGCGATCCGCTCCAGCATGCGCAGCCCGGCGCGCGGGTCGAACGGGCCGTGGGCGGCGACGATCCCGGACACGCGGACAAGTGAAGCACGGCGCCCGTCACAACCGCGCGGCCCATCTCGTCCTTGTGGGCATGAGGACGAAAGGAGACCGCCGATGCCCACCCGGACGACCGCCGGAGACGCGTTCAGCGAGGGCGGCGGCATGCTCGCCTCGCTGGGGATCTTCGTGATGGTCCTGGCCCCGTTCGCGATCCCGGCCATCGTGCTGGGGGCGGTCCTGCTGGTCCCGCTGCTCGTCGTCGGCCTCGCCGGCGGGGTCCTCGCCGCGCCCGTCCTGGTCGTCCGCCGCCTGCGAGGAGGCCGCTCGTGACCGCCGCCGATCCCGCCTATCCCGAGCTGCGCGCCGCCGCGTTCGGCGCCGCCTATCGCATGCTCGGCAGCGTCAGCGAGGCCGAGGACCTCGTGCAGGAGGCGTTCCTGCGCCTCCACCGCGAACGCGCCGCGGGCGCCACGATCGAGTCGCCCGAAGGCTTCCTCGTCACCGTCGTCACGCGGCTGGGGATCGACCAGCTGAAGTCGGCCCGCAGCCGCCGCGAGACGTCCGTGGGCGAGTGGCTGCCCGAGCCGATCGTCACCGCCGAGGACGGCGACCCCGGCCGCCACGCCGAGATCGCCGAGTCGCTGTCGATGGCGCTGCTGGTCGTGCTCGAGCGGCTGTCGCCCGAGCAGCGCGCGGTGTTCCTGCTGCGGGAGGTCTTCGACTACCCCTACGAGCGCATCGCGGAGGTGCTGGGCAAGAGCCCGGCGGCGGTCCGCCAGCTCGGGTCGCGGGCCCGCCGCCAGGTCGACGACGGCACGCCGCGCTTCGAGACCTCGCGCGAGCAGCGCCGCCGGCTGGCCAGCCGCTTCTTCGACGCGATCGAGGACGGCGACCTCGACGGGCTCGAGGCCCTGCTGGCCGAGGACGCGCTGGTGCGCGGCGAGGGCGGCGGGCGCCGCGTGCCCGTGCGGGGCCGCGTGCGCTGCCTGCAGGCGATGCGGGCCGGGCTCGCGCTGCTGGCGCGCATGGGCACGACCCTGCGCCGCGCCGAGGTCAACGGCGAGCCCGGGATGCTCGTCGTCGACGGCGAGGATCGCCTCGTCGGCGTCGTCACCGTCGAGGTCGCCGACGGCTGCGTGAGCGCCGTCAACTCGATCTTCAACCCCGACAAGCTGCGCCACCTCGGGCCCGTCGCGGACCGCGGCGAGCTGCTCGCGGCGGCGCGTGACCGGACGCGGAGGCCGTCATGACCCAGAACCCCACCCCCGACCCGCGCCGCTGGCTGATCCTGGCGGTGGTCGCGGTCGCGCAGCTCATGGTCGTCCTCGACGTGTCGATCGTGAACATCGCGCTGCCGTCCGCCCAGGCCGACCTCGCCTTCTCCGACGAGTCGCGCCAGTGGGTCATCACCGCGTACGCGCTGTCGTTCGGCTCGCTGCTGCTGCTCGGCGGGCGCATCAGCGACCTCATCGGGCGCAAGTGGACGTTCGTCGCCGGGCTGCTCGGCTTCGCGGGCGCGTCGGCCGTCGGCGGCGCCGCCCCGAGCCTCGAGGTGCTCGTCGCCGCCCGCGCGCTGCAGGGCGTCTTCGCGGCGCTGCTGGCGCCCGCGGCGCTCTCGATCGTGACGACGACGTTCACGGCGCCCGAGGAGCGCGGCAAGGCGTTCGCCCTGTACGGCGCGGTGGCCGGCTCGGGCGCCGCGGTCGGCCTGCTGCTCGGCGGTGTCGTCACCGAGCTGCTGTCGTGGCGGTGGACGATGTACGTGAACCTCGCGTTCGCCGTGCCGGCCGCGATGGCCGGGCTGCGGCTGCTCGTCAACCGCCGCCCGGAGCGCCGGCCGCGCGTCGACGTGCCCGGCGCGGTCGTGGCGACCGGCGGCCTGTTCGCGATCGTGTTCGGCTTCGCCAACGCGGAGATGGACGGCTGGGGCGCGCCGCTGACGGTCGCGGCGCTGGCCGCCGGCGTCGTGGCGCTCCTGGCGTTCGTCGCGCTGGAGGCGCGGGTGCGGGCGCCGCTGCTGCCGCTGAGCGTGGTGACGGATCGCAACCGCGGCGGCGCGTTCCTGGCGATCGCCGTCGCCGGCGTGGCGACGTTCGCGGCGTTCCTGTACCTCACGTACTTCCTGCAGCGGACGCTCGGGATGTCGCCGATCGAGACCGGGCTCGCGTTCCTGCCGATGGTCGCGCTCGTGATGACCTCGGCGACGATCGCGTCGACGCGGCTGCTGCCGCGGGTCGGCCCGGCGCCGCTCGTGCCGACCGGGCTCGCCCTGGCCGCCGTCGGCGTCACGTACCTGACCGGCATCGACGTGAGCTCGTCGTACGCGGGCGCGGTGCTGCCCGGCCTGCTCGTCGTCGGCGCCGGGTTCGGGATGGTCATGGCGCCGTCGTTCGCGACCGCGACGCACGGCGTCGGCCCGAGCCACGCGGGCGTCGCCTCGGCGCTGGTCAACACGTCCCAGCAGGTGGGCGGGTCGCTGGGCATCGCGGCGCTCTCGACCGTGTTCGCGAGCGCCGCGTCCGGGTTCGTCCCCGCCGCAGGGACGCCGGCCGCGCTGGCGCAGGCCGAGGCGGCCGTGCACGGCTCGACGGTCGTGTTCTGGTGGTCGGCGGCGATCCTGGCCGCGGGCGCGATCGCCACCGCGCTCCTGTTCGAGCGCGGGCGCGTCGTGGCGCCCGAGGGCGTGGGGGCGCCGGCGCACGACGCGGCGCGATGACGCTGCTGCTACTCCTCGCCGCCGCCCTGGAGCAGCGCGACGACCCGGTCCGCCTCGGCGACCGGGTCGTCGGGCAGGACGAGGACGCCGGCGCGCTCGAGGCTCGCGTCCCCGGCGGCCGCGCCGGCGAGCGCGAGGCGGTGGCGTCCGGCGAGCTCGCGCAGCCGGGCGCGGACCGGCTCGACGAGGTCGCCGCTCGCGGCGCTGAGGACGATCAGGCTCGGCTCGTGGCGGCCGCTCACCTCCTCGACGGTGTCGACGGGTGAGTCGGCGCCCAGGTAGACGATGCGCCAGCCCCGCGCGCGGAGCGCCAGCCCGAACGCGATGAGGCCCAGGTCGTGCTGCTCGCCCGGAAGGCAGGCGAGCACGGCCGTGGGGCCCAGCCCCTGACCCCAGCCCCGCGCCAGGCCGAGCAGCCGCCCGCGGATGATGCTGGAGGCGAAGTGCTCCTGGGCGACCGAGGCCTCGCCGCGCTCCCAGCGGTCGCCGAGCTCGCTCAGGTAGGGGATGACGATCTCGCTCAGGAACGTGTCGACGGTGACGACCGCGAGAATGCGGTCGAGGATCGCCTGCGCGCGCGGCTCGTCGTAGCCGTCGAGCGCGTCGGCCAGCTCGTGGCGGACGGCGTCGGGCCGCAGCGCGACCGGCGCCGCCGCGGCGCCGACGTCGGCCCGCAGCGCGAGCGCGGCCGCCTCGGCGGCGGCCAGCCCGTCGGCGAGGTGGCCCTGCATGACGCCGACCCGCTCGACGTCCGCGCGCGAGTAGAGGCGCAGGCCGCCGGCCGAGCGCAGCGGCTGCAGGAGCCCGTAGCGCCGCTCCCAGGCACGCAGCAGCTCAGGGCTCACGCCCGTGCGCTTGCTGAGCTCGCCGATCCGCAGGACCCCGTCGCGTTCCATCGCGCCAAGAACTCTACAGGTTCTGGACAGCCTCTTGACAAGTGGTGGGTGTCTGTGGTTCTGTACACGAAATGAACAACACCCGTACGGGAGATGAACGGATGATGAAGGGTCTCAACATGCTCGCCGCGACGCTGCTCGTCGTGGGCGGCCTCAACTGGGGGCTCGTCGCGATCGCCGAGTTCGACCTCGTCGCATGGATCTTCGGCGAGGAGTTCGGCACGACGAACGTCGCGAGCCGCATCGTGTACGGGCTCGTCGGTCTCGCCGCGCTCTACGTGATCGGCCTGTTCGCCGCTCGCCGCGGCCACCTGACCGACGACATGCACCACACGGCTGCCGCGCAGCGGTAGCTCACCGCACGCGGACCGGAACGCCGGCCAGCCGCGTGGCGCCGGCGTTCCGCACCAGCCAGGCGATCGCCCGGTTCGAGAGCCGGACGCAGCCGTGGCTGGCGGCGGTGCCGAGCGGATCGCGGAGGCTGGCGCCGCCGCGGCCGTGGACGCCCGCGCGCCCGTGGCCGTCGCCGAACTCCTGCAGCACGCGGCTGTGGGCGGTGAGCGGGAGGACGTAGGCGCCGAGGAAGGCGCCGGGGTCGGTGCGCCACACGCCGAGGATCGCGAACAGCCCTGTGGGCGTGGGCGTGTCCGGCGCCCCGACGACCACGCGGAAGCGGCGGACGCGATGGCCGTCGCGGTGGACGGTGAGCGTCCGCTCGCGGCGCGACACGGTCAGCCGCCAGGGCGTTGGCTCGAGCTCGACGCGGTCGGCGTCGACCCATCCGGCGGCGTCGTTGGGACGTGAGGGAAGGCGGACCTCGAGCCGGCAACGGCCCGCGCCGTCGCGCCGCGCGCGCAGGACGAGGAGCCAACTCGCGTCGCGCGGGCCGATCGTGTCCTCGCTGCCGGCGCCGGGTGCGGGCGCGAGGGGCGTGCGCGCGATCAGCCGCGCGCGCCAGGTGACGTGGGCGGTCGGCGCGCCGACGGCGGTCGCCGTCGCCCGCCCGGACGTGCACTCGGGCGCCGCGAGCGCCGGCGGCGCGGCGACCGCGAGCGCGGCCACTGCGGTCACCGCGGCGGCTGCTCGTCGCGCGGCGCTCACGTGGCGTTGGCGCCCCGGATGGCGTCGTTCGCAACCGCCGGTTAAGTCGATGATTCCTGAGTTCTCGCGCGGGTCACATCCGCTCAGGTGGAGGCGCGACGACTGGCGCTCATCGGAGCCGGTGCGCTGGCCGCCCTGCGGTGGCCTGGGCTCCGGTCGCGGGCGCGAACTCGTACCGCGCGACGCCGAACGACCCGCGCGCCACCTTCGTCGAGCGCAACGCGACCCAGTGCGCCCACCTGGAGCGCGACGGCGTGACGAGCCTCCCCGGCGATGTCGTGCAGCTCACCGGCGGTGGTGGCGGTCAGGTCAGTCCTCCGGCGACGCGTACGTCGCGGGCACGGTGACGACGAACGTCGACACGCCGTGGGGGCGCGCCCCGCAGGCGGTGCAGGTCGACCTCACGCCGGAGGGGCGCCGGCGGGGCGTGGTCCTACGCGCCGTGGTCGTCAAGGGCGGCAACGGCTACAACGCCTACGTCGACGCGTCCGTCCTGCCGCCCACGCTGCCGCCGAACCAGGACTACATCCCGCCGTGGGTCGGCCAGAGCAACATCGCCGGCATCAGCCACTGGTTCGCCTGCTGCACGGTCGGGCCCGAGCCGCCGGAACCGCCGGCGCCGCCGCGCGACGCGACGTTCCGCGTGACCAAGCGGATCGAGCTTCCGGTGGGGGAGCCGGTCGACCCGCTTCCCGACGGGTTCCGCGTTCACGTGACGTGCCGGGACGACGGCGCGGTGGTGAAGGACCGCACGTTCACGTTCGGCGCGGGCGGCGGCGCGGGGTCCGCGGCGAACGGCGCGGCCGAGACGACTGTGCCGGAGGGGGCGAGGTGCCGGGCGCAGGAGCGCAACCTCGGCGCCCTGCCCGACGGCTGCCGGGTGCACTACGAGCCGCAGCTGGCCAACGACCCGGGCGTGACCGTGCCCGAGGGGGGCCGCGAGGTCGAGGTCGTCAACGACTGCCAGGACGTGCGCGTGCGGCGGGCGCGGCTCGACATCGTCAAGCGGGTCGTGGGCGCCGGAGCGAGCGCACTGCCCTCGTCGTTCGTGTTCGACGTCCGCTGCACCGACGGCACGGAGGCGGCGGTCACCGTGCCGGCCTCGGGGTTGCCCGGGACGCCCCGCCTGGACCGCATCCGCGTCGGCGAGTACTGCCTCGTCACCGAGCGCGCGGGCGCGTTCCCGCCCGGCGTGCAGATCGCCTATGAGATCAACGGCGAGCCGAGCACCGTGCCGGGCGCCGCGGGCTTCCGGGTGCTCGACGACGAGATCACGGTGACCGTCACCAACACCGTGCCGCCGCCGGGCGTCGTCCCGGCCGAGCCCTCCGTCTCGCCGCCGCCCGACGTCCCGGGCGAGCCCGCGCCCGAGCTCGACACCGACAAGACGGTCCGCCGCGCGCTCGTGAACGGCGGCGCAAGCGTCCGCTACCGCATCGACGTCCGCAACCGCGGCAGCGCCCCCGCTGAGGACGTCGAGGTCTGCGACCGCCTCCCGCAGGCGATGACGCTCGTCTCCGCGCCCGGCTCGCGCCTGCGCGACTGCCGGGTCTGCTGGCACGTCTCCGCGCTCGCCCCGCTCGCCCACCAGGCGTTCATCCTCACCGCCCGCTCCGACCCTCGCGCCTCCGGCGGCACGGTCAACCTCGTGATCGCCGACGCCCCGAGCGCGACCCGCCGCAGGGCGCGGTCCGCCGTGATCGTCCGCCCGCGGAGGGGGCTCGCGCCGAGCGCCGTCACGGGCTGACGAGTGATGGGCGCGGCTGGTTTCGAACCAGCGACCTCTCGCGTGTGAAGCGAGCGCTCTCCCACTGAGCTACGCGCCCGGAAGAGGGCAACGATGCTAGCGACCCGCGCGTGCGCGCGCCCGAACGCGGACGGTCGTCTGGGCGCGGGCTGTCAGGGCTCACGGCGTCCGCGCACGCGCCGATCATCTCTCGCGATGCGAACCCGACTGCTCGCGCTGGTCGCGACCCTCACGGCCGCGCTCGCCCTCACCGCCGCGCCCGCCGGCGCCGCCGACCGCTTCGACGTCCTGAGCGTGGCCACGCTCGGCCACCTGCAGCCCGTGAAGGGCAGCGACGGCCTTCAGCACCTCGTCTACGAGCTGACGCTGCGCAACGTGTCGTCCGAGTGGGGCGTCGTGATCGACCGCGTCGAGGTGCGCAACGCGCGGACGAACCAGACCGTCACCACGCGGACGGGCGACACGCTGCTGCCGAACATGGATCTCGGCGACCCGTTCTCGCGTCCGCACACGACGACGATCGGGCCGGGGCAGACCGGGGTCGTGTGGATGGACGTGACGTTCCCCTCGCGCGCCGCCGTCCCCGCCGCCATCCGGCACGTCATCGCGCTGCAGCCCGCGCCCGGCGTCGACCCGGCGGCGTTCGCCGTCCGCTTCGGGCCCGACGTCACGACGGCGCCGGTGAAGGTCGACCGCCGCCCGCCGGTCGTCCTCGGCGCGCCGCTGAAGGGCGACGGGTTCGTCGCGTTCAACGGCTGCTGCACGAGCCTCGGCCACACGCGCACCGCGCTCGCGGTCGAGGGGCGCCAGCGCGTCGCCGAGCGCTACGCGATCGACTTCATGCAGACCGACCGCAACGGCACGCTGTGGACCGGCGACGGCACCCGCAACGAGGACTACTTCGTCTACGACGAGCCCATCCACAACGTCAAGCGCGGCCGGGTGGTCGCGGCGAGCGACGGCCAGCCTGACACGCCGGCCCTCACGCGCACGAACGAGACCTCGACGCCGGCCAAGGCCGCCGGCAACCACGTCATCGTCGACATCGGCGGCCTCTACGTCCTCTACGCGCACATCAAGCCCGGCACGGTCGCCGTCAAGCCCGGCGACCGGGTGCGCAAGGGCCAGGTCATCGGCCGGGTCGGCAGCTCGGGCAACTCCGACGCGCCGCACCTGCACATCCACGTCACGAACCGGCCGTCGCCGCTGGCCGCCGACGGCCGGCCCTACGTGTTCGAGCGCTTCGCCCTCGAGGGCCAGGTCGTCGACGAGGAGGTGCGCTGGCTGCCGTCGCCCAGCCCGCGGCGCGCCGAGCTGCCGCTCGACATGACCGTCGTCAGCTTCCCGTAGCCGCTAGGCCGGCTGGCGCGGGCTGCGCTCCAGGCGCGGCCGGCCCTCGACCTCGGGGATCCAGGATTGCGCGGACGTGCCCCAGATCTCCATCTGCGGCTCCAGCCAGCTCGCGTCGTCCAGCGTGCCGGCCTTGATGATCACGACGCCGGGCAGCGCGGGGCTGACCGTGACGACCGGCGAGCCGCACCGGCCGCAGAAGCGCCGGTGCGTCGGCTGGCCGTGGTCGTCGCCGACGGTCGTGTGCTCCGACAGCTCTCCGGTCAGCTCGAAGCCGTCCTCGGGCACGGCGACGACGATCGAGAACGACGTGCCGGTCTGGCGCTGGCAGTTCTTGCAGTGGCAGACGGCGCAGAACAGCGGCTCCGCGTCGGTGGTGTAGCTGACCGCGCCGCACAGGCAGTGCCCGTCGAGCTTGCCCATCGCTTGCTCCCCTCCGTGGTTCGACCCAGGGCCGAACCGTACCGGCCGCTACGCGTTCTCGCGCACCGGCTCGTCGGGCCGCCAGCCCGGCCCGCGCAGCAGCAGGTTCCAGCGCACCCGCCACGACCTCGCCGCGCGCAGGTCGCGCCACAGCGCCGCGTACTCGTGGAAGGCGACCTGGACCGGGTTGTGCGTCTCGATGTTCTTCGTCAGCCCGTAGCGCACGCGCTCGCCCTCGCCGACGAACGTCCCGAACAGCCGGTCCCAGATGATCAGGATGCCGCCGTAGTTGCGGTCGAGGTAGACCTGGTTGGAGCCGTGGTGGACGCGGTGGTGGCTGGGCGTGTTGAACACCCACTCCACCGGCGCGGGCAGCCGCCCGATCCGCTCGGTGTGCAGCCCGAACTGGTAGATCAGCGACCAGCTCTGGGCCAGCAGGATCATCCACGGCGGGAACCCGAGGAGCGCCAGCGGCAGCCAGAACGGCAGGTACGTCATCGGCACCCACGTCTGGCGCAGCGCCGTCGACAGGTTGTAGTGCTGCGAGCTGTGGTGGACGACGTGCGAGGCCCAGAACACGCGGCTCTCGTGCGAGACGCGATGGAACCAGTAGTAGGCGAGGTCGTCGGCGAAGAACAGGGCCACCCACACCCACCAGTGGTCGGGCGACAGCCGCAGCGGCGTCAGCTCGTACAGCGCCGCGTAGATCGTGACGACCGCGAGCTTCCAGACGACGTTGATCGCGACGTTCCCGAGGCCCATGGTCAGCGACGTGCGCGTGTCGGCGAGGTCGTAGCCGACGAGCTCGTCGTGGTCGTCGCGCGCGAAGCGGAACGACAGCCACTCGACGACGAGCAGCAGCACGAAGAACGGGATCGCGTAGTAGAGGACCTCGGCCATCAGCCGCTCGCCTCGACCGTGCGCTGCAGCAGGTCGCGCGCCCGCGCGTGCGCGAGATCGCCGTCGCCCGCCGCGATCGCCTCGGCCAGCGCGATCGCGGCGTCGCGGTCGTCGACCTCGGCGGCGTAGAGCTGCGGGTCGATGCCGCCGCCGTGGCGCGCGCCGACGAGGCTGTTGAACGCCAGCCGGTAGGCGACGTTGCCGCTGCCGCGGACGATCGCCGCCCACAGCGCCTCGTAGGCGTCGAAGCGCAGCTGGTAGCGGCGCACGTCGCCCGGCGCCGGGATCGCGCGGGCCAGCGCCGGCAGCGCCGCGCGCGCGTCGGACGGCGCGTTCAGCGCGCACAGCCGGGCGGCGTCGGCGCCGATCGTCGCGCGCATCTCGGCCACCGACCGCAGCACCGTGCGCAGGTCGTCGCCGCCGCTGCCGGCGAGGTCGGCGAGGAGGTCGAGGCCGGCGGTCTCGCGCCAGTCGAGCACGCGCGTCGCGCCGCCGTGGGTGACCTGCACGAGCCCGGCCTGCTGCAGGCGCTTGATCGCCTCGCGCACCGCATGGCGGTTGACGCGGTGCATCTCGCTGAGCGCGCGCTCGGACGGCAGCGCGTCGCCCGGCTGGTACTGGCCGGCGACGATCGCGCGCCGGAGCCGGTCGTGGACGGCCTCGGAGCGCAGCCGCGGCGGGTTGGAGCGAATCGACGACGGCACTGGTTGGACCAGCCGCACGTTACCATGGGCTGTGGACCGTGCTAGGCGGGGAGGTAGCGGTGCCCTGTCGCTCGCAATCCGCTCTAGCGAGGCCGAATCCCCTCTCGAGGGGCGAGGCCTTCGGGGTCAGCGCCGCCGCAGCTGGTGTCGATGGACCGGGTCCCGCGCGATGTCGGCCCGTGAACCAGGTCAGGTCCGGAAGGAAGCAGCCTTAAGCGGTCACCGGCAGGCGCAGCGGGAGCTCCCGATCCGGAGCCGGAGGCGACGTCAGCGCCCGGAGACCGAACCTCGAAGGAGGGTGCACGGTCCACTAGATTCCCTGGCGCCCATGAGCAGCCCCTTCGCCGAACCGACGCGCGTCCACGGTCCCACGCATCCCGGCGAGGAGATCTGCCACATCGTCACCGCCGACGATCCCGACCGGGCGCTGTGCGGCAAGGACGTCACCGGCTGGCCGTGGAACCCGCCGTGGCCGCTGTGCGTGGTCTGCGCCGACCTGGCCCAGACCCACGGCCTCGTCTAGTCCGCGGCGGACGGCAGCCGCTCGCCGTCGCGCGCCCGCGTGACCTCGAGGATCGTGCGCGCGGTCAGGTCCGGGTCGTCCCACATCGGCAGGTGGCCGCAGTCGGGCAGCTTCACGTACTCGGCGTCGGGCAGCATCCGCTGCAGGCGCGTGTACCAGCGCGGCCAGCGGATCAGCCAGTCGCGCTCGCCGTAGGCGATCCGCACCGGCACGTCGATCGGCCCGAGCTCGCCGAACGCGTCGTCGCGGCGCGCCGCCTCGATGCCCTCGAGCACGACCGAGCACTCGCGCGCGCCCTCGAGCATGTGCAGCGCCGCGCCGGGCGGCAGCCGGTGCGGATGGGCGATGACCTCGCGGAACGCGGCCGCGCGCAGGCGCGGGCGCACCGCCAGCAGCCGCAGCAGCCGCGGCGTCGAGCGCTTCAGCGCGTGGTGGGAGCGCAGGAAGTAGCGGTACACGTGCCGGCCCTCGCGGCTGTCGCCCTGCCAGCCGCCGGCCGGGCACAGCGCCACGACCGAGCGGGCCCGGCCGCGGGCGGCGAGCCCCAGCGACAGCCACCCGCCGTACGAGCTGCCGGCGAGGTGCGCGGTCTCCCAGCCGGCGCGGTCCAGCCGCTCCTCGATGATGTCCAGCGCGGTGTCGACGGTCATCGGCCGCCCGCTCAGCCCCGGGCCCCCGTAGTGGCCGGGGAGCGTGATCGCGAGCACCTCGTGCTCGGCCTCCAGGCGCGGCAGCAGCGGCCGCCACGCGTACCACGTGTCGGTGAACCCGTGGAGGAGCAGCAGCGGCGTTCCCGATCCCCCGTGATGCTCAGGCGCGACCCTCACCGCGGCGAACCGTAGCCCACCGGCCGGCCCCGGCGCGCCGCCCACCCGGGGATCTAGACTGCGGGATCCGTGTCGTCCGCGCCTTCGCTGTATCGCCGCCATCGCCCGCGGACCTTCGCCGACGTCGTCGGGCAGGAGCACGTCGTGCGCACCCTGTCCAACGCGGTCCAGCAGGGCAAGGTCCACCACGCGAACCTGTTCGTCGGGTCCCGCGGGACCGGCAAGACCTCGATGGCGAAGATCCTCGCCTCGTGCCTGAACTGCGTCGACGGCCCGACCGTCACGCCGTGCGGGCGCTGCGAGTCGTGCGTGGCGATCGCCAACGCCACCTCGATGGACGTCATCGAGATGGACGCGGCGTCCAACAACTCGGTCGACGACATCCGCGACCTGCGCGAGCGGGTCGCGTTCGCCCCGGTCAGCGGCCGTCACAAGGTCTACATCCTCGACGAGGCGCACATGCTCTCGTCGCAGGCCTGGAACGCGTTCCTCAAGACGCTCGAGGAGCCGCCGCCGAACACGATCTTCGTCCTGGCGACGACCGAGGCCAACAAGGTGCTGCCGACGGTCGTCGACCGCTGCCACCGCTTCGACTTCCGCCGGCCCACCGCCGAGCAGCTCGCCGCGGTCATCCGCCGCGTGGCGCAGGCCGAGGGGATCGAGATCGGCCCCGAGGCGGTCGCGCTGATCGCCCGTCACGCGACCGGCTCGTTCCGCGACGCGCTCGGCACGCTCGAGCAGCTCGTCACCTACTCGGGCGACACGATCGCGCTCGACGACGTGCTCGCCGTGCTCGGCGTCGCCGACGTCGACCTGCTCTTCGAGGCGCTCGACGCGGTCGGCGCCGGCGACGGGCGCGCGACGCTCCTGGCCGCCGACCGGCTGGCCGAGACCGGGCGCGATCCGGGCACGTTCGTCCGCGACCTCGAGGGTCACGCGCGGGCGCTGATGGTCGTGCGCACGCTCGGCGAGGTGCCGCCGGAGCTGGCGCTCTCGCCCGAGTACGACAGCCGCCTGGCCGAGCAGGCCCAGCGCGTGCCGCTCGCCGCGGTGGTGCGGCTGCTCGACCTGCTCGCCGAGGCGCTGGAGGCGATGCGCAACGGCGCCGACCCGCGCACCCAGCTCGAGCTGGCGCTGGTGAAGGCGGCCGCGCCGCAGGTCGACGCCTCCACGCGCGCGCTGCTGGCCCGGATCGACCGGCTGGAGTCGGCCCTGGCCGCGGCCGGCGAGCGGCCCGAGCCGCGCCCGGCGCCGCCGCCGACCCCCGACGTGCCGGCCCCGCCGCCGCCCGAGGCGCCCGCGCCGCCCCCGCCTCCCCCGCCCCCGCGCGAGCCGGCGCCGACCGCGGCCGCCGCGAACGGCGCGCCCGCGCCGGCCGAGCCCGAACCGGAGCCGGAGCCCGCGCAGGTCGCGGTGGCCGCCGGCGACGCGCCGGCGCTCGAGACCGTCGCCGAGCTGTGGCCCGCGGTCCTCGACGCCGTCCGCGCCGAGAACGGCATGCTCGCCGCCTGCCTCGGCTCCGCCCAGCCGGTCGCGGTCGCCGACGGCGTCGTCACGATCGCCTTCCCGCGCTCGGAGGCGTTCGCCTACCGCAAGGCCGACGACACCGAGAAGCGCGAGCTGGTCGCCGAGGCGCTGCGCGCGGTCACCGGCCACCCGCTGCGCCCCGGCTACGAGCTGCACGACGAGCTGCCCACGATCGAGGAGGCGCCGCCGCTGAGCGAGGACGAGCTGATCGCCCGCTTCAAGGACGCCTTCGACGCCGAAGAGCTGACCCCCGACGACGAGCCCTCCTAGGAGACCGCCATGCCTCAGCCGAACATGCAGCAGATGCTCAAGCAGGTCCAGAAGATGCAGGCCGACATGCTGGCCGCGCAGGAGCAGCTCAAGAACGAGACGGTCGAGGCGTCCGCCGGCGGCGGGATGGTGAAGGTGAAGGCGTCCGGCGACCTGGAGATCAAGGAGGTCGTCATCTCGCCCGAGGCCGTCGACCCCGACGACGTCGAGCTGCTCCAGGACCTCGTGCTGGCGGCGACCAACGAGGCGCTGCGCTCCGCCCAGGAGCTGGCGGCGACGAAGATGGGCGGCCTCACCGGCGGGCTGGACCTCGGCTCGATGGGCCTGCCCGGCCTCGGCGGCCCGGGTGGCCTGCCGGGCGGCGGCAAGAAGTCGACCCGCCCGCCCGGCTTCCCGCGGTGAACGCGCCGCCGATCCAGCGGCTGGTCACCGAGCTGGCCAAGCTGCCCGGCATCGGCAACCGCACCGCGCAGCGGCTCGCCTTCCACATCCTGCGCACCGACGCGGAGGACGCCTACGCGCTGGCGGAGGCGATCCGCGAGGTCAAGGAGCGCATCGGGCTGTGCGAGGTGTGCTTCAACCTGGCCGAGGGGCCGCGCTGCCGCATCTGCCTCGACGAGCGCCGCGACCCGTCGCTGATCTGCGTCGTCGAGGAGCCCAACGACGTCATCCCGATCGAGCGCACGCACGAGTTCCCGGGCCGCTACCACGTGCTCGGGGGCGCGCTGTCGCCGATCGACGGCGTCGACCCCGAGGACCTGAAGATCGCCCAGCTCTACGCGCGCGTCGCCGAGGGCGGCGTGCGCGAGGTCGTGCTGGCCACGAACCCGACCACGACCGGCGAGGCGACCGCGCTGCACATCGCCGAGGGCCTGCGCGAGCGGGCGCCCGACGTGACCGTGACGCGTCTCGCCTCGGGCCTGCCGGTCGGGGCGGACCTCGAGTACGCCGACGAGGTCACGCTCGGGCGCGCGTTCGCGGGCCGGCGGGCCGTCTAGCTCTAGGCGGCAGGAGTCTTGTTACGTCCGGGCCTCCTCGGAGGCTGCGGGTTGCGACGCCAGCAACCTGTCCGAGGAGGTCCCGGAGTGACATTGCATCGCAACGCCAAGACGTGTCCGGCCAGTCGGCGGTTGTTGGCGCGGCGGGTGCTTGTGGAGGGCTGGACGCTGACGCAGGCGGCCGAGGCCGCCGGAGTCAGCGTCCAGCGCGCTCGTGAGTGGGTCCGCCGCGCCCAGGCCGGCGACACCGAGCTGGCTGATCGCAAGTCCGGTCCGCGTGGTCGCGGCCCGGGCCGGGTCTGCGTCGAGCGCGAGCGGGTGATCGCCGAGCTGCGCGCAGAGATCCGGATGAGCGCAGTGCAGATCGCTGAGACGCTGGGGATGGCTGAGCGCACCGTCCGGGCGGTGATCGCCAGGTTGGGCCTGTCCAAGCTGCCGCCGCTGGTCGCGCCGGAGCCGGCCAACCGCTACGAGCGCCCGATGCCCGGCGAGCTGATCCACGTCGATGTCAAGAAGCTCGGCCGGATCGGACAGCCCGGGCATCGCGTCAACGGCGATCGCACCACCCGCACCCGCGGGATCGGCTGGGAGTTCGTGCACGTCTGCGTCGATGACTGCACCCGCCTGGCCTACGTCGAGGTCCTCGACGATGAACGCAAAGAGAGCGTCACCGCGTTCCTGCAACGGGCGGTCGCCTGGTTCGCGGCCCATGGCATCCGAGTCCAGCGGTTGATGACCGATAACGGGTCGGGCTACCGCTCCAAGCTGCACCGCAAAGCCTGCGAGGCGATGGGCATCCGCCATCTGTTCACACGCCCCTACCGCCCGCGGACGAATGGGAAGGCGGAGCGCTTCATCCGCACCATGCTCGACGGCTGGGCCTACAAGCAGCCCTACCCGACCAGCCGCGCCAGGACCGCGGCGCTGCCCGCCTTCCTAGAGCGCTACAACACACGACGCCCGCACCGGTCACTCAACGGCCAGACGCCCTTCCAGCGTCTGGCCGAGAGAAACAAGACTGCTGCTGCCTACATCTAGCCCCGCCGCCCCATGGGGTTGAGGCCGCCCCAGAACGGCGGCGCGTCCGGCGCGGCGTCCTTCCAGCCGCCCACCCCGTACGAGGCGTCCTTGACGATCTGCCCCGAGGTGGTGACGGTCCCGGGGGTGCCGTTGGCGATCGCCGCGAGGGTCACCTGACCGGACCAGTCCCAGCCGTCGTCGCCCGGCGTGAGCGGGATGTCGGCCTGCCCGGCGACCATGACGGTCGACTTCGTGGTGTGGGCGGTGATCTCCGCGACGGCGTACTGGCCGCCGGCGTCGCTGATGTGGAACGTGACCTCGGCCCAGTCGGCGTTGGCCGGCTCGCCCGTGTCGGCGATCGCCTTGTAGATGGGCGCGGGCGGCGTGAACGGGGTGCTCTGGAGGCGCGTGACGCGGCCGCGGTGCGAGGTCTGGCCGCCGACGTCGATGGAGACCTTGAGGTGCCGGGCGTTGCGGGCGCGGCGGCTCTGGGCGCGGGTCAGGAGGACGTGGTGGGGCGCGGTGATGCGCTCGGAGTGGTGGACCGGGTAGGTCTTGACCGCCGAGGCGATCCGCCTGCCCCTGTGGTCGCGCACGACGATGCGCACGCGGTCGGTGCGGCCGTCGGGAGCGGGCTCGTGGAGGGCGGGGAAGGTCACGACGATGCGCCCGGCGTGCGGGCCGTCCGTGATGCGCGAGGCGTACGGCTTGGGGGTGAGCGCGTGGGCGGGCGCCGCGCAGATCGCGAGCGCGAGGAGCGTCCCCAGGGCGGTTCGGCGTCCGGTCATGGCGTGGTCGAGGCCGCGATCGCGCCGGAGAACGAGGGCACGCTCAGCCCCTCGTCCCAGCTCGCCTGCCCGGACGCGGCGTCCGCGCTGATCGAGCCGCTGGTGTGGACCGGCTGCAGGACGGTCGTGTCCCGCCGGAAGATCACCTGGCCGGACCACGAGTAGCCCGTGTCCGTCGCGGTGAGGCCGGCGCCGCTGACGCCGCCGCCCAGCACCTCGTCGCCGACCCGGGCGGAGATGTTCGTGACGGAGTACTGGCCGCCGGAGGCGTGGGTGTAGAAGACGACCTGGGCCCAGTTCTGGTTCGAGCCCTTGTAGAACGGCGCGGGCGGCGTGAACCGCGTCTCCTGCAGGCGGGTCACGCGGGCGTGCTTGGCGGTGTGGCCGCCGATGTCGATGGACACCTTGAGGTGGCGGGCGTTGCCGGCGCGGCGGCTCTGGGCGCGGGTCAGGAGGATGTGATGGGGCGCGGTGATCCGCTCCGTGGGGTGGACGGGGTAGGTCCTGACGGTCGAGGCGATGCGCTCGCCGTGGTGGTCGCGCACGGTGATGCGGATGCGCTCCGTGCGGCCGTCGGGGGCGGGGTCGTGGATGGCGGGGAAGGTGACGACGATGCGTCCCGCGTGGGGGCCGTCGGTGATGCGCGAGGCGTACGGCTTGGGGCTGAGCGCGTGGGCGGGCGCCGCGCAGATCGCGAGCGCGAGGAACGCGCCGAGCAGGGCGGTCCAGCGTCCGTGCCTGGTCATTTGCCGAAGATACCGGCTGTCCGCAGAAGGACCGCACGCAGCGCTGCAGCCACCGTCTCCCGGTCGTCGCGGAACTGGCGATAGGAGATCCGCACGACGCGCCATCCGCTCGCCTCCAGCTGGAGGTCGCGGGCGTGGTCGTGCTCGAAGCGGGCGCGCGTCCGGTGGGCGCCCCAGCCGTCGAGCTCCACGGCGACCCTGTGCTCCGGCCAGTGCAGGTCGACCTCCCAGCCGACCAGGTCGAGGTTGACCGCCGGCCGCGGCAGCCCGTGCTCGTCGATGAGCTTCAGGACGGCGCGCTCCAGCCAGGACCGGATCTTGCGCGGATCGGCGGGCCGCGCGTCGGCGACCGCGGTGCGCAGGCGGCCGGCGCCGCGCTGACCCTCGTTGCGCTCGAGGCAGTCGTCCACCTCGAGCAGGTCGAACAGGCGCAGCTCCTCGGAGCGCTCCAGCGCGCGCTCGAGGATGCGCGTCGGGCGCGTGGCGGCGACGTCCATGAGGGTGCGGGCGACCGTGGTGATCGGGATGCCGTTGAGCACGGTCTGGTCGGTGGGGTGCAGGCGGGTGCGGTGCAGCGAGATCCGCGGGAGCGTGCGGCCGCGAGCGCGCGGCGCGGTCACGTCGGTGCGTGCGCGGGCGTCGACGAGGAGGCCCCAGGCGTCGGCGGCCGACGTGTGCGACAGCACCGCGCCCGGGCCGGCGGCGAGGACCGCGGCGAGGCGGTGGCCGTCGGGGAGCAGCGAGGCGTGCCCGACCGCGTAGACGCCGCGATGCAGGCGGATGAGGCGGCCGGTTGCGACCGCGCGGTCGATCGCCGACGTGCTCATCCCGGCCGCGACGAGCTGCTCGCGCCCGACCACACCGTGCTGCACAGCGGCGAAGCGGCTCGGCACGTCACGAGTGGCGAATTGGCCCCGCTCAGCGGGGCTGAATCGCCATTCATCTCTTGGGGCGGCCGGCACCCCGCAAGCGTGGCGGGCAAACGGTCACAGCGGACCACCGCTTCGTCACGGAAGCGCGTAGCGCTCGCGCAGCAACGCCACGCGGCCGAGCGCCTCGGCGGCGCGGGCGCGCAGCACCGGGTCGGACCGCAGCCCCTCGAGCACCGCGCGGTACGCGGCCTCCTGCTCGGCGGCGTCGCCGGGGACCCACAGGAGGTCGGCGCCCGCGCGCAGCGCGTCGACGGCCGCCTCGGCCGCGGTCCCGCCCGTCACCGCGGTCGCCGCGTTCAGGTCGCCGCTGATCGCCACGCCGCCGAACCCGGCGCCGCGGCGCAGGAGGTCGTAGGCCTCCGGCGCGAGCGAGGCGGGACCGGCGTCGTCCCAGGCCGCGTAGATCGCGTCGCTCATCACCATCGCCGGCGCCTCCGCGGCCACCGCCGCCCGGAACGGCGCCAGGTCGCGCTCGCGCAGCTCGGCGAGCGACAGCCCCACCGTGGCCGGCCCGTCGATCGGGTCCTGCGACGCGGCGCCCTCGCCCGGGAAGCTGCCCGGCGCGCTCGCCAGCCCCACCGCGCGGTACCCGGAGACCGCCGCCGCCACCAGATCCGCCGCCACCGCCGGATCGGGCGAGAACCCGCGCGACGCCGCCGGTCCGCTCACCGTCGCCAGGTCGGCGACCGGCGCGCCCAGCGTCAGCTCCACGCCCAGCCCGCGCAGCGCCCGCCCGGCCGCCACCGCCGCCCGCCGCGCCTCGCGGGCCACCGCCTGATCGGGCTGGGGCGGCGGCGGCAGCGTCGGCAGCGACGACGCCGCGCCGCCCACCTGGCGGATCGCCACCAGCGGCGGCTGGGCCGAGCCCCATCCCGCCGCGTCCGAGCGGATCGCCCGCGCCAGCGCGCGCACCTGCCGCGGCGACCGCGCGTTGTGGCGCTCGATCACCACGCCGCCCCAGTCGCGCAGGCCCAGGCGGCGCACCGCCGGGTCGTCGCCGCGCGTGCCGCCGAACCCGACCAGGAACAGCCGCGCGGCCGCCTCCTCCTCGGACACCGGGAGCGTCGCGACGACCGCGTGCGTCTGCGGCTCGTCCGCGGATCCGCCGCCGCGCGTCCCGAGCGCGAGGCCGGCGCCGGCCGCCGCCGCCACGAGCACGGCCGCGGCGGTCGCCAGCCGCTGACGCCACGCGCGACTCACCGAGTACCTTGGACGATCGTCATGTCAGGAACCGTGGTCATGAAGTTCGGCGGCACGTCCGTCGCCGACGCGGAGCGCATCAAGCGCGCCGCTCGTCGCATCGTCGCCAAGCGCGAGGAGGGCCTGCGCGTCGTCGCCGTCCTCAGCGCCCGCGGCAAGACCACGGACGAGCTGATCGAGTGGGCGCAGGAGATCTCCCCGCACCCGGATCCGCGCGAGATGGACATGTTGCTCTCCACGGGTGAGCGGCAGTCTTGCGCGTTGTGCGCGATGGCGATCAACGACCTCGGCCACCGCGCGATCAGCCTCACCGGCAGCCAGGCCGGCATCGTCACGGACACGTCGCACACGAAGGCGCGGATCCTCGAGGTGCGCGCCGACCGCATCCGCGAGGCCCTCGACGACGAGCGCATCGTCCTCGTCGCCGGCTTCCAGGGCGTCAGCACCGCCAAGGACGTGACGACGCTCGGGCGCGGCGGCTCGGACACGACCGCCGTCGCGCTGGCGGCGGCGATCGACGCCGACGAGTGCGAGATCTACACCGACGTGGCCGGCGTGTTCAGCGCCGACCCGCGGATCGTGCCCGACGCCCGCAAGCTGCCGATGGTCTCGTTCGAGGAGATGCTGGAGATGTCGGCGTCCGGCGCCGGCGTGCTGCAGCTGCGATCGGTCGAGTACGCCCGCAACCACGGCGTGCGCATCCACTGCCGATCGAGCTTCGACGATGCGCCCGGTACCGTTGTCGTCGGAGAGGACGTCACCGTGGAGAACCCCCTCATCACCGCCGTCACCCACTCGACCGGGGAGGCCCGCGTCACGCTCACCGGCGTCCCCGACACGCCCGGCGTCGCCGGACGCCTCACGACCGTGCTGGCCCAGGCGAACGTGAACGTCGACATGATCGTCCAGAACGAGCCGGTGTCCGAGGGCGCCGGCGCGGACCTGTCGTTCACGGTCCCGCGCGACGACCTGCACACGGCCAAGACCGCGCTGGAGCCGCTCGCCGCCGAGCTGGGCATCGGCGTCCACGCCGACGAGTCGATGGGCAAGGTGTCGGTCGTCGGCGCCGGGATGAAGACCCATCCGGGCGTCGCCGCGCAGGTCTTCACCGTCCTCGGCGACGCGGGGATCAACATCGAGATGATCTCCACCTCGCCGATCCGCATCTCGTGCGTGGTGCCGGGCGACAAGGTGCCCGACGCGGTGCGCGCGCTGCACAGCGCCTTCGAGCTCAGCGGGCCGGACACGATCCGCCCGGAGCAGCCGTTCGGGGAGTTCGCGTCATGAGGGTCGCCGTCGTCGGAGCCACCGGCGCGGTCGGGACCGTCATGCGCCGCCTGCTGCGCGAGCGCGGGTTCCCGGCCGACGAGGTCGTCCTGTTCGCGTCGGAGCGCTCGGCCGGCAAGGTCGTCGACGGGCTCACCGTGCAGCCGCTGCGCGACGACACCGTCACCGGGTTCGACGTCGCGCTGTTCAGCGCCGGCGGGTCGACCTCGAAGGCGTGGGCCGAGAAGTTCGCCGCCGGCGGCGCGGTCGTCGTCGACAACTCCAGCGCCTGGCGCATGGACCCGGACGTGCCGCTGATCGTGTCGGAGGTCAACCCCGACGCGATCGAGGACATGCGCAAGGGCATCATCGCCAACCCGAACTGCACGACGATGGTCGTGATGCTGCCGGCCAAGGCGCTGCACGACCGTTTCGGCCTCACCGCGATGGTCGCCACGAGCTTCCAGGCCGCCGGCGGCGCCGGGCAGAAGGGCATCGACGAGCTCGCCGCCCAGGTCGAGCCGCTCGCCGCCGACGTCGAGCAGCTCGTCGAGGACGGCGCGACCGCGGCCCGCAAGGTGCAGCACAGCGTCCACGCGAACACGCTCGCGTTCAACGTCGTGCCGCTCCTGGGGACCCTGAACGACCAGGGCTACACCGACGAGGAGATGAAGCTCCAGAACGAGTCGCGCAAGATCCTGTCCATCCCCGATCTGCCCGTCACGCCCACGTGCGTGCGCGTCCCGGTGATGGTGGGGCACTCGATCGCGGTGCGCGCCACGTTCGAGCAGGAGCCCGAGCTCGACCAGGCGCTCGAGGCCCTGCGCAGCTTCCCGAACCTCGTCGTAGAGGAGGCCCCGACGCCGCTGGAGTACGCCGGCCGCGACGAGACCGCCGTCGGGCGCGTCCGCCGCGACCTGGCCGACCCGCACGTCCTCAACTTCTTCGTCGTCGGCGACAACCTGCTCAAGGGCGCCGCGCTGAACACCGTGCAGATCGCCGAGCTGGTCGTCGACCGCGGCCTGGTCGGCAGCGCGGCGCCGGCCGCCTAGCTGGTCGTTTCCTCCGGGACGGTGGCGGTGAAGCCGCCCTCGTCGTCGGTGAGCGTGACGACCACGCGCACCTTGTCGCCGTTGGGCGCGGTCAGCTCGCAGTCGAACTCGTTGCCCTGCTCGACCTTCTGACCCTCGGGGCAGGAGACCGACACCTGCTCGGGGTCGACGCCGGCCTGCCGGGACAGCTCGGCGCCGAGCTTGTCCTGCAGGTCCTCGTGGTCGATGGTCTTGTCGCCGCAGGCCGCGACGCCGAGGGCGAGCGCGACGCCGACCAGGATGAGAATGGGGCGCATGGCGTCCCGCTACCCGCGGCGCTCAGGCCGCACGCGGGCGGAAGCGCGCCTCCAGCTCCTCGGCGGCTTGCAGCAGGTCGGGCGCGAACGTCGCCTCGCGCAGCGGCCCGCGGGCGGCGTAGGCGGCGACGAGGGCGTCCTCGACGGCGTCGAGCCCGACGCCGGGCGCCTCGTCGGCGACCGCGCCGGTCACCTCCGGGTCGACGGGCAGCCCGAGCGCGGCGTAGAGCTCGGAGACCACGGCGGCGACCCGGGCCGCGTCGCGGACGACGAGCACCGTCCCGACGTACGCGCCGCCGCGCACCACGCGCTGGGCGGTGCCGCTGAGCTTCACGGCGCCGCGCGCGTTCACGCTGAAGTCGCCGGGGCAGTACTCGCCGGCGACGGCGCCGACCCGCGCGTCGACGCCCAGCGACCGCAGCGCCGCCGCGACGGTCTCCGCGGTCGCCTCGTAGCGGCGGTTGATGTGCAGGTTGGCCTCGGCGTCGGGCAGCGCCTCGCCGATCGTCAGGACGCCCTCGTGGTAGACGGCGGCGCGCCCGCCGGCGAGCCGCTCGAACGGCTCGTAGCCGAGCTCCCGCGCCCGCGCCACCGCGGCCGCGAACCCGGGCTCGAGCGCGTCCATGCGCCCGAACGCGACCGACGGCGCGTGGCGCACGAGGCGCAGCGCCGGCTCGTGCTCCCCGCGCGCCACCCGCGTCAGCAGCACGGACGACACCGCCATGTCGAAGGCGGGCCGGTCGGGGTGGGACTCGCGGAGGAGGAGCAGGCGGCGGAGGGTAGTCAGACGGGCTGGCCCGCCAGCACCCGCCGGTGCAGCGCCCGCGTCTCCTCCGACGGCTCCAGGCCGAGCGCGTCGACGAGCTGCTTGCGGCAGGCCAGGTACTGGCGCAGCGCGCGGGCGCGGTTGCCCGCGCGCGCGTGCGCGGCGATCAGCAGCCGCTGGGCGCCCTCGTCGAGCGGGTCGAGCGCGACGAGGCGCGTCGCCGCGGCCGCGGCGCCGGCGTGGTCGCCCGCGCGCGTGCGCAGCTCGGCGAGCGCCGTGAGCACGCGGCGGTAGCGGGCGACGAGGTCCTCGCGCCACTCGGTCGCCCAGTCGCTGTAGCGCTCCTCGGGCATCGGCTCGCCGGCCCACAGCCCGGCGGCCTGCTCGAGCAGCCGCAGGCGCTCGGGCCCGGTCGCGGCCAGTGCGGCCTCGGCGGCCGCCGTGAACAGCTCGGTGTCGACCCGGTCGCGGTCGTCGAGGACCAGGCGGTACGCGCGCTCGGAGTACTGGATCGCGCTCTGCTCGGCCCCCGGCGCGTCGATCACCGCGCGGGCGCGCGAGACCGCGACCTGCACCGACGAGCGCGCCGACTTCGGCGCCTTGTCGGGCCACAGCGCCTCCAGCAGCGCCTCCTCGGGCAGGAACGCGCCGCGCTGGGCCAGCAGCACGCGCACCAGCCGCGCCGTCGTCGGGCGGCCCCAGGCGCGCTCGTCGACCGGCCACTCGCCGCGGCGCAGCGAGAAGCCGCCGAACAGCGTGAACGTCCGCGGCGGCGGGGAGCGCCGGCCGGCCGCGCGCGCGGCCTCGGCGGCCGCGGCGACCCGCGGGTCCTCGTCCTCGCACAGCTGCTGCAGGAGCGGCTCGACGCGCGGGTGGCCCGACCCGCCCAGCGAGCGCGCGGCGATCGCCCGCACCTCGGCCCGCGGGTGCTCGGCGAAGTCGATCAGCTCCTCGCCGCCGGGGAACGCGCGCTCGGCCGCCGGCAGCACGGTCTCCGGGTCGAGCGCCTCCTCGGCCAGCAGCCGCCACACGAGCTCGCCGATCCGCGGCCACTCGACGCGCAGCACCTGCGGGGCCAGCAGCGGGCCGGCGACGTCGAGCGCCGCGCGCATGTCGGCGCCGGCCGCGTCGAGGTCGCCGGCCAGGCCGTGCGCCCACGCGCGCAGCGCCAGCGCCCGCGCGCGGTGGTGCTGGCCGTGGTCGGGCGCGTAGACCTCCTCCATCCAGGTCAGCGTCTCGGTGGCGCGCTCGATCCCCCGCGCCGGCGACGTCGCCTCGGCCAGGACCCGGATGACCAGCAGCTCGATGAGGTTGCGGAACGGCATCGGCGCCGCCTGGATGTGGGCGCGCGCCTGCTCGGCCAGCGCCTGCGCGGCCGCGCGCTCGCCGCGCGCCAGCAGGCACGCGGCCATCGCCGACTCCCCGATCCCGGGCGCCCAGCCGTCGGGCGGCGGCAGGTCGCGGATCGGCATCAGCGCCAGCTCGGCCTCGGCCTCGCGCCCGGCCATCGCCAGCAGCCAGGCGCGCAGCGCGTGCGTCTCGGCGGTGATGAACGACGGCAGGCCGGAGCGCTCGGCCTCGGCGAGCACGATCTCGGTCCACGCGACCGCGTCGTCGGCGCGCCCGGAGTCGGCGAGCGCGAACGCGGTGAACGCCGCCAGGTACTCGGGCCGGTGGATCGCGCGGCTCTCGTCGTCGAGCGCCTCCAGCCGGCGGCGCAGCGCGGCGATGATCTCGTCGTGGCGCCCGTCGGGCATCGCGATGTAGAAGACCGCGAGCACGCGCATGCCGGCGACCAGCGGCGCCTCGGGCATCCGCTCCAGCTCGCCCAGCCGCTCGGCCGCCTCGTCGAGGCGCCCCGCGCCGCCCAGCAGCGCCGTCCACCACGACAGCGCGTCGGGGCTGGGCCGCTCGAGCGTGCCCAGCAGCTCGATCGCCTCGTCGATGCGCCCCAGCCAGTACAGGCACTCGGCGGCCACGCACGCGCTGGCCGAGGCGGCCTCGGGCGGCAGCGCCGCGACCGCCGCGCGCAGCAGCGGCACCGCGTCCTCGTGGCGGCCCTCGGCGACCGCCAGGCGCCCGGCGATGTCGGCCGCGCGCGGGTCGCGTGCGAGCGCCGGCGGCAGCATCGCCAGCCACGCGCGCACGCCCTGCGGCGAGGTGCGCACGAGCGGCGTCGCGGCGGCGCTGATCGCGTCGAGCGCCGGCTCGGGGCGCCCCGCTGCCAGCCAGGCGTCGATCGCCTCGGTGAGCCGGCCCTCGCGGTGGAGCTGGTCGGCGGCCGCGGCGAGCACCTCGGCGCGGCGGTCGGCGGGCACCTCGGTCTCCCAGGCGCGGCGCAGGTGGTCGCGCAGCAGCGGGTGGTAGGCGGTCGCGTCGGGCCGCCCGCCGACCGGCCGCAGCAGCACGCCCAGGCGCCCCAGCCGCCGCGGCAGCTCCTCGGGCAGGCCCAGCGCCGCCGTCATCTCGGGGGTGATCTCCTCGACCGCGCTGGACGAGAGCATCGCGGCGCGCAGGTCGGCGTCCAGCGGGGCGAGCACCTCCTCGGCCAGGAACCGGGCGATCGCGCCGTTGGGGTTGTCACGCGTGGCGCCGAGCGCGACGCCGAGCGGCCAGCCGAGCGTCGCCTGCATGACCTCGGCGACCTCGTCGTCGGTGGGCTCGCGGCCGAGCTGCTCGGCCAGCACGGCCGCGGTCTCCTCGGCGCTGAAGGCCAGGTCGCTCTCGTCGATCAGGTGCACGCGGCCGGTCGCCTGGGCGCGCGCGATCCGCAGGTCGAGCGGACGGCGGGTGCACACGACGAGCCGCAGGCGGTCCTGCTCGCTGTCGACGAGCTGCTCGACGAGGTCGAGCACGTCCCGCCGGTCCTCGAGCTCCTCCGCGTCATCGAGCACGAACACGAGCGGCTCGACGAGCAGCGACTCCAGCTCGTCCAGCAGCGCCCGCGTGACCGCCAGCGGCGACAGCGCGCTGCCCGGGCCGCGGACCGCCTCGATCAGCAGGTCGGCGGCGCCCGGCACGGCGCGGCGGATCGCCTGCAGCGCGTCGACGAGGAGGCGGTCGACCTGCAGGTCGCGGGAGCGGCAGCTCAGCCACGCCGCGGTGCGGCCGTCGAGCGCCTGCTCGACGAGGATCGTCTTGCCGTAGCCGGCGCCGGCGACGAGTCCCACGGACCCGCGATCGATCCCGGCGCGCACCCGCGTCGCGAGCTCGGGACGCTCGATCAGCGGGGCCGGCATGGCGGTGGACTGCAGCACGGCGCGGGCAGCCTAGCCGAGATTCCCGCCGTCTCGGAGGGGATGTCCCACCCCGGTGATGTGCCCCAGCGGCGCGACGAACCGGTCCTCCGGGTCGTACAGCGCCTTCACCGCCCACAGGCGCCGGCGGGTGTCGGCCGGGAACACCTCGCCGTCGGGCGTGTCGGGCGTGACGAAGCTGAGGAAGATGTGCCCGGCCGCCCACGGCGACAGCTCCTCGACGAGGTCGCGGGCGACGTCGGCGCGCTCGGGCGCGGCGGCGACGACGAGCAGGTAGCCGGCGTCGAGCGAGCCGAGCGCGCCGCGGCGGCGGCCGCGGTCGTCGAGCGCGCCTCCGAGGTGGCGCAGCTCGAGGTCCAGCAGCGGGAAGCCGGCCGCCGGCCCGACGAGCTCCAGGCACAGGTCGAGCGCCTCCTCGGGCAGGTCGTGCAGCAGGAGATGGTCGTAGTAGACGGGCCGCTCGCCCAGCACGTCGGGGTGCAGCGCGTCGAGGTCGGCGGCCGCGATCGGGCGGATCCCGTCCTGCTCGGGGGCGAGCGCGCGCAGCGGCGCCAGCAGCTCGCCCGATGTCGCGTCGTCGGCCAGCAGCACCGCCTCGACGAGCGTGGACGCCTCGTCGCCGCCGCCCGCCAGGCGGGCCATGCTCGTGACCTCGCGCGGCAGGTCGAGCGTCCACTCGCGCCACGCGTGCATCACCTCGCGGGCGCGCGCCGCCGGCCAGCGCATCGTGCCGCCCTGCGCCGGCGCCGGCTCGACGAGCGCGAGCTCCACGGCGGTGACGACGCCCAGGCCGCCGCCGCCCCCGCGCAGCGCCCAGAACAGGTCGCGCTCGCGGTCGGGGTCGGCGCGGACCAGGCGCCCGTCGGCGGTGACGAGCTCGACCGCGCGCAGCGACTCGGACGCCAGGCCGTGGCGGCGCGACAGCCACCCGACGCCGCCGGCCAGCACCGTGCCGACGACGCCGACGCTCGGCGTGGGTACGGCGAGCGCGGCCAGCCCGGCCGGCGCGGCGGCCCGGGACACGTCGCTCCAGAGCGCGCCGCCGCCCGCGCGCACGATGCGGGCGGGCGCGTCGAGCCGCGCGCCGCCCAGCTCACGGGTCTGCACCAGCAGCGTGTCGTCCAGCCGCCCGGTCTGGCGCACGCCGCGGCCGGTCGTGTGCACGGCGACTCGCAGGCCGGCCTCGGCCGCGTGGCGGACGACGAGCTGCACCTCCTCCACGCTGGTGGGGACGGCGACGGCGGCGGGCCGCTCGCCCTCGGGCACGTCCGCCTGCGGGTGGGCCTTGAAGGCGTCGGCGCCCGTCAGGAGGATCGCCTCGATGGTTCGCATGCGCGGCATCCTGGCGCACCCCGCTTGCCGTCCGCTTGCCGACGTGCGGAGGGGGCCTCCCGGGCCCCCTCCTGTGCACGACTGCCGTACCCCTGGCTTGCCTGTCGACGAAGCTCGTGCGGCGCGATCCATGATGCTGTCGCGGCGGGCGCCGCTCTTCCCCCCTGCGGGGTGATCTTGGGGTGAGGACGGGGGAGGCGACGGGGGAAGTGGGACTCACCCATCCCGGGGTCTCTGCCGATAGAACCCGAGGATGCCCGCCACCGTCGCGCTCGCCCGGTTCGAGGACCTGATCGCCCGCGGGCTCGTCGCGCTCATCGACGAGGACCCGAACCTCGAGGTCGTCGCCTCCGACCTCGACGCGGCCCGGCTGCGCGCGGTGCTCGGCCGCCGCCGGCCCGACGTCGCGCTGCTCAACTACGGCTCGCTGCGCACGCCGTTCGAGGTGCACGAGCTGCACGTCGCCCACCCCGACACGCGGCTCGTCGTCCTCGCGAGCCGCCCGACGGCGGCCGAGGCCAACCAGATGCTCACGTTCGGCGCGACCGCCTGCCTGGCGAAGGACACGCAGGCGCGCGACGTCCTCAACGCGATCCACCTCGCCTCGCGCGGGCTGCAGGTGCTGCCCCGCGCCCGCGACGGGATGATCGGCGGGCCGCCGAGCGGCCCGGAGCCGCTCACCGCGCGCGAGGCCGAGGTGCTCGCGCTGCTGCAGGAGGGACGCTCGAACGCCGAGATCGCGCTCGCGCTGCAGGTGGGCGTCGAGACCGTCCGCACCCACGCGCGCAACATCTACCGCAAGCTCGGCGTCACGTCGCGCCGGGAGCTGACGCGGCCGGCCTGAGCGGCCGGCCGCGACGGTGCCGGCGGCGTCAGGCGCCGACGCCGGCGACCACGGACGTCGACCAGTCGACGACCGCGGTCGGCTTCACGACGTGGCGCTGCAGGCCCAGCTCCTTGGGCGACAGGCCCAGGGCGAGGCCGACGAGCTGGGGCAGGTGCAGCACCGGCATGCCGATGTCGCGCCCGACCGTCTTCTCGGCCAGCGGCTGCTGCAGGTCCAGGTTCAGGTGGCACAGCGGGCACGGCGTGACGACGCAGTCCGCCTCGGCGTCCTTCGCGTCGGCCATGTGCGTGCCGGCCTGGCGCAGCGACGCCTCCTGGTTCATCGTGATGATCGGGAAGCCGCAGCACTTGTGCATGCCGGCGTACTCGATCACCGTGCCGCCCAGGGCCTCGATGACCTGCGACAGGTACGTGTCGCGCGGCAGGTCCGCGTTGATCCCCAGCCGGTCCTCGGGCCGCACGATGTAGCAGCCGTAGAAGGGGCCGACCTTGAGGTTGGTGAGCGGGCGCACGACCTTCGACTTCAGCGTCTCCAGGCCGATCTCCTCGACCAGGAGCCACAGGAAGTTCTTGTTCGTGAGGCCCTTCTCGTAGACGAGGCCCTCGTCGGCGAGCGTCTCGTTGATGATCGCCCGGTACTCGGCGTTGGCGTCCAGGCGCTCCTGGCACTCGGTCTGCGCGCCCTGGCACGTCGAGCAGATGTTCATCATCAGCTCGCCGTCGGTCTGCTGGGCGAGCGCGAACGTGCGCGCGTTGAGCGTGTCGGCCAGCTCCTGGCTGTGCTCGGCGATCACGCCCGCACCGCAGCACGCGGCGCGGTCGAGCTCGATCAGCTCGAGGTCCAGCAGCGGGGCGACCTTCGCCATCGACCCGTGCAACTCGGGGGTGAAGCCGCGGCTGACGCAGCCGGGCCAGTAGGCGACCTTCATCGAGTGGGGCTCCCTTCGGGCGACTGGCCGGGCTGGCCCGGCTCCGCGCCGTGCTGGCCGTTGCCCGCGGCCGCGACGGCGGGGGTGGCAGCGCCCTCGTCGTCCTCGTCGTAGCCGGTGATGTAGAGGTTCAGCTCGAGCCGCTCGGGGCGGTTCTCGACCTTCTCGTAGATCTTCTTGACGGCCTTCAGGTCCTGGCTGGGCAGCTTGTGGCCCAGCAGGGCCAGCTTCGGGCTGACCTTGCCGCGCAGCACCGCCTTGGTGATGACGGGCAGCGACTGCAGCAGCACCTGGCCGGCGGCCGGATGGAACTTGCCGAACCAGGAGTTGCCGCCGAACGAGCGCGGCAGCAGCTCCGCCTCGTGCAGGAGGCCGTAGTCCTTGATCAGCGTCACGAACGAGACCTCGTGACGCTCGCCGTTGTTGCGGTCGACGATGTGGTGGTCGCCGGTCGCGCGGCGGCGCAGCCGCATGATCTGGCTCATCGGCGCGACGCCCTTCGGGCACGCGTCGATGCACTTGAAGCAGTGGGTGCAGGTGTAGATGCCGTGCGGATCCTCGGCGAGGTCCTTGAGGCGCTGGTACTGCTGCGTGTCGCGCGGGTCGCCGACGAAGCGGTAGGCCTTCGCGCTGGCGGCCGGGCCGACGAACAGCGGGTCGGCCTCCATCGACAGGCAGTCCGACACGCAGGCGCCGCACTGGATGCACGCCATCGACTGCGTGATGTCGACCATCGACTCCCGCGGCACGATGTGCTCGCGCTCGGGCATGCTCTCGTCGTCGGTGATCAGCCACGGCGTGACGCGCTGGATCTTCTTCCAGTGGACCGCGTCCATGTCGACGATGAGGTCCTTGATGACGGGCATGTTGCCCATCGGCTCGACCTCGATGACCCCGTCGCGCGAGGAGCGCAGCGCGTGGTCGAGGTGCGTGTGGCAGGCGAGCCCGGGCTGGCCGTTGATGCGCACGCCGCACGACCCGCAGATCGCCGCCTTGCACGAGCAGCGGATGCCGATCGAGCCGTCGAAGCGCGCCTTGGCCTGCAGGATGCCCTCGAGCACCGAGCGATGCGGCTCGAGCTCGATCGTGTGCTCGTCCCAGTACGGCGCCTCGCCCGACTCCGGGTCGTAGCGCCGGATGCGCAGGGTGAACTCGGTTGCTTCGGCCATCAGTCGGACCTCACTAGTACTTGCGCTCCTCAGGCTGCCACTGGGTGAACGTCACCTCGGAATAGGAGATCCGCGGGGTGTCGTCGCCGTTGCGGGAGATGTCGATGTGCTTGAGCCACTCGTCGTCGTTGCGCTCCGGGTAGTCGGTGCGGAACTGGGCCCCGCGCGACTCCTTGCGCTCGATCGCGGCGACCACGATGGCCTCGGCGCAGTCGAGCATGTAGCCCAGCTCGATCGCACCCAGCACGTCCTGGTTGAACACCGTGCCGCGGTCGTCGATGTAGGCCGTCTTGGCCTCCTCCTTCAGGCGCCGCACGACCTCGTGCGCCGTCTGCAGGCCCTGCTCGTCACGGAACACCGCCACGTAGCGGTTCATCGTCGTGCCGAGCTCGTCCTTGATCTCCGAGACGCGGCGCCCACTGCCCTTCGGGCGGGCGATGATCGACTCGATCATCTTCGCGTCGTCGTTGAGCGGCGCGCGCGACACGCTCGGCATGCGCATCCCGGCGGCGCGGGCGGCGGCGTGCTCGCCGGCGCGGCGGCCGAAGATCAGCGTGTCCAGCAGCGAGTTGGCGCCCAGGCGGTTGCCGCCGTGGACCGACACGCAGGCGACCTCGCCGGCGGCGTACAGGCCCTCGAGCGGCGTGCGCCCGTCGACGTCGGTCTTGACCCCGCCCATGATGTAGTGCTGACCCGGGCGGATCATGATCGGCTCCTTGGTGATGTCCACCCCGGCGAAGTCCTTGCCGATGTTGACGATCTCGCGCAGGGCCTCGAGCGTGCGCTTCTTGGGCACCACGGTCACGTCGAGGTAGATGCCGACGCCGCCGGGGCCGACGCCGCGGCCCTCGTTGATCTCGGTCTGCTCGGCGCGGGAGACGACGTCGCGGGAGGCGAGCTCCATCTTGTTCGGCGCGTACTTCTCCATGAAGCGCTCGCCGTTGGCGTTCAGGAGATGCGCGCCCTCGCCGCGGGCGCCCTCGGTGATGAGGAAGCCGTTCTCGACGAGCGTCGTCGGGTGGTACTGGATCATCTCCATGTCCATCAGCGGCGCCCCGGCCCGGTAGGCCTGGGCGATGCCGTCACCCGTGCAGATGAGGCCGTTCGTCGTCGGCTTGAAGCACTGGCCCGCGCCGCCGGAGGCGAGGATCACGTTCTTGGCCGTGAAGATCTCCATCGCGCCGGTGCGGATGTCGCGCGCGACGACGCCGACGCAGGCGCCGTCCTCGACGATCAGCGAGGTGGTGAACCACTCCTCGTAGCGGTCGATCTTGTCGCCGTGCTTCATGAGCTGCTCGTAGAGCACGTGCAGGATCGCCTGGCCGGTGATGTCGGCCACGTACGCGGTGCGCTTCATCGACGCGCCGCCGAACGCGCGCAGGTCCAGCTCGCCCGACTCGTTGCGGTGGAAGGTGACGCCGATGTGCTCGAGGTGCATGACCTCCTTGGGCGCCTCCGAGCACATGACCTCGATCGCGTCCTGGTCGCCCAGGAAGTCGGAGCCCTTGACCGTGTCGTAGGCGTGCGAGCGCCAGTCGTCGGCGAGGGAGATGGCGGCGTTGATCCCACCGGCGGCGGCGACCGAGTGCGAGCGGACCGGGTGGACCTTGCTCATGATGGCCACCGTCGCGCCGGCCTCGGCGGCGGCGAGGGCGGCCCGCTGGCCGGCCAGGCCGGCCCCGATGATGAGGACGTCGTGTGCGGGCATTGAAGGGCGGACGATATCGCTCGTCTGCGCGGCACCGGGGCTTCGGGTACCCGAAGTTCTCGCGGCGCTCCCCCGACCGGGTGCCGGGCACTCCCCCGTCCGGGGGAGGGGGTCGACGGACGGCTCAGCGCGGCGTCGGGGTGAGCGCCCGGCGGACCTGGTCGATCGTCACGACGCCGCGCAGCACCCCCTGCGCGTCGACGGCGAACACGGCGCCGAGCTGGCGCAGCCCCTCGGTGCCGATGAGGGCCTCCAGCGGCTCCTCGACGCCGATCTGCCAGCGCCAGCCCTCCTCGCGCGCGAGCTCGCGCACCGGCAGCGCGGGCTGGCCGGCGGCGAGCGCCCGGTCGACCGCGTCGCGGTGCAGCACGCCGGCGTAGCGCCCGTCGTGCTCGACGACCGGGACCCACGGCCAGCCCTGCGGCGCGAAGACGTGCTCGGACGCCTCGAGCACGGTCGTGTCGGCCGGCAGCGTGTACGGGTGCGGGTCCATGACGTCGCCGACGGTCACGCCCTCGAGGCGCTCGTCGATGTCGCTCTGCACGACCGCGCCGCGCGCCGCCTGGCCCAGGAAGAGCGCGAGCACCGCCAGCCACAGGCCGTTGCCGACCGAGCCGGTCAGCATCAGGTACAGGCCGTAGCCGGCCATCACGTACGCGAAGAGCTGGCCCGCCCGCCCCGCGTAGCGGGTGGCCTTGGCCTTCTGGCCGGTGATCTTCCAGATGATCGCCCGCGCGATCCGCCCGCCGTCGAGCGGGAACGCGGGGATCAGGTTGAACGCGAACAGCAGCGCGTTGATCGTCGCCAGCCACGCCAGCAGCATCAGCGCCGGGTCCGCGGTCGCGCGGCGCTCGAGGACGGCCGCGTCGAGGAACGTGCGCCCGTCGAGCAGGGTGCCGATGCCCAGGCAGATCGCGACGACGACGAGGGTCACCGCGGGGCCGGCGGCCGAGATGCGGAACTCCTCGCCGGGGCTGCGCGTGTCGCGGCTCATCTTCGCCACGCCGCCGAAGAACCACAGGTCGATGCCGGTGATCTCGATGCCCGCGCGCTGGGCCACGAGCGCGTGCCCGAGCTCGTGGAGGATCAGCGAGACGAAGAACAGCAGCGCCGCCGCGACGGCCACCAGGTAGGCCTGCGTCTCCGAGCCGCCCAGCGCGTCGCGGAACACCCCCGACAGGACGAAGATGAACACGAACAGGACGACGAACCAGCTCGCGCTGACGCCGATGCGGATGCCGAACAGCCGCACGAGCTGGATGGAGCCGCCGGTTGGCATGGCCCCATGGTGCCATGCCGCGTGCCCCGGCCGGGCGCTACACGGCGGGCACGTGGCGCTCGAGGATCGCCTCGACGTCGGCCGACGGCGGCAGCGTCCCGTACGCCTGGCCGCCGTCGGCGGCCAGCCGGCTCGCGCAGAACGCGTCGGCGACCGCCGACGGCGCGTGGCGCACGAGCAGGGAGCCCTGCAGCGCCAGCGCCATCGCCTCGACCACGCGGCGCGCCCGCGGCTCGAGCTGCTCGGGGTCGGCGAGCTCGCGGCGCACGCGCTCGACGTGGGCGTCCAGGCGCGGGTCGGCGCCGGCGGCGAGGGCGACCTCGTCGAGGAACACCTCGACCGCGGCGGGCGTGCGGGCCATCGCGCGCAGGACGTCGAGCGCGATCACGTTGCCCGAGCCCTCCCAGATCGACAGCAGCGGCTGCTCCCGGTACACGCGCGCGAGCGGCCACTCCTCGGTGTAGCCGTTGCCGCCCAGGCACTCCATCGCCTCCGCCGCGTGGCCGGGCCCGCGCTTGCAGATCCAGTACTTGGCGACCGCGGTGGCCAGGCGCTTGAACAGCAGCGCGCGCTCGTCGCGGGCCGACTCGTCATACGCGCGCGCGAGGCGCATCGCCGTGACGGTGGCCGCCTCGGACTCGATCGCCAGGTCGGCGAGCACGGCGCGCATGAGCGGCTGCTCGATCAGCAGGCGGCCGAACGCGGCGCGGTGGCGGGCGTGGTGGATGGCCTGCTCGACGGCGGTGCGCATCCCGGCGGTGGAGCCGAGCACGCAGTCCAGGCGGGTGTGGGCGACCATCTCGATGATCGTCGCCACGCCGCGGCCGGGCTCGCCGACGAGGTCGCCGTGCACGCCGTGCAGCTCGATCTCCGAGCTCGCGTTGGACCAGTTGCCGAGCTTGTCCTTCAGCCGCTGGATGCGGATCGGGTTGCGCGTGCCGTCGGGCAGCAGCCGCGGCACCGCGAAGCAGCTGAGGCCGTCGTCGGTCTGGGCGAGCATGAGAAACAGGTCGCTCATCGGCGCGCTGCAGAACCACTTGTGGCCGCTGATGCGCCAGCCGTCGCCGTCGGGCTCGGCGACGGTGATGTTGGCGCGCACGTCGGAGCCGCCCTGCTTCTCGGTCATCGCCATGCCGGCGATCGCCGACGCCTTGCCGGGGCGCAGCGCCGGGTCGTAGGTCGTGGCGGTGAGGCGCGGCTCCCACGCGGCCGCCAGCTCCGGCGTCGCGCGCAGCGCCGGCACGATCGAGTACGTCATCGAGATCGGGCAGCCGTGGCCGGGCTCGGCGCGCGACAGCGTCATGAACAGCGCGGCGCGGGCGACGTGCGCGCCCGCGCGCGGGTCGCGCCACGGCAGCGCGTGCAGCTCGTGCTCGACGGCCAGCGCCATGAAGCGGTGGTAGGCCGGGTGGTAGTCGACCTCGTCGATGCGGTGGCCGTAGCGGTCGAACGGGCGGAACTGCGGCTTGAACGCGTTCGCGTCCCGGCCGGCCTGCTGGATCTCGGCCGAGCCGGCGATCGCGCCGAGGCGGTGCGCGCGCTCGCGCGCCCAGCCCGCGCCCTCGCGCTCGAGCGCCTCGGCGAGCGGGCGGTCGGCGGCGAAGAGGTCGTAGTCCTCGAGCGGCACGGACTGGTTGCGCGCCTCGGTGAGGTCGGGGGTCTGCCGGCTCAGCATGGGACGGGCTCCTCCTGGGACAGGGCGCGCAGCGAGAACGCGACGAGCGCGGCGATGAGCGCGTCCTCGTCGCGCTCGGCGCCGGTGGGGGACAGGGGGCCGACGAGCGCCTCGCCGATCGCGCCGACGAGCGCGGCGGCGACCAGCTCGCGGTCCTCGACGTGGGCCGGCAGGGCGGCCGCGAACGCGTCGCGGAACGCGCGGCGGAACGCGAGCCGCTCGGCCTCCACCGCGGGGTCCACCGGCTCGGCCAGCAGCGCCCAGGCCAGGCGCCGCCCGCGCAGGGCGCGCCGCGCGAACGTCTCGACGCCGGCGGCCACGCCGCCGTCGGCGATCGCGGCGGCGACCGCGTCGACCTCGCGCTGCGATGCGCGGCGGAACACCTCGACGAGCAGGTCGGCCTTCGAGGGGAAGTGGCGGTAGACGGTCCCGGTCGCGACGCCGGCGCGCGCGGCGACGGCGGTGACCGCCGCGGCGCGGTAGCCGCCGGTCGCGATCAGCTCGTGCGCGGCATCGGCGATCCGCTCGCGCGCGGCGATCCGGCGGGCCTCGGTGCGCTCGGTCGGCCGGTAGGCCATGCCAAGAAGTGAACCACGGTTCACACCTTGGGGCAAGGGTGGGAGCGCGCCCGGCCCGGCGGGTGTGGCAGCATCGCCAGCCCCATGGCGAAGATCAAGGTGCAGAACCCCATCGTCGAGCTCGACGGCGACGAGATGACCCGGATCATCTGGAAGTTCATCAAGGACCAGTTGATCCTGCCCTACCTCGACGTCGACCTGAAGTACTACGACCTCGGCATCCAGAGCCGCGACGCGACGAACGACCAGATCACGGTCGACGCCGCCAACGCGATCAAGCAGTACGGCGTCGGCGTGAAGTGCGCCACGATCACGCCCGACGAGGCCCGGGTGAAGGAGTTCGGCCTCAAGGAGATGTACCGGTCGCCCAACGGGACGATCCGCAACATCCTCGGCGGCGTCATCTTCCGCGAGCCGATCGTCATCTCCAACATCCCGCGGCTGGTGCCCGGGTGGACGAAGCCGATCGTGATCGGCCGCCACGCGTTCGCCGACCAGTACCGCGCCACCGACCTCGTCGTCCCCGGCGAGGGCTCGCTGACGCTGACGTTCACGCCCAAGGACGGCAGCGAGCCGATCGAGCTCGACGTCTACGACTTCCCGGGCGGCGGCGTCGCGATGGCGATGTACAACCTCGACTCGTCGATCATCGACTTCGCGCGCGCGTCGATGCGCTACGCGCTGGACCGCGGCTACCCGCTGTACCTGTCGACGAAGAACACGATCATGAAGCGCTACGACGGCCGCTTCAAGGACCTCTTCCAGAAGGTCTTCGACGAGGAGTTCAAGGACCAGTTCGAGGCCGCCGGCCTCACCTACGAGCACCGCCTGATCGACGACATGGTCGCCGCCGCCCTGAAGTGGGAGGGCGGCTACGTGTGGGCCTGCAAGAACTACGACGGCGACGTCCAGTCCGACACCGTCGCCCAGGGCTTCGGCTCGCTGGGCCTCATGACGAGCGTGCTGATGACCCCCGACGGCAACACCGTCGAGGCCGAGGCCGCGCACGGCACCGTCACCCGCCACTACCGCCAGCACCAGCAGGGCAAGCCGACCTCGACGAACCCGATCGCCTCGATCTTCGCCTGGACGCGCGGCCTGGCCTACCGCGGGCGGATGGACGGCACGCCCGACGTCACGCACTTCGCCGAGACCCTCGAGCGGGTCTGCATCGAGACCGTCGAGGGCGGGCAGATGACGAAGGACCTCGCCCTGCTGGTCGGCGGAGACCAGGGATACCTCACCACCCAGGAGTTCCTCGCCGCGATCGACGAGAACCTGAAGAAGGAGATGAACGTCTGATGGCTACGAAGGTCACGGTCACGGGCGCGGCCGGGCAGATCGGCTACGCGCTGCTGTTCCGCATCGCGTCCGGCCAGCTGCTCGGGCCCGACACCAAGGTCGAGCTGCGCCTGCTGGAGATCGAGCCCGCGCTGAAGGCGGCCGAGGGCACCGCGATGGAGCTCGTCGACTGCGCGTTCCCGCTGCTGTCCAAGATCGACATCACGTCCGACCCCAACGAGGCGTTCGACGGCGCCAACGTGGCGCTGCTGGTCGGCGCCCGCCCGCGCACGAAGGGCATGGAGCGCGCCGACCTGCTGGAGGCCAACGGCGCGATCTTCAAGCCGCAGGGCCAGGCGATCAACGACCACGCCGCCGACGACGTGAAGGTGCTCGTGGTCGGCAACCCGGCCAACACGAACGCGCTGATCGCCCAGTCCAACGCGCCCGACGTCCCGGCCGAGCGCTTCACCGCGATGACCCGCCTGGACCAGAACCGCGCCTACGCGCAGCTGGCCAACAAGCTGGCCGTCGGCGTCGACGCGATCTCCGACCTCGTCGTGTGGGGCAACCACTCGCCGACGATGTACCCGGACCTGTTCAACGCGACGGTCAACGGCAAGCAGGCGTGGGCCGAGGTCGACGACGAGGACTGGGTCGCCAACGAGTTCATCCCCCGCGTCGGCAAGCGCGGCGCCGAGATCATCGAGGCGCGCGGCGCCTCGTCGGCGGCGTCCGCGGCCAACGCGGCGATCGACCACGTCCACGACTGGGTGCTCGGCTCCGACGGGATCGTCTCGATGGCCGTCCCGACCACCGGCGCCTACGGCATCGAGCCGGGCGTCATCTGCTCGCTGCCGGTGCGCTGCGCGAACGGCAGCTACGAGATCGTCGAGGGGCTCGAGGTGCCGCCGTTCTCGCAGGAGCGCATCGACCGGACGGTCGCCGAGCTGCGCGAGGAGCGCGAGGCGGTCGTCAAGCTCGGCCTGGTGTCGTAGCGCCCGCCGTCCGGGCCTCGGCGCGTCGTGGGGCGGTCGTCAGGACGCCCCACGCCGCCAGGCCGGTCAGCAGGGCGGCCAGGCCGCCGAGGGCCAGGCCCGCGCGCGGGTCGAGCGTCTGGGCCAGCCAGCCCACGATCGGCGCGCCGATCGGCGTCGAGCCGATGAAGACGATCGAGTAAAGCGCCATCACGCGCCCGCGCATCTCGGGCGCGGCGGTGAGCTGCACGGCCGAGTTCGTGCCGGCGCTGAACGACACGCTGGCGACGCCGGTGGCCGCGAGCGCCACGAGCATGAGCGCGAACGTCGGCGTGGCCGCCGCGGCGAGCGTGAGGCCGCCGAACGCGAGCGCGGCGCCGACGAGGAAGCGCGGGTCGACGCGGCCGCGCGAGCCCATCGCCAGCGCGCCGCCGATCGAGCCGACGGCGAGCGCGCTCGTGAGCGCGGCGTAGGCGCTGGCGTTGCCGTCGAACGTGTAGCGCGCCAGCAGCGGCAGGATCGTCGGGAAGTTGAACGACAGCGTGCCGATCACGGCCATCATCGCCAGCGGCAGGCGCAGGCCCGGCGTGGCGGCGACGTAGCGCACGGCCTCGCGCAGCTGGCCGCGCTCGCGCCGCGCGGGCGGGGCGGGCGCCAGCGCGCGGCGGTCCATCCGCCGCAGCGCGACGAGCATCGCCACGTAGGAGAGCGCGTTGAGCGCGAAGCAGGGGCCGACGCCGCCGATCGCGATGATCGCCGCGGCCAGGCCGGGGCCGGCGATGCGCGAGCCGTGCACCAGGACGCTGTTGAGGGCGACGGCGTTGACGACGCGGTCGGGGCCGACGATCTCGGCGACGAACGCCTGGCGGGCCGGGTTGTCGAGCGCGGTGACGACGCCGCCCAGGAAGACGAGCGCGATCACCATCCACGCCTGGATCGCGCCGGTGGTGACGAGCGCGAACAGCGCCAGCGGCGGGAGCGCGAGCAGCACCTGCGTGATGCTCAGCAGGCGGCGCTTGGGGATGCGGTCGGCGAGCAGGCCGCCCCACGCGCCGACGAGCAGCAGCGGCAGGAACTGGGCGGCGGCGGTCAGCCCGACCGCGGTGCCGCTGCCGGTGAGGTGCAGGACGAGCCAGATGGCCGCCACGTTCTGCATCCAGTTGCCGGAGACGGAGACCGCCTGGCCGACGAAGAAGCGGCGGTAGTTGGGGATCGACAGCGAGGCGACCGAGCGGCGCAGCGCGGCGCTCACCGGCCGCCCTCCTCGTCGAGCATGCGCTCGAGGATGGCCGCGGCGCGGTCGAGCGTCGCGAGCTCGTCGGCGTCGAGGCCGCGCAGCCGCTGCGCGAGGTAGGCGTCCTTGCGGGTGCGCACCTCCTTCAGCAGGCGGCGGCCCTCGCCGGTGATCGAGATGAGGCTGGAGCGGCGGTCGGCGGGGTCGGGCGCGCGGTCGATCAGCCCGTCGGCCTCGAGGCGGCCCAGCAGGCGCGCGACGGTCGGGCGCTGGATGCGCTCGTGCGCGGCCAGCTCACTGGGGGTCAGCGGACCGTGGCGCTCGATCGTGGCGAGCGCGGCGGTCTGCGTCGGCGACAGCCCGGCCCCGGCCTCCTGGCGCAGGCGGCGGGCGGTGCGCGCGATCGTGATGCGCAGGTGGGCGGCGATCGCGGAAGTGGTTGCCATTGCTAATTAGCATAGCGAACCATCTGGGCGAGGCCGGGCGCGCGGCCGCCGGGCGGCCACGCGCAGTGGCGCGGGCTACGCCGCGACCTGGGGATGCCAGCCGCGGCCCTCCTTGCGCACGAGCCCTTCCTGCTCGAGCCCGGGGAGGACGCGGTAGAGGTAGTTCTGCTTGATCCCCATGCGCTCGGCCAGCTCGGGGATCGTGATGCCGGGGTTGGCCTGCACCAGCTCCAGCGCCTGCTTGGAGCGTGTGCCCGTGCCGCGCGGGCGCCCGCGCCGGCCGCGACCGGCGCCGCTGGTCGAGGACGCGCGCCGCCGGCCGGTCGAGCGGCCCGCCGTGCTCCCGTTCGCGCCGACTCCCTCCAACGCACGCTGCGCGGCCTCCAGCCGCTGGTACTCGTCCACCAGCGGGCGCAGCTCGTCCAGCCGCGCCGCGATCTCGCGCTTCTTCTCGTCGAGGAAATCAGCCATAGTGTGAGTGTAACCCGCGGGTGATTCACACAGTGAACGTTGCACCCTCACGTGCAACGCTCACCTCCGCGCCGAACCCACGTGCCGCCTCGGCCGCCACCCACTGCTCGTCCAGCTCGTCGGGGAAGTGGGTGACGACCAGGCGCCGCGCGCCGGCGCGGCGGCCGTGCTCGCCGGCCTCCCGGGGCGTCAGATGGCCGCGTACCCCGGTGCGCTCGGGGCGCGGCAGGGTGGCCTCCAGGAACAGCAGGTCGGCGTCGCGGGCGAACTCCACGAGCTCGTCGCAGGGACGGCAGTCGGCGCCGTAGGTGAACCGCCCGCCGTCGGCGTCGCGCACCTCGATCGCCCAGGTGGGGAGGTAATGGGGAACGGGGTGAAAGCGAAGTCTGAGCGTTCCAATTTCCAGCACATCATCAGGGTCGTACTCGCACACGTCGAACGCGCGCTCGACGAGGTCGTCGGCCCCCCACGCGCCGGTCACCCGCCGGAACGTCTCGCGCGCCCCGGGCGGGGCGAACAGGCGCGGGCGCGCCGGCGAGGGCGTGCCCGGCCAGCGATGCACCGGCACCGGCTGCTGGCGCGGCGAGTAGATGAGCGCGTACGCGAACGGGACGAGGTCGAGGAAGTGGTCGGCGTGCAGGTGGCTGATCACCACCGCGTCGATCTCGAGGTAGTCGACCCGCGCGCGCAGCTTGCCGAACACGCCGTTGCCGCAGTCGACCAGCAGGCGCGTCGTCGCGCCGTCGCGGGCGTCCTCGACCAGGTAGCCGCTGCACGCGCCGCCCGAGTCCTGCCACGCAGGAGACTTGCCGAGGACCGTGATGCGCACCCGGCGGGACGATAATGCGGACCGCTAGCCTCTGCGACCTGGTGTGCCGGGAAGCCTGGTCGGCGACTCCCGTCGTCGACCCCACAGGACCGTGTCCGCCGCCGCCCCCAGCACACCCTGGACCGACCGCAGCGAGCGCTCGCTGCGCACCTTCCTCGCGACCGAGACCGGCAGCGCCGGCGTCCTGCTGGCCGCCACGCTCGTCGCCCTGATCTGGGCCAACAGCCCGCTCAGCGGGGCCTACGACGACCTGTGGTCCGCGCACCTGACGATCGACCTGGCCGGCGCGAGCATCGACGAGGACCTGCGCCACTGGGTCAACGACGGCCTGATGGCGCTGTTCTTCTACGTGATCGGGCTCGAGATCCGGCGCGAGTGGGCGATGGGCGAGCTGCGCGACCGCCGGACCGCCGCGGTCCCCGCGATCGCCGCGCTCGGCGGCATGATCGTCCCGGCGCTGATCTACACCGCCGTGAACGCGGGCGGCGACGGCGCCGGCGGCTGGGGCATCGTGATGGCCACCGACGTCGCGTTCGTGCTCGGCGTGCTCGCGCTGCTGGGCTCGCGCTGCCCGCCGGGCGTGCGCGTGTTCCTGCTCACGCTGGCGATCGTCGACGACGTCGGCGCGATCCTCGTGATCGCGGTCTTCTACAGCAGCGGGGTGGAGCTGGCCTGGCTCGCCGCCGCGGGCGGGATCCTCGTGGCGATCGCGCTCGGGCGCCGCATCGGCGACTGGCGCGGGCCCGCCTACCTGGTCGCCGGCGTGGCGCTGTGGATCGCGGTGCTGGAGTCGGGGCTGCACCCGACGATCGCCGGCGTCGCCCTCGGCCTGCTCACCGCGGTGCACCCGCCGCGCCGCGCGGACCTCGACCGCGCCGCCGCGATCGGCCGGGTCTTCCGGCGCGCGCCGACCGCCCACGGCGTGCGCGCGGCCACGCTGCAGGTGCGCCGCGCGGTGTCCGCGAACGAGCGCTTCGAGGAGGTGCTGCACCCGTGGACGAGCTACGTGATCGTGCCGCTGTTCGCGCTCGCCAACGCCGGGGTGGAGCTCGACGGCGGCGCCGTCGGCGACGCGCTCTCCTCGCCGATCACGCTCGGGGTCGTCGCCGGCCTGGTCGCCGGCAAGGCGCTGGGCATCGGCCTCTTCGCGCGGGCCGCGGTCGCCCTGCGGATCGGCCCGCTGCCCGGCGGCGTGGCCATCCGGCATCTCGCCGGCGCCGCCGCGCTGGCCGGCATCGGCTTCACCGTGTCGCTGTTTGTCGCCGAGCTCGCCTTCGAGGACGAGGCGGCGCTGCGCCAGGAGGCGAAGCTGGGCGTGCTGGCGGCGTCGGTGATCGCGGCGGGGCTCGGCTACGCGCTGCTGCGCCGCGCCGGGCCGGCGACCGACGCCGAGGAGCACGCCGCCCGGCTGGAGCCGCCGGTCGACCCGCGCGCCGACCACGTGCGCGGGCCGGCCCAGGCACCGCTGACGCTGACGCTGTACGGCGGGTTCGCCTGCCCGGGCACGCGGCACGCGGCGGCCGTCGTGGACGAGCTGCGCGCCCGCTTCGGCGACCGCCTGCGCTTCGTGTTCCGCGACCTGCCGATCGAGGACGTCCATCCCGAGGGCCCGCTGGTGGCCGAGGCGGCGGAGGCGGCCGGCGCGCAGGGGCGCTACTGGGACATGTACGACGCGCTGATGGTGGCGCCCGACCTCGCGCCCAGCGACCTCGTGCTGATCGCCGAGCGGCTCGGCCTGGACGTCGAGCGCTTCGCCGACGACCTGCGCCATCGCGTCCAGGCCGACGCGGTGGCCGCCGACGTCGACAGCGCGCGGCGCAGCGGGGTCGAGGCGACGCCGGCCTTCTTCATCGGCGACGCGCCCTACGACGGCCCGGTCGAGACCGCCGCGCTGGCGTCCGCGCTGGAGGCCGCCGAGGCGCGGAAGCCGCGGCGGTAGGCGACCCGCGGCAGCCCCATCGCGCGGGCGAAATGGCGGCGGAACGCGGCCGGGCTGGGGATGCCGACCGCGGCGCCGACGTGCTCGACGGGCAGGTCGGAGCGCTCGAGCAGCGGCAGGCTCGCGCGCACGCGCTGGTCGAGCACCCAGCGGGCCGGGCTGGTCCCGGTCGCCTGGCGGAACCGGCGCGTGAAGCTGCGCGGCGACAGGTGCGCGTGCGCGGCGAGGCGCTCCAGCGGGAGCGGCTCGTCCAGGCGCTCCAGCGCCCACGCCATCGTGCGGGCGATCGCGTCCTCGCCGGCGCCGGCGGGGACCGGGCGCTCGATGAACTGGGCCTGGCCGCCGTCGCGGTGGGGGGAGACGACCAGGCGCCGCGCGACGTGGTTGGCGATCTGCGCGCCGTGGTCGCGGCGCACGAGGTGCAGGCACAGGTCGATGCCGGCGGCGCTGCCGGCCGACGTGAGCACGTCGCCCTCGTCGACGTAGAGCACGTCGGGGTCGACCTCGACGGCGGGGTGGCGGCGGCGCAGCTCGTCGGCGTAGCGCCAGTGGGTCGTCGCACGGCGCCCGTCGAGCAGGCCGGCCGCGGCGAGCGCGAACGCGCCCGAGCAGATCGAGACCACGCGCGCGCCGCGCGCGTGCGCGGCCCGCAGCGCGGCGCACAGCTGCGGGTCGACCGGCTCGTCGACGCGCTGGCCGGGGACGATCACGGTGTCGGCGGCGGCCAGGCGGTCGAGCCCGTGGCGCGCGGTCATCGCGAAGCCGCCGACCGCCTCGAGCGAGCCGGGGCGCGCCGCGCACACGTCGAGCGCGTACCAGGGGCGGTCGCGCAGCTCGGGCCGCGGGAGCCCGAACACCTCGACGACGACGCCGAGCTCGAACGGCGCCATGCCGTCGTAGGCGAGCACGGCGACGCGGTGGGCCGACATGGCCCAAACGTAGCGAACGATGTCCTTCCGGCCACTGGCGGGGCGGCGCCGCGCGCCCGATCCTCGGGGTCATGAGCAATCCGTTCGCCGCCCGCCTGGCCCACGAGACCGACCCCGCCGACGTGTGGGCCGCGATGCGCGAGGCCGGGCCCGCCGGCCCCGGGTTCACGCTCGTGGACGCGCGCTCGCGCGAGAGCTACGAGCGCGCGCACCTGCCCGGCGCCGTCTCGATCCACGACCCGCTGCCCGGCGGCCCGCTCGTCACCTACTGCTGGTCGCCGGGCTGCAACGGCGCCACGAAGGCCGCCGCGCGCCTGCACGACGAGGGCCGCGAGGTGCGGGAGATGATCGGCGGCTTCGAGTACTGGGTCCGCGAGGGGCTCCCCGTGGAGGGGAACGCCGGCCCTGGGGGGCCGGGTGCCTCAGCGGGTGTTCGCCCTGGGGGCGCGACCCGCGAGCGCGACCCTCTCGTGGCGCCCTGATCACGGCTAGCCGTGCAGGGCCGCCTGCTCCTGCGCGGACGGGAAGGCCCAGGCCGCGCGCGCCCGCCGCTCCTGAGCGAACACGAAGCGCAGCTGCTGCGGTGGGCGCAGCCCCTCGGGGTGGTCGGGACGGAAGGTGGTGCAGGGTTCCGCGAGGTCCAGGGCGCACAGCAGGTTGCGGCGGAAGTAGCAGTCCTCGCAGGTGATCTTCTTGGTTCTCGCCATCGGTCGGTTCGGCATCGAAGCAGACCCGCGAGCGCCCTGCCACGGGGTTTCCCGCAAAACGCAAACGTTTCGTGAAAGCCCTGCAAACGTCGTGTTTTCGCGACGTTCTGCCCGCAATCTCCGGCATTTTTCGCCGTGTGGGCATGATGTGGGCCGGGTAGCGGGTCGCCTTCCGGCGCCCGGCCGCCCGGCCACCCCTCCATGCGCATCCTCGTCACCGGCATCACGGGCGCCATCGGCGCCGCCCTCGCCCCGCGGCTCGTCGCCGCCGGCCACGACGTGCGCGGCATGGCCCGCGACCCCACCCGCGCGACCGTCGCGGGCACCCACGGCATCCACGTGACCCGCGGCGACGCGGTCAGCGGCGAGGGCCTGGCCGAGGCGCTCGAGGGGATCGAGGTCGCCTACTACCTGATCCACTCGATGGAGCCCAACGCCGAGGACTTCGCCACGCGCGACCGCCTCGCCGCGGAGCACTTCCGCGACGCCGCCCGCGCCGCCGGCGTGCGCCGGGTCGTCTACCTCGGCGGGCTCGTCCCGCCCGACCGCGCCGCCTCGCCGCACCTGGCCAGCCGCCTGGAGGTCGAGCGCATCGTCCACGCGACGACCCCCGAGTCGGTCGCGCTGCGCGCCTCGATCGTGATCTCCGCCCAGAGCCGCTCGTTCCGCTTCCTCGTGCGGCTCGTCGAGCGCCTGCCGGTGATCCCGCTGCCGGCGTGGCGCGACCACCGTACGCGCCCGATCGACGGCCGCGACGTGCTCGCGTTCCTGCACCGCGCCGCCGAGAGCGACGCCGCCGCCGGCGAGTCGCTCGACATCGCCGGGCCCGACACGCTCACGTACGGCGAGATGGTCGAGCGCATCGCCGACGCGATGCTCGTCGACCGCCCGCCGATCCGCCTCGGCTTCACCGCCACCGGGCTGACCTCGCGGGTCGCGGCGATCGTCGCCGGCGAGACGCACGAGCTGATCGGCCCGCTCATGGCCGGCCTGGAGGGCGACCTGCTCCCCCGCGACGACCGCGCCCCCGGGCTCCTCGGGGTGCGCCTGCACGGGTTCGACGCGGCCGTCGAGCGGGCACTGCGCGACTGGGAGGCGTCCGGAGAGCGCCTCGCTGCGCGATGATCACGCGTCCATGGCCAAGGTGACCCAGTCCATCGAGATCGCCGCTTCGCCCGAACAGGTGTGGGAGGTCGTCATGGACCCCGAGCGGCTGGGCGAGTGGGTCACGATCCACCGCGGCCTGGGCGAGCACGACGGCGACCACATGGAGCAGACGCTGCACCTGCGCGGGGTCAACTTCCACGTCCACTGGACGCTGGTGGAGCGCAAGCCGCCCAACCTGGCGATCTGGGAGGGCCGCGGGCCCGCCCGGTCGCGCGCCCACATCGCCTACCGCCTCACGGAGGTCGACGGCGGGCGCACCCGCTTCGACTACGAGAACGAGTTCAAGGCGCCGCTGGGCCCGCTCGGCGCGGTGGCCAGCCGCGCGCTCGTCGGCAACGTCCCCGAGCGCGAGTCGGAGGCGACGCTGCGGCGCCTGAAGACGCTGATCGAGGGAACGTCAGCATGAGGAGCCACCCCGATGCCCGAGCGTGACATCTTCGCCAACTTCGAGCGCATGCGCCGCGAGATGGACGAGCTGTTCGGCGGCGTGTTCGACCGCTCGCTGGCCCCGCATCGGCGCGCCGGCTTCACGCCGCGCGTCGACGTCTCCTACGTCGGGGACCCGCCGCGGGCGATCGTGACGGCCGAGCTGGCCGGCGTCGACATCAACCAGATCGACCTCGAGGTGCGCGGCCGGGAGCTGATCATCTCCGGCAGCCGCGGCGCGCTCGACGAGTCCGAGGGGCGCGTCTACCAGCAGATCGAGATCGAGCACGGCCCGTTCCGGCGCACGATCCAGCTCGGGGCCGACGTCGCCGCCGACGAGGCCAAGGCGACCTACGACGACGGCGTGCTGCGCGTCGAGCTGCCGCTCGTGCAGCCCGACCCGCGGTCGCGCAGCGTCCCGATCCAGGTGCCCGACCGCGACGGCGAGGACGGCCGATGATCGACATCGTCACCGAGGGGGAGCCGCGCGAGATCGCGATCGGGGCCGAGCGCGAGCTGCCCGAGACGCTGCCCGTCCTGCCGCTGCGCGACGCGGTCCCGTTCCCGGACACGCTGACGCCGCTGGCGATCGGCCAGGACCGCTCGATCGAGCTCGTCAACCACGTGCTCGGCCGCGACCGGATGCTCGTGATGACGGCGAGCCGCAGCGCGGACGTCGAGTCGCCCGGGCCGGCCGACCTGTACGACGTCGGCGTCGTCGGCGTCGTCGCGCGCATGCTGAAGGTCCCCGACGGGACGCTGCGCATCCTCGTGCAGGGCACCCAGCGCGTGCGCATCGACGAGTGGGTCGGCGAGCAGCCGTTCCTCGTCGCGCGCATCTCGCCGCTGCCCGACAAGGTCGTCGAGAGCCCGGAGCTGACCGCGCTCGTGCGCAACGTGCAGGCGACGTTCTCGCAGATCGTCGAGGCGGTCCCGTACCTGCCCGAGGAGCTGCAGGTCGCGGTCGCCAACCTCGACGACCCCGCCGCGCTGGCCAACCTGATCGGCGGCGCGCTGCGGCTGAAGACGGCCGAGAAGCAGGAGCTGCTCGAGGAGGTCGACGTCGCCGCCCGCCTGCGCCGCCTGTCGGCGCTGCTGGCCCGCGAGCTCGAGGTCATCTCGATCGGGACGAAGATCCAGTCGCAGGTCCAGTCCGAGATGGACCAGTCCCAGCGCGAGTACGTCCTGCGCCAGCAGCTCAAGGCGATCCAGGAGGAGCTCGGCGAGGAGGACGAGACGGAGGCGGAGGCGCGCGACCTGCGCGAGCAGCTCGACGCCGCGGGCCTGCCCGAGGACGTGCGGCGCGTCGCCGACCGCGAGCTGTCGCGCCTGGAGAAGCTGCCGTCGATGGCGGCCGAGCACGGCGTCATCCGCACCTACCTCGAGTGGCTGGCGACGCTGCCGTGGCAGAAGACGACCGAGGACAACCTCGACCTCGCCCACGCCCGCGCGGTCCTCGACGAGGACCACTACGACATCGAGCAGGTCAAGGACCGCATCCTCGAGTTCCTGGCCGTGCGCAAGCTGAAGCCCGACGCGCGCGGCTCGATCCTGTGCTTCGTCGGCCCGCCCGGCGTCGGCAAGACGTCGCTGGGCCGCTCGATCGCGCGGGCGCTGGGGCGCCGGTTCGAGCGCATCAGCGCCGGGGGCGTGCGCGACGAGGCGGAGATCCGCGGGCACCGGCGCACGTACGTGGGGGCGATGCCCGGCGTGATCATCCGCGCGCTGCGCGACGCGGAGTCCAAGAACCCGCTGTTCATGATCGACGAGATCGACAAGATGGGCAGCGACTACCGCGGCGACCCGGCGAGCGCGATGCTCGAGGTGCTCGACCCCGAGCAGAACGCCACGTTCCGCGACCACTACCTGGACGTGCCGTTCGACCTCAGCGACGTGATGTTCATCACGACCGCGAACACGCTCGACACGATCCCCGGCCCGCTGCGCGACCGCATGGAGATCATCCAGCTCGCCGGCTACACCGAGGAGGAGAAGCTCGAGATCGCCAAGCGCTACCTGGTGCCGCGCCAGATCGAGCGCAACGGCCTGAAGCGCTCGCAGATCTCGTTCTCGACCCCGGCGCTGCGGGCGATCGTGCGCGACTACACGCGCGAGGCGGGGGTGCGCAACCTGGAGCGCGAGATCGGCAGCGTGTGCCGCAAGATCGCCCGCCAGGTCGCCGAGGGGACGCTGACGCGCCGGGTCACGATCTCCGAGAAGCGCGTGCGCGAGCTCCTCGGCAAGCGCCGCTTCCACTCGGAGGTCCGCCGGCGCACGAGCGAGCCCGGCGTGGCGGCCGGCCTCGCGTGGACGCCGGTCGGCGGCGACGTGCTGTTCGTCGAGGCGTCGGCGACGCCCGGCAAGGGGCGCCTGACCACCACCGGCCAGCTCGGCGACGTGATGCGCGAGTCGGCCCAGGCGGCGCTGACGTACGTCCGCGCGCATCCGCCCGAGGGCATCGACGACGAGTGGTTCAACACGCACGACATCCACGTGCACGTGCCGGCCGGCGCGACGCCCAAGGACGGCCCGAGCGCGGGCGTCACGATCGTGACCGCGCTCGTGTCGCTGCTGTCGGGCCGCCCGATGCGCGACGACACGGCGATGACCGGCGAGGTGACGCTCACCGGCCAGGTGCTGCCGATCGGGGGCCTGAAGGAGAAGGCGCTCGCCGCGCAGCGCGCCGGCCTGCGGCGCGTGATCGCGCCGGCCGAGAACGAGGCGGACGCCGACGAGATCCCCGAGCACCTGCGCCGGGAGCTCGAGTTCGTGTTCGTGCGCGACGTGGACGAGGTGCTGAACGCCGCCCTGCCGCAGGGTGCGACGGGCAACGGCCGGGTATATGCTGGCCGAAGGTCCCGACAAGCGACCCGAGGGAAGTGAGAATGGCAGCGAAGTCCAAGGCCGCGAAGGCGGGAAGCGCAGCACTTGCCGTCAAGAGCAGCCCCTACGTGCAGCGCCTCATGCAGGACGAAGAGCTGCGCGACAACCTGAAGACGGCGTTCGACTCCGCGCGGTCCGCCATCGACCGGCTGGGCAACGGCAAGCCGCCGGCGAAGGTGATCCTCGACGACAAGAAGTTCCAGAAGGAGCTGCACAACGCGTCGGAGGCGCTCCGTGATGCCGCGCAGGCCCTGCGCGAGGGCCCCAAGAAGAAGAAGCGCCGGGGCCGCAAGCTGCTGCTGCTGGTCGTCGCCGCCGGGCTCGCGCTCGCGCTGAGCGAGGGGCTGCGCAACAAGGTCCTCGACCTGCTGTTCGGCGCGGAGGAGGAGTTCGACTACACGTCGACCACCGCTCCCGCGTCGCCGCCGCCGGCGCCCGCGCCGACGGCCTCCTAGTCCCGCGGCCGCCGAGCCGCACCGATCGTCCGAAGGCGCCTCCCGGGGCGCCTTCGTCGTGTCGGGCGCAATACGCTGGGTGCCGTGGAGGCCGCTTCGACCCGCACCCTCTCCAACGAGAAGGCCCAGCGCATCGTCGACGCGATGCGCAGCTCGGTGGCGCGCCGCGGCGTCGCCGGCTCGACGTTCGACCACGTCGCGCGCGAGGCGGGCGTGTCGCGCGGGCTGCTGCACTACTACTTCGGCACCAAGGAGCGGCTGCTGACCGAGGTCGTGCGCCGCGACTTCGAGCTGAAGATGGCGGCGCTCGAGGCCGCGCTGGAGCAGGCGCAGACCGCCGACGACGTGATCTCGCTGCTCGTCGCCTCGCTCGAGGACCTCGTCGCCAACGACCGCGACCTCGTCGCCGTCGGCTTCGAGCTGTTCTCGCTCGCCCAGCGCAACCCGGAGATCGCCGCCGAGTACGCCGAGCTGCAGGCCGGGATGCGCCGCCACATCGTCACGGTGCTGGCCGACAAGCACGAGCAGGGCGTGCTGCACCTCGCCGCCTCGCCGGAGGCGGTCGTCGAGGTGCTGCTGTCGCTCGCCGACGGGCTCTCGCTGCGGATGCTGCTGGAGCCCGAGCGGGACCACTCGGAGACGATCGCGGCCGGGGTCGCCGCGGTCCGCGCGATCATCGCCTGAGATGCGCGCCGGCGCGCGGTCGCTGCGGGTCGCGCTCGTGGCGGCGCTGTGCGTGGCCGGCGGCGTCGTCGCGTTCCTGCTGCTGCGCCCGTCCGACGACCCGCCGCCGCTGCCGCCGGTGGCGGCCGTCTCCTTCGACACCGCCGGCCTGGAGCAGGCGCTGGCCGGGCGCGCCCAGGAGCTGCGCGCGCGGGAGGCGGTGGGGACGGGCGAGCTCGACGCGCTGCTCGCGCAGGACCCGCTGGACCTGACGATCCCCGAGGTGACCCGCCAGGGCGTGACGCTGAGCGACGTGGCGGTGCGCCGCCGCGGCCCGGAGGGCGCCGCGGAGGCGACCGTCGACGTGGCGCAGATCGCGGCGGCGGCGCCGGTCGACGTCGACGACCTGCGCTACGACGCCGGCGCGTCGCGTCCCGGCGAGCTCGTGTTCCGCGGCAGGGCGGGCGCGTTCGGCGTGTCGCTGCCGGTGAGCGTGCGGGTGGTCGTGCGCGACGGCGCCCTGGTGGCCGAGCCCGAGGGCGTGCCGGTCGGCACGACCGTGCTGTTCGACGACCCGCGCGTGCGGATCACCGGCATCCGCGCGACCGAGGTCGACGACGGGCTGCTGCGCCTGCGGATCACCGCGACGGTCGCCTGACGCTCGGCGCTCAGCCGAGGAGGCGGCCCAGCTTCAGCAGCACGCGCGGGTCGCCCGACGGGCGCATGCGGCGCTGCAGCATGAGCTTCAGCGGGTTGGCGCGACGGGCGGTGACGTCGGCGAAGTCGTCGTAGGCGACGCGCAGCGTCACGTCGGGCCGCGGGACCCGGCCCGGCGCGACCGCGGTCGAGCCGTTGTCGCAGCGCAGGTACCAGGGGTCGGCGTCGGGGAAGTCCCACTGCACCGTCGTGCCGGGCGGCACCGCGCTCGGGTCGGCCTGGCGGCGGATCGTGTCGAACACGAGCGCCATCGTGTCGGGGTCGCGGTCGGCCGGCTCGGGCCGCTTGGGCCCGATCAGGCCCGCCTTCAGGAGCCGCAGCCCGCGCGCCGCGCGCTCGCGCGGCGGCAGGTCCATCGGCAGCGGGAAGCGCGGCAGCTCGTCGACCGGCAGGCCGATCGCGCGCAGGCGCGCCTCCTGCATGCGCGCGCCCTCCTCGTACAGGTCCTCGAGCGTGAAGCCGAACGCGGTCGTGTACGTCTCGTCGCCCCCGGGCGGCAGCGCGACCGCGGTGGTCCAGGGCAGGACCTCGCGGATCGTCTCGACGATCGCGTCGGCGCAGCCCGCGTCCTGTTCGCACAGGTCGGCCAGCAGCCGCACGCCGAACGCGATGTGGCGCTGCTCGTCGAACGCGACGTTCGCCATCCCGGCGCGGAAGCCGGGCAGCAGGTCGTACTCGGTGAGGTAGCGCTCGATCATGTGCTGGCCCGGCTGGGCCAGCGAGCCCTCGACGATGATGTGGTAGAGCGTCACCGCCGCGGCGAGCTTGCGCGGCGAGCGGTCCCGGCGCAGCTCGTCGGCCATCCGGTCGAGGCGGCCGAAGACCTTGCGGTGGCCCCACGTGAGCTGGTCGGCGGTGGCCGCCAGCGTCCCGCCGGGCGTGCCGTCGCCGCGGCCGACGACCTCGTTCATGAAGCGCTGGAAGAAGACGGAGTGGCGCGCCTCGTCGACCTGCTGGGTGGTGAGGAAGTACTTCTGCTCCTCGAGCGGGGCCGCGTCGATGTACGGCGACAGGTCGTCGGCGACCGCGTCCTCGCCGTGGAAGAACAGCGAGTACAGCCACAGCGCGCTGCGGCGCTGCTCGGGCGTCATCCTCTCGTGCCAGTCGACCCGGTCCTGGCTGAAGTCGATCTCGGTGGCCCGCCAGTTGCCGCGCTCCCATCGCGCGTACAGGTCCGTGTAGGAGATCTGCTTGGTCGCTGCCGGGACGGAGACCCTCATGGGCGGAGCGTAGCTCCTGACTGGCCGTTCAGCCAGTCGGGGACGGGTTCATCGCGTGGACGTGGCCTGCCCCCATCCGACCGTGGCCGGCGCCAGGCACGGCGTGCCGAGCACGTTGCCGGCGCCGAAGGCGACCGTGCTCGCGGCGATGCAGTCGCCGGCGGCCGACAGGGTGTCCTGGGCGCTGGTGCTGTTGTCCTCCACGGTGCTGCCCGACACGCCGCCACCGAGCAGCCTGATGCCTCCGGCGCAGCCGCCGTGCGGGTCGGTCTGGCAGTCGTACGCGCTCGCGGTCGCCAGGTTGCCGGTCACGATCACGTTCGTCAGCCAGCCGGCGTTGGCGTAGACGCCCCCGACCACGGCGCCGGTGTTGTTCTCGACCAGGGTCGTGCTCAGGTCGAGCGTGACCGAGTCCGACGAGTCCGACGCGTCGATGCCGCCGACGTCCGACGTGGAGGCGTTGCCCGAGACCTGGCTTCCGCTGATCGTCACCGGGCCGACGCCGGCGGAGATGGCGCCCGCTCCGTCGGCGCTGTTGCCCCCGAACTGGGAGCTCGTGACGGTCAGCGTCCCGCTCGAGAGCTCGATCGCGCCGCCGCCGCTGGTCGCGGTGTTGTCGTTGAACGTCGACCCGTCGATCGTCACGGCGCCGCCGTCCGCCGCGATCGCGCCGCCTCCGTCCACGCCGGAGTTGGCCAGGAACAGGCTGTCGCTCACGCTCAGCGTGCCGGAGTCCAGGTAGACCGCGCCGCCCGCGGTGGACTCGATGCCGCCCGACGCGCTGTTGCCGCTGAACGTGGACCCGCTCACGGTCACGGCGTCGCCGCCCGCGTAGATCGCGCCGCCGTCGTTCCCGCCGCCGGACGCGTTGCCCAGGAAGGTCACGTTCGTCACGGTGAGGGTGCCGGCGGTCTGGCGGATCGCGCCGCCGCCCTGCTTGCCGAGCGGCGTGTCGGGCGCCGTGCCGTTCTGCAGGGTGACGCCGCTGATCGCGAAGCTCGAGGCCGACGTGGCGAAGATGCCGTTCCCGTTGGCCGTCCCGTCGATGGTCAGCGCGGTTGCGCCGGGCCCGACGATCGACAGGGGGCTCGTGAACTGGAGGACGCCCGAGTTCAGCGCGATCGTCGCGCCCGAGAGCGCGGTCGCGAACGTGATCTGCGTGTCGTCGGCGAGCGCCTCGGCGGCGGCCACCGCGTCCCGCAGCGTGCAGCTGTCGCGACCCGACTCGCACGCGAGGATGCCGCTCTCGGAGACGGGCCCGTCGAGGGCGCTGTTGACCACGATCGTCCCGGCCAGCGCGGCGGGGGCCGTGGCGAGCGCGGCGCCCGCGGCGAGCGCGACGGCGAGCGCGGTCCGGCGCGTGGCGCCCATCACCGGCTCCCCGAGCTGCCGCCCAGCTCCGACGGGGGCTGCGCGATCGTGCAGTCCGGGGCGATGGCGTGCGGGCATCCGGGGCTCCTCGTCGTGGGTCAGGGGCTCGGCGCGGCGATCGCCGCCTGGCAGTCGGGCGCGAGCGTGTTGCCCCCGCCGTCGGTGACCGTGCCGTAGAACGAGCAGTTCGGCGAGAACGGGCCGCCGGTGTTGCCCTCGATGACGCTGCCGGCGATCGTCGCGTCGCCGAGCCGCACGCCGCCCGCGCAGCCGACATCGCAGGCCCCGGCCGCGGTGTTGCCGGTGACGGTCACGTTCGTGAGCTGGGCGTCGCCCGCGTAGATCCCGCCGATGCTGGGCCCGACGTTGTTCTCGATGAGCGTGTTGGCGACGATCAGCGTCCCGTAGACGTTCACGACCATCGCGCCGTCGGCGCCCGGCGCCGACGAGTTCGTGTTGCTGGTGATGTGGCTGCCGGTGATCGTGAGCGTCTCGGTGTCCCCGCCGGCGAAGTTGACGACGATGCCGCCCTGGGGCGCCGTGTTGGCGGTGAAGTTCGAGCTGGTGATCCTCAGGGACCCGCTCTCGACGTCGATCGCGCCGCCGCCGTCGTAGCCGGCCGCGTTGTTCGTGAACGTCGAGCCGTTGATCGTCGTGCCGGCGCCCTCGATCTCGATCGCGCCGCCCTCGGTGGCGGCCCGGTTGCCGGTGAACGTCGAGCCGTCCACGGTCAGCGTCCGGGAGCCGAGGTAGATCGCGCCGCCCTCGGAGTCCTCGATCCCGCCGGCCGACGTGTTGTCGGTGAACACCGACCCGGAGACGACGGTCGAGTCGCCGGCCGCGTAGATCGCCCCGCCGACGTTGCCGGGGCCCGACGAGTTGCCCGTGAACGCCACGCCGGTGACGGTCAGGTCGCCCGCGGTCTGCTGGATCGCGCCGCCGCCCTCCTGGTCGAACAGGCCGTCCGCGGCGCTGCCGTTGGCGAGCGTCAGCCCCGACACGCTGAGGCTCGGGGACTCGTCGTCGATGATCCCGTCCGCCACGCCGGCCGACCCGTCGATCGTCAGCAGCGTCGCGCCCGGCCCCTGGATCGTGAGCGGCGTCGTCACGGTCAGCGAGCCCTGCGTCAGCGCGATCGTCCCGCCGCTCAGCCCGGGGGCGAACGTGATCGTCGACGGCCCCGGGAGCGTCGCGGCGGCCGCGATCGCGGCGCGCAGCGTGCACGAGCCGTCGCCGAGGATGCACGCCTCGATCATGGGCGTCGACGGCGGCGCGTCGATCGTCGTGTTCACGACGAGCGCGCCGCCCTGGGCGGGGGCGGCGGCGGGGAGCGCCAGGAGCGCCGCGGCGGCGCCCAACCCGGTGAGGACGACGCGGCGACTGAGCACGGCTGCGCAGCCTGCCGGCGGCCCCGGATGTCCGACGGCGGACCGTCAGCCGAGCTTCGGCGAGCGCCAGGGCGCGTCCAGGCGCTCGCTGAAGTGCCCGGGCAGGGCGTCGATCGGGACGCGCTCCTGCTCGAGCGTGTCGCGGTCGCGCACGGTCACCGTGCGGTCCTCGAGCGTCTGGTGGTCGATCGTCACGCACCAGGGGGTGCCGATCTCGTCCTGGCGGCGGTAGCGCTTGCCGATCGAGCCGCCCTCGTCGTACTCGACCTGCATGTGCCTGCGCAGGAGGCCGACGATCTCGCGGCCGACCTCGGGCTGGCCGTCCTTGCGCACGAGCGGCAGCACCGCGACCTTCACGGGCGCCAGGCGCGGGTGCAGCTTCAGCACCGTCCGCGTCTCGCCGTTCACCTCCTCCTCGTCGTAGGCGTCGACGAGGAAGGCGAGCGTGGCGCGGTCGGCGCCGGCGGCCGGCTCGATGACCGCGGGGATGTAGCGCTCCTTGGTCTGCTGGTCGAAGTACTCGAGCTTCTCGCCCGAGTGCTCGGAGTGCTGCGTGAGGTCGAACGTGCCGCGGTTGGCGATGCCCTCGAGCTCCGACCAGCCGATCGGGAACAGGTACTCGACGTCGGCGGTGCCTGACGAGTAGTGGCTGAGCTCGTCGGGGTCGTGCTCGCGCAGGCGCAGGTGGTCGGGCCGCAGGCCGAGCTCGACGTACCAGTCGAAGCGCGCCTGCTTCCAGTAGTCGTACCAGCGGGGCGCGTCGGCGGGCGGGACGAAGAACTCCATCTCCATCTGCTCGAACTCGCGCGTGCGGAAGACGAAGTTGCCGGGCGTGATCTCGTTGCGGAACGACTTGCCGACCTGCGCGATGCCGAACGGCGGCTTCTTGCGCGACGTCTGCAGGACGTTCTTGAAGTTCACGAAGATGCCCTGCGCGGTCTCCGGGCGCAGATAGACGGTGGCGCCCGCCTCCTTCACCGGCCCCATCGTCGTCTCGAACATGAGGTTGAAGTCGCGCGGCTCGCTCAGCTCGCCGCCGCAGACCGGGCACGTGGTCTGGCCGGGGTCGAGGTGGTCGGCGCGGAAGCGGCGCTTGCACTCGCCCAGGCACTGGACGAGCGGGTCGGTGAACCCGGCGAGGTGGCCGGAGGCCTCCCACGTCTTCGGGTGCTGGAGGATCGCCGAGTCCAGGGCGACGATGTCGTCGCGCTCCTGGAGCATCGTCTGCCACCAGGCGTTCTTGACGTTCGTCTTCAGCAGCACGCCGTAGTGCGCGAAGTCGTACGTCGAGCCCAGGCCGCCGTAGATCTCCCCGGTTGGGAAGATGAATCCGCGGCGCTTCGTGAGCGCCACGATCTTGTCCATGGTGACCGTGTCCGAGGTCATGCGGGCGGCGGACTCTACAATCCTCGGCCCGATGCCCATCTACGAGTACCGCCGCCAGGACGGCACCACCTTCGAGCTCCTCCAGTCGATCACCGACGAGCCGCTGACCGAGGACCCGGAGACCGGGCAGCCCGTGGAGCGCGTGCTGCACGCGCCCGCCGTGCACTTCAAGGGGTCGGGCTTCTACAACACCGACTACGGCACCCGCAAGCGCGCCCGCGAGCAGAAGGACTCGGGCGACAAGGGCTCCGACTCGTCCTCCTCGACCGCGAAGTCCGAGTCCAAGAGCGACTCGGGCTCGTCGTCGAGCTCCAGCACGTCGTCGAGCGACTGACGCGCGGGGCGATGGCCTCGGCGCCGCTCGCGGAGCGCCTCGCCGGCTATCCGCGGCTGCGCTTCATGGGCTCCAAGCACCGGCTCGCTCCGACGCTCGCGACGATCTTCGCCGACCTCCCGCCCGGTCCGGCCGTCGACGCCTTCTCGGGCAGCGGCGTCGTGGCCTACACGCTGAAGGCGACCGGGCGCAGCGTCCTCGCCAACGACCACCTCGCGTTCGCCGCCACCATCGCGCAGGCGGTGGTCGCCAACGACGGCGACCGGCTCGCGCCCGAGGACGTCGAGCGGATCTGCTCGGGCAACCGCGACGGGCGCGACTTCATCGCCACCACGTTCGCCGGGCGCTACTTCCCCGACGCCGACCTGCGCTTCCTCGACGCCGCGTGGTCGCACGTCGACGAGCTGGACGGCAACCGCCGGGCGGTCGCGCTGGCCGCGCTGTGCCTGGCCGCCGCGTGGAAGCAGCCGCGCGGCGTGTTCACGATCACGACCCCGCGCTACGACGACGGCCGCCGCCAGCTGCGGATGCCGCTGGAGGCGCTGTTCCGCGAGGCGGTCGCGGCCTACAACGCCGCCGTGTTCCCGGCCGACGGCGGGTCGTCGCGGGCCACGTGCGCCGAGGTGTTCGACCTCGACCCCGCGGGCGTCGCGGTCGCCTACCTCGACCCGCCGTACGCGCCGCCGCGCGACGACACGTGCTACGTCAAGCGCTACCACTTCCTCGAGGGCCTGGCGACGTACTGGCGCGGCCAGGAGATCATGTGGGAGACGAAGACGCGCAAGCTGCGCAAGCGCCACACGCCGTTCGCGCACCGGGCCACGGCCGCCGACGCGCTGGACCGCCTGTTCGGGCACTTCGCCGACAGCGCCCTCGTCGTCTCCTACGGCTCCAACGCGGCGCTCGGCGTCGACGACCTCGAGCGGCTGCTGCGCCGCCACCGGCGCGACGTGCGGCGCGTCGAGCTGGCGCACCGCTACGCGTTCGGCACCCACGCCGCCGCCGGGCGCCGCGTCGCGACCGAGTACGTGCTCGTCGCGACCTGAGCCGTCAGCCCTCGAGGAACGCCTCGACGGCCGCGTCCTTCTCGGACTCGGGCACCACGCCGGAGAGCGTGCCGAGCACGTGCGTCTCCGCGCCGCCCCCGATGGCCATCGCCGCGAACACGGCGGCCAGCGTCGGGCCGTTCATGTCGGACTGGAACGCGCGCGGCGTGCGCCAGCCCACGAGCGGCAGCCGGTAGAAGGCGCCGTGGGGGATGCCGAACAGGCCGCCGGGCGTCGTGAGCTTGTCCTTCATCGCGGTCAGGAGGAACTGCTGGCGGCGGGCGCGGTCGAGGTCGCTCTCCTGCGGGCGGCAGAGGTTCTTGCGGGTGCGCGCCAGCGCGAGCGCCTGCTCGCCGTCGATGTGCGTCCTCCCTCGCTTCAGCCGCAGCGTGAAGCCGCCGTTGCGCCGGCCGCCGTTGATCTTCGAGAACACGCACTTGCCCTCGTAGGTGACGCCGCCGAGCGCGTCGATCAGCCCCGGGAAGCGCTCGAAGTCGACCTCGATGACGTGGTTGACCTCGATGCCCAGGTACTGGCGGACGGTCTCGATCGCCAGCGGCGCGCCGCCGTAGGCGTAGGCGGCGTTGATCTTGCTGGCCCCGTGGCCGGGGATGTCGACGATCGTGTCGCGCGCGATCGACAGGCGGCTGTTGTGGCCGCCGCCGACGCGCAGCAGCATGATCGAGTCCGAGCGGCTGGGGCCGCTCGTCGACGCGCCCGGCTCGGCCTTGCCCTCGGCGCGCCGGTCGGAGCCGAGCACGAGGACGTTCGTCGCCGACCACAGCGGGAAGCCGCCGTCGTCGAGCGCCGCCTTGGTCTCGTCGGACACGTCGCCGGCCTGGATCTGGGCGCTGACGAGGAAGAGCACCAGCGACAGCAGGATCCAGCCGAGGAACAGGCCGACGACCCAGCGCAGGACGCGGCCCCAGGTCCACGGCTTGCGCGTGCCGGGGATGCGCAGGCCGCGCCGCGGCGGGCGCGCGCCGCCGTCGCCGCGGCCGGCGTGGCGGCGCAGCTCCGCGATCGCGTCGCCCTCGCGCCGGGGCAGCAGGCGCGGTCGCGACCGGTACTTCGTGTAGCTGGGCGGCGGGTCGTGGGGATGGGGCGCCCGCGCCGCGGATGGGGGCGGATGGGACGGCTCGTCCCGCCCCGGGGCGTCCGACATGGCGCTGTATGGTGGCGAAGGTGCCTAAAGGGTGCGTGATCGGTGTGGACCTCGGCGGCACCAAGCTGCTGGCCGGCGCCGTCGATCCCGAGCTGCGCGTGCACCACCGGGCGCTGCGCTCCTCGCGCGGCGAGGACACCGCCGAGGTGCTCTCGATCATGGAGGGCGCGATCCGCGAGGCCGTCGAGGCCGTCGACGGGCCGGTCGACGCGGTCGGCATCGGGATCCCGTCGACGATCGACGCCTCGCGCGGCGTGTCCGTGTACGCGACCCACCTGCCGCTCGCGGGCGTGCCGGTGGCGGCGCTGCTGGCCGAGCGGCTCGACCTGCCCGTGTTCATGGACAACGACGCCAACCTGGCGCTGCTGGCCGAGCACCGCGCGGGCGCCGCCGAGGGCGCGCGCAACGCGCTCATGCTCACGCTCGGCACCGGCATCGGCGGCGGGATCCTCATCGACGGCGAGCTGTACCGCGGGTCCCAGGGCGCCGCCGGGGAGCTCGGCCACATCGTCGTGGAGCAGGACGGCCCGCCGTGCCAGGGCAACTGCCCCAACCGCGGCTGCCTGGAGGTGATGGCGTCGGGCTCGGCGCTCGTGCGCGAGGCGACCGCGATGGCGGGCCGCCGGCCGCGGTCGGCGCTGGGGCGCACGCTCGCGGAGGGCCGCGGCATCACCGGGCCGCTGGTCACCGAGCTGGCCCACGACGGCGACGAGGCCGCGCGCGACGTGCTCGCGCTCGTCGGCCGCCGTCTCGGGGTGGGGATGTCGAGCCTCGTCAACGTCTTCAACCCCGACGTGATCGTGATCGGCGGCGGGGTCGTCGCCGCCGGCGACCTCGTGCTGGAGCCGGCCCGCGCCGAGATGGTCGCGCGCGGGCTGCCGCCGGCGCGCGACCACGCGCGGGTCGCCGCCGCGCACTTCGGCGAGGAGTCGGGGATGCTCGGGGCCGCGCTGCTGGCGCGCGAGTCGGTCGACCAGCGGGCGGCGGCGTGAGCGCCGGCCGCCTCGTCGTCTGCCCCACGCCGATCGGCAACCTCGAGGACGTGACGCTGCGCGTGCTCGCGGCGCTGCGCGAGGCCGACGTCGTCGCCTGCGAGGACACGCGCCGCACGCGCGTGCTGCTGGACCGCTACGGGGTGTCGGCGACGCTCGTCAGCTACCACGAGCACAACGAGCGCCAGCGGGCGGCCGAGCTGGTGGAGCGGATGCGCGAGGGCGCCGTCGTCGCGCTCGTCTCCGACGCCGGGATGCCGCTCGTCAGCGACCCCGGCTACGTGCTCGTCGAGGCGTGCGTCGCCGCCGGCCTGGCCGTCGAGGTCCTGCCGGGGCCCAGCGCCGCGCTGGCCGCGCTCGTCGCCAGCGCGCTGCCCGCCGACCGCTGGCGCTTCGCCGGGTTCGTGCCGCGCAAGGCGTCCGACCGGGCGGCGCTGTGGGCGGCGCCGGAGACCGTCGTCGCGTTCGAGTCGCCCAAGCGGCTGGCGGCCACGCTGGCGTCGCTGGCCGAGGTCGACCCGCAGCGGCCGGTGGCGGTGTGCCGGGAGCTGACGAAGGTGCACGAGGAGGTCGTGCGCGGCACGGCGGGCGAGCTGGCCGAGCGCTACGCGGCCGAGGAGCCGCGCGGCGAGATCGTCCTCGTGGTGGGCGCGGCGCCCGAGGGCGCCGCGGACCGCGCGCGGGCGCTCGACGCGCTGGCGCGCCTGGTCGACGCCGGCGCGCGCGTGCGCCCGGCCGCCGCGGTGGTCGCCGAGCTCACGGGCGTGCCCGCGAACGAGCTGTACCGGGCGCTGCGGGGCTAGGCGAGGGAACCCCCCGATGTGCGCGCGGCGGCGCGGACGTAGCGTCGCCGCCCATGCGTTTCCCTCTGAAGCTCCTCGCGGCCGCGGCCGCGCTGGTCCTCCTGCCCGCCGCGTCCGCCGCCGCCCAGGCGCCGGCCGCCACGATCACGATCGACGACGGTCGCGCGGGCATCGAGGGCCTCGAAGGCCACGGCTGGACGACCGTGACGGTCCAGGCCGCCAAGCCGACCGACTTCGCCGTCGTGGCGCTGCGCGCCGGCGCCGACACCACCGGGTTCGCCAACGCGGTCGGCAAGCTCGCCCCCGCCGGCATCGGGCGCTGGGGCGCCTGGCTGATGGCCGGGTCGGCCCGGCCCGGCGCGCCGTACACGTCGACCGTGAACCTCACCCCGGGCCAGTACGCGATCGTGACGTTCGGCGAGCGGAACACGGACTGGGTCGGCGGGTTCGGCGTCCGCGACGTCCCGACCGGCGCGCCCGCGCCCGAGGCCGACGCGCAGATCGAGCTGCGCGACTTCCGCTTCGTCGCGCCCAAGACGGTCGACGCGGCCGCCGGCATCGCGGTCGTCAACCGCGGCCGCCAGCTGCACGAGGCGGTCATCGCCAAGGTCAAGGGCCCGGTGGGCCGGGCGGTGCGCCTGGCGCGCCAGGGCCGCTTCCAGAAGATCCGCTTCGCGGGCATGCCGCAGCAGGCGGTCGGCCTCGTGTCGCCGCAGACCACGAACGTCGTCACCCCGCGCCTGGCACCCGGGCGCTACCTGCTCGTGTGCGCCTACGGGGACCGCGGCAGCCGCAACAGGCCGCACTCGGTCCTGGGCATGGCGCAGGCGATCACGATCCGGTGAGCGCGGCGATGCCGATGCGAATCCTCCGTCTCGCCGCCGCGCTCGCCGCGGCGGCGGCGATCGCCGTGCTGGTCCCGAGCGCCGCCCAGGCGCAGAAGGTCCCGAGGATCGTCGAGCGCACGTTCGTCCTCGAGGAGGCGTCGGTCAACCGCGAGATCGAGTGGCACTACCTCGACTCCGAGACGCGCGACCGCTGCGCGACCTGGACCGACGCGACGGGCCTCGAGCGCACCGTGTACTCGCTGGAGAAGCCCGTCCGCCACAAGCTGATCGCGATCGGCCGCCAGGTGTCGCTCGTGCCGGAGACGCTCATGCGCATGGAGGGCCAGGTCACCCGCAAGGCCGACTGGGACGAGCACCTGCCCGAGTGCGGCACGTGCGGCGGCGAGCTGGGCGACTGCGTCGGCCGGGCCGACCCGCCGCTGGAGCCGATCGTGCGACCCGACTGCGGGACGCGGAGGCTCACCGCGCCGCAGCTGCACTTCGTGATGGTCCCCAAGGGCGCCGCGAACAGGGACGACGACGACCTGCTCTCGCCGCTGGGGCGCGACGTCGCGCACGTCAACGCCGACGTGGTCTCCAACGCGCCGACGTTCAAGACCTGCCCGCCGACCCAGCCGGGCGGGCCCGGCCTGCCGCACCGCACGGGCGTCGGCGTGCGGTTCACGAAGGAGTACCGCCAGCTCATGACGGTGCGCCGCGGCGGGACCGTGCGGTTCAAGGGGCGCTCGCGGATCGGGCACGTGATCCCGTTCCAGGACTGGTCCGGCGGGAGGTTCACCGAGGTCGGCACGTGCCCGTCGCTGAGCGGCGCCGGCCGTCAGGTCTGCGACACGGTGCACGTCGAGGCGACGTTCCGGCGGATCGCCTGATCAGGCCTCGACCGGCTCGCGCTCGCCGCCCAGCAGGGTCGCCAGCTGGGTGCGCGAGCGCAGGTCGAGCTTGCGCATGATCGCGCCGACGTGGTGCTCGATCGTCTTCGGGCTCAAAAACAGCGCGGCGGCGACCTCGCGGTTCGTGAGCCCGTCGGCGACGAGCAGCGCCACCTGCAGCTCGTGCGGCGTCAGCTCGGCGACCGGGGCCGGGGGCGTCGCGGCCGCGTGCTCCCCGCCCGTCGCGCGCAGCTCCCCGGCGGCGCGGGCCGCCCACGGCTCGGCGCCGAGGCGCTCGAACGCGGCCAGCGCGGCCTCCAGCGGCGGGCGCGCCTCGGCCCGGCGGCGCGCGCGGCGCAGCCGCTCGCCGACGACGAGGTCGGCGCGCGCCTGCTCGAAGGGCATCGCGACCGGGGGCGGAGGCGGCGCGTCGTCGTCGAGCATCGCCCGGCAGCGGGCGGCCACGGCGGTCGCCCACGCGCCGCCCGTGCGCGCGGCGGCGTCGGCCAGCACGGCGGTCTCGCGCTCGGCGTCCTCGCGCCGGCCCGCGCGCAGCAGCGCCTCGACGTGGTCCCCGGCCATCAGCGTCGTCGCCGGCTCGTAGCCACCGGCCCGGGTGGTGTCCGCCGCCGCGTCCAGCCAGGCGAGCGCGGCGTCGGCGCGGCCGGCCGTGAGCTCGGCGAACCCGAGCGCGGCGCGCGCCTGCATCGCCGTGGCGGCGCCGCCGGCGGTCTCGGCCAGCGCGAGCGCCTCGGCCCCGTGGCCGCGGGCGGCGTCCACGCGCCCGATCCCGGCCTCGGCGCGGGCCAGCGTCGGCAGCGTCACCGCCAGCAGCGGGACCTGCCCGGTCTCGCGCGCGAGCCGCACGGCCTCGTCGGCGTCGGCGAGCGCCGCCGCCCAGCGGCCGCGGCGCCAGCGCACCTGCGCGCGCACGTCGAGCGGGTAGACCAGCCGGCCGGGCGCGCCGGCGCGGCGGGCCGCGTCGACCATCCGCTCGCAGACGCGCTCGGCGTCGTCGAAGCGCTCCAGCCAGGCCAGCGCGGTCGCGCCCATCGCCACCAGCTCGGCGGTCTGGGCCAGCGGATCGGCCGCCGCGAAGATCGGGGCGGCGGCGTCGAGCAGCGGCTCGCCCTCGCCTCTCCGGCCGAGCGCGACGAGCGTGCTGCCGGTGGCCAGGCCGGCCAGCATCTCGACCTCGTGCGCGCCGGCCGCCGCGGCCGCGGTCCGCGCGCGCCCGGCCAGCTCGAGCAGCGCGCCGGTGTCGCCGCCGACCATGTGCGCCATCGCGGCCTCGAGCAGCAGCATGCCCGCGGCGGCGTCCTGCCCCGCGGCGGCGGCCTGCTCGGCCAGCGCCTCGACGCGCCGCGCCCCGCCCAGCGGGTCGCCGGTGCGCATGTCGACGCGGGCGCGCACGAGCTCGGCGGTCGCGGCGGCCTCGGGCGCCGGCGCGTGGCGGGCGGCGCGGTCGGCCAGCTCGCCGGCGAGCGCGAGCTGCCCGCCGAGCGTGGCGTCGACGGCCGCCTCCAGCTCGCGCTCCGCGCGCCGCGCGGGGTCGGGGGTCAGCTCGGCGGCGCGCACGCCGGCGCGGGCCGCCTCGACGTGGGCGCCGCGCGCGCGGGCGTCGCGCGCCGCGGCGGCGAGGGCGTCGGCGGCCTCGGCGTCGGGGCCGGTCGCGGCGTGCGCGAGGTGCCAGGCGCGGCGGGCCGGGTCGGCGACCGCGCCCGCGAGCGCGCGGTGGGCGGCGCGGCGGGCCGACGCCGGCTGGTCGTGGTAGGCGGCGGCCGCCAGCAGCGGGTGGCGCAGCGCCGGCGCGTCCGCGTCGGCGGACAGCAGGCCGGCGTCGCGCGCGGCGTCCAGCGCGGCGGCGGGCACGTCGAGGGCGGCGAGCGCCCGCTCGATGGTGCCCGGCGGCGCGTGGCCGGCGGCGGCGACGACGCACAGCGCCTGGCGGGCCGCGTCCGGCAGCGCCTCCAGGCGGCGCGCGAAGCTGTCGCGCAGCGCCGAGCCGGCGCGCAGCGGCGCGACCGGGTCGACCTCGCCGGCGCGCTCCTCGGGAGTGAGGCGGCGGCGCAGCTCCAGCAGCGCCAGCGGGTTGCCGGCGCCGGCGTCGACGACCGCCTCGACCGCGACGGGCGCGAGCGGCGGGCCGGGGTCACCGGGCGCGTCGCGCACGAGCGCGAGCGCGCTGTCGCGGTCCAGCGCGCCGAGCGTCAGCCGCTCGAGCCCGGGCGCCTCGATCGGCTCCCCGTCGCCGTCGCGGGCCGCGAGCAGCACGCCGAGCCCCTCCCAGGACGCGCGGCGGGCGGCGAACAGCAGCGCCTCGCGCGTGGCCGCGTCGAGCCAGTGCACGTCGTCGGCGACGACGAGCAGCGGGCCGTCCTCGGCGGCCGCGCCGAGCAGCGCGAGCAGGGCGGCCGGGACGGCGAAGCGGTCGCCGGGCGGGGCGTCCGCAAGCGCCAGCGCGCCGTGGAGCGCCAGCCGCTGCGGCTCGGGCAGCGCGTCGGCGAGCGGCAGGATCGGGCCGGCGAGCTCCAGCAGGCCGGCGTAGGGGAGGTCGGTCTCGCCCTCGAAGCCGCGCGTGCGCAGCACCCGCACGTCGCCGGCCTGGGCGACGGCGTCGTCGAGGAGCGTGGACTTGCCGATCCCGGCGGGTCCTTCCACCAGCAGGGCGAAGCTGCGGCCGCCCCGCATGGCCTGCACCAGCGAGGCGATGTGGGCGCGCTCCCGTGCGCGTCCGAGGATCATCGCGCCGCAGTGTAGGTGCGGGCGCCTACTGGGCGGCCAGCACGCGGACCAGCTCGATGCGCGAGCCGACGCCCAGCCGGCGGTACAGCGCGCTCAGGCGGCGCTCGACCGTCTTCTCGCTGACGTACAGCGCGCCGGCGATCTCGCGGTTCGTGGCGCCGGCGGCGACCATCTGGCATATGCGGTGCTCCTCGGCACTGAGCACGACGTCGCCGGCGTCGGGGGCGCCCTCGTCCAGGGCGGCGCGGGCGCGCTGCGCCGACTCGGTCGCGCCGAGCGCGTCGAACGCGGCGGCGGCGGCGAGCAGGTGCGGGCGGGCGTCGGCGCGGCGACCGGCGGCCCGCAGCCGCTCGCCGATCGCGCGCTCCGTGCGGGCGCGCTCGAGCGGGAGGCGCAGGTCGTCGAGCGCATCGAGCGCGGCGCGCGCCAGCGCGTCGATGCGCTCGGGCGCGGCCAGCAGCAGGCGCCCGCGCGCGACGACCGCGCGCCCGTAGGCGGAGCCGCCGGCGGCCGCGCGCCGGTCGAGGTCCTCGAGCTCCTCGGCCGCCTCGTCGTGGCGGCCGCTCTGCGCCAGCGCCTCCACGAGCGGCCCCGCCCAGCAGGAGCAGCCGAGCTGCATCAGCCCGCCGGCGCGCTCCAGCCGGGCGGCCTCCCGCGCCGCGGCCGCCGCCGCGTCCGGGCGGCCGTCGAGCAGCTCCACCTCCGCCAGCGCGGCCTGCGCGTGCAGGGCGATGCCGTCCGCGCGGTCGGCGATCGCGATCGCCAGCGCCTCGCCGGCGTGCCGGCGCGCCTCCTGGCGCGCCCCGCGCCACGCCTCGACGCGCGCGAGCACGGCCAGCGTGAACGCGAGCATCGTGCGCTGGGCGGTGGCCTGCGCGGCGTCGACGGCGGCGCGCGCGTCGTCGAGCGCGGCCACCCAGCGCCCGCGCCGGAACGCGAGGTCGGCGCGCACCGCGAGCGGGTAGGGCAGGCGCGCGGCCGCGCCCGCGGCCTCGGCGGCGGCGATCATCCAGGCCAGGATCCGCTCGGCCCGCGCGTGGGCGCCGATCCACAGCGACGACTGCGCCGCCATCCCGACGATCTCGGCCGAGGCGAGGGGGTCGACCGCGGTGAGGTCGGGCATCAGCGCCTCGAGCGCCGCGTCGCCGGCCGCGTCCTCGCCGCGGGCCAGCAGCAGCTCGGCGGCGACCAGCTCGGCGAGCACGGCGACGGGGCCGCCGGCGCGGGCGGCCGCGGCGCGCGCCAGGGCGATCGCGCGGTCGTGCTCGGCGACGTCGCCGGTCATCATCGGCGCGACCGCGGCCTCCAGGCGCAGCGCGGCGGCGCCCGCGTCGTCGCCGTCCGCCTCGCAGCGCTCGGCCTGGCGGGTCAGGGCGGTGTAGGCGCCCTCGGGATCGCCGCGGCGCATCGCCAGCGCCCCGCGCAGGCGGGCGGCGGCCACCGGGTCGGCGCCGGCGGCGCGGTCGAGCCGGGCCTCCGCCTCGTCGAGGTCGCCCTCGACGGCGAGCGCCTCGGCGGCGGCGAGCTCGCGCCGGGCGCCCGCGTCGGGATCGGCCGAGAGCTCCGCGGCGCGCGCGAACGCCCGCGCCGCCTCGGCGTGGCCGCCGGCGTCGCGCGCCGCCGCGGCCGCCTGCTCGAGCAGCGCCGCCTGCGTCTCGTCGGCCGCCGGCGGCGCGGCCGCCGCGAGGTGCGCGGCGCGCGCCGGCGCGTCGGGCGCGGTGGCGGCGAGGGCGGCGTGCGCGGCGGTCCGCTCGGCCGCGGTGGCGGTGGCGCCGACGGCGGCGCGCAGGAACGGGTGGCGGAACGCGACGCGCTCGCCGTCGGTGCGCAGCGCGCCCGCGCGCTCGGCGTCGTCGAGCGCGCCGGCGTCGACGTCCTGGGCCGCGAGGGCGGCCAGCAGCCAGCGGACGGTGGGGGCGTCCATCGCCGCGGCGGTGATGAGCGCGCGGCGGACCGCCGGGGCGGCGGCCTCGAGCAGCGCGTGCGCGGCCCGCTCGTCGACCGGCTCCAGGCGCAGCGCCTCGACGCCCGGCGCGGCGTCGGGGCGCTCGGCGGCCAGCAGCAGGGCGACGCCGCCGTCCGGCGGGCGGCGCGCCGCGAACAGCAGCGCGTCGCGGGTGGCGGCGTCCAGCGCGGGGAGGTCGTCGGCGATCACCAGCAGCGGCCCGTCGGCCGCGGCCTCGGCGAGCAGGGCGCGCAGCGCGACCCCGGCGGCGAGGCGCTCGCGCGGCGCGGTCGCGGTCGGGATCGTGTCGAGCGCGCGGGCCTGCGCCTCGGGCAGCCGATCGCGCGCGCCGGTCAGCGGGGCGATCAGGTCGGACGCCCGCCGCACGCGGAGCGCGCGCACCCCGGGCTCGGCGGCCGCCGCGTCCAGCAGCGCGGTCTTGCCGACGCCCGGCGGGCCGTGGACGAGCAGCGCGACGCCGCGCCCGCGGCGCGCGGCGTCGATCCGCTCCCGCACGAGCGCGAGCTCCTCGTGGCGTCCTTGCAGCACGTGTCGAGTGTGCCACCCGCGGAGCGGGAGCCGGGTCAGGTCGAGGGGGATCCCCGATTCGGGGGCTCAGGCGTCCTCGGGCGGGTGCAGGAAGTCGTGGACCGCGAGGGCCAGCAGCGCGGTCATGATCACCGCGCTCCCGACGCACCACTGGCAGATGGCGTCGATGACGAACAGCTCCAGGTACGTCAGGTAGACGCTGAACGCGAACCCGCCGGCGGTCATCGCGACCCGCACGAGCCGTCCCGTGTCGCCGCGCAGGGCGAGGCTGGCCAGGATCGCCACGTACCCGATCAGGCCGATCAGCGCGACGGGGACCCCGGCGAGCTCGGCGTACTCGGACTCCTGCACGGTGACGCAGCCGTGGCCGACCGCGCACACCGGCTCGCCGCCCGAGTAGTGGACGACGGTCAGGTAGGTGGCCACGCCGAGCCCGGCCAGGGCGAGCGCGGCCATCGCCGCGACGCGCCGCGTCATGAGTCGAGCTGGGTGAGCGCGCTCTCGAGCTGGGAGGCGCCGACCTTCTGCGGCGTCTGCCCGGAGCGGCCCACGAGGAACGTCGGCGTGGAGTCGACGCCGTTGGTCTGCGCCAGCGCCTGGTCCTCGCCGAGGCGGTCGAGCACCGCGTCGCTCTCGCGCGCCTTCATCGCCCGCTCGACGTCGACGCCGGGGATCGCCCCGGCGATCCGGCGCAGGTAGTCGTCGGTCGCGTAGCCGCTGTTCTCGGCGCCCTGGTTGGCGTAGACGAGCTCGATGAAGTCGAACATCCTGTCCTGCTCGGCGAGCGCGAGCGCCATCTGCGCCAGGCGCGTGGAGTCCTCGCCGAGGAAGGCGAAGTGGCGGTACTGGAAGCGCGCCTTGCCGGTGCGCACCCAGTCGTTGACGATGCGCGGCATCAGCGTGTTCGCGAAGTTCGCGCACGCCGGGCACTGCAGGTCGCCGAACTCGGTGATCGTGATCGGGGCGTCCGGGTCGCCGAGCGTGAAGCCGTCCTGGGGGATCCCGTCGAGCTGCTCCTGGATCTCGGCGGTCGCGTTGACCGTGGCGGTCGGGTCGGTGGCGGCGTTGTCGTCCGAGCCGCCCCCGCCGGCGATCAGCACGACGGCGACCACGACGACGACGGCGGCGACCACGACGCCGCCGAGCTGCTGCAGCCGCTTGCGACGCTGCGCGGCCTGGGCGGCCGCGCGCTCGGCGGCCTCACGCTGGGCGCGGGCCTGCGCCCGGCGCTGCTCACGACTGTCCTTGCTCACGGGGCCTGAGGATGGCGACGCTCGGTAAACGTCGCCTCAGGGGTTCGCCGCAGAGCTGTCAGCGGGAATCTCCGGGCTCGCGCGCCTGCTCGAAGGCGGCGCGCGCCTCCGCGACGGCCCGCTCGCGCTCCTCCAGCGCGCGGGCCGCCTCCTCCCGCGCGCGCTCGGCGGCCTCGAGGTCGGCGATCCGCTCCTGCTCGAGCTGCTGGGCCTCCGCGAGCGCCTCGGCGGCGAGCGCGCGGGCCCGCTCGGCGCGGGCGAGCGCCTGGTCGGCCCGCTCGACGGCGACCTGGGCGGCGGTGCGCTCGCGCTCGGCCCGGCGCAGCGCGGCGCGCGCCTCGCGCTCGGCGGCGCGGCGGGCGGCGCGGGCCTCGCGGTCGGCGTTGGCGCGCGTCGCGGGGCGCCTGCGGGCGGGCCGGTCGCGGCCGGGGTGGTCGGCCTGGTCGCCGCCGCCGGGGGAGAAGCGGCCGGCGCGCTCGCCGAGGGGCAGGCCGCCGGGCGGGCGCAGCTCCCGCGTCAGGCGGCCGGCGGCGACCGCGTCGCGGGCGTCGGCGTCCAGCGTCGCGGCCTGCAGCGTCTCGCGCACCTGGTCGCGCAGCACGCCGCTGACCGACCCGCGCTCCTCGCGCAGGATCTGCTCGGCGAGCTGCGTCAGCCGGTCGACGGCCTCCCGGGCCGACTCGCCGGCGTCGCGCCAGCCCTCGCGGTCGCCGTGCTCCAGCAGCCGCTCGTGGGCCTCCAGCAGGCGCCGCCCGGCGGTGACGAGCGCCTGCGTCCACTCCGGCTCGCGCCGCGAGAGCTGGTTGACCGCCCACGCGGCCGCGGTCGGCCGGGCGAGCGCCTTCACCGCGTCGGCCTCCTCGCGGTGGCCCTCCCGGCGCAGGCGGCGCGCGAGCTCGTCGCGGGCGGCGACGAACTCGCCGGGGCGCAGGCCGTAGAGCGCGTCGACCTCGGGCTCCACCTGTGACGAACGAGGCATGGTTCGTGTGCTCTCTCCCCAGAAAGCGTGACGCATGCGCGGCGCGGGCTCCAGTCGGGCCGGCTCGCCCGTAGCGTCGCGGCGATGACCGCCGGACCGATCGCCGCCCTCCTCGCCGCGCTGGCCGTCGCGGCGGCCGCGCCCGCGGCCCGGGCCGCCGGCTGGGTCGCGCCGGTCGACGGGCCGGTCGTGGGGCGCTTCCAGGTCGGGCCCGATCCGTTCGCGCCGGGCCAGCGGCGCGGGGTCGACCTGGCCGCGACGCCGGGCGCGCCCGCGCGGGCGCCGTGCGGCGGGCGCGTGACGTTCGCGGGCCGGCTGCCGGGGCGCGCGGGCGTGACGATCCGCTGCGGGCCGCTCGTGGCGACGGTGCTCGGCCTCGCCCGCCTGGACGTCGCGCGCGGCGAGCGCGTGGCGCGCGGGCGGCGGCTGGGCGTGGTCGGGGCGGGCGGTCGCGTGCGCCTGGGCGCGCGCCGGGCCGGCGACCGGTTCGGCTATCGCGACCCGCTCGCGCTCCTGGCGGCGCGGCGGGCGGCGCGCGGTCCGCGCGCGGCACCCCCGCCCGCCGGCGCGTCGCGGCGGCCGCCGGCTCGTGCCGGGCCGGCGCGGGCGCCCGTGGCGGTCCGCCGCGCCCCGCCGGCGCGCGCGCCGCTGCTGGCGTGGGTCGGCGCCGGGCTCGTCGCGCTCGCCCTGCCGGCCGGCGCGGTGGGCGCCCGCGCCCGCGCGCGGGCCCGCAGGCGCGGGCCGTCGCCCGGCGTCGCGGCGGCGCCCGAGTAGCCTGCGTCGCCGTGCCGTTCTACATCACGACCCCGATCTACTACGTCAACGCGGCACCGCACCTGGGGCACGCGTACACGGCGATCGCCGCCGACGTGCTCGCGCGCCACCAGCGCCAGCGCGGCGAGGACGTCTTCTTCCTCACCGGGACCGACGAGCACGGCGAGCCCGTCGCGATCGCGGCCGAGGAGCAGGGCGTCGCCCCGCTCGAGCTCGCCGACAAGAACTCGCAGCGGTTCCGCGACCTGATGCCGCTGCTCGACGTCTCCAACGACTTCTTCATCCGCACCACCGACCCCGAGCACGTGCGCCGGGTCCAGGAGGTGCTCACCCGCGTGCGCGAGAACGGGTTCGTGTACGAGGGCACCTACGAGGGCTGGTACTGCCCGCGCTGCGCGGACTTCAAGACCGAGGCCGAGATCGGCCCCGGCAACACCTGCCCGATCCACAAGATCCCGCTGACGCGCGAGCGCGAGGACAACTACTTCTTCCAGCTGTCGGCCTTCCAGGGCGACCTGGAGCGGCTGTTCGACGAGCGGCCCGACTTCGTGATGCCGCGCCACCGCTACAACGAGGCGCGCTCCTTCCTTGCCGGCGGGCTGCAGGACGTCAGCCTCACGCGCCCGAAGCTGCGCTGGGGCGTCGAGGTGCCGTGGGACCGCTCGCAGGTCTTCTACGTGTGGTTCGACGCGCTGCTCAACTACTACACGGCGCTCGGGTTCGCGCGCGGCAAGCAGCAGGACCTCACGCACAAGTTCTGGCCGGCGACGTACCACATCATCGGCAAGGACATCCTCAAGTTCCACACGATCTACTGGCCGGCGCTGCTGATGGCCGCCGACCTGGCGGTGCCCGAGCACGTCTTCGTCCACGGCTTCCTGCTGACCCCGTCGGAGGACGGCGGCGAGGGCGAGAAGATGAGCAAGTCGCGCGGCAACGTCATCGACCCGTTCCAGGTCATCGAGGACTACGGCCCCGACGCGCTGCGCTTCTACCTGGCCCGCGAGGTCGCCTTCGGCCAGGACGGCCCGGTGTCCGAGAGCGGCTTCCTGACCCGCTACGAGACCGAGCTGGCCAACGACTACGGCAACCTCGCCAGCCGCACGATCGCGATGATCCTGCGCTACCGCGACGGGCGCCTGCCCGCCGTCGAGCACGACCCCGAGCTGGCCGCCGAGCTCGACGGGCTGGCCGAGACCGTGTGCGCCCAGCTCGACCGGGCCGAGATCACCACGGCGCTCGAGGAGATCTGGAAGCGCGTGCGGCGCCTGAACCGCTACGTCGAGGAGCGGGCGCCGTGGCAGCTGGCCAAGGACCCCGAGCAGGCCGCCGAGCTCGACCGCGTGCTCGCGACGCTGCACGAGGGCGTGCGCATCGTCACCGTCCTGCTGGCGCCGTACCTGCCCGGCGCCACGGCGAAGCTGATGGCCGCGCTCGGGCGCACCGGGCCCGACGACCTGGCCATCGCCGCGGCGCGCTGCGCGCCCGCGCCGATCGAGGTCCAGGCGCTGGAGCCGCTCTTCCCGAAGCGATGATCGACAGCCACACCCACCTCGACAGCTGCGAGCCGCCCAACGACGAGCTCGTCGCGGCGGCCGAGGCGGCGGGCGTCGATCGCATCCTCACCGTGGGCCTCGACGGGGTGACCTGCCGCAGCGCGCTGGCGGCCGCCGAGGCGTTCCCGCAGGTGTGGGCGGCGATCGGCCGCCACCCCAACCTCGCGCACGGCTTCGACGATGCCGACCTGGCCGAGCTGCGCGCGCTCGCCGCGCACGAGCGCTGCGCGGCGATCGGCGAGACCGGGCTGGACTACCACCGCGACCGCGCGCCGCGCGAGGACCAGATGCGCGCGTTTCGCGCCCAGATCGGGCTGGCCCGCGAGACCGGCAAGCCGCTCGTCATCCACACGCGCGAGGCCGAGGAGGACACGATGGCGGTCCTGCGCGAGGAGGCCGGCGGCGTCACCGTCGTCCTGCACTGCTTCTCGATGCCCGGCCACCTCGACGAGGCGCTCGACCGCGGCTGGTTCATCTCGTTCGCCGGCAACGTCACCTACCCGCGCAACGAGGAGCTGGCCGCCGCGGCCGAGCGCGTCCCCGCGGAGCGGCTGCTCGTCGAGACCGACGCCCCGTATCTGACCCCGCAGGCGGTCCGCAAGGAGCGCAACCAGCCCGCCTTCGTCGTGCACACGGCGCGGTTCCTCGCGGAGCGGCGCGGCGTGACGCTGGAGGAGCTCGAGCGCGACCTCGAGCGCACGGCGGCCCGGGTCTTCGGCTGGTGAGCGGCGGGCTGCCGTCGCAGCCGAGCCTGCGGCGCCTGGCGCAGTTCCAGGTCCGGCCGAACCGCGAGCTGGGCCAGAACTTCCTCGTCGACTCCAACATCCTCGGCGTCATCGAGCGCGCCGCCGAGCTCGCCCCCGAGGACGTGTGCCTGGAGATCGGCGGGGGCCTGGGCGTGCTGTCCGAGCACCTGGCCGCGCGCTGCGCCCACGTCCACGTCGTCGAGGTCGACCGCTCGCTGGAGCCGGCGCTGCGCGACGCGCTCGACCCGTTCCCCAACGCGACGCTGCACCTGGCCGACGCGATGGCGCTCGACCTCGCCGCGCTGGACCCGGCGCCGACGAAGGTCGTCGCCAACCTGCCCTACGGGATCGCCGCGTCGGCCATCCTGCGCACGATCGAGGAGCTGCCGCAGGTGACCACGTGGGTGGCGATGGTGCAGAAGGAGGTCGGCCAGCGGCTCGCCGCCGCGCCGGCGACCGCCGCCTACGGCATCCCCAGCGTCATCGCCCAGCTCGCCTGCGAGGTGCGCGTCCTGCGCGGCGTGTCGCGCACGGTCTTCCACCCGGTCCCCAACGTCGACTCGGTGCTCGTCGTGCTGCGCCGCACCGGCCCGGCCGCCCCGCCCGGGCTGCGCGCGCTCGTGCAGCAGGCGTTCGCCCACCGGCGCAAGGCGCTGCCGCGCTCACTGGACCTCGCGCGGCCCGGCATCCGCGACGCGGCGCGCGCGGCGCTGCAGGAGCTCGGCTTCCCGCCCGACGCGCGGGCCGAGCGCCTGGCCCCCGCGGACTTCCGCGCCCTGTACGAGCGCCTCGAGGCGGCCGGCCGATGAGCACCGAGCGCGCCCCCGCCAAGATCAACCTGTGCCTGTTCCTCGGCCCGGTGCGACCGAGCGACGGGCGCCACGAGCTCGTGTCGGTGATGCAGTCGCTGAGCCTGGCCGACGTGCTGACGCTGCGGCCGGCCGGGCCCGGCGCGGCGGGCGACGAGGTCGTCTGCCCCGGCGTGGAGGGGCCGAACCTGGCCGGCGCCGCGCTCGCCGCGTTCCGCGCCGCGACCGGCTGGGACGCGCCGCCGCAGCGGCTGGAGATCGTCAAGCGCGTCCCGGTCGCGGCCGGCATGGGCGGCGGCTCCGGCGACGCCGCCGCCGCGCTGCGCCTGGCCGCCCGCGCGGCCGGCCGCCTGGCCGACGAGGCGCTGCTGCTCGAGCTCGCGGCGGGCCTGGGCGCCGACGTCCCCGCGCAGGTGCGCCCGGGCCGGGCGCTGGCCACCGGCGCCGGCGAGCGCGTCGAGCGCCTCGGCGACGGCGCGCCGTTCGGCGTGCTCGTGCTCCCCGGCCGCCGGCCGCTGTCCACGGCCGCCGTGTACGCGGAGGCCGACCGCCTCGGCCTGCCGCGCGACGCGGCCGACCTCGAGGCGCGGCTGGCCGAGGTGCGCGCGGCGATCGACCGCCACGGCGACCTGCCGCCGCACCTGTACGCCAACGACCTGGAGCCGGCGGCGCTCGCGCTCGCGCCCGAGATCGGCGAGGCGCTCGCCGAGGCGCGGGGCACCGGCGCCGACGTCGTGATGGTCAGCGGCTCGGGCCCGACCGTCCTGGGGCTCTTCTTCGGGCCGCACGGCCCGCGGCGCGCGCGGGCCGCCGCCACGTACGCGCTCGACGGGCGCGACCCGGCCCCGCTGGTCGCCGCGCCCGAGCCGGGGTGGCCCGCCCCGTGAAGCCCCTGTGGCTCATCGGCGCGCTGGCGCTGGCCACGTTCCTGTGGGTCCGCCGGCGCCACCTCGGCCGCATCGAGCTGGCCGTCGGCGTCGTCGTCGCGATCGCGGCCGCCGTGTACTCGACCGGCGTCATCCACCTCCCCAACCTCGAGCACCTCATCGAGGACCTCGGCCGCGCGCTCGGGCCGTGGACGTACCTGCTGGTGGCGGTCATGGCGTTCGCCGAGACCGGCGCCTTCATCGGCCTGATCGCCCCCGGCGAGACGACGATCATCGTCGGCGGCGTCATCGCCGGCCAGGGCGAGATCGACATCTTCCTGCTGATCGCGCTCGTGTGGGCGTGCGCGGTCGCCGGCGACGTGACGAGCTTCCTGCTCGGCCGCCGCCTCGGGCGCGACTTCCTCGTGCGCCACGGCCCGCGCTTCAAGATCACCGCGCCGCGCCTGCGCCAGGTCGAGCGCTTCTTCGAGCGCCACGGCGGCAAGGCCGTGCTCATCGGGCGGTTCGTCGGCCTCATCCGCGCGGTGGCGCCGTTCATCGCCGGCTCGTCGGGGATGCCGATGCGGCGGTTCTTGCCCTACGACGTCATCGGCGCCGGCCTGTGGGGCACGACGTACTGCCTGCTCGGCTACGTGTTCTGGCAGAGCTTCGGGACGGTCGTCGACTACGCCGGGCGGGGCGCGTTCGCGGTCGGCTCGGTGATCGTCGTCGTCGTCGGTGCCGTCGTCGCCTACCGCTGGCTGCGCGAGCCCGCCAACCGCGCCAAGGCGCGCGCATGGCTCGACGAGCAGGCGCAGCGGCCGGCGCTGCGCCCCGTCGTGCGGGTCCTGCGGCCGGTCGTGGTCGGGGTCGTCACCCCGGTCGCGCGCCGCCTGTCCGGGCCGGCCCGGTTCACGCTGCAGCGCTTCACCCCCGGCGACCTCGGCCTCGAGGTCACCACGCTGGCCGCGGTCGCCGCCGTCGGCAGCTTCGGCTTCCTGGCGCTCGCGTTCTCGGTCGGGCCCGGCGAGCCGCTGCTGGTGACCGACCGCCGCGGGGTGGAGTGGTCGAACGACCTGTACGCCGGCTGGCTCGTCGACGTCGCCAAGGTCGTCACGGTGTTCGGGGCGCTGCCGGTCGTGATCGCCGGCGCCGCGCTGACGTGCGCGGCGCTCGCGCTGTGGCGGGCGTGGGCGGGGATCGGCGTGCTCGTCGCCGGCCTCGCCGTCACGACCGTGGCCGTCCACGTCGCGAAGGCGACCGTCGACCGCCCGCGCCCCGACGACTCGCTCGTCGACACCATGGGCTCCGCCTATCCGTCCGGTCACGCCGCCTACGCGGTGGGGTGGGTGGCCATCGCCGTCCTGCTGTCGCGGGTGGTCCCGCGCCTGGCCGGCCGCGCCTTCCTCGTCGTCGCCGCGATCGTGCTCGCCGTGCTCGTCGGCCTGTCGCGCGTCTACCTGCACGCGCACTGGTGGTCGGACGTCGTCGGCGGGTGGGGCCTGGGCGCCACGATCTTCTCGCTGTGCGGCATCCTCGGGCTGCTCGTCGCCTTCATCGGCAAGAATCGAGGGGGTCCATGAGCAACGAGGACGTCACCTATCTCGTCGCCGGCGGCTGCGGGCTGATCGCGTTCATCGCGTTCGCCTGGCTCGTCATGCGGCCGGCCTGGATGTCGTACAGCCGCCTGTGGCAGCGCTTCGCGGCGCTGTTCCTGACGCTGTACGTCGCCGCGGCGTTCGTCGGGATGGGCGTCGCCGGCGGGCTCGCCGTCGCGTGGTTCTGGGACCGGATCGAAGAGGGCGTCTGACCGGCGGGGCCTGCGCGGGCGCCGCGCGCGGATAGCCTCTGATGTCGATGCCCACGTCCGTAGCCGGGGCGTCGGCGAGCTTCGACCTCGCCGCGCTCGACGCGATCACGGAGGCCGTCGAGTCGGGAGCGGGCCTGCCCGCCGTCGTCCGCGCGGCCGCCCGCGCCCTCGACGCCAGCCTGGCGGTCGTCGACCGCAGCAGCGTCGTGCTCGCGGTCGCGGCGCGCTCGCCGGCCGACGAGCGCGCGCTGCTCGCGGGCGGCAAGGACGTGTCGATGCACGAGCTGCGGGTCGCCGACACCGTCGTCGGCCGCCTGGCGATGCGCGCCCGCTCCGACCTGGGCCCGGGGATGACCCGGCTCGTCGTCACGCTGATCGCCTCCGAGGTCGAGCGCGTGCGCGGGCCCGAGCGCGCCTCCGAGGAGGCGACCGCCGCGTTCGTCACCGAGATCCTCGCCGCCGCGCCCGAGGACCCCGACGCGGCGATCGCCCGCGGGCACGACCTCGGCGTCGACGTCGAGGCGGGCGGCAGCGTGCTCGTCGTGCGCGCGCACCCGCTCGCCCCCGCCGACGAGGGCTGGCGCCAGCGCTTCCTCGCCGTGGCCCAGCGCGGGGCGCGCGCCGTGCTGCCGGCCAGCGTCGCCGTGCTCAGCGCCGCCGACGGCCAGCTCGACGCCGAGGCCGTCGTGCTGCTGCCGGGCGCCGGCGAGGAGGACGCCGCGCGCGCCGCCGAGGCGCTGCTGCGCGAGCTGCACGCCGGGGTCGCCGGCTTCGCGTTCTCGCTGGGGCGCAGCCGGCCCGCCGCCAGCGTCGGCGACCTCGCCCGCGCGCGCAACGAGGCGCTGCTGGCCGCCAACGTCGCCGAGAGCAGCGAGGGCGAGGCGCTCGCGTTCGAGCAGACCGGCGCCTACCGGCTGCTGCTGTCGGCGATGAGCGAGGACCCGGCCGAGCTGCAGCGCTTCTACGCCGACACCGTCGAGCCGCTCGTCGCCTACGACGAGCAGTACGACACCGACCTCGTCAAGACGCTCGAGGCGTTCCTCGACGCCGACGGCAACGTCGCCGGCACCGCCCAGCGCCTCTTCACGCACCGCCACACGATCCGCTACCGCCTGGAGCGCGTCCGCGACCTCAGCGGCCTGGACGTCAACTCCAGCGACGGGCGCGAGAAGCTGTCGCTCGGCCTCAAGGCGATGCGCGTGCTCGGCATCGCGCATCGCGGCGGCCCGGCGTCGGAGCCCGGCAGCGGCGGCGGGCGGGTGCCCCGCTCGCGGCCCGGCTGACCGCCCCGCGCTTAGGATCTCGCCCCATGCGCGTCGGCATCGTCACCGGCTCGGGCACGTACGCCCTCCCCGGCTTCCGCGACGCGAGCCCGCGTCGCATCCTCACCCGCTTCGGCCTGGCGACCGTCACCGAGGGCACCTGGCACGGCGTCGACGTCGTGCACGTCTCGCGCCACGGCGACGGGCACGCGCGGCTGTCCAGCGCGGTCCGCCACCAGGCCAACGTGACGGCGCTGCGCGAGGCGGGCGCGGACTGCGTCCTGGCCGCGACCGTCTGCGGGGCCGTGGATCCCGAGATCGAGCTGGGCAGCCTGATCGTCTTCGACGACCTGCACTTCCTCGCCAACCGGCTGCCCGACGGGTCGCTGTGCACGCTGCACACCGAGCCCGGCCAGCCCGGCCGCGGCCACTGGGTGTTCGACCGCCCGTTCGCGCCCGAGCTGCGCGCCGCGCTGCTCGAAGGCGCCCGCGCCGCCGGGCACCCGGTGCGCGACGGCGGCTGCTACGGCCACGTCGACGGCCCGCGCTTCAACACCCGCACCGAGATCCGGATGCTCGCCCAGGCGGGCGTCACCGCGGTGTCGCAGACCGCCGGGCCCGAGACCGTGCTGTGCGGCGAGGCCGAGATGCCCTACGCGCTCATCGGCTACGCGACCGACTACGCCAACGGCGTGGGGGACGAGCCCACCCCGGTCGAGACGCTCACCGAGCTGATCGGCCGCTCCGGGCGGGTGTTCGCGGAGGTGCTCGCCGCGGCCGCCCAGCGGGTCGAGCGCGTCGAGCCGGTGGGCACGCACTTCCGCTTCGACTGAGCCGCCCGGCGTTCCCCGCGCGGGGTCCGGGCCGCCCGGGGGACGTGTGGCACCCGGCGTCCGGAGAGCGGCTGCCATGTGCCACACGTGCGGGGCGGGGCGAGGGGCGCGTGGGCGGTCGGAGCCGTTTGCCGCGGGCCGACACGAGACAATGGCGCGTCATGGCCCCGCGACTCCTCGTCTGCGACGACGCGCCGGGCTACCGGCTGCTCGTGCAGACGATCTTCGAGGACGCCGGGTTCGAGATCGCCGCGACCGCCGGCTCGTGGGAGGAGAGCGAGCGGCTGGCCGCCTCGGTGCGGCCCGACGCGATCCTGCTCGACCTGTGGCTGCCGACGTTCGAGTGGGAGGGCGTCAAGCGCGTCCGCGCCGCCGCCCCGGACTCGGTGCTCGCCGTCGTCTCGGCGCTGGCGACCGAGGAGGTCGCCGCGCTCGTGGACGGGATCGACGGCATCGACCTCGTGCTGTCCAAGCGCCAGTCGCCCGACGCGCTCGTGACCGCGCTCAGCACCCGGCTCGGGACCTGAGCGCCGCGCGGTAACGTCCGGATCCCCTGCCGGGTCGTCTAACGGGATAGGACGGGAGGTTTTGGTCCTCCAGGACGGGGTTCGAGTCCTCGCCCGGCAATGGCAAGCCCTCGCCCAGAGGGCTCGGGCTTGCTTGGTGGGTGTTCGCCCAGGGGGCGAAACCCACGGCTCCGTGTCCCCGCCCAGGGGGCGAAACCCGCGGCTCCGTGTCGTTGCGCGGCCTGTCGGCGCGCCGGGCCCTAGGATCGCTCGGGTGAGCAGCCCCACTGTCGTCATCATGGCTGGAGGCCAGGGCACGCGGATGCGCTCGCGGGTGCCCAAGGTCCTGCATCCGATCTGCGGGCGCGCGATGGCGCTGTGGCCCGTCCACGCCGCGCTGGAGGCCGGCGCCGGCCGGGTGGTCGTCGTCGGCGGGCCCGACCGGGCGCTGGAGCCCGTGCTGCCCGAGGGCGTCGTGCTCGCCGTGCAGGAGCGGCCGCTCGGCACCGGCGACGCCGTCCGCAGCGCCGCGCCGCACATCGGCGCCGACGACACCGTCGTCGTGCTGTCCGGCGACGTGCCGCTCGTCACCGCCGACGCGATCCGCGCGCTCGCCGAGGCGCACGAGGCCTCCGGCGCGCGCGCCACGATGGCGACGATGGTCCTCGACGACCCCGCCGGCTACGGGCGCGTCGTGCGCGCCGCCGACGGCAGCGTCGAGCGCGTCGTCGAGACGAAGGCGGAGGGCGACGCCACCGAGGCCGAGCTCGCGATCCGCGAGGTCAACACCGGCGTCTACGCGTTCGCCGGCGGGCCGCTGCTGGAGCAGCTCGCCGCGCTGGGCAACGACAACGCCCAGGGCGAGTACTACCTGCCCGACGTGCTGCCCGGCCTGCGTCCGGTCGGCGCGTACGTGCTCGACGACCCGACGCTCATGCTCGGCGTCAACGACCGCGTCGACCTGCAGGAGGTCCGCGCGCTCGCCCAGCAGCGGATCATCGACGCGCACGCCCGCGCGGGCGTCACGTTCGTCTCCCCGGCCACGACCGTCGTCGACGCCGGCGTGCGGATCGGCGCCGACACCGTGATCGAGCAGGGCTGCACGCTCAGCGGCCAGACCACGATCGGCGAGGGCTGCGCGATCGGCCCGCACACGACGATCCGCGACAGCGCCATCGGCGACGACGTGACCGTCCGCCACTCGTGGCTCGACGGCGCGCAGGTCGAGACCGGCGCGACCGTGGGCCCGTTCGCCTACCTGCGTCCGGGCGCCCACCTGCGCGAGCGCGCGAAGGCGGGCACGTTCGTCGAGATCAAGAACTCCGACATCGGCGAGGGCACGAAGGTGCCGCACCTGTCCTACATCGGCGACGCCGACATCGGTCCGGGGACGAACATCGGCGCCAGCAACGTCACCGCCAACTACGACGGCGAGCGCAAGCACCGCACGACGATCGGGGCGGGGGTGAAGACGTCGGTCGACACGACGTTCGTGGCGCCGGTCACCGTCGGCGACGGGGCGTACACGGCGGCCGGATCGGTCATCGTCGCCGACGTCCCGCCGGGCGCGCTGGGGGTCGCGCGCAGCCGCCAGACGAACGTCGAGGGCTACGCCGAGCGCCGCCGCCGATCGGACCGCCGCCCGTCCGGGTAGCATCCGTCAGGCCGATGAGCGCGATGGAGACGCACTCCGTCCTGGCGAGCACCAGCCTCCCGATCGACTACGACAAGCGGCTGATGCTGTTCTCGGGTCGCGCCAACCCGGAGCTGGCGGCGAAGATCGCCGACAAGCTCGGCGTGGACCTCGGGCCGGTGACGCTGAAGACGTTCTCCAACGGCGAGGTGTACTGCCGCTTCGAGGAGTCCATCCGCGGCGCCGACGTGTTCATCGTCCAGCCGACCGGCGGCAACGACGCCACCGGCGTGTCCGCCAACGACGCGCTGATGGAGCTGCTGTTCATGATCGACGCGGCCGTCGGCGCCTCCGCGCACCGCGTCATCGCGGTCACCCCGTGGTTCGGCTACTCGCGCCAGGACAAGAAGTCCGCGCCGCGCGAGCCGATCTCCGCGCGCCTCGTCGCGCGCATGATCGAGGCCGCCGGCGCCGACCGCGTCCTCACGATGGACCTCCACGCCGGCCAGATCCAGGGCTTCTTCCGCAAGCCGGTCGACCACATGACCGCGCTGTTCATGCTCACGCAGTACTTCCTCGACCTCGGGCTCGAGGACCTCGTCGTCGTCGCGCCGGACGCCGGCCGCGTGAAGCTGAACAAGAAGTTCGCCTCCAAGCTCGGGGCCGAGCTGGCGATCCTCGACAAGGAGCGCCCCGCCCAGCAGGTCGCCGAGATCGGCTACGTGATCGGCGACGTCAAGGACAAGACCGCGATCATCGTCGACGACATGATCGACACGGCCGGGACGCTGTGCGCGGCCGGCCAGACCGTGCTCGACGCCGGCGCCCGCCGCGTGTACGCCGCGGCCACGCACCCGGTCTTCTCGGGCCCGGCGTTCGAGAACCTCGCCGCCGCCCCGTTCGAGCAGATCGTCGTCACCGACACCATCCCGCTGCGCGAGGGCGCGCCCGCCAACGTGCGGGTCCTCTCGTGCGCCGAGCTGCTGAGCGACTCCATCCGCCGCATCTTCACCGACGGCTCGGTGTCCGAGGTGTTCGGCGGCGAGAACCAGCTCTTCTGATGCGACAGGAGAGCGCGGCCCACGCGCTCATGGAGCGCCTGGGGCTCAGCGAGGACGAGCTCTGCCGGGTCCTGGGCGCCGACCCGCTGTCGATCCTCTCGGGCGACGTCGAGGCCGACCCGCGCCTGGGCATCCTGCTCGACCTCACGGGCGAGGCGCTCGAGCGCGTCGGGCCCGACGCGCTGCGCCTGTGGGCGCGCCGCGAGCCGCAGCTCGCCCACCTGCTCGCCGGCGACTTCGCCGCCTTCGAGGACGACCTGGCCGCGCTGCGCGAGCGCGGCCTGACGATCACTCGGGCTCCGGCCGGCGCTCGCCGGGCCAGACGCCCGTGAGGTGCTCGAAGGTCTTCGCGCCCCCGCGGTTCACCGCCGCCCGGACCACCGCGAAGATCGCGCCCTGCAGCGCCGCCGCGCCGAGGACCTTCGGCCACGGCGCGAGCTCGGTCGTCGCCTCCGGCGGCTCCTCCTCGTCGAGCTTGCCCCACACGAAGTTGAACAGCTGGCGCCCCAGCAGGCCGGCCAGGAGGCCCAGCACGATGCCCAGGGGCTTGTAGAGCAGCTTCACGTTGTCGATCCTCTAGTGCGACGTTCTGTCCGGTTGGTCGATTGAATCGGGTACCCGGTAGGCGGAGGATGACATCCATGAGGGACGAAGGCCACAGCGACGAACTGCTGCGGCGCGCGCTCATCGACGAGGGGGACGCCGCCGCCGTCGCCCTGCGCGTCGAGCCGCTGGCGCTCTGCGACGCGCTCACGGTGATCTTCCACGGACGTCGGGACCTCGGCACGATCCAGACGTACGTCGCCCACGGCGGCCTCGGGGCCGGGACCGCGGTCGGCGCGTCGGAGCTGCTGCGCGTCCCGTGCGACCTGGATCTCGCCGACGCGCAGGACCGCGACGAGGCGGAGGAGCTGTACGCGGCCCAGGCGAAGGCGCTGCGCGACGCGATCGTGGCCGCCGACACCGTGCTGGCCGTGTGGCGCGAGCCGCTGGAGGAGGCGGTCGGGCCGAAGGTGACGGTCGACCGCTCGATCGAGATCGACGCGCGCCTGCCCGCGTACCGGCTCATGCCGGTGGCGCTCGTGGCGCCCGAGCGGCAGATCACGGTCACGCCCGTGTGCAACGCCCGCACGCTGGCCGAGGGCCGGCCGCCGGTCGGCATCGCGCTCGCGCAGCCGGACGTGTCGTGGGTGTACCCGCTGCCCGAGGACCCCGGGCACTGCCTGGAGGACTTCTTCGAGCGCGCGGCGCAGCACGCGCACGAGACCGCCGAGTGGCTCGAGCACCAGGAGGCGTCGGTCAACCGCTTCCTGGAGCTGAACTCCGACGAGGAGCGCCGGGACCTCCTCTAGCCTGGCGCCCTCGTGCGCCGCCTCGTCGCCATCGTCGTCACCGCCGCCGTGTTCGTCGCGATCGCGGTGGTGCTGGCGCGGTGGCTGTCGGCCGAGAACGCCGAGCGTGACCGCGTCGTCGACCTGCTGCAGGCGCAGGCGCGCGGCGACGAGCGCGCGATGCTCGACCTGATCGACGGCTGCCTGGCGCGGCCGGCGTGCGTGGGCATCGTGCGCGCCAACGCGCGCAGCCTGCGCGGCCCCGGGAAGGTCGAGATCGTCGCCTACGACAGCGAGACGAGCCACGCGCTCGGCGCCGCCCGCGGGCCGACGCGCGTCGTGTGGCGCACGCCCGACCGGCTGCCGACCGTCCAGTGCGTCGAGGTCCGGCGCACCGGCAACGTGCTCTCCGGTCCGTCCGTTACCGTGACCGGCCTCAGCGAACCGATCGACCGGGAGGCGGCGTGCTGAGCGGGGCGGGATCCCGCGCGAGCAACTCCGGCCGTCCCGGCGTGTTGCGACCCCCAGCCATGCCGCGTCCCCGCCTTCTCCTCCCCGTCCTGCTGGCCGTCGCCGCCGCCCTGGCGCCGGCCGTCCCGGCCGCGGCCGCCGACGTCCCCACCCGCCAGACGCTGTACCGCGACGGGCCCGACGGCCGCTACCTGCTCGGCGGCACCTGGCAGTTCCGCGGCTCCAGCGGCGGCTGGACGAACGTGCGCGTGCCCCACTCGTGGAACGCGACCGGCGACACCGTCGAGGACTTCCTGAAGGCCAGCGGCACGTACCGCAAGCAGTTCCGGCTGCCCGGCGGGGGCACGCGGCGCGACTGGGTGCTGCGCTTCGAGTCGGTCAACTACCGCGCGTACGTCAGCTTCAACGGGCGGCGAATCGGCACGCACCAGGGCGCCTACACGCCGTTCGAGATCCGCATCCCGCACTCGCTGCTGCGCCGCGGCACGAACACGCTCGAGGTGCGCGTGTCGTCGCGGCACCGCAACCAGCGCGACTTCCCCTACCAGGGCCTGGCCACCGACGGCGAGCCCGCCGGCGGCTGGTGGCCGTACGGCGGGATCCTGCGCGAGGTCTACCTGCGCGAGGTCGACCGCGTCGACCTCGAGGACGTTCAGGTGCTGCCGGAGCTGCACAGCGTGCGTGGCCCCGCGACCGTGACCTACCGGGCCCGCGCCGTGAACGTGACGCGCTCGACCCAGCGCGTCAGCGTCACCGCCACGTTCGGCGGCCGGCGCACGACGCTCGGCACCGCGATCCTCGGGCCGGGCGGCTCGCGGCTGCTGACCGGCCGCCTCACGGTCCCCAACCCGCGGCTGTGGCAGCCGGGCTCGCCGACGCTGTACCGCGCGACGGTCACCGCGCGCGTGGGCGCGCGGATCGTGCGCCAGCACACCGTCCACACGGGCGTGCGCTCGCTGCGGGTCAGCTCGTCGGGCACGCTGCTGCTGAACGGCAAGCGCCTCAACGCGCGCGGCATGTCGATCCACGAGGACTGGCCGGGCGAGGGCGGCGCGCAGAGCAACGCGACGCGCGACCGCCAGCTCGACTGGGTGCAGGAGGCGGGCGGCACGATGATCCGCTCGCACTACCCGCTGCACCCGCACGTCTACGAGGAGGCCGACCGGCGCGGGATCCTCGTCTGGGGCGAGGTGCCCTTCTACCAGGTGCGCACGATCTACCTCGACGACCGGATCGTGACCCGCCTGGGCGACCAGTACCTGCGCGACAACGTGCTCGCCAACGGCCACCACCCGTCGATCATCGTGTGGTCGATCGCCAACGAGCTGAACGCGATCGTCGGCATCGTCCAGACCGCGTGGATCAAGCACGCCGCCGCGGTCGTGCGCGCGCTCGACGACACGCGCCTGGTCGGGATCGCGTTCGCCGGCTACCCGTCCGCGGGCTGCCAGAAGGGCTACCGGCCGCTCGACGCGCTCGGCGTGAACCTGTACTTCGGCTGGTACACCGGGCGCCTGGGCGAGATCGCCGACCGCACCCGGCTGTCGGACTACCTCGACCAGCTCCACCGCTGCTACCGCAACAAGGCGATCTTCGCGACCGAGTGGGGCGCCGAGGCCAACCGCGACGGCCCGGTCGACGAGAAGGGCACGTACGCCTTCCAGGAGCAGTGGGTGCGCGACACGCTGAGCGTGTTCGACCGCAAGCCGTGGCTGGCCGGCGTCCTGTACTGGACGCTGCAGGAGTTCCGCATCCGCCCCGAGTGGGACGGCAGCAACCCGTGGCCGACGTCGCCGCTGCACCAGAAGGCGGTCATCGCCTACGACGGCACGAAGAAGCCGGCGTACGGGGTGCTCGCGGAGATGTACAGGCGCCACCGCCAGCTCGGCGGCTGAGACGGAGCGGCCCGCCCCGGGCCGCTACCATCGTCCGTCCCATGGCCAAGACCACTGCCACCAAGCTCGAAGCCCGCGTGCGCACTCCCGCGGGCTCCCGCGCGACGCGCCGCCTGCGTCGCGAGGGGCGCGTGCCGGGCGTCCTCTACGGCGGCGGCCAGGACCCGATCGCCTTCGACGTCGACGCGCGCGAGCTGCGCCAGGCGCTCGCCGCCCGCGGTGCGGTGCTCGACGTCTCGCTCGGCTCCGAGACCGCGTCCGCCGTCCTCAAGCACGCCGACCGCCACCCGGTCCGCGGCGAGACCACCCACATCGATCTGCTGCGCGTCCGCCTCGACGTCGCGATCCAGGCGACCGTGCTGCTGGAGCTGCAGGGCGCCGACGACGCGCCCGGCGTCCGCGAGGGCGGCATCCTCGAGCAGGTCACCCGCGAGGTGAACATCGAGGCGCTGCCGACCGACATCCCCGAGTCGATCGTCGTCGACGTGTCCGGCATGGGCATGCAGGAGACCCTGCACCTGTCGGCCGTGACCCCGCCCGAGGGCGTGACGCTGCTCGACGACCTCGAGGAGACCGTCGTCGCGACGATCACTCCGCCGCGCCTGTCCACCGAGGTCGAGGACGAGATCGAGCAGGAGACCGAGGTCGTCGGCGAGGCGCAGCCCGCCGCCGAGGCCGAGGCCGAGGGCGACGCCGGCGAGGAGGCCGCGGCCGCCGGCGAGGGCGAGTAGCCCGAGCCATCGGCCGTGCCCGTCGACTGGCTCGTCGTCGGGCTGGGCAACCCCGGCGCCGAGTACGCCTACACGCCCCACAACGTCGGCTTCGAGGTCGCGTCCGCGCTGGCCGCGCGCTGGGACCTTCCGCGCGCGAAGAAGAAGTACGCCGGCCTCATCACGGACGGGCGGACGGGCCCCGGCGGCCCGCGCGTCGCCGTGCTGCTGCCGCAGACGTACATGAACGACGCCGGCCGCTCCGTGGGGCCGGCGCGCGGCGCGCTGCAGGTGCCGCTGGAGCGCGTCCTCGTCATCCACGACGAGATCGACCTCCCGTTCGGCGAGATCCGCACGCGCGTCGGCGGCGGCCTGGCCGGCCACAACGGCCTGAAGTCGCTGAAGCGCGAGCTCGGCAGCGCCGACTTCGCGCGCGTCCGCGTCGGCGTCAGCCGCCCGGACTCGACCGACCCCGACATCGTCGCCGCCTACGTGCTGGGCCGCTGGCGGCAGCCGCGCGAGGAGGTCGCCGCGCTGATCGCGCGCGCGACCGACGTCGCCGAGCGGATCGTGCTCGGCGAGACGGAGCCGTGAGGCCGCCGCCGCGCCGCTGGCGGCATACGCCTGTTTGAGATAACGTACGCCCATGACCCCGCGCGACTGGGACGGAGCGACGTACGACCGCATCTCCACGCCGATGGTCGAGCTGGCCAAGCCCGTGCTCGACCGGCTGGAGCTCGAGGGCGACGAGACCGTCCTCGACGCGGGCTGCGGATCGGGGCGCGTCACCGAGCTGCTGCTCGAGCGGCTGCCGCACGGGCACGTCATCGCCGTCGACGGGTCACCGGCGATGATCGAGCAGGCGCGCGAGCGGCTGGGCGACGACGACCGGGTCCGCCTGCGGCTCGCCGACCTGCAGAGCCTCGACCTCCACGGCGAGCGCGTCGACGCGATCCTCTCGACCGCGACGTTCCACTGGATCGCCGACCACGACCGGCTCTTCGCGCGGCTGCACGCGACGCTGCGCCCCGGCGGGCGGCTCGTCGCCCAGTGCGGCGGCGACGGTCAGGTCGCCGAGGTCGACGAGGCCGCCAAGCGGATCGGCGCGCAGGCGCCGTTCGCCGAGCACCTCGCCGGCTGGCCCGGCCCCTGGACCTTCGCCACCGCCGAGGAGACCGCCGACCGCCTGCACGCGGCCGGCTTCGCCGACGTCCGCACGTGGCTGGAGCGCCGGCCGATGGTCTTCGACGACCGCCGCGAGTGGCTGCGCACGATCGTCCTCGGCTCCCATCTCGAGCGGCTGCCCGAGGACCTGCGCGACCCCTTCCTCGACGCCGTGGACGCGGCCCTCGGGGACGCCGCCGAGACCGAGTACGTGCGGCTCAACATCGACGCGGTCGCGCTTTCGTAGACTCGAGACACACCGTCCCGCCGCGCCTCGGCGCGGGCGGTCGACCTGCCCGCATGGCCCTCCGACCGCTTCTCCAGCTTCTCGACGACGACCCGTCCGCGGCCGCGCTCGCGCGCGACGGCGGCCGCGCGTTCACGTCCGCGTCGCTGCGCCCGTACGTCCTCGCCGCGCTCGCCGACCGGGACCCGGGGTGCGCGACGATCGTCGTCGCCGGCGACGACCGCCAGGCGCGCGACCTCGCCGCCGACCTGCGCGCCTGGCTGCGCCCGCGGCTCGTGCGCTTCTATCCCAGCCGCGGCGTCACCTACGAGTCGCACCTGGCGCCGCCGCCGCACCTCGTCGGCCTGCGCGTCGCCGCCCTCGACGCGCTGATGGCCCACGCGGCCGACCCCGGCCCCGAGGCCCCGGTCATCGTCGCGTCCGCCGTCGCGCTCAGCGAGAAGGTGCCCGACCCCGAGCTGCGCCCGCACTCGCTGCACGTGCGCGTCGGCGACCTCCTCGACGTCGACGAGTTCACCGGCCAGCTCGCGGCCGCCGGCTACGAGCGCGTCGACCAGGTCACCGACCGCGGCCAGTTCGCCGTCCGCGGCGGCATCCTCGACCTGTACCCGGCCACCGAGGACCGCGCGGTCCGCATCGACCTGTTCGACATCGAGGTCGAGTCGCTGCGCTGGTTCTCGACGTTCACGCAGCGGTCGCTCGGGGAGGCCGAGGAGGTCGAGATCGCGCCCGCCGCCGAGCTGGCCCCCGAGCACCGAGAGCTGGCCGAGATCGCCGCCGTGTCCGGCGAGGAGGGCCGCCCCGACATCGCGGAGCTCCTGCCCGTGGACCGCTTCCGCGCGCTGCTGGACCTGGCGCCGCAGGACGCGCGCGTCCTCATCGCCAGCGAGGAGGAGATCGGCCCCGCGCTCGCCGACCACTGGCAGGACGTCTGCGCCGCCTTCCACGACGACGACGCCCACCACCTCTACGTCCGCCCCGAGGCGGTGCGCGCCGCGCTCGACGAGCGCGCCCGCGTGGCGCTGTCGGCGATCTCCGGCGACCAGCCGATCGAGCTGCGCGGCCAGGCCGCCGACACCGGCGCGCGCAGCCTCAAGGAGGCCGAGACCGAGCTCGAGAAGCTCGTGCGCTCCGGCTACCGCACCGTCGTCGCCTGGCCGCGGCGCGGCGAGGGCGAGCGCGCCGGCTACAACCTCGCCCGCCTGAAGGCGTCGTGGCTGGACGGGGTGCCGGTGCACGACGCCTCGCTGCAGTTCGCGGCGGCGAGCCTGCGCGACGGCTTCATCGCCCCGAGCCTGAAGCTCGCCGTCATCCCCGAGCACCGGCTGATCCGCCGCCGGCGCGCCGAGCCGACCGGGCCGGCCGTCGGGCGCCGCGGCGCGCTGCGCAGCTTCGCCGACCTGCGCACCGGCGACATCGTCGTCCACGAGGACCACGGCATCGCCCGCTTCGCCGGGTTCGACACGCGCACGGTCGCCGGCGTCACCCGCGACTACCTGCTGCTCGAGTACGCCGGCGAGGACCGCGTCTTCGTCCCCTCCGACCAGCTCGCGAAGATCTCGCGCTACGTCGGCGCCGGCGGCGAGCACCCGCCGCTGTCCAAGCTCGGCGGCACCCGCTGGGACACGCTGAAGGCCCGCGCCCGCCGCGCCGCCCAGGAGATGGCCGGCGAGCTGCTCAACCTGTACGCCGAGCGCAAGCGGCGGCCCGGGCACGCGTTCCCGCCCGACGGCGACTGGCTCGTCGACTTCGAGACGAAGTTCCCGCACACCGAGACCGCCGACCAGCGCGAGGCGATCGAGGCCGTGAAGGCCGACATGGAGACGCCGCGGCCGATGGACCGCCTGATCTGCGGCGACGTCGGCTACGGCAAGACCGAGGTCGCGCTGCGCGCCGCGTTCAAGGCGGTCGAGGGCGGCAAGCAGGTGCTGATGCTGGTGCCGACGACGATCCTCGCCCAGCAGCACTACGGCACGTTCGCCGAGCGGATGGCCGACTACCCGTTCACGATCGAGCACGTCTCCCGCTTCCGCCCGCCGCGCGAGCAGAAGGAGGCGGTCGCCCGCTTCAACGAGGGCAAGGTCGACATCCTCATCGGCACGCACCGGCTGCTGTCGCGCGACATCCGCCCCAAGGACCTGGGCCTGATCATCGTCGACGAGGAGCAGCGCTTCGGCGTGCGCCAGAAGGAGCTGCTGCGCCAGCTCAAGCTGAAGGTCGACGTGATCTCGATGAGCGCCACGCCGATCCCGCGGACGCTGCAGATGTCGCTGGCCGGGGTGCGCGACATCTCGGTGATCGAGACCCCGCCCGAGGGCCGGCGGCCGGTGAAGACCTACGTCGGCGAGTACGACGAGGAGCTCGTCAAGCAGGCGCTGCGGCGCGAGAAGGCGCGCGGCGGCCAGGCGTTCTTCCTGCACAACCGCGTCGAGACGATCGACGAGACCGCCGAGCGCCTGCGCGCGCTCTGCCCGGGTCTGCGCTTCGAGGTCGCCCACGGCCAGCTCGACACCGACGAGCTCGAGGCGCGGATGCTGGCGTTCCTGCGCGGCGAGGCCGACGTGCTCGTGGCGACGAGCATCATCGAGTCGGGCATCGACATCCCGCAGGCCAACACGCTGATCGTCGAGCGCGCCGACACGTTCGGGCTCGCCCAGCTCTACCAGATCCGCGGCCGCGTCGGGCGCTCGCGCGAGCGCGCGTACGCGTACCTGCTGTACCCGAGCGCCGAGGCGCTGACCCACGAGGCCGGGCAGCGGCTCGCCGCGCTCAGCGACTACACCGAGCTCGGCGCCGGGTTCAAGATCGCGATGCGCGACCTCGAGATCCGCGGCGCCGGCAACCTGCTCGGCGACGAGCAGTCCGGCCACGTCGCCGCGCTCGGCTTCGAGCTGTACCTGCAGATGCTCGACGAGGCCGTGCGCGCGGCCGAGGGCGTCACCGAGGAGGTGCCCGAGCCGGTGCGCCTGGACGTGAACGTCGACGCCTACGTGCCGGCCGACTACGTGCCCTACGAGCAGGCCAAGATCGAGGTGCACCGGCGGATCGCCAGCGCCTCCGAGGTCGCCGACCTGGCGCTGCTGCGCGAGGAGCTCGAGGACCGCTTCGGCCCGGTCCCCGAGCCGCTCAGCAACCTCATCGACCTGCAGCAGGCGCGCATCAAGCTCGGCCAGGCGGGGGCGCAGGCGGTCACGTTCCGCCAGGGCCGCCTGGCGGTCACGCCGATCGAGCTCGACAGCGTCCGCGCGAAGAAGGTGCGCGCGGAGATCCCGGGCGCGCTGTACGAGTCCGGCAAGTCGCAGTTCTCGGTCCGCGTGCCCGACGACCCGCAGCAGCGCTTCCCGGCCGTCGTGCGCGCCGCCGACGTGCTGCTGGCCGTCACACGCGAAGCGGCCTGAGCGCGCTCCCACACGGGCTTCATCTGCTCTTCATCTGCCGCCGCCAGCCTCATGTCGATGCGCTCTGCTTTCGCTACCCTTCCGCGCCCTATGCGCCGAACCCTTCGAATCCTGCTGCCCGTCTGCCTGCTCGGCGTGGCGCCTCTCGCGCTGGCCGCCTGCGGCGGGGACGACAGCGACTCGCTGCCCAGCAACGCCGTCGCGAAGGTGGGCGACGTCTCGATCACCAAGACGCAGTTCGACCACTGGATGAACGTGGCCGCCACCGCCACCGCCGCCCAGACCGGTCAGACCGGCGACGTCGCCAAGGTGCCCGACCCGCCCGAGTTCCAGCAGTGCATCGCGGCGCGCAAGAAGGCGGAGCCCAAGCCCGAGAAGGGGCAGCCGCGCACGACCGACGCGCAGTACCGCGAGCAGTGCGAGCAGACCTACGAGCAGCTGCGCTCCACGGTGATGACGTTCCTCATCACCTCGCAGTGGATCGAGCAGGAGGCGGCCGACCGCAACATCAAGGTCACCGACCAGCAGGTGGAGAAGGAGCTCGACAAGCTCAAGGAGCAGCAGTTCCAGAAGGAGTCGGAGTACGAGGACTTCCTGAAGTCCCAGGGCATGACCAACGACGACGTGCTCTTCCAGCAGCGCCTGACGATGCTGCGCCAGAAGCTGCAGGAGCAGATCACGAAGGGCAAGGACAAGGTCACCGACGCCCAGATCCAGCAGTACTACGACAAGAACAAGCAGCGGTTCGCGACGCCCGAGACGCGCGACGTGCGCATCGTGCTGACGAAGACCGAGGCGAAGGCCGAGGAGGCCAAGCAGGCGCTCGAGAGCGGCGAGAGCTGGAAGGACGTCGCCAAGGAGTACTCGATCGACGACGCCTCCAAGGACAGCGGCGGCAAGCTGGAGGGCATCGCCAAGGGCCAGCAGGAGCAGGCGCTGGACGACGCGATCTTCAGCGCGCAGAAGGGCGAGCTGAGCGGCCCGGTGAAGACCCAGTTCGGCTGGTACGTCTTCGAGGTCGAGAAGATCACGCCGGCCGAGCAGCAGTCGCTCGAGGACGCCAAGGAGACGATCAAGCAGATCATCACCTCGGAGAACCAGCAGAAGGCGCTGACGCAGTTCGAGGAGAACTGGAAGAAGCAGTTCACCGCCGAGACGGTCTGCCGCGCCGACTTCGAGGTGGCCGAGTGCGAGAACGCGCCGAAGACGTCGACGGCGACGACGCCGACCGGCGCGACCCAGCCGACCGGCTGATCGACGACTGACGGGGGCGGCGGCCGTCGCGGCCGCCGCCGCCATATCCTGCGGGCCCGTGCCCCGCGACGACATCATGCAGGCGCTCGGCGCGCTCGACGACCTGACGCGGCGCCTGCGCGTCGAGTGCCCGTGGGACCGCGAGCAGGACGAGCGCTCGATCGTCCCGCACACGGTCGAGGAGGCCTACGAGCTGGCCGACGCCGCCATGCGCGGCGACGACGCCAAGCTCCTCGACGAGCTCGGCGACGTCCTCTTCCAGGTCCACTTCCTGTCGCTGCTGCTGGAGGAGCGGGGCGCCGGCGACCTGGCCGCGGTCGCCGAGCACTGCCGCCAGAAGCTGATCCGCCGCCACCCGCACGTCTTCGGCGACGTCGAGGTCGCGCACGCCGGCGAGGTCCTCGCCAACTGGGACCGCATCAAGGAGGGCGAGGAGGGCCGCGAGCGCGGCGTCTTCGCCGAGGTGCCCGAGAACCTGCCCGGCCCGCTGCTGGCGCGCAAGGTGCAGCGCCGCGCGGCGTCCAGCGGGTTCGACCCGCTCGACCACGACGAGCGCGTGGAGGCCGCCCGCGGCACGCTGGAGGCGGTCGCCCAGGAGGCGACGCCGGAGACGATCGGCGACGCGCTGTTCGCGATCGTCAACGTCGCCCGCGGCGCGCGCGTCGACCCCGAGCTGGCGCTGCGCGCGTCGGCGGCGCGCTTCCGCGCGCGGGTCGAGGCGGCGGTCGCGCTGGCCGAGGCGGCGGGGGAGAGCTGGAGCGAGATATCCGAGGAGCGGCGCCTGGACCTGTACGTCCAGGCGCGCCTGAACGAAGACCAGGAGAGCCAGTGAGCCAGATCGAGTCCGTCCACGCCCGCCAGATCCTCGACTCCCGCGGCAACCCGACCGTCGAGGTCGAGGTGTCGCTGCGCTCGGGCGCCAGCGGCCGCGCCGCGGTGCCGTCCGGCGCGTCGACCGGGGAGTTCGAGGCCACCGAGCTGCGCGACGGCGGCACGGCCTGGATGGGGAAGGGCGTCACGAAGGCCGTCGCCAACGTCAACGGCGAGATCGCCGAGGCGATCCGCGGCCGCGACGCCACCGACCAGGCGGGCCTGGACCGGGCGATGATCGACCTCGACGGGACGCCGAACAAGTCGCGCCTGGGCGCCAACGCGGTCCTCGGCGTGTCGCTGGCCGCCGCGCACGCGGCCGCGGCCGAGGAGGGGCTGCCGCTGTGGCGCTACCTCGGCGGGGACGCCGCGCACGTGCTGCCGGTGCCGATGATGAACGTGCTCAACGGCGGCGCGCACGCCGACAACTCCGTCGACTTCCAGGAGTTCATGGTCGTCCCGTGCGGGGCGTCGAGCTTCAGCGAGTGCCTGCGCATGGGCGCCGAGGTGTTCCACGCGCTGAAGAAGACGATCCACGACCGCGGGCTCAGCACCGCCGTCGGCGACGAGGGCGGCTTCGCGCCGAACCTCGAGTCCAACGAGGCGGCGCTGCAGGCGCTCGTCGCGGGCATCGAGGCGGCCGGCTACACGCCCGGCGACGACGTCGCGATCGCCCTCGACCCGGCCACGTCGGAGATCTACGAGGGCGGCGTGTACGACCTCGAGCACGAGGGCCGCAAGCTGAGCTCCGAGGAGCTGGCGGGCTACTGGGCCGAGATGTGCTCGCGCTACCCGATCCTGTCGATCGAGGACGGCATGGACGAGGAGGACTGGGACGGCTGGAAGGTCCTCACCGACCGCATCGGCGACCGCGTCCAGCTCGTCGGCGACGACCTGTTCGTCACCAACACGCAGCGGCTGAAGCGCGGCATCGACGCGGGCGTGGCGAACTCGATCCTGATCAAGGTCAACCAGATCGGGACGCTGACCGAGACGCTCGAGGCGATCGACATGGCCCGCAAGGCCGGCTACACGGCGGTCATGTCGCACCGCTCGGGCGAGACCGAGGACGTCACGATCGCCGACCTCGCCGTCGCCACCGGCTGCGGCCAGATCAAGACCGGCGCGCCGTCGCGCAGCGACCGCGTCGCCAAGTACAACCAGCTGCTGCGCATCGAGGAGCAGCTCGGCGCCGACGCCACGTTCCCGGGGCGCAGCGTCTTCCGCTCCTAGGCAGGACTCGGCGGCCCGCCCGCGAAGCGGTCCCGCGATGCATCGAATTCGCTGGGACCGCGTCGGGCGGGTCGCGCTGCTGTGCGTGCTCGTCGCGATCGTCGGGCTGTACATCGGGCCCGCGCGCTCGTACTGGACGGCGCGCGGGGAGTCGGAGCGCCGCCAGGCCGAGGTGGAGCGCCTGGAGCGCGAGCACGAGCGCCTGAAGGCCCGCAAGAAGGCCCTGGGCACGCCGCAGACGCTCGAGACCGAGGCCCGCAAGCTCGGGTACGTCCTGCCCGGCGAGAAGGCGTACGTCATCGAGGACCTGCCGGAGGGATGACGGGAAGCCCTCGCCCAGAGGGCTCGGCTTCCTGAGCGAGTGTTCGCCCAGGGGGCGAAACTCGCGGGACCGCGACTCCAGGAACTCGCGGGGCCGCGACTCCGGGAACTCGCGGGGCCGCGACTCCGGGAGGCCAGGATCACGGCCCTGGCTATGGTGCCGGGGGTGCCCTACGAGACCGCGGTGTTCGACTGGCGCGCCGGCGAGCGCAGCCTCGAGGAGGCCCCGCCGGCCGAGCGTCGCGAGCTCGAGCGCGTCGTCGACGCCATCGTGGCCGAGCTGCGCCGCCGCATCGGCATCACGTTCACGGTCGACGAGCTCGCCTGCTTCTACGACCAGGGCACGGACTGGTGCCTGGACGTCGCCCAGCGCGTCGCGCCCGAGTCGCCGTTCGCCTGGGAGGCGTCGGTCGTCGCCGACGCGGCGTTCAGCCGCTTCGTGCGCACGGCGACGGACTACGCCGGCGGGCGGCGCCTGTCGGACTGAGCTGACGGCGGGCGTCCGCGGACGCCCGCGCGGTCAGTCGTCGTCGTCGCCGGTCGCGGCGCGACGGATGACGATGCGATCGGGCTCGACCGTGACCTCGACCGGGCGGTGGCCCGCCCAGTGCTCGGCGTAGACGGGGTCCTCCGCGACGGCGGGGTCGAGCCACAGCCCGTAGCCCTCCTCGCCGTGGTCGAAGGTGCCCTCGAGGACGGCCTTGGCCTTGCGGCCGCGGCCGCGGCGCCCGCGGCGCCGGCTGGGCTTCTCGTCCTCGGACTCCTCCTCGCCGGCCTCGGCCTTGGCGGCCGCCTCCTCGGCGGCCTTCGCGGCCGCGGCGGCGGCCTCCTCGGCGGCCCGGGCCTGCTCGGCCTCGAGCTCGGCGGCGATCTGGGCGTCGTCTTCGGCGCGCAGGTCGATCTCGTCGTCGAAGTCCGCGCCCGGGGCGGCATCGCCCGCGTCGGCGGCATCGGGAGCGAGATCGTTCTCGCGCTTGAAGGTCTCGATCTGCTGCACGGTCACCTCGAGCTGATGCGCGATCCAGGCGTCCGTGCGACCCTGTCGCACCCATGTGCGAATCTGGTTGAGGTGGGGACGCAATGAGCGGCGTGCCATGAGTGGCGGGGACCCTAGCGAAAGAGCCGGGCAAGCCGCATGTTTCGTCCCCTCCGATGGCGGGAACGCCAGACCAACCGTGCGCCCTAGGCAGGGAGGTGCCACACCATGCTGGTCCTGACACGCAAGTCCAATCAGAGCATCATGATCGGCGACGACATCGAGGTCTCGGTGCTGTCGATCATGGGGGAGAAGGTGCGAATCGGCATCCAGGCTCCCCGCGACATCCCGGTGTTCCGCCGGGAGGTCTATCTCGAGATCCAGGAGGAACGGGGCGGCGTGGGCGCGGCCGTCCAGTCGCGGATGAACGGCGCGGATCGGGAGTCCGGCGGCCGCAGCCTCCGCGACGAGGTCGACTCCGAGCTGCGCCGCCTCGGCGAGCGCTGACGCGCTGACTCCGGGTCCCCTCGGGGCGCGGCGGGCGCCCCGGGCTCAGCCCATGACGAGGTAGAGGATCCGGAACATCGCGATCGTCACCGCCACCGCGGTGGCGATCAACACGAGCACGAGCACCGCGAAGCGCATGGACCCGTGCCGGTGGCGGCGCTGCAGGGTGCGCTTCCGCGACCGCTCGATCGCCTGCTGGCGCAGCGCGTCGCGACGCTGGCGATCCTCCTCGGACTCCTCGACGAACGCTCGCTCGAGATCGGCGAGGCTCTGGCGCATGCGCAGGGCCATCGCCCGGAAGCGTAGCCGGAACCCCGGCAGCCGGGAGTTTAGTCACGACTGAAAATCGCTCGTGACCTGCTATAAGACCAGGAGATGCGCCCCACGAACCTCCGTCGTCTCCGGCCGGCGCGGCTGCTCGCGCTCCCCATCATCGCCGGCGCGCTGGCGCTGGCCGGGTGCGGCGCCGCCACCGACGACCAGCGCATCGACGGCGGCGGCGAGGACGCGGTCCTGCGGGTCGCCACGACCACGAACTTCATCACCGACACCGTCAAGCGCATCGGCGGCGACCGCGTCGCCGTGACCGGGCTCATGGGCCCCGGCGTCGATCCGCACCTCTACAAGGCCAGCGCCGGCGACGTGCGCACGCTGCGCGAGGCCGACGCGATCTTCTACGGGGGCCTGTTCCTCGAGGGCAAGATGGGAGAGGTGCTCGAGGAGATGTCCGAGCGCGTCCCGACCGTCGCGGTCTCCGAGGCGATCCCCGAGAGCGAGCTGCTGAACCCGCCGCCGGGCGCCGCGCCGGAGGAGGAGCACGACCCGCACGTGTGGTTCGACCCGTCGCTGTGGGCGTACGCGGTCGAGGCGATCCGCGACGAGCTCACCGAGCTCGACCCCGAGGGCGGCGCGAGCTACCGGCGCAACGCCGACAAGCTGCTGGCCGAGCTGCGCGACCTCGAGGAGGAGGGCCGCCAGACGCTGGCGGAGATCCCCGAGCAGCAGCGCGTGCTCGTGACCTCGCACGACGCGTTCGAGTACTTCGGGCGCGCCTTCGGCCTCGACGTGCACGCGATCCAGGGCATCTCGACCGCCGCCGAGGCGACGACCGCCGACGTCGACCGCATCGCCTCGCTCATCGCCGAGCGCAGGGTGCCCGCCGTGTTCGTCGAGTCCAGCGTGCCGCGCCAGACGATCGAGGCCGTCATCGCGGCCGCGCGCGAGCAGGGCCACGAGGTCGAGATCGGCGGCGAGCTGTACTCCGACTCGGCCGGCGACGCCGGCACGCCCGAAGGCACCTACGTCGGGATGGTGCGGGCCAACATCGACACGATCGCCAGGGGGCTGCGATGAAGGAGAGCGACGGAGCGGGACGCGCGCCCGCCCTCGAGGTGCGGCGGCTGACCGTCTCCTACGGCGCGCGGCCGGTGCTGTGGGACGTCGACGCGCGCTTCCCGGCCGGCGCCCTGTCGGCGATCGTCGGGCCCAACGGCGCCGGCAAGTCGACGCTCCTGCGCGCCGCGCTGGGCCTCGTGCCCTCCGACGCCGGCCAGTCGCTGATCGAGGGCCGCCCCGCCCGCGCCGCCCTGGACCGCGTCGCCTACGTCCCCCAGCGCGACGCCGTCGACTGGGACTTCCCGATCTCCGTGCGCGAGGTCGTCGAGATGGGCCGCTACCGCGCCGCCGGCTGGTTCCGGCGCGTGCCGCGGGCCGACCGCGAGATCGTCGACGCCGCGCTGGAGCGCGTCGGGATGACGCCGTTCGCCGGCCGCCAGATCGGCGCGCTGTCGGGCGGCCAGCGCCAGCGCGTGTTCATCGCCCGCGCGCTGGCCCAGCAGGCGCCGGTGATGCTGCTCGACGAGCCGTTCGCCGGCGTCGACGCGCGCACCGAGGCCAACCTCCTCGAGCTCCTGCGCGCGCTGCGCGGCGAGGGCCACTCGATCGTCGTCGTGCACCACGACATCGCCACCGTGCGGGCCGCGTTCGACTGGGCGCTGCTGCTGAACGTGCGCGCGATCGCCTCCGGCCCCGTCGCCGAGTCGCTGACGACCGAGACGCTGCGGCGCGCCTACGGCGGCGTCGTCGGCGCCTCGGACGCGCCGCTCGAGGAGTCGCTGTGGGCTGGCTGATCGACCTCCTGCCGCTCAGCTACACCAACTCGGTGGTGCTGGTCGGCGCGGTCGTCCTCGGCATCACCGCCGGGGTCCTCGGCGCGTTCGCGGTCCTGCGCGAGCGCAGCCTCATCGGTGACGCGCTCTCCCACGCGGCGCTGCCGGGCGTGGCGATCGCGTTCATCGCCACCGGCGCCAAGGACGCCACCTCGCTGGGCGTGGGCGCCGCGATCGCCTGCGTCGCCGGCGCCGTCCTCATGGTGCTCATCGAGCGCACCGGCCGCATCCGCGCCGACGCCGCGATCGGCGTCGTGCTGGCCGGCTTCTTCTCGCTGGGCATCGTCCTGCTGACGTACCTGTCGAACTTCAACAACGCCAACCAGGCCGGGCTCGACAACTACCTCTTCGGCCAGGCCGCCGGGCTGCTCGAGGGCGACGTGAACGCGATGACCGCGCTGTGCGTCGCGTCGCTGGCCGCCGTCGCGCTCGCGTTCAAGCCGCTGAAGACCACGCTGTTCGACCCGCGCTTCGCGGCCTCGGCCGGCCTGCCCGTCCGCGCGCTGGAGCTGGCGATGACCGCGATGCTCGTCGTCGCGGTGGTCGTCGGGATCCGCACCGTCGGCGCGATCCTGATGGTCGCGCTGCTGATCGTGCCGACCGTGACCGCGCGCCAGCTCTCCCACCGCCTGAGCCGCGTGCTCGTCCTCGCGGGCCTGGTCGGCGCGGCCGTCGGCGCCGCCGGCGCGCTCGTGTCGCAGTCGGCCGAGCTGCCGACCGGCCCGGTGATCGTCCTGTGCGGCTTCGCCGTGGCGACCGCGGCCGTGCTGCTCGCGCCGCGCCGCGGGGTGCTGTGGCTCGCCCGCCGGCGCCTGGCCGACCGCCGCCGCACGCTCGTCGAGGGCGTCCTCGTCGACCTCGAGACCGCGCTGCACGCCGGGCCGCCGCCCACCCGCGAGGAGCTGGCGCTCGCCAGCGGCCGCCCGCCCGCCGCGGTGGCGCGCGTCCTGCGCCATCTCGACCGCACCGGGATGCTCACCCACGATGGCGACCGCGTGCTGCTGTCGGAGACCGGCGCAGCCGCCGCCCACGCGCTCGTCGAGCGGCGGGAGCTGTGGAGCCTGTGGCTGGAGCACGGCTGGCGCCTGACGCTGCCCGACGCGCGCGAGCCCGACCCGACCGACGTGCGCGCCAGCCTCGGCGACGAGTACGTCGAGCGGCTGCGGCGCCTGGCGGTCGCCGGGCCCGGACCGGAGGCCGCGCGATGAGCGACGACCTCACGATCGTCGTCACCGCGCTGCTCGTGGCCACCGCGACCGGCCTGCTGGGCCCGTTCCTCGTCCTGCGCCGCCAGGCGCTGATGTCCGACGCGGTCTCGCACGCGGTGCTGCCCGGCATCGTGCTCGTGTTCGTCCTGTTCGGGACGCGCGCGCCGCTGCCCGTCATCGCCGGCGCCGCCGTCTTCGCCGTCGTCTGCGTGCTGGCGATCGACGCGTTCCGCGCGTCGGGCCTCGTGCGCTCCGACGCGGCGATCGGCCTCGTCTTCCCGATGCTGTTCGCGCTCGGCGTGATCGGCATCAACACGTTCGCCAGCGGCGCCCACATCGACCTCGACGCGACGATCTACGGCGAGATCGCGTTCTCGCCGTTCCGGACCACCGAGGTCCTCGGCGTCGAGGTGGCGCGCTCGATCCCGATCCTCGGCGCGGTCGCGCTCGTCAACCTCGTGCTGGTCGTGGCGCTGTGGAAGGAGCTGAAGGCGACGACGTTCGACCCCGAGTTCGCGCGCACCACCGGGTTCGCGCCGCGGCTCGTCTCGCGCCTGCTGCTGCTCGCGGTCGCGGTCACCGCGGTCGTGTCGTTCGAGTCCGTCGGCGCGATCCTCGTCGTGACGATGCTGATCGTCCCGGCCGCCACCGCGCGGATGCTCACCGACCGGCTGCTGCCGATGGTCGCCGTCACGCTCGTCGTCGGCTGGGTGGCGGCGATCGGCGGCTACGAGACCGCGCTGGAGCTCGACGCGTCGATCGCCGGCGCGATGGGCATGGTCGCCGCCGGCTGCTTCGCCGCCGCCCTGCTGATCGCGCCGCGCTACGGGCTGCTGGCGCGCGTGCTGCAGCGCCGCCGCGCCCGCCGGCGGGTGGCCGGCGCGTTGCAGGCCGGGCAGTCGTCGTAGAACCGACGCTCGGTTTGGCGCGCAGACGGGTATGCCGGTCGGTGACCACGACCTACAGGAGGCGCATCCATGGCGGCAGAGGGACGCGGAGGCAGCATCGGCGGCATCAGCCTGGGCGGGATCCTCGTGATCGTCGGCATCGTGCTGATGATCGTGTGGAGCTTCTGGATCGGCCTGATCGTCGCGATCATCGGCCTCGTCGCCTTCGGCGGCTTCGCGAAGGGCAAGTGGTACTGACGGGGCTCAGCACGCCCGCCAGAGGCCCCGCCGGGCTTCGCGCGCCTCGCGCTGCAGGCGCGCGAAGCGCTCGGCGAAGCGCACGTTCGGCGGCACCGTCAGCGTGCGCGCGTAGCCGCGGCGGACGAGCTCGGCGTTGACGAACAGGCCGTCGCCGGCGCGGTAGACGTAGGCGAGCAGGCGCCCGTAGCGGTCGCGGCGCTCGACGTCGAAGCGCAGCTTCACGTCCTCGCCCTCGACCAGGCGGGCGTTGAACGCGGACGCCTTCTTGGCGAAGCACTCCACCGGCGTCCCGGGCTTGACCGACTCGGGCGTGTCGACGCCGATGTAGCGGACGGTCTCGTCGGTGCCGTCGAGGTCGACGTGGATCGTGTCCCCGTCGACGATGCGGGTGACCTCGGCCTGCACGCCGGCGGGCGAGGCGTCGTCGCGCTGGATCGCCAGCCGCCCGCCGAGGACGGCGAGCACCAGCACGACGAGGATCAGGACGACGCGGCGCGGGAGCATCCCGGCCACCGTTCCACAGCGGGCGGCCGGGATGCAGGGCGCGTTGCAGTCCCGTTACGCGATCGTGACCTCGTCGGAGAGGTACACGTCCTGGATCGCGTGCAGCAGCGCGATGCCCTCGTCCATCGGGCGCTGGAACGCCTTGCGCCCCGAGATCAGGCCCGAGCCGCCGGCGCGCTTGTTGATCACCGCGGTCCGCACGGCCTCGGCCAGGTCCGTCGCGCCCGACGACGCGCCGCCCGAGTTGATGAGCGGGGCGCGGCCCATGTAGCAGTTGACGACCTGCCAGCGGGTGAGGTCGATCGGGTTGTCGGTGGTGAGCTTGTCGTAGACGAGCTGGCTGGTCTTGCCGAACCCGCTGCCCATCGCCGGGTAGCCGCCGTTGTTCTCCGGCAGCTTCTGCTTGATGATGTCGGCCTCGATCGTCACGCCCAGGTGGTTGGCCTGGCCGGTCAGGTCGGCCGACACGTGGTAGTCGACGCCGTCCTTCTTGAACGCCGGGTTGCGCAGGTAGCACCACAGCACGGTGAACATGCCGAGGCGGTGGGCCTCCTCGAACGCCTTGGAGACCTCGACGATCTGGCGGTTGCTCTGCTCGGAGCCGAAGTAGATCGTCGCGCCGACGCCCGCCGCGCCCAGCTCGTGCGCCCGCTGCGCGGTCGCGAACATCGTCTGGTCGTACTCGTTGGGGTACGTCAGCAGCTGGTTGTGATTCAGCTTGACGATGAACGGGAACTTGTGCGCCCACTTGCGGCTGACGGCGCCGAGCACCCCGAGCGTGGAGGCGAACGCGTTGCAGCCGCCCTCGACGGCGAGCTTGACGAGGTTCTCGGGATCGAAGTAGATGGGGTTCGGCGCGAACGACGCGGCGCCGGAGTGCTCGATGCCCTGGTCGACCGGGAGGATCGAGTAGTAGCCGGTGTGCGCGAGGCGCCCGGTGTGCATCATCCACTCGAGGTTGCGCAGCACGTTGGGTGAGCGGTCGGTGTGGACGAAGACGCGGTCGATGAAGTCGGGGCCCGGCAGATGCAGGTTGGCCTTGTCCACCGTCTTGCACTCGTGCTCGAGCAAGGTCGCGGCGTCGTCGCCGAGCAGCTCCTCGAGCCGGGAGGTGGTCATCTCAGTTGCGGCCACAACGATCTCCTCTGAACGATTCCTGTCGTCGTCCTGAGACTACCCGGGGTAGCCTGCGCGCCGAAGCCATGGACCATTCCTTCTCCGGGCCCAACTTCACCATCGGCGTGGAGGAGGAGCTCATGATCGTCGACGGCGAGACCATGGACCTCGTCAACGCCATCGAGGCGCTGCTCGAGGACGCGCCCCAGGGCGCGATCAAGCCCGAGCTCATGGAGTCGGTGCTCGAGGTCTCGACCGACCCCTGCCAGACGGCCGGCGAGGCGGCCGAGCAGGTGCGCGCGCTGCGCCGCCAGGTGCGCGAGACGGCGGCCGCGAAGGGGCTGGCGATCGCGTCCGCCGGCACCCACCCGTTCGCGATGTGGGAGGACCAGCGGATCGTCGCGCGCCACCGCTACCGCGAGCTGATCCAGGCGCTGCGGTTCGTCGCCCGCCAGGAGCTGATCTTCGGCATGCACGTCCACGTCGGGCTCGACGACCCCGACAAGGCGATCCACGTCGCCAACGGCATGCGCGTCCACGTCCCGGTGCTGCTGGCGCTGAGCGCGAACTCCCCGTTCTGGCGGGCCGACTCGACCGGCATGCAGTCGACGCGCACCCCGATCTTCCGCGCGTTCCCGCGCGTCGGCATGCCGCCGACCTTCCGCGACTGGGCCGACTACGAGCAGCGCGTCGAGTTCATGGTCCGCGCCGGCGTCATCGAGGACTACACGTGGCTCTGGTACGACGTGCGGCCCCACCCGCAGTTCGGGACCGTCGAGATCCGGGCGATGGACTCCCAGACGCGCGTCGAGCACACGGCCGGGATCGCCGCGCTCGTCCAGGCGATGGTCAAGGAGCTGGCCGAGCACTACGACGCCCACCGCACGTTCACCGACTACCCGTGGGAGATGCTCGACGAGAACAAGTGGCTGGCGTCGCGCCACGGCCTCGACGGCGAGCTCGTCGACCTGCCCAACAACGAGCGGATCGCGACGAAGGCGCTGGCCAACCGCCTGCTCGACCGGCTCACCGAGCACGCGCAGGACCTCGGGTCGGCCGACCAGCTCGAGGGCATCCGCGACCTGCTCGCCCGCGGCAACGGCGCCTCGCGGCAGATGACGGTCTGGGAGGCCAACCACGACCTGCGCGAGGTCATGACCGAGCTGGTGGAGGCGACCGGGGCATAGCGGACGTCCTGCGGATCGCCGCCGTGCTGGCGCTGGTCGCGGCCACGCCTTCTTCGTGATCGGCGAGGACGCCGTTCGACCTGCCCGAGCCCCGCATGGAGCGTCTCGACGACGGCCGGATCCGGGTCGCCGGCTCGATGACGATCGACGACGCCGACGAGGAGCTCGGGCGCCGGCCCCGGCCGGAGGAGACCGTCACCGTCGCCGGCATCGACATCGAGGCCGAGGCGATCGACGGCCTGCGCATCGCCAGCCTCCTGGTGTCGCTCCCCCCGCCGCCACCGGACATCGGCTGACCGAATGCGGGCCATGGGACCCGCACCGCCGTATCATCGGTCGCACATGGCACGCGGGGCGGATCTCTTCGTCGTCTGCAAGAACTGCGGGTCCGAGGTCAGCCCGTACGTGACCGAATGCCCGTACTGCGGGCAGCGCGTGCGCAAGCGCGCGCCGAAGATCGAGCGCGGAGGACCCCGCGCCGAGGCGGCCCCCAAGGCGCCCAAGCGGCGCCGCTGGCGGCGGGCCGGGGCGTCCAGCGGCCGCTTCCGGCGCCCCACGTCGGCCGACGTGTCGTCGCTGTCGGGCCGCCCCGTCGCCACGATCGCGCTCGTCGCGGCGTCGTTCCTCCTCTACCTCGTCCACTTCGCGGGCGCCTTCCCCGCCAGCGACGTGATCATCGCCGGCAAGCTCGACGGCGACTGGTGGAAGCTCGTCACCGCGCCGTTCCTGCACGTCGGCAGCGGCGGCGGGGTCGTGCTCGCCGGCGGCGCCTACCAGTTCGCGACGATGGTCGCCGTCGGCATCTTCGGCACGCTGCTGGAGCGCCGGCACGGCCCGGTCGTCGTGCTGCTCATCGCGCTCCTGTGCGGGGCGGGCGGCATGCTCGTCGCCGCCGCGATCGAGACCTTCCCGATCGCCGCCGGCGCCAACGGCCTCGCGCTCGGCCTGCTGGCCGCCTGGGCGGTGCCGGACCTGCTCGCCTGGCGGCGCAACCGCGAGTACGAGGGCGATCTGCTCGGCGCCGCGGTCATCGCCGCGGTGCTGCTGCTCATGCCCGTGGCCGTCGAGCCCGCCAACGCGTACGCCGGCGTGGCCGGCGGTCTGATCGGGCTCCTGATCGGCTTCCCGCTCGCCCGCGTCGCGGCTCGCACCTGAGGCGGGCTATCGTGGCTGGTCGGTGACCGACCGCACGTACACCGCCGAGGAGGTCGACGCGGCCGTCGAGGCCCTGCAGGACCCCGAGCGCCTCAAGCACGCGGAGGAGATCGTCATCCACGCCGCGCCGGGGCTGCAGCGCATCCTCAACGCCGCGCTGCACGCGGGCGGCTACTTCGACGACGCCCACGAGCAGGAGGTCATGCGCGCCGCCGGCGCGACCGACGTGCAGGCGCTGCGCACCCTCCTGGCCGAGGAGACCCGCCTGGGCATGATGGTCGGCGTCGCGGTCGGCTTCGAGCTGGCTCACGAACTGCAGCGACGACGGGAGACCTGACGAGCATGGAGATCCGCTATCTCGGCCACGCCACGTTCGAGCTCAGCGACGGCGACACCACCGTCCTGATCGACCCGTTCCTGGGCCCGAACAACCCGAAGGCGCCGGTCAGCGCCGACGAGGTCGAACCCACGCACATCGTCGTCACCCACGGCCACGTCGACCACGTCGCCGACGTGATCCCCGTGGCGAAGCGCACCGGCGCGCCGGTCACGGCGATCGTCGAGCTGGCCAACGAGTTCGCCGAGGACCTCGGCGACGGCCACGCGGTCCACGACCCCAACCTCGGCGGCACCGTCCGGTTCGACTGGGGCTGGGTCAAGTACGTGCCGGCCTGGCACACCTCGACGACGCCGAAGGGCACGGTGAACACGCCGGCGGGCGTGGTCGTGCACCTGGGCGGGACGACGGTCTACCACACGGGCGACACCGCGCTGTTCGGGGACCTCGCGCTGGTCGGGCGCCGCACGCCGATCGACGTCGCGATCGTGCCGATCGGCGGCCACTACACGATGGACCGCCACGACGCGGTCGAGGCGGTGAAGCTGATCGGCGCGCCGACCGTGATCCCCGGCCACTACGACACGTTCCCGCCGATCGAGACCGACGCCGAGGCGTTCAAGGCCGACGTGGAGCGCGAGACCTCGTCGAAGGTCGTGCTGCTGAAGCCCGGCGAGAGCTGGTCGACGTGACCCACGCGATCGTCCTGATCGAGGCCGAGCGCGACGCGATGCCGACGCTCGGCGGCCGCCTGGCCGAGGTCGAGGGCGTCGGCCAGGTGTACTCCGTCACCGGCTCGTGGGACTTCGTGGCGATCGTCCACGTCCCCCGCCACGAGCAGCTCGCCGACGTCGTGACCGGCGGCATCGGGCAGCTCGACGGCGTGTCGCGGACGCAGACGATGGTCGCGTTCGAGGCGTTCTCGCGCCACGACCTCGAGGCCCTGTTCTCCGTTGGCCAGTAGGTGGGTGCCCGCCGCGCTGGCGGCGGCCGCGCTGATGGTCGCCGGGTGCGGCGACGACGACGGGCCGTCGACGGCGACCACCCCGCCGCCGCCCGTCACCGCGGCGCCGGCGCCCGAGCCGGAGCCCGAGGCCGAGCCGCTCCCCGAGGGCGAGGTCGAGCAGCAGGAGGGCGGCGCCGGCGACGAGGTGCCGATGGCGGTGCCGGCGCGCTTGCGCATCGACGGCACGTCGGTGCGCCCGAAGCGGGTCTCGGTCCCGGCGTTCTTCACGATCCGCGTGATCGGGGTCTCGGCGGACGGCGAGCCGCACCGGGTCGAGTTCCAGGGCGGCGCGGTCGACGTCCCCGCCGGCGGGCGCGCGTCGTTCGACGTCGAGGGCCTCCGCGACGGCAGCTACCCCGTCACGATCGACGGGCGCGAGGGCGCGGCGACGATCGTCACCGGGGTCGAGCCCGGGCCGTGACCGCGTAGGCTGCACGGCCGTCATGAGCGCCACGCCCGAGATCACCTTCGACGACTTCCTGGCCGTCGACATGCGCGTCGGCCGCGTCGTCGCGGTCGAGGACTTCCCCGAGGCGCACAAGCCGGCCTGGAAGCTGCGCATCGACTTCGGCCCGGAGATCGGCGTCAAGCGCTCGTCGGCGCGGATCACGAACTACTCGCGCGAGGAGCTCGAGGGCTCGCTCGTGGTGGCGGTCGTCAACTTCCCGCCGCGACAGGTCGGGCCGGTGCGCTCCGAGGTGCTGGTGCTGGGCGCCGTCGAGGAGGACGGCACCGTGCTGATCCTGCGCCCCGACGGCGACGCGACCCCGGGCGCGCGGATCGCGTGAGCGCCCGCTAGGGCGCCGGCGTGGTGGCCGGCGGCGGCGCGGCCGGGTCGGCCGGCGGCGGCGCCGCGGGATCGGCCGGCGCCGGGGCCGCGGGGTCGGCCGGCGGCGGCGCGGCCGGATCGGCGGGCGGCGGGGCCGCGGGATCGGTGGGCGCGGGCGCCGGGGTGGCCGGCGCCGGAGCGGGCGTCGTGGTCGGCGGCGGGACGGTCTGGGTCGGCGCGCCCGGCTGGACGGTGCCCGGCACGACGGTGACGCCGGCGCCGTCCTGGGCGGTGCCGGTCGGCGGCGGGGGCGTCGTCGGCTTGGCGGCGGCCGTCGGCTGCTCGGCGACCGCGGCGGCATCGACGTCGTCGGCGGCCGGCTGGCCGGCGTCGGCCTGCTCGCCGTCGGAGGCCTCCTTGGCGCTCAGGCGCGCGGGCTCCTCGTCGGTGGTCGGCTGCGGCTTGGGGTCGGCGACCGGCTCGGGCGCGCTGGCCGCGACCGGCGGCGGCGGGGCGGGGGCGGGAGCCGGGGCCGGCGCGGGCGCCGGCTCGGGCGCCTGGGCGATCTGGGCCGGCTCGGGCGAGCGGTCGCCGCGGTTGGCGGCGCGGTCGACCTCCACGGCGGCGCCGGTGACGATGGCCGCCGCGGCGAGCGTCGCGGCGGTCTTGGACGCGATCGTGCCGATGCCGGCCGACAGCGCGCTGGCCGCGCCCGCGGACGCCGTCGAGGCGGCGGCCGCGCCCGCGGCCGCGCCGCCGCCGGCGGAGGCGGTCGTCCCGATGTGCGCGAGCACGATCTTCTTGAGGAAGAGCAGCGGCGCGACGGGCATGATCGCCGCGAGCGCCTTGTTCGTCTCCTTGAGCTGCTGGCGGAACATCGCGCAGCGGTCGCACGCCTTCAGGTGGCGGCGGACCGGCGGGCTCATGCGCGTGAGGCCCTCGGCGACCTCGCCCAGCTCGAGGCGCACCTCCTCGCAGGTGAGCCGGCGCGCCTCCGACATCTCGGCCAGGGCCACGCGGGCGCGCACGAGCAGCGACTTGACCGACGGCACCGTCGTCTCCATGACGTCGGCGATCTGGTCGTAGGAGAGCGCGTCGATCTCGCGCAGCAGCAGCGCGGTGCGCTGGGTCTCGGGCAGCTCCTGGACGTCGCCGACGAGCTGGCGGAACTCCTCGCGCTTGTGGACCTTGTCGGCGGTCGTCTGGCCGTGGTCGGCCAGGTGGACGTCCATCGAGTCGACGCCGATCGCGGTCTGGCGGCGCAGGTGGTTCAGCGACCGGTTGCGGGCGATCCGGTACAGCCACGGCCGCACGTTGATCGGGCGCTCGTCGGCGACCATCGCGTTGAACGCGGCCGCGAACACCTCCTGCAGCACGTCCTCGGCGTCCTCGCGCGAGTTGAGCATGTGCCGGCAGAAGGCCAGCAGCCGCGCCTGGTAGCGGGCGACGAGCGTCTCGAACGCGCTCTGGTTGCCCCGCCGCGTGAGCGCCACGAGCCGCTCGTCGGACTGCAGTCGCAGCAGCGGCGTCGGGCCCCGGAGTCCGGAGAGGGCGGCGGGTTTGAGAGCGGAGACTTCCATGGCGCGTTCCCAGGGGCGGGAACACTGCTGGAACGGTTAGGTTGCGGTCGGAGTTGCGCTCGCTCGCCCGGGTGGCGGAACTGGTCTACGCGGCGGCCTTAAAAGCTGCTGTCCCGCAAGGGACGTGTGGGTTCGAATCCCACCCCGGGCACTCGCCGCCTGCGCGCGCGGCGGGCGGCTAGCCTTCGGCCATGACGGTACGACGACTGGCACGAACGGTGGCGGTCGCGGCGGGGGCCGTCGCGATCGGGGCGGGCAGCGCGGACGCGGCGATCCGGGTGTGGGATCCCGACGGCCGGGAGCTGGTCAGGTTCAAGGCGCTCTCGTGCCGGGTGGACTCGGCGGGGTTCCACGGGCGGGCGGTCGTGAAGGGCTGGCGGCTGGTGGTCCGCATCCAGCCGTTCTCGGGCTTCAAGCGCTACCCGCTCGAGTACGGGGAGGGCGAGTCGCTCGCGCACTTCTTCCTCGATCCGCCCGGGGGCGGCGGCACGTTCAGCAACGCGCAGGAGCCGCCGCCGGCCGCCGCTCGGCTCACGCTCGGCGGCTCCATCCAGTTCCCCGGCGGGCGCAAGCGCATCCGCATCGCCTTCCCGATCGCCTACGACAGCTCGGAGGCCGACCCGAACATCGTGCGCGTGGTCGGGACGGCGTCGTGCGCGTACCGGCGGCGGTAGATCGCCGGCGCCGGCCCCGGGCGTCTAGGCTTGCGCCATGGACGTCGCGATCGCCGGAGGCCACGGGCAGATCGCGCTGCGGCTGACGCGGCTGCTGGCGGCGCGCGGCGATCGCGCGCGGGGGCTCATCCGCAACCCGGCGCACGCCGACGACGTGCGCGCCGCCGGCGGGGAGCCGGTGCTGTGCGACCTCGAGGGCGACGGCGACGTGGCCGCCGCGATCGCCGGGGCCGACGCCGTCGTGTTCGCCGCGGGCGCCGGCCCGGGGAGCGGCGCCGAGCGCAAGCGCACGATGGACCTCGGCGGCGCGCTGCGCCTGATCGAGGCCGCCAGGGCGCAGGGCATCGACCGCTACGTGATGGTCAGCGCGATGAGCGCCGACGACCCGTCCCGCGGCGAGGGCGTGTTCCGCGTCTACCTGGAGGCCAAGGGCGAGGCCGACCGGGCGCTGCGCGAGAGCGGGCTGGCGTACACGATCGTGCGCCCCGGCCGCCTCACCGACGACCCCGGCACCGGCCGGGTCGCGATCGCGCCGCGCCTCGACCCCGGCTCGGTGCCGCGCGACGACGTCGCCGCGGTCCTGGCCGCCGTGCTCGACGAGCCGCGCACCGCGGGCGTCACGTTCGACCTCGTCTCCGGCGACACGGCGGTCGCCGACGCCGTCGCCGCCGTCACCGGCGGTTGAGCGAGCCGCGGCCCCCACGCCTGCCGCCCGAGCTCGACGAGCAGCCACTCGACATGGCCGAGCTGCGTCCCGATGAGCGCGTGCGCCAGCGCCGGCTCGTGGAGCCCGATCTCGCCGGGGTGCGCCTCGCCGGCGTCGACTTCGTCGAGGCGCACCTCGAGGGCGGCGACCTGTCGGAGGCGCGCATCGACCGCGGCGGCTTCGCCGACGCGCTGCTGGAGCGTGTCAACCTGGCCAACCTGCGGGCGCGGGCCGCCTCGCTGCACCGCGTCGAGCTGCGCGGCTGCCGCATGACCGGCCTGCAGTGGGCCGAGGGCACCTGGCGCGACGTGCTCGTCACCGACGCGCGCGCCGACCTGTGCGCGCTGCGCTACACGACCCTGCACGGCGTCACGTTCCGCGACTGCGTGCTGACCGAGGCCGACCTCGTCGAGGCGCGCCTGCGCGAGGTGCGCCTGGAGCGCTGCTCGCTGGAGCGCGCCGACCTGCGCGGCGCGCGCTTCGAGCGCGTGGAGCTGTGCGGCTGCCGCCTCGACGGCTGGCGCGGTGTCGAGCGCCTGGACGGCGTCGCGATGCCGTGGCCCGACGTCGTGCAGAACGCCGGCGCGCTGGCCTCCGCGCTCGGCGTGCGGCTGCTCGACTCGGACTAGCGGCCCGCGTTCGGATCAGGACCAAGCGCCCGGAGCCCGGTCCGCGGCCGCCCGCCTCACGGGACGTCTGGCGCTCTGACCACCACTGTGGTGGCTGACGTGCCACACGTCTGCGCCGTGCCCCCACATGACGTGTGGCACATGGCGTCCGGATAGCGGCTGCCATGTGCCACACGTGCGGCGGGCGGCGGACTAGATGATTGATGCCACGGTGCTCGCTGTGGCGAAAGGGGACATAACGCAGCGGGTCGAAGTCGGCGGTGCCTAAACGCACCATCGACCCAAGGGGGCCATGATGCTCGCCGACCTCGACCTGCTG
>Ga0180221_1000084_pt1 | contig 164295 bp, 122 predicted proteins | sample eDN5th37CKraftMG_FD_151339 | JGI IMG/M metagenome (GOLD analysis project Ga0180221, IMG submission 151339) | Enriched Miracle-Growth compost microbial communities from Emeryville, California, USA - eDNA 5th pass 37_C Kraft MG (version 2) (version 2) ... | reverse complement strand
GTCACGCCGGGCGCGGGCGACACGCCGAGCCGCTGGAAGTACTGCGCGAGGTCGTTCTCGTCGTAGCCGCCGCCGAGCTCGATGATGGCGATGGTCTGGCCGGCGCCGTCGGTGCCCTCGGGGAAGGCGTAGAGCCGGCCGACCTGCAGCGGGGTGTAGCTGGCGTTCGGCTGCGCCTGCGGCCGGCGGTAGTGCGGGCGCGCGACGGGACGGCGGTCCAGGCCCAGCACGGCGATTGCCCCGGTCGGCAGCGTCGGCGCGCGGTCGCAGCCGACGAACGGCGCGCGGCCGTCCTCCGGCTGGTAGCGTCCCAGCGTCACGCCGAAGGCCCGTTGCAGGGCCTGCGGCGTGCCGCGCAGGCGCAGCACGCGGCGGTGCGCCTGGCAGTCGGTTTCCTCCAGGCCGTGCTTGCGCGCGAAGCCGCGCAGGCGTTCCAGGTCGGCCGGATCGGCGCCGCAGCGCCGGCCGTATTCCTCGCGCGACCAGCGCGGCGCGTGCGGCCAGCTCGCGGGCGCGGGCGCCTTGCCGCGCCGGCGGCGCATGACCACGGTGACCTCGATCGGTGCTTCGCCTTCGTGCGGGCCCAGGTAGCGGGCGCCGTGCGGCAGCGGCCAGCGGGAGGGAGCGTCGGAACGGGAAGCTTTGCGCATGGCGTGGCTCCTCTTGTGGGCGGGGACCGGCCGCACCTTGCGACCGCGCGCGTAGCGAAGGCGTATGGGGAATGTTGGCGGGGCGTTCGGCGCGCCGGCCCGTCGCGGCGAAACGCCGCGGCCCCGCGGCGGAGGCGGCGGTAGAATGGCGCGGCCCTCCGTTCCATAGAGCGTCCCACTCCATGAGCTTCCCCGCCATCCGCATGCGCCGCATGCGCCGCGACGCCTTCTCCCGCGCGCTGATGCGCGAGCACACGCTGCTGCCGAGCGACCTGATCATGGTCGCCTTCGTGATCGAGGGCGAAGGCAGGGCCGAGCCGGTGCCGTCGATGCCGGGCGTGAGCCGGCTGTCGATCGACGGGCTGCTCGGGCTCGCCGGCGAGTGCGTCGCGCTGGGCATCCCCGCGCTGGCGCTGTTCCCCTCGCCGGGACAGGGCGTGAAGAGCGAGGACGCGCGCGAGGCGTGGAACCCCGACGGCCTGATGCAGCGCGCGACGCGCGCGCTGAAGGCGCAGTATCCCGAGCTCGGCCTGATCGGCGACGTCGCGCTCGACCCCTACACCACGCACGGCCAGGACGGCCTGGTCGACGCGAGCGGCTACGTGATGAACGAGCCCACCGTCGAGGCGCTGATCAGGATGTCGCTGGCGCAGGCCGAGGCCGGCATGGACTTCGTGGCGCCCTCGGACATGATGGACGGGCGCATCGGCGCGATCCGCGACGCGCTGGAAAAGGCCGGCCACATCCACACGCGCATCCTCGCCTACTCGGCGAAGTACGCCTCCTCGTTCTACGGCCCGTTCCGCGACGCGGTGGGCTCGGCCGGCAACCTCGGCAAGGGCGGCAAGCACACCTACCAGATGGACGTGGCCAACGCCGACGAGGCGCTGCGCGAGGTGGAGCTGGACATCGCCGAGGGCGCCGACGCGGTGATGGTCAAGCCCGGCCTGCCGTACCTGGACGTGCTGCGCCGGGTGAAGGACGCCTTCGGCATGCCGACCTTCGTCTACCAGGTGAGCGGCGAGTACGCGATGCTCAAGGCCGCCGCGCAGAACGGCTGGCTGGACGAGCAGGCGGTGGTGCTGGAGACGCTCACCGCGTTCAAGCGCGCCGGCGCCGACGCCATCCTCACCTACTACGCGGTCGACGCGGCGCGCTGGCTGCGCGGCGGGTGAGCGCGGCCGCGCGGCCCGGAAAAATCCCCGCAAGCGGCCGTCGAAGGCCCGAGGCGGCGCCCAGGATGGGGCAACGGGGTTTTCCCGGTTCCCTGTCCTGATCGCGCAGCCCTGGCCGGGTGCCAGGAACGGAGAGGCACCATGAAGCTGTGGACCGCGGCCCTGTGCCTGCTGGTGGCATGCACGGGCGCGCATGCGGAGTCGCCGGCCTGGCAGCCCGCCGCCGGGCACGCGCAAATGCCGGTATGGCCCGGGACGCCGCCCGGTGCGCGGCCCGTCCCGGGGCCGGAAAAGGCGACCAGCAACCCGGCCGCGCTGATCGGGGGCGGCCCGGTGACGGCGGTGACCAACGTCGCCACGCCCACGATGACCGTCTATGCGCCCCGGGGGACGAACACGGGTGCCGCCGTGGTGGTGTTCCCGGGCGGCGGCTTCGAGATCCTGGCCATCGACCTCGAAGGCACCGAGGCCTGCGATTGGCTCGTGTCCAGGGGCGTCACCTGCGTGCTGCTCAAGTACCGCGTGCCGAGCGCGCCTTACGACTGGCATTGCGACTGCCGTCCGCACAACCTCAGGTTGTCGGTGCCGTCGCTGCAGGACGCGCAGAGGACGATCCGGCTGGTGCGCTCCCACGCCGCCGAGTGGCACGTCGACCCGCACAGGATCGGCGTGATCGGCTTCTCGGCCGGCGGCTTCCTGGTGGCCGAGACCAGCACCCAGTTCAGGCGCCGCCTGTACGCGCCGGTGGATGCGGCGGACCGCGCAAGCAGCCGCCCGGATTTCGCGCTGGCGATCTATCCGGGGCACCTGGCGACCGACGCGGGCACGTTGAATCCCGACGTGCCGGTCACCCGCGAGACGCCGCCCACCTTCCTGCTGCAGGCGGAGGACGACCACGTGGATGGTGTGAACCAGTCGCTGGTCTACTACGCGGCATTGGCGAAAGCCGGCGTGCCGGCGGAGATGCACCTCTACGCGCAGGGCGGGCACGCCTTCGGCCTGCGGCGGACGGCGCTGCCGGTCACCGGCTGGACCGGGCTGGCCGAGGCGTGGCTGCGGAGCATCGGCGTGATCCGGGACTGAGCATGCTCGTGTGCCGGGCATGCCCGGCACTACTGCCATCACGGGCCGGCGCTGCGAGCGGTGCCGGGGTCGATCGCCCGCTGCGCAGGCGCAGCCAGCGGCCTCGCTTCAGCGGATGAAGAGGCCGGGGCGCATCGTCTCCAGCGGCGCCTTCGGCGTCGCGTGGACGTCGCCGTCGAAGCAATGCGCGCCGGCCGGATGGCGCCAGTCGAGCGTGGCGGAGAAGCCGTCCGCGGGCATGTCCTCGACTGGCGAAGGCAGCGCGAAGACGGCGCACAGGCGGAAGCTTCCGGGGCCGGTCACGGCATAGCCGTAGGGCGTGCCGCTCACCGGATCGACGTCCGTGCCGGCGCGCGGATGGAGTTCCGCCAGCGTCGCCGGCAGTGCCTTGTGCTGGTCCCAGTAGTTCTGGATGCCGAGCGCGAGCGTGCGCAGGTCGGCGATGCGCCGCTCGTCCAGCCGCTGCCGGCGCTGCTGCGCCGGCGAGCCGATGACGGCCAGGCCGGCGACCACCGCGCCGAGCATCGCCAGCGTGGCCAGCGCCGCGATCGCCCTGCCGCCATGCGCGTTCACGCCGTACGCTCGTCGCGGCGCAGGTCACGCAGGTAGTAGCCGAACACCGTGCCGGCGATGGCTCCCGCGATCAGCACCTTCAGCACGAAGCGCACGGTGAGCTCGCCGCCGAGCACGCGGTCGACCAGGGTGGTGAGGTCGACGATCAGCACGATCGCCGCCACGAACAGGGTCAGGTAGGTCAGCCAGCGGCGCACCGCCGACAGCCGCTTGACTGGCTCGTGCGCCAGTTCGCGGCCGATCTTCGCCGAGAGCAGCAGGAACACCGGAAAGGCGATCACGATGGATGCCACCGACCAGCGGATGCGCTGCGCGAGGCCGTAGTCGCTGACGGCGGGATCGGGGAAGGCGCGGTTGACCAGCTCGAACAGCAGATTGCCCAGGTGGTAGGCGCTCAGGTAGAGCGTGGTGAACAGCACCAGGTAGAGGAACGCCTCGCGCGCCGAGAGATAGGGCCGCGGCCGCGGCACGGGCACCGGGAAGGCGACCTCGGCATAGGCGGACAGCGCGCCCCGGATCTGCTCCGCCGTCCACCCGGCGTCGGCGAGCACCCGGGCGACGTCCTGCCGCGGGCAGCCGCGGACAAGCGCTTCGCGTACGAACGATTCCAGTTCCTGCGTGCCGCCTGCCATGCGTTGCTCCCCCGGTCCCCGCGCCGATGTGGCCGATTCAGCCGCAAGCCGGCGCCGAAGGCAAGGGCGCCGGCGGGGCGATTCAAGGCGCCGGCGCGGGCGCCACCAGCTCGATCTCGTAGATCTTCGGCCAGCGCTTGCCGGTGACGAACAGGCGGTCGCGCGCCGCGTCGTAGGCGATGCCGTTGAGCACGTCGTTGGTGGGGTCGGCGGTCTCGTCGGGCTTCGGGGCGAGGCCGGCGAGGTCGATCCACGCGGTCACCCGGCCGCTCTTCGGGTCGATCCGCGCGATGCGGTCGGTCAGCCACACGTTGGCGTACAGCTCGCCCTTCACCCACTCCAGCTCGTTGAGGTTGGCCAGCGGCTGGCCGTCGGCGGTGACGCGGATGCGCGCGGTCTCGTCCAGCGTGACCGGGTCGAGCACGCGGATGTCCGGCGTGCCGTCGCTCATGTACAGCCGCGTGCCGTCGGTGGTCAGCGCCCAGCCCTCGCCCGGGTAGGTGAAGCTGCCCAGCGGCGCGAACGTGGCCAGGTCGTAGATGTAGCCGTGCTGCGACTGCCAGGTCAGCTCGTACAGCCGGTTCTTCCAGGCCACGATGCCCTCGCCGTAGTCCGGCGGCGGCAGGTTGCGCCGCTGCACCGCCTCGCCGGTGGCCGGGTCCACCTTGCGGATGCTGGACTGGCCGACCGTGCCGGTGCTCTCGTAGAAGTGGCCGTCGCGGTAGAACAGCCCCTCGGTGTAGGCGCCGGTGTCGTGCGGGTAGCTGCGCACCACGCGGTAGCCGTACACGGGAATCGCCGCCTGCGCCGCGCCGGCGGCGAGCAGCAGGACGGGCAGCAGGCAACGGAGCGCGGGAGTGTCCATCCGCGCATCATCCCACAGCCGGACGCATGGAATAATCGGGCCAGGACGGAACGGAGACGCGCGTGGACAACCGCCACTTCCTCGCCACCGCGCTGGTGCTGCTGCTGGCGACGGTGGTCATCGTGCCGCTGACCAAGCGCTTCCGGCTCGGCGCGGTGCTCGGCTACCTGGTGGCCGGCGTGGTGATCGGGCCGCAGGTGCTCGGGCTGGTGGGCGACACCGAGGGCATCGGCGCGATCTCCGAGTTCGGCGTGGTGCTGATGCTGTTCGTGATCGGCCTGGAGCTGTCGCCGCAGCGCCTGTGGGTGATGCGCCGCGCGGTGTTCGGCACCGGCCTGCTGCAGGTGCTGGCGTGCAGCCTGGCGATCGGCGGCCTGGGCTACCTGCTGTTCGGCCTCACCGCCAACGCGGCGGCGATCGTGGGCGGCGCGCTGGCGCTGTCGTCCACCGCGTTCGGCCTGCAGATCCTCGCCGAGCGCAAGGAGGCCGGCAGCGCCTACGGGCGGCAGGCGTTCGCCATCCTGCTGTTCCAGGACCTGGCGGCGATCCCGCTGATCGCCGCGGTGCCGCTGCTGGCGCACGCCGCCGGCGCGCACGGCTTCGACCTCGCCGCGGCGCTGCGCACGGTGGGCATGATCGTGGCGGTGGTGGCGGGCGGCCGCTACCTGCTGCGCCCGGTGTTCCGCTTCGTGGCCAAGTCGGACATCGTGGAGGTGTCCACCGCCACCGCGCTGCTGGTGGTGCTGGGCACCGCCTGGCTGATGGAGCTGGCCGGCGTGTCGGTGACGCTGGGCGCGTTCCTCGCCGGCGTGCTGCTGGCCGACTCGGAATACCGGCACGAGCTGGAATCGAACCTGGAGCCGTTCAAGGGCCTGCTGCTCGGGCTGTTCTTCGTCAGCGTGGGCATGTCGATGGACTTCCTGCTGCTGCTGCAGCGGCCGCTGGCGGTGCTGGCGCTGGTCGGCCTGCTGCTGCTGGCGAAGGGCGCGCTGCTGTGGCCGCTGGGGCGGCTGGTCGGCCTGCTCGACCGCGGCGACGCGCTGCGCCTGTCGGCGCTGCTGGCCGGCGGCGGCGAGTTCGCCTTCGTGGTGCTCAAGCTGGCCGGCGAGCAGCGGCTGGTCAGCGGCCGGCAGCAGGGCATGCTGGTGCTGGCGATCACCGTGTCGATGGCGCTGACCCCGCTGCTGGTGGCGCTGGTCGGCCGCGCGCTGGGGGTCAAGGCGAAGAAGAGGGCCGCGCGCGAGTACGACACCATCGTGGCGCACTCGCCGCGGGTGATCATCGCCGGCTACGGCCGCATGGGGCAGATCGTGGCGCGCGTGCTGCGCGCGCAGGGCGTGCCGTTCGTGGCGCTGGACCACTCGGTGGAGCAGCTGGACCTGGTGCAGCGCTTCGGCAGCTGGAACGACATCTTCTACGGCGACCCGGCGCGGCCGGAGCTGCTGCGCGCGGCGCAGGCGGACAAGGCCGAGGTGTTCGTGCTGGCCAGCGACGACCCGGAGTCGAGCCTGCGCGTGGCGCGCGTGGTGCGGCGCATGTACCCGCACCTGAGGATCGTCGCCCGCGCGCGCAACCGCCAGCACGTGTGGCGGCTGATGGACCTGGGGATAGACGAGCCGGTGCGCGAGACCTACTACTCCAGCCTGAAGATGACCAAGCTCACGCTGGAGGCGCTGGGCGTGGCGCCGGAGCAGGCGGCCGAGCGGGTGGAGCGCTTCCGCCGCCAGGACGCCGAGCTGCTGCGGCGGCAGTACCTGGTCTACGACGACGAGGCGAAGATCGTGCAGACCACGCGCGAGGCGCTGGCCGACCTGGCGCAGCTGTTCCAGGCCGACACCTCGCCGGAGGCGGCGCAGGCGGCGGAGGAGGGCGAGGCCGAGCCGCCGGTGGCCTGAGGTTCTGCACGGCAACTGCAGCGTGGGGGAGCGGCCTCCGGCCGCGATGGATGCCGATTCGCGGCCGGAGGCCGCTCCCGCGCAGAGCACGCCCGAGGGCATTCCCTCCAGGAAGTTTCCGCGGCCTATTCGGCCGGCTGCGCCGGCTGGCGCAGCATCTGCCGCACGCTGGGCACCGCGCCGGGGCCGCGCGCGGCCAGCTCGTGCGCCACGTCCACGTAGCCGAGCTGGCGCGCCACGTCCGCCGCGGTGCGGCCGAAGGCGTCGGCGGCGGCGCGGTCGGCGCCGCGCGCCAGCAGCACGCGCGCGGGCGCGAGCAGCGCGTGCATGGCGCAGGCGTGCAGCGCGCTGACGCCGCGCTGGTCGGCGTGCGCGTGGCTTGCGCCGGCATCCAGCAGCACCGGCACCAGCGCGCCCAGGTGGGTGGGGTCGCAGTCGCTGCCGGGGCGCAGGTGCGCGCCCAGCAGCAGCAGCAGCGGCGTCTTGCCCTCGCGGTCGGCGGCGTTGACGTCGGCGCCGCGCCGGAGCAGCGCGTCGAACAGGCGGCGCGCGCGCAGGCTGTCGCTGCGCTCGAAGCCGAACTGCGCGGCGGCGTGCAGCGCGGTGCGGCCGGCGTCGTCGGCGGCCTTGAGGTCGGCGCCGGCGTCGAGCAGCAGCTCGGCCAGCTCGGCGTGGCCCAGGCCGGCGGCCAGGATCAGCGCGGTGGCGCCGCCGGGCAGGCGCTGGTCGGCGGCGACGCCGCGCTCCAGCAGCAGTGCCACCAGCGCCTCGCGGCGCGCCGCCACCGCGGCGGCCAGCGGGGTGATGCCGGTCTGCGCGGCGAGCGCGGGATCGGCGCCGGCGTCGAGCAGGCGCGCGGCGATCTCGCGGTGGCCGGCGCCGCAGGCGTGCAGCAGCGCGGTGGCGCCCTGCGCGTCGCGGGCGTCGACCGGGAAACCCAGTTCCAGCAGCCGCTCCACCGCCACCGTGGCGCCGGCGCGCGCGGCCTCGGGCAGGTCGGTGGCGCGCAGCGGGCGGCGCGGGCGCGGCCAGTCGCCCCAGTCCAGCCAGCGCTCCACCGCGCCGTGCTCCAGCGCCAGGCCCAGCGGGGTCTCGCCGTTGGCGTCGGCGGCCTCGGCGTCGGCGCCGTGCGCGACCAGCGCGCGCACCAGCGGCAGCGCGGCCTCGCCGTGCTCCAGCGCGGCGAACAGCGGGGTGCGCCCGGCCGCGTCGCGCGCGTTCGGGTCGCAGCCGCGCGCGAGCAGCGCGGCGAGCAGCGCGGGCTGGTCGTTCGCCGCGGCCAGGTGCAGCGGGGTGCGGCCGCGCGCGTCGGGGCCGAACGGGTCGGCGCCGCGCTCGAGCATCGCCAGCGGCAGCGCCGCGCCCTGCACGCTGCCGCCCAGGCGTTCCAGCGCCAGCGCCAGCAGGCCCGCGCCGGCCGGGCTGGCGCCGGCCTGCAGCAGGTCCTCGACCGCCTCGGTGGCGGCCGGCAGCTGCAGCAGCAGCGCGTCGAACAGGCGCCGGCCCAGCGGCGGCAGCGCGGGCTCGGCGCGCTCGCCGGTGTCGGCGTCGTCGATCAGCTGCGCCGGCAGCCGCGCCTCGGCGGACAGGCCGTGCTCCAGCAGCCAGCGGCGCTGCGCGCCCAGGCCCGGCGCGGCCAGTTCCAGGTAGAGCTGGGCCAGCTGCGCGGCCGGCCACGACGCCACGCGCTCGGCGAAGCCGGAGACGATCGCCCAGTGGCCGAAGCGCAGCGCGTCGAGCAGGTGCTCCGGCGTGTCGGCGCCCTCGGCCAGCGCGTCCTGGCTGAGGTTGGCCGGCAGCGGCGTGTCCGGGTCGAGCAGCGCGACCAGGTCCCAGCGGCCGGCGGCGGCGGCGTGGTCGAGCGGGCTGCGGCCGTCGCTGCCGGCGGCCTTGGGCTCGGCGCCCAGGGTGAGCAGGGCGCGCACGGTGTCGCCGCGCGCGCGCGGCGACTGGCAGGCCAACGACAGCGCGTCGCGGCCGTGGCCGTCGCGCGCGCGCGCGTCGGCGCCGGCCTCGGCGAGCAGCGCGACGATGCCGCTGGCGCCGCTGCGCGCGGCTTCCATCAGCGCGGTGCTGCCGTGGCGGTCGGCCAGGTTCGGGTCGGCGCCGGCGGCGAGCAGGGCGCGCGCGATCTGCTCGTGGCCCTCGGCCGCGGCGGCCATCAGCGCGCTGCGGCGCTGCGCGTCCGGCGCGTTCACCGCGGCGCGGTGCTTGAGCAGCAGCCGGACGCCCGCGGGATCGTCGTCGGGAATGCCCGCCGCGGCGACCAGCGCCGGCTCGCCGCCGGCGGGCGCCGGCTTGGCGCCGCGCTCGAGCAGGAACTTCGCCAGCGGCCAGTTGGCGGCGCGGCAGGCCACGGCGAGCGGGCTGGCGCCGGCGCGGTTGAGCGCGTCCAGCGGCGCGGCGGCGTCCAGCAGCATCGCCGCGACGATCGGCTCGCCGCTCAGCACCGCGCCGTGCAGCGGCGTGTTGCCCTCGGCGTCGGTGGCGAGCGGGCTGGCGCCGTTGGCGAGCAGGGTCATCACCGCCTCGGCGCGGCCGTGCCAGCTGTCGCGGGTGGCGGCCAGCAGCGCGGTGAGGCCGCCGCTGGCGCGGTTGACGTCGGCGCCCTTGGCGATCAGCGCGCGCAGCAGGCGGGTGTCGGGCAGCAGCGCGGCGAGCACCAGCATCGGCCGCTGGTCGCGGTCGGCCGGGTCGGGCGCGGTGTTCGGGTCGGCGCCGGCCTCCAGCAACGCCAGCGCGCGCTCGATGTCGCCGTCGCGGGTGGCGGCCAGCAGCGCGGCGGCCTGCTCGGGCGTGCCGGCGGTGCGCTCCTGCTCGCTCAGCACCGGGCGCGGCGCCGGCGGCCGCGCTTCCGGCAACGGCCGGTCGCCGGCGCGGCGGCGCGGCAGCTGGCGCTCGCACAGCAGCGCGCGCAGGGTGCGGTTGGCGATCACCAGGCAGCCCAGCGGCAGCACCGCCACGCCGTAGATCGCCAGCGCCGCGGTGCGCAGCTCGGGCGGCAGCACGCCGTACAGGCCGGCCAGCGCCAGCGCGAGGAAGGCCAGCGCCAGCAGCGCGAACGAGGCGGGCAGGAAGTGCGTGAAGAAGCGCTCCTCGCGCGAGAGGTGGCGGCCGAAGGCGAGGCTGCGCGCCATCGCGGTGAAGATCCACGAGCCCTCGCTCTGCGCGGGGTAGGCGTCGTCCCAGACGAACAGCAGGCCGAACGCCGGCCACATCCGCCACAGCACCACCAGCGCCAGCACCAGCGCCGCCGCCAGGCCCAGCGCGGCGCCGAGGCTGGGCGCCTGGTGCAGCAGCAGCATCGGCCAGGCGATCAGCAGGAACACCAGCGCCACATAGCCGGTGAACAGCACCAGGTGCGCCGCGCCCCGCCGCAGCACGGTGCGGCCGAAGCGCGGCTCGGGGTCGAAGCCGATCGCGTGGCACACCGCGGCCATGGTCAGCGCGTTGGCCGCCAGCAGCGGGACCAGGCTCAGCGGGTGCGCGCCCAGCGCGGCGATCGCCACCGCGATCCATCCGGGTACGAACCAGGCGAGTGCTTGCAGGAAGGCGGGGCGGCGCGGCGGCTTGGGATCGGTCATGCGGCGAGTATAGGAAGCGGCGGCGCGGCAGAAGGTAACCCGGCGTTAACGCGATCTGCACGCCGGTTGCGCAAGCGCGGAGGGCGCGGCTCAGGCGTCGCGGTCGTCCGCCGGCTGGCCGTGCCGCTGGGCGATCACGTGGCCCACCGCCAGCGTCTCCTTCGGCGGCAGCTGCAGGTGCCAGCCCTGCGCGCGCAGGTGTTCGAGCACCACGCGGCTGTCCTCGTGCGGCAGCTGCCGCCGCTCGTCCAGCTCCACCTCCAGCACGAAGCGCAGGTCGCCCAGCAGCAGCGACAGCGACTCCGGCAGCGCGGCGAAATCGTCGCGCGCGGCGAGCCACACGTAGGTGTCGCTCTTGTGCTGGCTGGCGTAGACGTAGCAGTGCATGGGCGGCTCGGATCGGCAGGCGGGACGCGACCGCGGAATGCGGACGTCGGCGGCCCTAGGTTAGCGATGCGGCGTCACGGCGATGTCCACGGCGCGCATGCTGCGGTCGCACTTGCAAGGCCGGGAAGGGGTGGGCAGAGTGGCGCGCAGGAACGTCAAACGCGCGTATGAAAATAATCGCCGAGCGCGGTTCCGTCCACCCCGAGCCGTATCCAAACAATTAGCAGGAGCAAGCGATGCAGAAGTCTTTCCGTTCCCTCCAGGGCGCTGCGCGACCGCTGGCGCTGGCCGTGCTGAGCGTCGCCATCGCCGGTGCGCTCGCGGTCCCGCAGGCGGCCCGCGCCAGCGCCTTCCAACTGAAGGAGGACAGCGCCAAGAGCATGGGCCGCGCCTATGCCGGCTCCACGGCGGCCGGTGGTGACGCCTCGGTGGTCGCCAACAATCCGGCCGCGATGACCCTGCTGGATGGCGTCTACGTGCAGGGCGACGTTACCGCGATCAACTTCAGCGCCAAGTTCAACGGCAGCGCGCACGACGCGCTCGGCCGCCCGATCAGCGGCGGCAACGGCGGCGACGCCGGCACCACGCTGCCAGTGCCCTCGCTGTTCATCGCCGGCAAGATCGCCGATCGCTGGCACCTGGGCCTGGGCTTCACCGTGCCGTTCGGCTTCCAGACCGAATACGACCGCGACTGGGTGGGCCGCTACAACGCCGTCAAGTCGCGCTTCGAGTCGCTGGACGCGACCCTGTCGGCCTCCTACGACGTTACAGATGACTTCAGCCTGGGCGTGAGCGCGATCGCGCAGAAGACCTCGGCCGAGCTGACCTCGGCGGTGAACTTCAACGCCGTGGCGCTGGGCCTGGCGCAGCAGGGCGTGCAGGCCGGCGCGCTGCCGCCGGCGTTCCTGCAGCAGGTGGGTCTGCTGGTACCACAGGGCAGCGACGGCTACGCCAAGATCAAGGGCGACGACTGGGGTTACGGCTGGCAGGTCGGCGCATTCTGGAAGCTCACCCCACAGGACCGCTTGGCGCTGAACTACCGCTCCAAGATCGACCACAAGCTCACCGGCACCGCCAACTTCCAGGTGCCCAACAATGTGGGTGCACTGCTGTCCAACCCGGCGGTGGCGCCGCTGCTGGCGGGCCTGGGCGGCGTGCCGTTCACGCACACCACCGGCTCGGCGGACTTCACCACGCCGGCCACCGCGGGCCTGAGCTACTGGCACCAGGACGAGAAGTTCGGCCTGGGTATCGACGTCAATTGGACCAAGTGGGACGTGTTCAAGGACCTCACGGTCAAGTACGGTAACCCGGCGCAGCCGGATACGGTGGAGCCGTTCCAGTGGCGCAACACCTGGTTCGCTTCGATCGGTGGCGACTACTACCTCAACGACAAGGTGACGCTGCGCGGCGGCATCGCGATCGACACCACGCCGACCTACAACGCCACCCGCGATGCCCGCGTGCCCGATTCCACACGCCAGTTTGCGGCGGTGGGCATCGGCTACAAGGCCAGCGATCGCTTCGAGATCAACGCCTCGTACGTGCACGTGTTCGTGAACAATGCCCACGTCAACACCACAAGCTCCACCGGCGACGTGCTGAACGGTAGCTACGACGACTACGGCAACCTGCTGAGCGTGTCGGCACAGTACCGCTTCTGAGCCGCGCCGGACGGAAGCGTTGCCAGGTAGAACGCCCCGCAATGCGGGGCGTTCTTTTCAGAAGCGGGGAGCGGTCCACCCGGCTGGGCTGCGCGCGCGAGTCAGATGGAGATTGTCTCGGCTCTAAGGTTCAGCTATCGGGTGTCGCGGCCGGAGGCCGCCCCCGCGGCTGGCCTGGTGGGAGCGGCCTCCGGCCGCGATACCTGGCTGGAGAAGCCGCCCCCGCCGGCTTCAGCCGCGCTTGAGCATCAGCGCCAGCATGCGGCGGAAGCGCGCGCCGTAGGGCGGGTTGAGCAGGCCGGCGCCGTTGAGGCGGGCCTGGCGGAACACCGGCTTGAGGTGCGAGAAGGTGCGGAAGCCCGCCTCGCCGTGGTAGCCGCCCATGCCGGACGGGCCGATGCCGCCGAACGGCAGGCCGTGCTGGGCGATGTGGTAGAGCGTGTCGTTGACGGTGACGCCGCCGGCCACGGTGAGCGAGAGCACCTTCTCGATGGCCGCGCGGTCGCGCTCGAACAGGTACAGCGCCAGCGGGTGCGGCCGCGCCGCGACGTAGGCGATCGCCTCGTCCAGCGTGTCGTACGGCAGCAGCGGCAGCAGCGGGCCGAAGATCTCCTCCTGCATCACCCGCATCGCGTCGGTGGCGCCGAGCAGCAGGGTCGGCGGCAGCCGCCGCCGCGCCGGGTCCTCGGCACCCAGCGCCTCGGCGCGCGCGCCGGCCGCCACCGCCTCGTCGCGCAGCGCGCGCAGGCGCGCGTGCTGGCGCTCGGAGACGATGCTGGCGTACTGGCCGTTGCGCGCGATGTCCGGGTACATCCGCGCCGCGGTGGCGCGCGCGGCCTGCACGAACTCCTCCACGCGGCCGCGCGGCAGCAGCACGTAGTCCGGCGCGATGCAGGTCTGCCCCGCGTTGACCAGCTTGCCGAACACGATGCGCTCCACCGCGCGCGCGAAGTCCGCGCCGGGGCCGACGATGGCCGGCGACTTGCCGCCCAGCTCCAGCGTCACCGGGGTGAGGTTGGCCGCGGCGGCGCGCATCACGTGGCGGCCCACCGCGGTGGAGCCGGTGAACAGCAGGTGGTCGAACGGCAGCGCGGAGAACGCCTGCGCCACGTCGGCGTCGCCGGTCACCACGTCCACCTCGCCGCCGGGGAAGTGCCGCGCCGCCAGCTCGGCGAACAGCGCGGAGAAGCGCGGCGTGTACTCGCTCATCTTCACCATCGCGCGGTTGCCGGCGGCCAGCGCGTCCACCAGCGGGCCGACGGCGAGATAGAGCGGGTAGTTCCACGGCACGATGATGCCGACCACGCCCAGCGGCTGCGGGCGCAGCTCGGTGCGCGCGGGCAGGAACAGCAGCTCGGCGAGGCGGCGCCTCGGCTTCATCCAGCGCCGCCCGTGGGCGAGGGCGTGGCGCACCGCCGACAGGCCGGGGAAGATCTCCAGCAGGTCGGTCTCCTCGCGCGGGCGGCCGCCGAAGTCGGCGTCGATCGCCGCGCCGATCGCGTCGCGGTGCTGCAGCAGCAGCGCCTCCAGCGCGCGCAGGCGCGCGCGGCGCGCGGGCCAGTCGGGCATCGGCTGGGCGCGCTGCGCGGCGCGCATGCGTTCGAGCCGTTCGCCGAGGGGGGATGCGGTGTCGCTCATGGAAAGGGCCTGCGATGGAAAGCCGACGGCCTGAATCGTACGCGCTGGCGCATGGCCGCGGCACGGACGCCATCGTCCGCGCCGCGGCCATGCCCCGCTAGAACCTCGCGCGCAGCTCCACGCCCCACATGCGCGGCGGCGTGATCGAGGCGTAGGGCGTGCCGAACACCGACTCGGTGATGTTGCTCACGCCGGTGACGTAGCGCTTGTTGAACACGTTGTTGCAGTAGAGCGCGATGCCCCAGCGGTCGCCCGGCGCGCGCCAGTCCAGCCGCGCGTCGGTGCGCTGCTGCGCGGCGCCGGTCTCGAAGTTGGGGCTGACCTGGCAGGTGCCCTGCAGCTGCGAATCGCGGTTGCAGCGCGACTTGCCGCGGTAGGCGTGGTTGAGGTCGAACTCCAGCTCGCCGCCGGCCACGCCGTGCCAGGTGTAGGCCAGGTTGGCGGCGTAGGAGAGGTACGGCTCGCCGGTCGGCTCGCCGGACAGGTCGGCGCCGGACGGCGCCACGTAGTCGCGGTAGGTGGCGTCGATCCAGGCGAGGTTGCCGCCCAGGCGCAGGCCGTCGAGCGGCTGCCACTGCGCCTCCAGCTCGACGCCCTTGGCCTCCTGGTCGGCGCTGTTGACCAGGTAGCGCGGGATGCCGTTGCCGGTGCTGTTCGGATCGAGCGTGAGCGACTGCTTGTTGTCGTAGCGGTAGTAGTACACCGAGCCGTTGAGCAGCAGGTTGGCCTCGGGGAACACGGTCTTCAGGCCGGCCTCGTAGTTGGTCACCTTTTCCGGCGCGAAGTGCGAGCCGATCTGCACGCTGTTGTAGCCGCCGGCCTTGTAGCCCTTGGTGACCGAGGCATAGCCCATCACGTCGGGGGTGAACTTGTAGTCCAGCACCACGCGCGGGCTGACGTTGTTCCAGGTGTCGTGGCTGGTGACCAGCACGCCCACCGGCGCGCCGCTGGCGGCGTTGAAGATGATGTTCTGCTGGAAAATCGACGGGTCGATGCCGAAGGCGTCGAGCAGCGGCATCAGGCCGGCGATGCTGGCGTCCAGCTGCGGCGCCGAGCGCGGCGGGTTGAACCAGGAGAATTCCTTCTGGTCGCGGGTGAAGCGCACGCCGGTGGTGAGGTCGAGGCGGTCGCTGAGGTGCCAGATCACGTCGCCGTAGGCGGCATAGGCCTTGAAGCGGCCCACGTTGTTGATGCGCTCGCCCCACGGCAGGCCGAGCAGCGGGTACTGGTTCCACGGCGCGCCGAGGGTCTGCAATACCGACTGGTAGAAGGCGAAGGTGTCGGTGTAGGCCGCGCCCTGCACGTTGGTCGCCAGGGTGTCGATGCTGTCGGTGTAGACGTTGGTCTGGCTGGTCTGGCGCGCCTGCTCGCTGTACCAGCTGACGCCCGCCACCCAGTCGATCAGCGCGGTGTTGCCGGCCAGCTTGAACTCCTGGTACCAGCTGTTGTTGTGCTCGACGTTGGCGGTGTCGAGGTAGGTGTCGAGGTTGTCGGTGCCGTCGTAGTCGCCGAGGTTGAGCGTGTCGAAGCCGCGCCAGGCGGTGATCGAGGTGAGGCTGCCCCAGTCGAAGCCGTGGTCGATGTTGAGCGTGGCGCCGTCGAAGCGGCGCGTCTCGGCGGCGCCCACCGCGTCGTTGTAGAGCGGGGCGTGCAGCGGGTTGAGATAGGTGGAGGGATCGGCCGGGAACGGCGGCACCATCACCCCGGAGCCGGGCCGCGCCACGTAGGCCGACGCCGGGATCAGCCCGAACGCCGGATGCGGCGGCTGCTTGAGCTCCTCGTGGTCCCACGACAGCAGCACGCGGGTGTCCGGCGTGACGTTCCAGCGCCAGGACACGCGGCTGCCCCAGTCGTCGTCCTTGCCGTAGTGCTGGCCGGTGGCGGCGTCCTTCGCCCAGCCGTCGCTCTGGTTGTCCAGCACGCTCACGCGCAGCGCCATGTCCTTGTTGAGCGGCACGTTGAGCAGCGCGTCGCCGTAGCGCCGGCCGTAGTTGCCGAAGCGCAGCCGCGCCTTGCCCTCCAGCCTGTCGGTGGGCTCGTTGGTGACGATGGAGATGGCGCCGGCCGCCGCGTTGCGGCCGAACAGCGTGCCCTGCGGGCCCTTCAGCACCTCGATGCGCGCGATGTCGTTGAAGGCCAGCAGCGCGCCGCCCGAGCGCGCGGCGTAGACGCCATCGATGTACACGCCCACCGCCGACTCGGTGCCGACGCCGAAGTCGTCGGTGCTGATGCCGCGCATCTGGTAGCTGGGCTGGGTCGGCTGGTCGCCGCCGACCACCAGGCCGGGCACGAACAGGCTCATCTTCGACAGGTCGGTGGCGGCCAGCGTGTCGACCTGCCGGGCGGTGACGATCTGCAGCGGGATGGGCACCGACTGCATCTCCTGCGAGCGGCTCTGCGCGGTCACCGTGATGTTGCCGAGCTGGGTGGCCTTGGCGGCGTCGGCCCCGGGCGGCGCGGCGCTTTCCTGCGGCGCGTCCTGCGCCGCCAGCGGCGCGCACAGCAGCAGGGCGCCGCCGGCGAGCAGGCGGCGCAGGGTGGTCGCGAGTGGTCGTTGACGCATGTGCATGCCGAGCTCCCCTTGCATCGGTCGGCGCGGCGGCGAAGGCCGCGCCGCGTTGTCGAGCCTGTCAGTGGATCGCCACGCAGCTCCCCGACTGCGCCGCGATCCATGCCTTGATCAGTGCCACGCCTTCGCGGTGCACGGTACTGCGGCCCAGTTCCGGCATCATCACGCCGGGCTCCTTCGAGGCCATCCGGAACGGCAGGATCGATTCATCCGGCAGCCCCGGCACGATGTCGAACAGGTGGTCGCCGGTGCCCTGGCCGGCCGCGGTGGGCGGCTTGCAGAGGCCCAGGTGGCGGTCTTCCGGCGTGCGCCAGTCCAGCGTGAGGCCGGTGGTGTTGGCCGCGCCGTGCGCGTTGTGGCAGTGGCCGCAGTTGATGTCCAGGTAGGCGCGCGCGCGCGCGTCCAGCGGCGCCTTCGGGTCGCTCCAGTCGGCGTCGCGCGGCGCCTGCGCGGGCGCCGGCGCGCCGCTCAGGTAGCCGAGCTTGGCCAGGTGCGCGAGCTGGTTCTCGACGCCGCCGGCGTAGGCGTAGTCCTTGTTGACGTGGCGCGCCTTGGGGCCGATCGGGTGCACCTTGCGGCTGATCCAGTCCTGCGCGTGGCAGCTGGCGCACTGGCTCTCGTCGGGCACCACGTAGTTGAAGTCCTCGCGGCTGCCGTCGTCGGCGACCAGGGTGAGCGGCTCCACCGCGCCGGTACGCTGCAGGGTCGCCTCGGTCTGCGCGTCGTTCCACACGTAGGGCAGCGCGGTCCAGCCGTCCGCGCGGCGCACCAGCAGGCGCGTCTCGACCAGGTGCACGCGCGACAGGTCCAGCCCCTCGCCGGCGAAGTCCTTCGAGCTGTCGTAGGTGCGCGCGACGTGGGTGAAGGTGCCGTCGGCGGCGCGCGGGTAGTAGAAGGTCTTGCTGATGATGGTGCCGACCGGGAAGTCGAAGGTGTCGTCCGGGTCGTACCTGGCGGAGACGCCCCTGGGCATCCAGATCGTGCGCAGCTTGTGCGCGTAGTCGGTGAACAGCGGCGTGTTGAGGTCGTAGGGCACCACGCCCCGGTTCAGCACCAGCCTGCCGCCGCGCGCCTCCACCACGTGCCAGTCGCTGAGCCTCGGCGGGCGGCCCTCGGCGTGGAAGGCCACCGGCGGCATGCCGCGCTGGCAGCCGGCCAGCAGCAGGGCGAGCAGCGCGGCCGCGCGCGTCCAGCCTTTGCTCATCCGGGCGAGCCTCCTCACGCCTTCGGCGCCGGATCGAGCACCACCGGCGGCAGCTTGGGCAGGTCGCACTGGAACGGCTTGAGATCGGTGCTCGGGTTCTTGTAGCCGTGCGGGCCGTCGGCGTCGATCACGCCGTTGACGTCCTTCAGGCAGATGCGGTCCGCCGGCGGCGGCAGGCCGTTCACCAGCGACTTCTCGTCCACGTAGCCGTCCCACAGCACGTCGGGGAAGCGGCCGGTGAGGCCGTACACCGCGGCCTTGAGGGTCTTGAGCTTGAGCCCGTCGGGCGAGTCGCCGCCGCCCTTGAGGCGGTTGCCGTACACGTAGATGCCCTTCGGGTACGGGTTGTAGTCGGCCGCCACGCCGCGGGTGTTGTAGTAGTTGGTGGAGAAGTAGCTGGAGATGATGATGTTCGCCGTCTGGTTGTCGGCGATGTCGTTGTCGAAGATCTCCACCTTGTCGTTGGAGTTCACCACCACGCCGGAGCCGGCCGGCACGCTGGCCACCGCCGCGCCCTTGGCGGCGAAGTTGCCGGTGTTGTTGTCGAACACCTTGTTCCCGAACACGCGGGTGGCGTGCCCGGCCTGCGACAGGTTGGGCATGTTGAACACCAGGATGCCGCCGGTGTTCTTGGTCGCGGTGTTCGCGTAGACGTCGGCGCCGATCGAGTTCTCGATCTCGATGCCGGCCACGTTCTGCTCGGCGCGGTTGCGCCGCACCACGATGTTCTGCGACTGGCCGACGTAGATGCCGGCGTCGGAGGCGCCGATCACCACCGAGTCCTCGATCAGCACGTTCTGCGTCTTCACCGGGTACAGGCCGTAGGCGCCGTTGGTGGTCCTGGGGCCGTCGGTCCACTCCACCCGCACGCCGCGGATGGTGACGTTGCGGCCCTGGTTGATCTTCAGCGCGTCGCCCTTGGTGTCCTCCAGGGCGAGGTTCTCGATGGTGAAGTCGTTGGCGTTGACCAGCAGGCCCTCGGGGCCGACCACCTGGCCCTTGAACGACAGCACGGTCTTGTCCATGCCGGCGCCCCTGATGGTGACGCCGTCGGTGCGCAGGCTGAGGCCGCGCTGCAGGTGGTAGTGGCCGGCGGGAATCTCGATCACGCTGCCGGGTCTGGCGTCCAGCAGCTGTTCCTGCAGCCTGGCCTCGAACGCGGTGTCGGCGCCGCTCTGCGCCGGCGGCGCCGCGCGGTTGCAGGCGGCCAGCGCCAGCGGCAAGGCGAGCAACGGAAGGGTCCTGCGCATGGTCGCTTACCTCCCCGGTAGCGGATGTCGGCGTGACGCTGCAACTGTCACGGAATGCCGGGGCGGAGGGGAGGGTCGAAGCGGCGCCGCAAGGGGGGGTAATCGGCCAGTGTGACGAGCGTTTGAATGCGGGCGGGCCTTTCCGCGCCGCGCCGGCGGGGCAAGGCCGCCCGGCGGCCTGCCGGCGGCGCGCCGTGAGGCGGGATGCCCCGGACCGGTGGATCGGTCCGGGGCGCGGCGGCCGCTCACCAGCGGTAGCGCGCCGACACGGTGATCTCGCGCGGGTAGCCGTAGTAGCACCACATGGCGCTGTTGCAGGCGGTGACGTATGCGCGGTCGAACAGGTTGGCGGCGGTGACCTGGAAGCGCCAGCGATCCACGTCGTAGTGCGCGTTGGCGTCGTAGAGCACGTAGCCGCCGGTGCGGAACTGGTTGTTCGCGTCGCCGTAGTGCGGGCCGACGTAGCGCACGCCGCCGCCGAAGCCGAGGCCGGCCGGCGCGCCTTCGTGCACGGCGTAGTCGGCCGACAGCGAGGCCTGCCGCCGGGGCACCAGCGCCACCTGCTTGCCCAGCGTGGCGTCGTTGGCGCGGGTGACCTTGGCGTCGGTGTAGGCGTAGGCCGCGGTCACGTCGAGGTGGTCGGTCACCGCGACGTCCGCCTCCAGCTCGGCGCCGCGCGTGCGCGTCTGGCCCTGCTGCAGCGAGAAGAAGATGTGGTCGGGATCGACCGTCAGCGCGTTCTTCTGGGTGAGCCGGTACACCGCCGCCGTGATCAGCGAGCGCCCGCCGGGCGTCTGGTACTTCACGCCCGCCTCGTACTGGTCGCCGGTGATCGGCTTGTAGGCGCGGCCGTCGAAGGTCTGGCCCACCGTGGTCTTGAACGAGTGCGAGTAGGCGAGGTACGGCACCAGGCCGAGGTCGGTGGCGTAGTTGACGCCCAGGCGGCCGGAGAAGGCGTTGTCGTCCTGCTTGCGGCGCGTGCCGGCGATCAGGTCCTTCACGTCGTTGCTGACCCAGTCCTGGCGGCCGCTGGCGACGATGCCCCACTTGCCGAGGATGACCTGGTCCTGCACGTAGGCGCCCAGCTGTTCGAGCAGGCTGTTGGTGTGGAAGGTGTACGGCGCCGGCGGGATCGGCGCGCCGTACACCGGGTCGAAGATGTCGATCGGCGCGGCCGCGCCGAAGCCCGACTTGTAGTCGTTGCGGCTGTGCAGGTAGTCCACGCCCACCAGCACGTCGTGCCGCAGGCTGCCCTGGTCGAGCCTGGCCTCGACCTGGTTGTCCACGGCGAACACGTTCGCGTGGTCCACCAGCGGGTAGTTGTAGCGGTTGAGCGTGCGCAGGTCGTCCTGCAGGCCGAGGCTGCCGATCGAGCGGTGGTCCACCTTGGCGTTCTGCAGGCGCAGGTCCTGGCGGAACGACCACACGTCGTCGAAGCGGTGGGTGAAGGCGTAGCCGATCGACTCGTCGGTCTTGTGGTAGTAGTCGTAGCCCGGCTCGCCCGGGTTCACGTCGCGCGGGATGCGGCCGTTGGGGTTGGGATACAGCGTGCCCTGCGCGGGCAGGAAGCCGCCCACGCCGTCGGACAGCGTGCGCTGGTAGCGCGGCAGCAGGGTGAACGAGGTGTCCTCGTCCGGCTGCCAGGTCAGGCTGGGCGCGAGGTAGTAGCGGTCGTCCTGCGAGTGCCTGATGTTGGAATCGCCCTGGCGCGCCAGCGCCACCACGCGCCACAGCCAGTGGCCGGCGTCGTCGAGCTGGCCGCCGGTGTCGCCGGCCAGCTGCTTCTGGCCGAAGCTGCCCACCGTGGCCACGACCTCGTGCGGCGCCTCCAGGCTGGGGCGCTTGCTGGTCATCCCGATCATGCCGCCGGGCGGCAGCTGGCCGTACATCGCCGAGGATGGCCCCTTGTTCACCTCCACGCGCTCCAGGCCGTAGGGCTCGATGCGCGAGTCGGCGGTCCAGTCGCCGTTGGGCAGCGCCAGGCCGTCGAGGAACTTGGCCGGGTCGTAGCCGCGGACCAGGATCCAGTCGCTGCGCGGATCGGCGCCGTAGCTGCCGCCCACCGCGCCGGCCAGGTAGCGCACCGCCTCGTCCAGGCCCTGCACGCCGTGCAGCTGCATGCGGTCGGGCGTGACCGTGCTGACCGACTGTGGGATCTCCACCGCCGGCGTTTCCGTCTTGGTGGTCGAGTAGACGACGTTCACCGCTTCGAGCGTGGCACCGTGCGGGTCGTCCTGGCGCGCGCCGGCCCTGGGCGGCGCGGTGCCGGCGTCGGTCTGGCCGGCGGCGTGGGCGGTGCCGGCGAGGGCGAGCGTGAGCGCCGCCAGGAGGGCGCTGCGGGGAAGGCGGGTGGACATGGGGTAACTGGGTCCCTGCGGAAATGGATGCCCCTGCTGGCCAGGCGCGGCCACGGGCGAGCGACAAGATAATAATGATTCTTATTTTTACCTCAAGCGCCGTGCCGGCCGGTGGGAGGCTTCCACGCGCGGCGGTTCGCCGCAGGGCGCGGCGCCGGCCTGCCGCCGCGCGGCGGCCGCCGGTGCGGCGGTATGGGGGGAGGAAGGATCAGGCCGCGTGGCGGCGGGCGCTGCGCGGGGGCATCCCGGTCCAGCGCTTGAAGGCGCGGCGGAACTCGCGCGGATCGCTGAAGCCGATCTCGCGGCCGATCTCGGCCACGCTGAGCGTGCCGTCGTGCAGCAGCTGCAGCGCGCGCTCGGCGCGCACGCGGTCGTGGATCTCGCGGAAGATGCGCCCGCTCTCGGCCAGCCGCCGGCGCAGCGAGCGTTCGCTCAGGTTGAGCGTGCGCGCCACGTCGCCGATCGTCGGCGGCTGGCGCAGGCGGCTGCGCAGCAGGCGCTCCACCGCCGCCACGATCTCCTGGCTGGCGCCGTCGCGGCTGTTCTGCTGCTTGCACAGCGCCAGCGCCTGGCGCGCGGTGAGCGGGTTGTAGCCGGGCAGCTCGCGCGCCAGCCAGGCCGCGTCCACCCGCACGCGGTTGCAGGCGGCGCCGAAGCGCGGCTCGCAGCCGAACACCTCGCGGTAGGCCGCCGCGTGGGCGGGCGCGGGATAGCTCAGCTCGACGCCGCCGGGCCGGAAGGCCGGGCCGAGCAGCTGGCGCGCGATCGCCAGCGAGCTGGCGAACAGCTCCTCGCACAGGAACGGCAGCAGCTCCGGGTCGCTGAAGCGCGGCCAGGCCACCAGCGCCACCTCGTGCTCGTCCAGCGCCTCGAAGCCGACCTCGAGCAGCGCGCCGCAGACCTTGTGGTGCTCGATGCCCACGCGCATCGCCTCGCCGAAGGTGCGCGAGGTCATCATCGCCAGGCCGAGCAGGCCGAAGCTGCCCAGCGTCTCGTTGCGGCCCACCACCAGGCCGATGTCGCCCGCGCCGAAGCTGCGCAGCGCGCGGCGGATCACCGTGCTGGCCTGGCGGTAGGACACGCGCAGCGAGGGGTCGCTGAGCTGGCCGCGCTGCAGTCCCAGCCCGGCGAACCAGCCCTCGCAGGGCACGCCGCGCGCCGTCGCCAGCTCGGTCAGGTAGACCAGCACGTTCGGCGGGATCTCCGCCGCGGTGTAGCGCGGGTCGCGGGAGGCGGACGGGACGGTGCGGAGCATGGCGAGGGCGATGGCGGCGGCGGTCGCGGCCGGCGGATGCCGGCTGCCCGCTTTTTTAGCACGCGCGCCCCGGCGCCGTTTGCGCGGCGCACAACCTGCCGTGGCATCCGCGGGCCTGTGGGAGCGGCCTCCGGCCGCGAAAAACACGCCGGCCGTGTCGCTGGGGGCGGACGTAGCGGGCCCGGCGCTGGCCGCCGGTGCCATGCGGGCGGCGATGCTTCCGGGCGGTTTCGGCGGCGGACCATCGCGGCCGGAGGCCGCTCCCACCCAGGCTGCCGCGAGCCCGTGGGAGCGGCCTGCGGCCGCGAAAAAACACCTCGGGGATTCGCCGGCTGCGCGAACCGTGCCGGCGCGCCGCCCCTCACTCGCCGATGGTCAGCAGCGAGGCGTTGCCGCCGGCGGCGGTGGTGTTGATGGTGAGCGTGCGCTCGCCGGCGAAGCGCAGCAGGTAGTGCGGGCCGCCCGCCTTCGGGCCGGTGCCGGACAGGCCCTCGCCGCCGAACGGCTGCACGCCGACCACCGCGCCGATCTGGTTGCGGTTGACGTAGCAGTTGCCCACGCGCGCGTGGCTGCGGATGTATTCCACGGTGTCGTCGATGCGGCTGTGCACGCCCAGCGTCAGGCCGTAGCCGGTGGCGTTGATCTGCTCGATCACCTTGGGCAGGTCCTCGCCCTTCCAGCGGATCACGTGCAGCACCGGGCCGAACACCTCGCGGGTCAGCGTGGCGAGCGAGGGAATCTCGTAGGCGCGCGGGGCGAAGAAGGTGCCGTGCGCGGTGGCCGCGGGGTCGAGCGGCACCTCGGCGATCCTCTTCGCCTCCTTGTCCATGCGCGCGGCGTGCTCGGCGAGGATCTTGCGCGCGTCCTCGTCGATCACCGGGCCGACGTCGGTGGACAGCTGGCCGGGGTCGCCCACCTTCAGCTCGGCCATCGCGCCGGCCAGCATGCCGACCACCTTGTCGGCGATGTCCTCCTGCACGAACAGCACGCGCGCGGCCGAGCAGCGCTGGCCGGCGGACTGGAAGGCGGAGGCGATCACGTCCTTGACGACCTGCTCGGGCAGCGCGGAGGAGTCGGCGATCATCGCGTTCTGGCCGCCGGTCTCGGCGATCAGCGCGGCGATCGGCGCGTTGCGCGCGGCCAGCGCGCGGTTGATCGCCCAGGCGGTCTCGGTGGAGCCGGTGAAGGCCACGCCGGCCACGCGCGGGTCGCGGGTCAGCGCCGCGCCGACCACCGCGCCGTCGCCCGGCAGGTATTGCAGCACCGCGGCCGGCACGCCGGCCTCGTGCAGCAGCTTCACCGCGGCGTGGCCAATCAGGCTGGTCTGCTCGGCCGGCTTGGCGATCACGCCGTTGCCGGCGGCCAGCGCCGCCGAGACCTGGCCCAGGAAGATCGCCAGCGGGAAGTTCCACGGGCTGATGCAGACGAACACGCCGCGGCCGTTCAAGTAGAGCTGGTTGCTCTCGCCGGTGGGGCCGGGCAGCTGCTCCGGATGGCCGAACAGGCGGCGCGCCATCGTCGCGTAGTAGCGCAGGAAGTCGGCGGCCTCGCGGATCTCGGCGATGGCGTCGGGCAGGGTCTTGCCGGCCTCGCGCACGCACAGCGCGATGAACTCGCCGCGGCGCGCCTCCAGCTGCTCGGCGGCGTGTTCCAGGATGGCGGCGCGGCTGGCGGCGGGCAGGCGGTCCCAGTCCGGCTGCGCGGCGACCGCGTTGGCCAGCGCCCGGTCCACCAGCGCGGCGTCGGCGCTGACGTAGCTGCCGACGACCTGGCGGCGGTCGGCCGGGTTGGTCACCTGCACGGCCGGGCCGTTGCCCTGGCCGCCGGGCACCAGCGGCCCGGCGGTCCACGGGCCGGCCTGCGCGTTGACGGCCTCGGCGAGGACCTTCAGTTCGTTGTCGTTGGAGAAGTTCACGCCCATGGAGTTCTTCCGAAGTTCACCATAGAGATTCACCGGCAGCGGGATGCGCGGGTGCGGGATCGAGGCGAAGCCGCGCACCGTCTCGCACGGGTCGGCCACCAGCTCGCGCACCGGCAGCGACTCGTCCACCACGCGGTTGACGAAGCTGGTGTTGGCGCCGTTCTCCAGCAGGCGGCGCACCAGGTAGGGCAGCAGGTCCTCGTGCGTGCCCACCGGCGCGTAGACGCGGCAGGGCACGTTCAACTTGTCCGGGCCGATCACCTCGGCGTACAGGTCGGTGCCCATGCCGTGCAGGCGCTGGAACTCGAACGGCCGGCCGCGCGCGATGTGGTGCACGGCGGCGATGGTGTGCGCGTTGTGGGTGGCGAACTGCGGGTAGATCAGCTCGCTGCCGGCGTCGAACAGCTTGTGCGCGCAGGCCAGGTACGACACGTCGGTGTTGGGCTTGCGCGTGTACAGCGGGTAGCCGGCCAGGCCCTGCTCCTGCGCGCGCTTGATCTCGGCGTCCCAGTAGGCGCCCTTGACCAGGCGCACGTACCAGCGGCGGCCGCTGGCGCGCGCGGTCTCGATCAGCCAGTCGATCACGAACGGGGTGCGCTTGGAGTAGGCCTGCACCACGATGCCGAGGCCGTTCCAGCCCTCCAGCGAGGGATGCGCGAACACCTCGCCGATGATGTCCAGCGAGAGCTCCAGGCGGTCGGCCTCCTCGGCGTCCACGGAGAGCGCGATGCCCTGCTTCATCGCCAGCTGCGACAGCTCCAGCAGCTTCTCGGTGAGCTGGCGGCGCGCCTGCCCGCGCCTGGCCACCTCGTAGCGCGGGTGCAGCGCGGAGAGCTTCACCGAGATCGACGGCGCGTCGGTGTGGTTGGCGAACGGCCCGCGCGCGCCGATGCGGGCGATCGCGCGGCGGTAGTCCTCCTGGTAGCGCTCGGCCGTCTCGGCGGTGAGCGCGGACTCGCCGAGCATGTCGTAGGAATAGCGGTACATCGCGTATTCCTTCTTCGCGCAGCGGTCCAGCGCCTCGTCGATGGTCTGCCCCATCACGAACTGGTGGCCCATGATGCGCATGGCCTGGCGCACCGCCAGGCGGATCGCCGGCTCGCCGGCGCGGCCGACCAGGCGGCGCAGCGCGCCGGTGAAGTCGCGGCGGGTCTCCTCGGCCAGGTTGACCAGCTTGCCGGTGAGCATCAGGCCCCAGGTGCTGGCGTTGACGAACAGCGACTCGCTTTGACCCAAGTGTTTCTTCCAGTCGGCGTCGCCCAGCTTGTCGCGGATCAGCTTGTCCGCGGTGGCCTTGTCGGGGATGCGCAGCAGCGCCTCGGCCACGCACATCAGCAGCACGCCTTCCTCGCTGGAGAGGTCGTACTGGCGCATGAAGGACTCGACCGCGCTCTGGTCCTTGGCGCGGGCGCGCACGCGCGTGACCAGGCCGGCGGCGACGTCGATCACCTGCTCGCGCTCGGCCGGCGGCAGCGTGGCCTGGGCGAGCAGGTCGTTGACCGCCTCGGTCTCGTCGCGCAGCCACGCGGCGGTGATGCGCGCGCGCGCGGGCGACGCGCCGGCGGGAAGTTCGGGGCTGAGGATGGGTTGGCTCACGGGGAAAACCGGCGGGATCGCGGGATGGGGAAAGCGCGCGATTGTACGCTCCGGCGTCGCCCGCACGCATCCGTACGCGCCGCCGCAGGCGTCCCGCGCGGGGCCGCGCGGGGCGCCGCGCAAGCCCTGATCCAGGTCAAGCGGGTGCGACATTCTTGCCGGCCGGGGTCGGTGGGGCCTATCATTCCGCCGTTCCAGGCACGCCGGATCTTCCATGATCGTGCTTCGACCTGCCGACGGCGGCCTGCCGTGCGTGACGCTGTGGCTCAAGCCCAACCGCGCACTCAGCCGACGCGGCCTGCGTCGCTTGATCGTGGTGCTGGCGGTGTTGGCGCTGACAACGGCCGGACTGGGGGCGTGGCAGGGCAACGTGTTCGCCCCGCTGTTCGCCCTGGTGGAATCCTTCGCGGTGGCCTTCGCCCTCGGGCGGGCCTGGCGCGCGGGGGACCGCAGCGAGCGCATCACCCTCGACTCGTCGTCGCTGGAGGTGCAATCCCTGCCCGGGCGGCGGCGCGTGCGTTTCCAGTCCTACTGGGTGCGCGTGCGGCTGGCGCCGGGGCATGGACACAACCGGCTCCTGCTGCGTTCGCACGGGCGCGAGCTGGAGATCGGCAGCTTCCTCGCCGAGGAGGAGCGCGCCGAGCTGTCGGGGAAACTCAAGGTGCTGCTGGCCGGGATGCAGGGCCAGCCGCGCAGGTAGGTTCAACAAAGGTGCAAGACATGACTTCTGGCGGCATCAGGATCAAGGCATGGGCGGCGGCGGTCTGTGCGCTGTTCGCCGGCGCGGCGTGGGCCAACCCCCGGCCGGGGCAGCTGAACATGACGCGCGGCGTGACCGAGTGGTCGTACCGGCCCTACCTGCTCAACAACGTCGCCCTCGGCGTGTGCGTGGCGATCGGCATCCTGGTGTTCGGCGCGATGTTCATCGCCATGTTCCGCTTCCGCAAGTCGCGCGGCGCGGTGGCCGAGAAGTGGACCCACAACACGATGCTCGAGATCGTGTGGACCACCATCCCGGTGCTGATCCTGATCGTGCTGGCCTACATGGCCACCGGCGGCCTGACCACCTTCGCCGACACCACCGGCGCGCAGATGACCGTGAAGGTCACCGGCTACCAGTGGAAGTGGCGCTACGACTACGTCGACTACCAGGGCAAGCCGGTCGAGCACGTCGGCTTCATGTCCCGGCTCGACGCGCTGAGCGACGAGACCCGCGAGCTGCGCTCCGGCCTGGACCCGAAGGCGGTGCAGGAGAACGGCGAGAACACCTACCTGCTCAACGTGGACCACCCGCTGGTGGTGCCGGTGGGCGTGAAGATCCGCTTCGTGATCACTGCCGGCGACGTGATCCACTCCTGGTGGGTGCCGCAGCTCGGCTGGAAGATGGACGCCATCCCCGGCATCGTCAACGCCGCCTGGACCAACATCAAGGAGCCGGGCGTGTACCGCGGCCAGTGCGCCGAGCTGTGCGGCCAGGACCACGGCTTCATGCCGATCGTGGTGAAGGCGGTGCCGAAGGCCGAGTTCGAGCAGTGGCTGGCGGCGCAGCAGAAGCCCGCCGCCGCGCCGGCCCCGGCCGCCGCCGGCAGCGCCGCTGCGCCGGCCACCGCGCAGGTGCCGGCCGCCCCGGCGCATCAGGGCTGACCGCGCTCCGCGGTCCGCCATTCCAGAGCATTCGCATTAGGTAGAGGTGCAAGGCCATGGCCCACGCAGCCACCCACGACCACCACGACGGGCACCACGGCGCGCCGTCCAACTTCTTCGTCCGCTGGTGCATGTCCACCAACCACAAGGACATCGGCACGCTGTACCTGGTCTTCTCGCTGCTGATGTTCTTCATCGGCGGCAGCTTCGCCATGGTGATCCGCGCCGAGCTGTTCAAGCCCGGCATGCAGCTGGTGCAGCCGTACTTCTTCAACGAGATGACCACGCTGCACGCGCTGGTGATGATCTTCGGCGCGGTGATGCCGGCCTTCGTGGGCCTGGGCAACTGGATGATCCCGCTGATGATCGGCGCGCCCGACATGGCGCTGCCGCGCATGAACAACCTCTCGTTCTGGATCCTGCCGTTCGCCTTCGCGCTGATGCTGTCCACGCTGTTCCTGCCCGGCGGCGGCCCGGCCGGCGGCTGGACGATGTACCCGCCGCTGGCGCTGCAGACCGACTCGCTGGCCTACGTGGTGTTCGCCGTGCACCTGATGGGCATCAGCTCGATCATGGGCGCGATCAACATCATCGCCACCATCCTCAACATGCGCGCGCCGGGCATGGACCTCCTGAAGATGCCGGTGTTCGTGTGGAGCTGGCTGATCACCGCGTTCCTGCTGATCGCGGTGATGCCGGTGCTGGCCGGCGCGGTGACCATGCTGCTCACCGACAAGTACTTCGGCACCAGCTTCTTCAACGCGGCCGGCGGCGGCGACCCGGTGCTGTACCAGCACATCTTCTGGTTCTTCGGGCACCCCGAGGTCTACATCATGATCCTGCCGGCCTTCGGCCTGGTCTCGGAGATCATCCCGACCTTCGCGCGCAAGCCGATCTTCGGCTACAAGGCGATGGTGTTCGCGATCGCCTCGATCGCCTTCCTGTCGTTCATCGTGTGGGCGCACCACATGTTCGCGGTGGGCCTGCCGCTGGGCGCCGAGATCTTCTTCATGTACGCCACCATGCTGATCGCGGTGCCGACCGGCGTGAAGGTGTTCAACTGGGTGTCCACCATGTGGGGCGGCTCGATGACCTTCGAGACGCCGATGCTGTTCGCCATCGCCTTCGTGATCCTGTTCACCATCGGCGGCTTCTCCGGCCTGATGCTGGCGCTGGTGCCGGCCGACTTCCAGTACCACGACTCCTACTTCGTGGTGGCGCACTTCCACTACGTGCTGGTGACCGGCGCGGTGTTCGCCATCATCGCCGCCACCTACTACTGGCTGCCGAAGTGGACCGGCCACATGTACTCGGAGTTCTGGGGCAAGGTGCACTTCTGGAACAGCGTGATCTGGGTGAACGTGCTGTTCTTCCCGCAGCACTTCCTGGGCCTGGCCGGCATGCCGCGCCGCATCCCGGACTACAACGTCGCGTTCGCCAACTTCAACATGATCAGCTCGATCGGCGGCTTCCTGTTCGGCGCCTCGCAGCTGATCTTCCTGGGCGTGGTGATCCACTGCGTGTTCTTCTCCAAGAAGAAGGCCGCCGACCGCGTGTGGGAAGGCGCCAAGGGCCTGGAGTGGACCGTGCCGTCGCCGGCGCCGTTCCACACCTTCGAGGTGCCGCCGGTGATCCACGACGAGGAACTGGCGCACGGGCACGTCGAGGATTGACGCGACCGGCCGGGCGCGCCGCCCCGCGGCGGCCGCGCCCGGCGGAACCGGACCGATGACGAGCCCGCAAACGATGGACCAGCAGCAGGAGGCACGCCGGCGCGGCGTGCGCCGCACCCTCTGGGTGACCGGCACGATCGCGGTGGCGATCTTCCTGCTGTCGATCCTGAGCATGCTGCGGATCTCGTAGCGGTCCGGAGCGGCGCGCCGCGGCCCCGGCCGGCGGCGCATCGCATGCAGTACCCGCGCGGTAGGGCGGGGTGGTAAGCCAAATCAAGAGAATTCCACGGGGATCTCACCATGGGTCAGCAGCAAGGCGCTTATTTCGTTCCGTCCAAGAGCCAATGGCCGATCGTCGCCGCGGTGGTCATGTTCGTCACCGTGTATGGCGCCGCACACTGGCTCAACGCCGAACCGGGCGAGTCGGGCTTCGGCAAGACGGTGCTCCTGATCGGCGCGCTGGGCATCCTGGCGATGTTCTTCGGCTGGTTCCGCTCGGTGATCAAGGAATCGCTGGCCGGCAACTACAACGACCAGGTGGACCGCTCGTTCCGCATGGGCATGATGTGGTTCATCTTCTCCGAGGTGATGTTCTTCGGCGCGTTCTTCGGCGCGCTGTGGTACGCGCGCAGCTACTCGGTGCCGTGGCTGGGCGGCGAGGGCCACGGCGTGCTCACCCACCAGTTCCTGTGGAGCCAGTACAGCGCGGCCTGGGGCGCCACCGGCGGCAACGGCCCCGAGCACGTCGGCGGCGACTTCCAGACCATCGCGCCGTGGGGCCTGCCGCTGCTCAACACGCTGATCCTGCTTTCCTCCAGCGTCACCATCACCATCGCGCACCACGCGCTGAAGGCCGGCCACCGCGGCAAGGTGCTGCTGTTCCTGGGCCTGACCGTGCTGCTGGGCGCCACCTTCCTGTGGTTCCAGGCGCACGAGTACATCGAGGCCTACAAGGAGCTCAACCTCACCCTGCAGAGCGGCGTGTACGGCTCCACCTTCTTCATGCTCACCGGGTTCCACGGCATGCACGTGACGCTGGGCACGATCATGCTGGCGGTGATCTGGCTGCGCGTGCTGAAGGGCCACTTCAACAAGGACCACCACTTCGGCTTCGAGGCGGTGGCCTGGTACTGGCACTTCGTGGACGTGGTCTGGTTGGGGCTGTTCATGTTCGTTTACATCCTCTGACGTACAGTTTTGAGAGATTAGATTCGGCTTTTATTTGAATCTGAGTGAATCGCGAGATGTCTCGCGTAGAAAACCCGCCGTAAGGCGGGTTTTCTATTGAGAATGAGCCAATTCCATTGCTTGCGAATGCGCCGGGTAAAATGGTGCTCGACCTCGCTTTTCTCGATGAGGTTTCGGTCCACGCACTCGTGAGAGCACGACCTGAGGGTCCGCAACAAGATCGACGCGCTCCTCAAGTTTCAATCCACGCGCTCGCGAGAGCGCGACACCGGCCCTCGCGGAGCCACGTGCCCTTGTCCTTGTTTCAATCCACGCGCTCGTGAGAGCGCGACCACGTGCAGAGGATGGCTAGGAAGTGGAAACAGCAGTTTCAATCCACGCGCTCGTGAGAGCGCGACCAGGATCGCGGGGTCGGGCAAAAGTCAGGCCCCTGGTTTCAATCCACGCGCTCGTGAGAGCGCGACCGCCGGATGGTCCGGCGAGGCGGTGTGCGCATGATGTTTCAATCCACGCGCTCGTGAGAGCGCGACCCGACCGAGGACCTGGCGCAGTCGATCCAGCGCCAGTTTCAATCCACGCGCTCGTGAGAGCGCGACCCTGATGGTCAGCGTGGACGAAGCGTTTCGCTCAAGTTTCAATCCACGCGCTCGTGAGAGCGCGACCGAGCTGGTGATGCTCACTGAGACCTGGTATCGGGTTTCAATCCACGCGCTCGTGAGAGCGCGACCGAAATGCGGATCCGCATGCGAGGGCATGGACCGTGTTTCAATCCACGCGCTCGTGAGAGCGCGACCAAGATCGTTGCAGGTCGACACTGCTGGATGAGATGGTTTCAATCCACGCGCTCGTGAGAGCGCGACCGCAGCAGCTTTCGATGTGCTTATCCCTGCACGAGTTTCAATCCACGCGCTCGTGAGAGCGCGACCGAGACGCAGGCGGATAGCCAGGTTCGATACGTCGTTTCAATCCACGCGCTCGTGAGAGCGCGACCCATCGAGCTGCCTCTGCGCACTGGCCGTGGTCTGTTTCAATCCACGCGCTCGTGAGAGCGCGACGATCCGTTCTGGCGCGATGTGAGGGCGCCATCGTGTTTCAATCCACGCGCTCGTGAGAGCGCGACCGACGCTCAAATGATGCTGGCAGCAGTGCTAGTAGGTTTCAATCCACGCGCTCGTGAGAGCGCGACCCATCGAGCTGCCTCTGCGCACTGGCCGTGGTCTGTTTCAATCCACGCGCTCGTGAGAGCGCGACCGCGCTGGGGCCATGTAGTCATGGCTTGATGCTACGTTTCAATCCACGCGCTCGTGAGAGCGCGACCCCGTCCTTGCCGGGCTTGGCGATCCAGTAATCCCGGTTTCAATCCACGCGCTCGTGAGAGCGCGACCAAGTTTCCTGACATGGAAGTAGATCAGCTCGCCAAGTTTCAATCCACGCGCTCGTGAGAGCGCGACGCGCGACGTGTGATGGCTCGGGCGGCGGCGCGACGTTTCAATCCACGCGCTCGTGAGAGCGCGACCTCGATCTCTACTGCAGGACATTCCCTGCTGCGCAGTTTCAATCCACGCGCTCGTGAGAGCGCGACCGTACGGGCACGGGTGATGCGGTAGCCGACGCCGCGTTTCAATCCACGCGCTCGTGAGAGCGCGACCGCGACATGGCGGCGCATTCCATGTATGCGGCTACGTTTCAATCCACGCGCTCGTGAGAGCGCGACCGCGGCGATTACCATGATCTTGTCGGCTGTCGCATCGTTTCAATCCACGCGCTCGTGAGAGCGCGACCACGGTCCGAGACTGGATCATCGTATCTTGGCCGGTTTCAATCCACGCGCTCGTGAGAGCGCGACCCCCGCTAGCCAGGCTGTCAAGGTCAACAGTTACACGTTTCAATCCACGCGCTCGTGAGAGCGCGACCCCGAGCATTGAGGCCATTGAGCAGCTGACGCCCAGTTTCAATCCACGCGCTCGTGAGAGCGCGACCCCGACTCTGCGGCCAAGGACAGCACGAACGCCAAGTTTCAATCCACGCGCTCGTGAGAGCGCGACCCCGGTGCTGCGCTACACCTGCCCGGCCGGCTTCGAGTTTCAATCCACGCGCTCGTGAGAGCGCGACCATCGGCCGTGCGGATGGGCTGGCCGTCCGGCCCGAGTTTCAATCCACGCGCTCGTGAGAGCGCGACCAGGGCTCTGCCCGCTCGTTCTTCGTCGTCCACATGTTTCAATCCACGCGCTCGTGAGAGCGCGACCGCGCCGAAAGGAAACGACGATGCCCCACCGGCAAGTTTCAATCCACGCGCTCGTGAGAGCGCGACTTGCCGCCGGGGTGTGGCTTGCGGGCCGGGGTAGTCGGTTTCAATCCACGCGCTCGTGAGAGCGCGACCGGTCGACCTTGCTGTTGTCGAGGATGTCGGCCTCGTTTCAATCCACGCGCTCGTGAGAGCGCGACCCAGAAGTCGGCGATAAGCTCGTTGTGGACGCACCCGTTTCAATCCACGCGCTCGTGAGAGCGCGACCGCGAGGCAATCTGCTCCCGCACCGGCGTCACAACGTTTCAATCCACGCGCTCGTGAGAGCGCGACCCAGAGGTAATTGCCCTGGCCATCCTTGAGCTTGCGTTTCAATCCACGCGCTCGTGAGAGCGCGACCCTCCGGCAGTAATGCGGGCGGCTGCAAAGAGTGCGTTTCAATCCACGCGCTCGTGAGAGCGCGACCGCGCATGGTCAGTCTCCTACCCGCCGGAGGGATCGTTTCAATCCACGCGCTCGTGAGAGCGCGACCGTCGCGATGCCGACACCCGCACCGATAAGGCCGCGTTTCAATCCACGCGCTCGTGAGAGCGCGACCCCGTGGGTAGCCCACGCCGTACCCGTGCGATTAAGTTTCAATCCACGCGCTCGTGAGAGCGCGACCATCATCGCTGGACGTCTTACCGCTGCTCGGCTGCGTTTCAATCCACGCGCTCGTGAGAGCGCGACCGACGATGCGCCGCCGGTAAGGATAGGTACGCCCCGGTTTCAATCCACGCGCTCGTGAGAGCGCGACCGCGCGGCGCTCGTCGTTCGATGGTGTGCGACATGTTTCAATCCACGCGCTCGTGAGAGCGCGACCACGACGATGAGGTCCGAGTCATGCCAGCCGCCCAGTTTCAATCCACGCGCTCGTGAGAGCGCGACTTGGACCACAGGCCGGCGTCGAGCATCAGGGCGGCGTTTCAATCCACGCGCTCGTGAGAGCGCGACCTCGCCTCGCTAGCAGGCACCACGCCGTCTGGACCGGTTTCAATCCACGCGCTCGTGAGAGCGCGACCAGAGCTGGTTCCAGGTCCATCGCGGCTACCGCGAGGTTTCAATCCACGCGCTCGTGAGAGCGCGACCCGTCGCGAGGGTGCGGTCGGCTGCGACGCCGGCGAAGTTTCAATCCACGCGCTCGTGAGAGCGCGACCAATGGACCTGCGCGCGGGCTGTGGCAGTTCGAGCGTTTCAATCCACGCGCTCGTGAGAGCGCGACCGAGGTGATCTGCGACCAACCGCCACCATCGTACTGTTTCAATCCACGCGCTCGTGAGAGCGCGACCGAGCTGACGGCGCCGTGTCCGATCGCGCTGCCGCAGTTTCAATCCACGCGCTCGTGAGAGCGCGACCGCAATGCGGCCAACCGCTTGCCGTCCGGCTCGAGGTTTCAATCCACGCGCTCGTGAGAGCGCGACCGTGGCGCGCCCGTACGCCTCGGCCCACACTTGGTCGTTTCAATCCACGCGCTCGTGAGAGCGCGACGACGGTCATGCATGACGGCCCACAGCGCAAAGCGGTTTCAATCCACGCGCTCGTGAGAGCGCGACCTGTCGCAAAGGGAGGCGCTTGCCGACGCGGCTGTTTCAATCCACGCGCTCGTGAGAGCGCGACCCGCCGACGCCAGCCGTGGCGTCTAGCTCGGGCAAGTTTCAATCCACGCGCTCGTGAGAGCGCGACGCGCCAGACTTGCGGGCCGCGCGCAAACTCGTAGTTTCAATCCACGCGCTCGTGAGAGCGCGACGACGGTCATGCATGACGGCCCACAGCGCAAAGCGGTTTCAATCCACGCGCTCGTGAGAGCGCGACCAGAGCTGGTTCCAGGTCCATCGCGGCTACCGCGAGGTTTCAATCCACGCGCTCGTGAGAGCGCGACTGGTTCCCGGACAACGCGACGGCGGCCGATCCGACGGTTTCAATCCACGCGCTCGTGAGAGCGCGACTTTCGTTCAAGGGGTTATGGCATGTCGGATGATGCGTTTCAATCCACGCGCTCGTGAGAGCGCGACAATATCCGTACCCCGTGTATGTAGCCGGCATGCTGTTTCAATCCACGCGCTCGTGAGAGCGCGACGGCTTGGCTTGACCGTGGTAGGGCGTGACCCAGTGTTTCAATCCACGCGCTCGTGAGAGCGCGACTCTGCGCGCCTTCCTCGCCGAAGGCTTGCCGGTGGTTTCAATCCACGCGCTCGTGAGAGCGCGACGCCCTGACCGCGCAAATCACCGGCGACAAGGTCGAGTTTCAATCCACGCGCTCGTGAGAGCGCGACAGTACGGCTGGCTCGGCGAGCTGCCGGGCATGCGCGTTTCAATCCACGCGCTCGTGAGAGCGCGACGCGCCAGCAAGCGCGGCGCCGCCGCCGCCGAGGAGTTTCAATCCACGCGCTCGTGAGAGCGCGACTGGCGGCGGGGTTATTGCCGACATACGCGCCCGCGTTTCAATCCACGCGCTCGTGAGAGCGCGACGCGGTTGCCCGATGAGCAGCGGCGCTACATCGAGTTTCAATCCACGCGCTCGTGAGAGCGCGACCGTAGACCAGCGGGAGGTTGCCCGCCGGCGAGTTGTTTCAATCCACGCGCTCGTGAGAGCGCGACTTGGGCCAGCGCAGCGGGCGTGCTAAAGCCGCCGCCGTTTCAATCCACGCGCTCGTGAGAGCGCGACCGTCGCTTCCAGCCATCGCGGCTAGCGGCTTTAAGTTTCAATCCACGCGCTCGTGAGAGCGCGACTTGGAGATTGCTATCCACCGGGAACGGGACGATTGTTTCAATCCACGCGCTCGTGAGAGCGCGACCAGCGTCGTGCTGGCCGGCAACCGCTACTGGACCGTTTCAATCCACGCGCTCGTGAGAGCGCGACATGAGGTCGTGGCCGGGTTGACGACGGTCGTTGCGTTTCAATCCACGCGCTCGTGAGAGCGCGACTTGGGATGGAGCGCTGATCGATTTGATTACCTTGGTTTCAATCCACGCGCTCGTGAGAGCGCGACACTACGCCGGCTGCTACGGTGGCGTGATCGCCGCGTTTCAATCCACGCGCTCGTGAGAGCGCGACCCGTCAGTACCCTAATGTGGGCCACCTTCTTCGCGTTTCAATCCACGCGCTCGTGAGAGCGCGACCGCCTGAGGGTGAGGCCATCATCTCGGTGGAGAAGTTTCAATCCACGCGCTCGTGAGAGCGCGACGGCTGATGCGCTCCGCAGCATTCCGGTGCTTCCTCGTTTCAATCCACGCGCTCGTGAGAGCGCGACGTCGATGATGTAGTCGGCGGGAAAACCCTGGGCGCGGTTTCAATCCACGCGCTCGTGAGAGCGCGACGGCGTGCTGGCCGCCGGTGCCGTGGTAGCGCATGAGGTTTCAATCCACGCGCTCGTGAGAGCGCGACCGGCGGCCCACAACGCTGAGGTTCGTCATGACGTCGTTTCAATCCACGCGCTCGTGAGAGCGCGACCTGGCGGCCTGTACCGCTACAACGACAAGGGCAAGTTTCAATCCACGCGCTCGTGAGAGCGCGACGGCCGCCAGGCTGGTACACCGCGCCCTTCCGAAAGTTTCAATCCACGCGCTCGTGAGAGCGCGACCAGGGCAACCTCATCGCGCAGTGCGAACTGTATGTTTCAATCCACGCGCTCGTGAGAGCGCGACCCGCAAAGGTGATCGCCCGCTTCCGTGCCCGCCGGTTTCAATCCACGCGCTCGTGAGAGCGCGACCTGCCTCCTGGTCATCATGCAGGCTCAGCGCTGGTTTCAATCCACGCGCTCGTGAGAGCGCGACGTCGTCGGCCCTGAATCTCCCCTCCTGCTACGAGTTTCAATCCACGCGCTCGTGAGAGCGCGACTTGCTCGCGCGCGCTGATCCGCGGTCAAATGCGCGAGGTTTCAATCCACGCGCTCGTGAGAGCGCGACGCGCGTACGTCGGCAACAAGCCCGACGCCAAGCCCGAGTTTCAATCCACGCGCTCGTGAGAGCGCGACGCGAGATCGTCAGGAGGCCGGTACGCGGATGGGTGTTTCAATCCACGCGCTCGTGAGAGCGCGACCCGGCTTCAACCGGGTCACGGTCGAGCCTTCCGAGTTTCAATCCACGCGCTCGTGAGAGCGCGACAACCAGCTTCCGAAGCCCGACTTCTGCAAGGCGTTGTTTCAATCCACGCGCTCGTGAGAGCGCGACGGCGAACTCGACGGCTGTTACGCCGTCGGCGCTCGTTTCAATCCACGCGCTCGTGAGAGCGCGACTCCGATCGAGGGCGCACTGCGCTTCCTGGCGACGTTTCAATCCACGCGCTCGTGAGAGCGCGACCCCTCGATGTCCTTCAGGAGCGCGACCCTCTCAAGTTTCAATCCACGCGCTCGTGAGAGCGCGACTTCCTGGCGCAGATCGGGCACGAGACGAGCGGCCTGTTTCAATCCACGCGCTCGTGAGAGCGCGACCTCAAGCAGATTGGTGACTCGTCGCAGGTGGCGATGTTTCAATCCACGCGCTCGTGAGAGCGCGACGTGACGTACTGGACCGCATCCGGGCCGATGCCGCGTTTCAATCCACGCGCTCGTGAGAGCGCGACTCTGCACGCCGCCATGCGACGCCGGCCGAATTTCCAGTTTCAATCCACGCGCTCGTGAGAGCGCGACGTGACGCTCATGGTTATCTCCACTGTTGACGATGTTTCAATCCACGCGCTCGTGAGAGCGCGACCCGAGGATTTCGAGCGCAATCTGCCGACCTGGAGGTTTCAATCCACGCGCTCGTGAGAGCGCGACCACCTTGATCGGCACCTCAATGACTTTCGGCGGCCGTTTCAATCCACGCGCTCGTGAGAGCGCGACCATCTTGGATGCCAAGTGCCATCCCACCCTAATCGTTTCAATCCACGCGCTCGTGAGAGCGCGACCTGAATGCCATAATCGGCGAGGCGATCAAGGGCAAGTTTCAATCCACGCGCTCGTGAGAGCGCGACGGTCTTAGCCGGCTCGGGGAAGACTACGCCATCTCGTTTCAATCCACGCGCTCGTGAGAGCGCGACCCCCGCATACCCTTGTCGCCCAGGTAGTCCTCGCGGTTTCAATCCACGCGCTCGTGAGAGCGCGACGCGTCTCCGGCTCCACCATCGACTATCATGTCAAGTTTCAATCCACGCGCTCGTGAGAGCGCGACGTCCGGGGAGGACTCGGACCCGGTGGTGGTCGGGCCGTTTCAATCCACGCGCTCGTGAGAGCGCGACTGGTGGGCGGAGTCGAATGGGGAGCCGTTCGAGTGCGGGCCGTTTCAATCCACGCGCTCGTGAGAGCGCGACCACGTGGTCCCCTCCGTCCCGTTGTCGGTGATCCCGTTTCAATCCACGCGCTCGTGAGAGCGCGACGCGAGGCGGCGTTGGTAGTAGCTCAGGGCCTTCACGTTTCAATCCACGCGCTCGTGAGAGCGCGACAATGGAGTCACCCTGTGGAATACCCCTTCAAGACCGTTTCAATCCACGCGCTCGTGAGAGCGCGACAGGTTCGCCAGGAGCTGGCCGATGCGCATGCGAAGGTTTCAATCCACGCGCTCGTGAGAGCGCGACCTGTGCGCCGCCTCCCAGAAGGCGGCCACCGGCGCGTTTCAATCCACGCGCTCGTGAGAGCGCGACCCCGGGGAGGACTCGGACCCGGTGGTGGTCGGGCCGTTTCAATCCACGCGCTCGTGAGAGCGCGACTGCCGGTTCTCCTTCGCACAGGGGGTTGGCTTTCCAGTTTCAATCCACGCGCTCGTGAGAGCGCGACGTGCGTTGATCGGTCCCCCCGCCCTGTTCCAAGGCGTTTCAATCCACGCGCTCGTGAGAGCGCGACCTTCGGCATGAACGGACCCAAGCCTGAGCCGGAGGTTTCAATCCACGCGCTCGTGAGAGCGCGACCGGGTCGATTTGTCGGGCGAATTTATTTCAGGTAAGTTTCAATCCACGCGCTCGTGAGAGCGCGACACGTGCTCCCAGCCCGCTCCGTCCGAGGCGATTGCGTTTCAATCCACGCGCTCGTGAGAGCGCGACCGGCGATGGCTTGGCCGGTGTGCTCCACGTAGTAGTTTCAATCCACGCGCTCGTGAGAGCGCGACACTACGTTGACGACTCCATCCACGGCCTCGCGGAGTTTCAATCCACGCGCTCGTGAGAGCGCGACTCCCGGAGTTCTTCGCGTGGCAGGCGGCCATAGGGTTTCAATCCACGCGCTCGTGAGAGCGCGACTATAGCGGATTGCATCAGGTATCGGGTGAGGAAGGTTTCAATCCACGCGCTCGTGAGAGCGCGACTTCCTCCATCAGCTCCTCCCAGTCCTCATCCTCATCGTTTCAATCCACGCGCTCGTGAGAGCGCGACTCCGCCAGGATAAGTTTTTGAAAGGAAAGCTTCAAAACTTTCTCAAGTGCGAAACAGCAAGTGGGGGACTTGGCAAGAGAAGGGAGGGTCATTGGGCTAATAAAAAAGCCATATAAAACAAATAGTTGGTATATGCGCGAACCTGCCGAGGATAATGCGATAGCTTGGGGTTCGCGGATGGGGGCTTAGAATATGAGTGGCCCTTTGAAGTCGATGGCTGGTTTGCTGCCTACATGCTCGACTTTGCCTTGCCACTTTGCACCTAGATAGTAAAAGCGAAGACTGTCCGTAGTCGGTTCGATCAAGTCGCAAAGGCGCTGGCGGAGAGCGACCCACTGGGCTGGCTCGACCTCGACTTCAAAGACGGAAAACTGAACTCGCTGTCCGTAATCGCGACAGGCCTTGGCAACCCGACGCAATCGCTTTTCCCCGCCTGGCGAAGAAGTACTTACGTCGTAGCTGACCAGGACCATCATGCTGTGCTTTCCTGGGTCATTTCCACAAGAAGGGAGGATAACCGTCGAGGTCGCCCCGCAGATGACGGGCCAGCAACTGGGCCTGTACAAAGGGCAATAGCCCTATATCCACCTTTTCGTCGAGAAATGGATGCTGCAATGACTCGCGCTTGCGTTCCTGATAGGCAACCAGCACGGTCTTCCGGGCATCGTCTTTCAACTGCACGGTGCCATTGTCAAAAATCTGGAAATCACGTTCGCTAAGTTGCCGACGATTGATTAGAGACAGAGCTAGGCGTTCGCCCAGCAAGGGGCGAAATTCCTCGGCCAGATCCAAGGCCATGCTGGGGCGGCCCGGCCGGTCGCGATGTAGAAAACCGACTGCCGGATCAAGCCCGACTGTCTCCAGGGCCGAGCGGCAGTCGTGGGTAAGCAGAGTATAGAGAAACGAGAGCAGGGCATTGAAAGCGTCGCGGGGCGGTCGCCGATTGCGCCCACCAAAATGCAGTAGAGGAGATTCGACACATATGAGCTGGTCGAACACGTCGAAGTAGGCCTGTGCAGCTTCGCCTTCAAGGCCGCGAAGCACATCCAAGTCGGTTTCCGCCAAGATCCGCTGCGGTATGCGCTTGAGCCGTTTCAGTGCGTGCTGGAAAGCGACAGCATCGGTCAGGCGGCTGCCATGATCGCGCCAGCCTCGAGCCAGCACCATGCGCTGGTTATGGATCTTGCCGATGAGCAAGTTGCGGACAATGGCAGCGCAGCGCACTGAATCGTCGCTGCGTCGGTACTGCTCGCGTCGCAGCAGCACGTTCCCGGACACAGGGCCTTCCACACGGGCCAGGAAGCGGCCTTGGGGTGTGAGGTAGCAGATGCTGATGCCTTGCTCGGCACAGAAGCCCAACAATTGAGGCGAGACCGACACACGGCCGATGCAGACCAGGCTTTCGAGCATGTGTGCCGGAAGGCGAGCGCGCTCCTGGTACTCGACGCTCATCACGATGTTGGCGCCGTCCTTGTGCAGCCATGCGCCATCGGTGGTGGCGTACAAGGTATTGAGCTGTCGGCGCATGGTCAGTCGTCCTCGTCGTCCAATTGCCGATGCAACCAGTGCTCGACGCTGCGACGACCGAGCAGGCGAGGCTGGCAGAGATCCAACAGCGAGCAGGCGTCGCAGCGCTTCGCATCGTAAGTGGTCAACGGCGTTTTTCCGGCGGAGAACATCGCACGGGTCTGTTCGATGGTGTCCATGGTGAGGGTGCGCAAGTCGCGGTCGAAGGCCACGTCCTTGCGCCGTCGGGTCTGGCCGTAGAACAGCGCTCCCGCGGTGATGGGGCGGCCGAGCATCGCTTCCAGGCATAGTGCCTGCGCACACAATTGCACCTCGTCGGCGCGATGCGGCTTGGGACGGCCACGTTTGTATTCGACGGGGAAAGCGCGTTCGCCGGCTTCGTCGTGATGGAATTCGACCACATCGGCCTTGCCGGTGATGCCCAGTTCCAGCGAAAGCAGCGGCACCCCCGTCGCCGTGCGTACGCCGCGCCGACGTTCGATCTGCGGTGTGTCGGCACGCTGGTGCAGCAATCGGCCCTCGGCCGTCTGCCGGTTTTCAGCCCACTGCTGCTCCAGGTGGATCAAGGCGCACTGCCGCGGGCAGTACAGGTAATGCTGGAGGGCGGAGAGAGGAATCAGGTCGGCGTCGTCCATGGCTCCGCCCTCCATGGGTTCAGAGTATTTCGGTGACCGTCACGCCGGCTGGCAGGTCGCGGTCGATCCGTACCGCATAGTCGGCGAAGCTGCGTGCCGGCGTCCCGGCCTCGCCGTCGGTACGTTCGACAGTCACTTTGTCGAACAGCGCGTGCGCCGGTGCATCGCCCATCGGGTGCGCATGCTCGAACACGATCAGCTTGCGTGCGGACATCTCGCCACGTGCGGCGGAACGGTCGTGTTCGAACAGATTGGTAAGCGCGCGCCAGAGCAGTTGCAGGTCGTCTTCGGAAAATCCCGTGCGCTCGGCCAGCTTGGCCGAAATGAAGCCGTGGGCACGGTAGAGGCCGTAGGGCAGGATGTGCTTGCGGCCCATCGTGCGTTCCTTCTCCAGGTCCTTTTCGTTGGTCACGGCCACGCGGGTGATCGCCACTTCCATCGGCAGCACCGGCTCGACCGAGCTGGCGAAGGCCAGTTGCACCGGGCCACGGACCTGGCCGGTATTGACCTCGGTGGTCATCACGGCACCGAACGTGCGCACGTCGAAGAAGTTCCTGCACATCCAGGTGGTGAGCTCGCGCGCCTTGGCCTCGTCCTTGGGCAGCTTCTTGGCCTCGGCTTCGATCCCGAGCGCTTCATAGGCCTGCTTGTGCTGGTTGTTGAGCACGGACTTTTCCTGCATGTAGATCGCATAGCCCGGTTCGCCTTCCTTCTCCAGCGCCACGTAGTTGCGAATCTTGCGCTTGAGCGCCACGTCGGTGACCAGGCCGCGGTTGGTTTCCGGGTCCAGGCGCGGCAGGTTGCCGGCGTCCGGGTCGCCGTTGGGATTGCCGTTGGCGACGTCGAACAGATAGACGAACTCGTAGCGGTGGGCGATGGCGCTCATGCGGCTTCTCCTTCGGAATCGGTATCAATGGCGTCCTGGCCGGCGTTGCGGGCAAAGCGCGCCTGGGTCTGGTGGTAGTAGCCGATAGCGAAGCGGCCTTGCTCCTCGATCGGTAGGGTTCGCGGGAAGTGGGATGGCAGCGTATCGATGATCTGGCCGATCTCCTTTTCCAGATTCACGGCCAGTCCTGCCTTGTCTTTGCGCAGCTTGCTCAAATGATTCTGGGCGTTGCGCAGCAGCACTGGGAAGATGCTGGCCGGCGTGGCTGAAGCTGCACCGTAGTAGCGGTCGCGGATGGTCGCGTTGATTTGTGCGCCAAGGGCGGCGCGTTGCAGGTTTTCCAGCGACGAGAACAGCCGTCCCAGCAAGTAGCCGGGATCGGTATTGCCGGTATCGAGACTCATGGGTGGTTCCCCCTTGGTGGATGACATTCCTTGTTGCGTACCGAGCCGCGCCTCGCGTGCCAGGACGGCCTTGCACAGGGCCACGCGCAATGGACTGATCTGTCCGTCGGCGCGGAAGCGCATCACGATGGCGCCGAGGATGCTGTGCGGATAGCGCGTTCCGGCGAGGATCGCCCGCGTCAGTTCGCCGGCCAACAGCGGCGAGACATCCTCGGTCTTGGGCCGACCCTTGTCGCCATAGACCGGCGCGGTTTGCAGAGCAAGGTACTGGGGTGTCGGCGGGCGCTTCCAGGCCAGCGGCTTCAGTTCGAGGTCGCGGTAATGGTCGAATAGTCGCCGGGCAAAGTCGGCCAACGTCTGCGTTTCCCAGAAGCGGATGGATAGCCGCGAAGCGTTCGGCGCCAAGCCGAGCACGAAGATGTGGGCCTCGTCGTCCAGTTCGGGGTCCAGTTCGCGTAGTGGCCTGGCCTGACGGACCTGTTCGAGCGCTGCCTGCAAGCGCTGGGTCGCCTGGCCATCGGCGATATCGGAGGTGTCGGCTTCGTCGCCGCGCAGGAAGTCAGCCACCAAGTCCTCGGCGCCTTCGGCCTGCGAGACCGTCTTCGCCTGCGCCCAGAACACCACGGTGGTGTCGCCGATCTGCAACCGCTGGCGGTTGCGCGCGTCGCGGCGCAGCAGGTGGTTGAGCGCGGTGGTATAGGCGAAGGCGGCCTGCTCGGACACCGGGGCGTTTTCGCCCTGGCTTTTGCCGTAGGACGTGAAGGCGTCGAGATTGAACGAGACGATGGAAGCGCCGGAACTCTGCGCACCGTTCACGCCCTTGATCGCCGGATGCAATCGCGCCAGCGGCGCTGGTTCGCCGGTGACCAGGCAGACGCCGCGCAAGCCGTCGCTGCCCTGGCCTTGCAGCCGTTCCCATGCCGCATGCGCGGCGGGACGCTGGTGCAGGTAACCATGATCGCCGTCCAGGCGGAACACTACGTTGGCGTCCAGCAGCGTCTCGCCATGCCGGGCAAAATGCAGATTTCCCGCGAACTGCGAGGGCGACCAGGCATCCAGGAAGGCCAGCAGCGCCCGCAGGCCGGGATCGTCGGTACCGGACAGTGCCTGCCGGTGCAAGACCTTGAAGGCCTGGTGTTCCTGCTCACTGCGCTTGCTGCTTGCGCTGACGCCGAGTGCGTAGCTGGTCTTGTCCCACAGGAAGTTGGATTTGACCGCCACGGTGCGCTTTTCCGGTTGCGGGACGCTCAGCAGTTTCGGAATCCGTTTCTTGCCGCTGCTGTCGTGCTCGTCCTCCACGGCGACGACGCTGCCGTCGGCGGCCAGCACAATGGCGTAGCCGATCTTCTCCTGGCTGTAGCCGGGCGCGGCGACGCCCGATTCCGGGTCGTCCAGCAGCCGCTGGTAATAGTCGACGAGGGTAGAGAGGATCATGCGCGCACCTCGAGGTTATCCGGTGGCGGCACTTCGATCCGACCGCCGACCATGCGTGCGCGGAAAAAACGCGGCGTCATGCCATCGGCAAAGTCGATGTCGTGCAGCATCCAGCCCAGGTCGCGCTCGCCCGCCAGCGACACATCCGCTGCCGGGACCGCATCGCCGTCCTCGATCAGCGCGAAGCTGGCCGGGAACTCGCGCGTGCCCAGGCAGGGTGCCTGGAAGCACTGCCCGCGTCGCGCGCGACGGTTGAAGATGTCCAGGTGCTTGCCGACGTTGTCGCCGGGGCCGGCCTTGGCGGTCAGCTCGAAATGCGCGCTGATGACGTAGCCCACGTCGCGCAGTACGGTGGCCGCGCGCTGTTGCCGGTCCTCCTCGACGTAGCTGACCAGCCCGTCGGTGCGGCCGGCCTTGATCGCTTTGCCGACGCTGGCGGCGGACAGCTTGCCGCCGACCTCGTTGCGGCGAATCGACTCGAAGCGGATCGGCTTGAGCACCTCGATGGCGTCTACGATCCAGCGGATCGCCGGTTTCCAGTGGATCGCCTCCAGAATGCCGCGCGCGGCGGAGGGCGTGATGATGTCGTACGACATCCTTTCCACTTTCATTTCCGGGCGCGTGAACAGCGCCCGCTCACCCCAGACGTGGAGCTTTATTCCGTAACTCATCCTTGTCCCCCTGTTACATCTTGCTTTCTCTCATCTCTCAGTGTCCACATCTCAGTCTCATCAAGTGAGAAAATTTCTCAATGAAATTTGATGCGGTTGATGTGATGGTACGAGAGTGACCAAAGCCCCTCATGGACAGATCCAGAGGGGGTACTTCAGCCTTGCTCCGTTAGTTTCAATCCACGCCCTCACCAAAGTTTCTCTATCAAGTGGCCAATGAGTCCGAGAATTATGGCGATGAGGGCGACAATCCATGCCCATATGGATGGTTTTTCGCCTCCCTTGATGTGCACCATCAAACGGATCGAATAATTGGAATCCGGCTCTTTGTCATCTGACGGAGAGAGCATTAGAGACTGTCCTGCCTCGGTATGGGTAGGATCGTACCCTATAGATTCTAACGAAGCAAATGCTTATAAGAAAATACCTGACCTCCATCCTACCAGCACAAGCCTTCCGCTTCTAGAAACTGGGGTTGATCCCAATGCAGCCCGAACCTGGCGTCGTACAGGCGTGGATTGACCAACCGGGTGAACTGTTCGCCGTACTTCTCAGGTGCGATCGGAGCGATGGCATGGGCTTGCCACAGCGCTCGGTAGGCCTGTTCCGGCACCTGCACCAGCCAGGGTTGCAGGCGGCGGGAGGCACCGGCCGCGCCGGCCTGTTCGGCATGTTCGAGCTGGCGCAGGATGGCGGCCACCTCGGGAACTTCGTCGTGGCTACCCGGGGCGAACGGCACGATCACCGGTCGCATGGTGGTGCGGATCATCTTGAACCTTCGTGCCAGCGTATCCAGCGGCAGGCCGTCGATGTCGGCGTTGCGCAGCAGGCCGAGCAGGTCCTCGCGGTCCAGCCGGCCGTCGCCCAGGCGGAAATAGAGTTCGCGGAAGTAGGCGGCGACCGCATCCATCGCCAGCAGGTCGTCGCGATGGTCGCGCTCGATGGCGCGGAAAACCTCGGCGAACAGCTTCAGTTCTTTCGGTGGCCTCCATTCCTGGTTGGCCGGCTCGAACACCAGCACTTCGCTGGCGTCGATGTCCCACTCTTTGTTGCGGTTGCAACGCCCGGCAGCCTGGGCGATGGAATCCAGGCCGGCTTCGGCGCGCAATACGGCGGGAAAAGAGACATCGACCCCGGCCTCGATCAAACTCGTGGATATCAGCCTACAGGGCTTCCCGGCTTTCAGTTCCTTGCGCACCTCGGCCAGCACGGCGCTGCGGTGGCGCGCATGCATCAGCGTGGTCAGGTGACGGGCGCCGGGCTGGTCGGCGATGGCCTCGAATAGGTGGCGGGCATGGCGGCGGTTGTTGACGATGCACAGCACTTGTCCGCGCCGACGCAGATGATCGGTCAGGGCCTCGTCGTCGAGCGTGCCGGCGTGGCGCACACGGACGCGGCGCAGCCGTTCGTACAGAACCGGTGGCTCATCGGCGAGTTCGCGCACGTTCTCCAGGCCGTCCTTGAAACCCTGGTCGAGGCGCAGCGCCGGCTGGGTGGCGGTGCACAGCACCGGGCTGACCCGGTAGTTGCGCGCCAGCTCGTCCAGCAGTGCCACGCAAGGGCGCAGCACTTCCTGCGGCAGGGTCTGGGCCTCGTCCAGGACCACTACGCTGCCGGCGATGTTGTGCAGCTTGCGGCAGCGCGAGGGGCGGTCAGCGAACAGGCTCTCGAAGAACTGCACCGCCGTGGTGACGACGATGGGCGCATCCCAGTTCTCCATCGCCAGCCTGCGCTTCTCGATGGATTGCGGGGCGGCCTTCGGATCGTCGAAGAAGGCGCTGTGGTGTTCCAGCACCACGTCGTCCCGGCCGAATTCGCCGAGCGCAGTGCGGAATACCTGCACGGTCTGTTCGACGATGCTGGTGAACGGGATCACGTAGATCACCCGGCACAGGCCGTGGGCGATGGCGTGATCCAGCGCGAATGCCAGCGAGGCCAGAGTCTTGCCACCGCCGGTGGGCACGGTGAGCGAGAACAGGCCGGGATCCATATTCGCCTTGGTGCGGACCTCGCGCAGGATCTGCGCGCGAAGCGGGTTGATGCCCCCTTCGGCGGGAAACCCAGCCAGGTGCGCGTCCAGCCGTTCGCGTAACGCATGCAGCGTAGGGCGGGGACCGGTCTCCTCCTCGCGCGAGCGCCGGCCTTCGATGCGCCGGTAGAAATCGTCGGTGTCGACGAAATCGGCGTCGACCAGGCAGGAGAAGACCATGCGGGCGAGCAGGGACAACTGGAAGAGGCGACGTTCCGGCTTCGGATGGCGCGCGAAGCGATCCGGGAAAGCCAGGGAGGCGGGCAGTTCGACGTCACGTTCCCAGTCCGGCAGCAGCGGCGGCAGCTCGCGATCGCGGTAGTCGTCGGACAAGCGTTCGTGTAGCGAGCTCCGGGATTGATCTTCCAGTCCGGGACGCCCATTGGCCAGACCGGCATGATGACCGGCGATGCCGTAGGCGATCAGCGTGCCGAGGGGGCCGTAGCGGTCGCGGGCAATCCAGGCGCCCCAGGTGGCGTGGTCCACTCGCCGTAGGTCGCCGGACAATCGGCTTTGGAAGCGTTCGGTGTATTTGCCGATGTCATGCAGGCGGCCCGCGGTCCGGGCCAGGACCTGGCCGCCGAAGGGGGCGGCATGGCCGGCGGCCCGTTCGCCCGTGCCGACCAGGTGGTCGGACAAGGCTTGCCAGTCGGACTTGTCCGGTCGTTCTGTCGAGTGCGCGTAGAACTTCATCGACAGCTTCCTTGTCGGCGATGGAAAGGGGCTCCGGCGTTCATGTCCGCGTGGCCCGGTCCGGCGGATCGAAACGCGCAGAGTATATGCACGTAGTGGGGACGGGGCATCTGGTTGGCTCGCCTTGCTTTACCCTCGCGGCGGCGACACGCGACAATTGCAGTCCCGGCTGTTCCAGCATGCCGTAGCCGCGGCGCTGCGGGCACCTGCGCCGTCTCGACGATCCCCTGCCAACGAAGGTCGCCATGTCCAGCACCCCCAAGATCATCTACACCCTCACCGACGAAGCCCCCTTCCTTGCCACCCAGTCCCTGCTGCCCATCGTGCAGGCGTTCGCGGCCACCGCGGGGATCGCGGTGGAGACGCGCGACATCTCGCTGGCCGGGCGCATCCTCGCGCAGTTTCCCGACCTGCTGGTCGGGGGCCGGCAGGTGTCCGACGACCTGGCCGAGCTGGGCAAGCTGGCGACCACGCCGGAGGCCAACATCATCAAGCTGCCCAACATCAGCGCCTCGGTGCCGCAGCTGAAGGCCGCGATCAGGGAGCTGCAGGCGCAGGGCTACCCGCTGCCGGACTATCCGGACGAGCCGAAGAACGATGGGGAGCGGGACGTCAAGGCGCGCTACGACAGGGTCAAGGGCAGCGCGGTGAACCCGGTGCTGCGCGAAGGCAACTCCGACCGCCGCGCGCCGCTCTCGGTGAAGAACTACGCGCGCAAGCACCCGCACCGCATGGGTCCGTGGAGCAGCGATTCCAGGACCCATGTGGCGCACATGGACGGCGGCGACTTCTACGGCAGCGAGCAGTCCACGGTGGTGGAGCAGCCGACCTCGGTGAAGATCGAATGGTTCGGCAAGGACGGCTCGCACAAGGTGCTCAAGCAGCAGACGGCGCTCAAGGCCGGCGAGATCATCGACGCGGCGGTGATGAGCCGCAGGGCGCTGGCGGCCTTCGTCGACGCGCAGATCGAGGATGCCAGGCGCCAGGGCGTGCTGTTCTCGCTGCATCTCAAGGCCACCATGATGAAGGTGTCCGACCCGATCATGTTCGGCGTGGTGGTGGGCGAGTTCTACAAGGACGCGCTGGCCAGGCACGCCGATGCGCTCAGGCAGGTGGGCTTCGATCCCAACAACGGCATCGGCGACCTCTATGCGCGCATCTCCACGCTGCCGGCCGAGCAGCGCGCCGCGATCGAGGCGGACCTGCGCGCGCAGTATGCCAGCCGGCCCGCGCTGGCGATGGTGAATTCCGACAAGGGCATCACCAACCTGCACGTGCCCAGCGACGTGATCATCGACGCCTCGATGCCGGCGATGATCCGCGATTCGGGCAAGATGTGGGACGCCGAGGGCCGGCAGCAGGACACCAAGGCGCTGATTCCCGACCGCAGCTACGCCGGCGTCTACCAGGCGGTGATCGAGGACTGCAAGGCGCACGGCGCGTTCGACCCGGCCACCATGGGCAGCGTGCCCAACGTGGGCCTGATGGCGCAGGCGGCCGAGGAATACGGCTCGCACGACAAGACCTTCCAGATCCACGCCGACGGCACGGTGAAGGTGATCGACGAGGCCGGCCAGGTGCTGCTGGAGCACGCGGTGGAGGCCGGCGACATCTGGCGCATGTGCCAGACCAAGGACGCCCCGGTGCAGGACTGGGTGAAGCTGGCGGTGAGCCGTGCGCGCCTGTCCAATACGCCGGCGGTGTTCTGGCTGGATGCCCGCCGCGCGCACGACCGCCAGCTGATCGCCAAGGTGGAGCGCTACCTGAAGGACCACGACACCGGCGGCCTGGACATCCGCATCCTCGATCCGGTAGCGGCGACGAAGTTCTCGCTGGAGCGCATCCGCCGGGGCCAGGACACCATCTCGGTGACCGGCAACGTGCTGCGCGACTACCTCACCGACCTGTTCCCGATCATGGAGCTGGGCACCAGCGCCAAGATGCTCTCCATCGTGCCGCTGATGGCCGGCGGCGGCCTGTTCGAGACCGGCGCCGGCGGCTCGGCACCCAAGCACGTGCAGCAGTTCCTGGAGGAGAACTACCTGCGCTGGGATTCGCTGGGCGAGTTCCTCGCGCTGGCCGCCTCCTTCGAGCATCTGGCCAACCGCTACGGCAATGCCGCCGCGGGCGTGCTGGCCAGGACGCTGGACCAGGCCAACGGCAGGATCCTCGACAACGACAGGTCGCCGGCGCGCAAGGTGGGCGAGCTGGACAACCGCGGCAGCCACTTTTACCTGGCGCTGTACTGGGCGCAGGCGCTGGCGGCGCAGGACGAGGATGCGGCGCTGAAGGCGAGGTTCGCCCCGCTGGCCAGGGCGCTGGCCGAGAACGAGGCGAAGATCGTCGCCGAGCTCAACGGCGCGCAGGGCAAGCCGGTGGACATCGGCGGCTACTACCGTCCGGATCCGGCCAAGGTGCGCGAGGCGATGCGTCCGAGCCCGACCTTCAACGCCGCGCTGGCCGCCCTGTAGGCGGACGCGGCGCCGCCCGGTATGCGGCAGCAGCCTCCTCCGCGGAGGAGGCTGCTCTTTTCTTCGGCGCAGGGCGCCGGCGTGGCGCGCGAAGGCGCTGTCCGGCCGGGCCTCGCCGTGCAGGCGGCGGTACGGCCACCGGGTCAGGGCGAGTGTCCGGACCAAGCGCATGGCACGGTTGCCGCGCCGAGGACGCGTCGCAGCGCGCCACGGGCCACAGGCTGGCGCAGCCGAAGGCGGCCGGACGGGAAGACGCCAAGCCGTACGTCGGCTGTCCGGCCGGCGGCGGCGCGGGATCGACGGTGCCTGGCAGCCTGTAGCATGGAGCGCCTCCGGTCCATCGAGCGACATGCATGACAAGGAAGCTGCCTCTCCTGCTGCTTGCCCTGGCCACGGTGCCGGCGCTGCGCGCGCAGAACGCGCCCGCGCCGCCGTCCACCGCCGCCATCACCGAGCTGCCCGCGGTCAGCGTAAGCGGGATCCAGCCCGGGCCGGGGTTGTGGAAGGTGAGCAAGGGCGACCACGTGCTGTGGGTGCTGGGCACCATGGCCAACCTGCCGGCCGGCGTGCAGTGGCGCTCGGACGAGGTGGCGCAGACCCTGGCCGGCGCGCAGGAGCTGATCCAGCCGCCGCGGGTGAAGCTCAAGGTGGACACCGGCTTCTTCGGCAAGCTGTTCCTGCTGCCCTCGGCCTACGGCGCGCGCAGGAACGCCGACGGCAAGACGCTGCAGGAGGTGCTGCCCGCGCCGCTGTACGCACGCTGGGCGGCGCTGAAGGCGAAGTACATCGGCCGCGACGGCGGCATCGAGCGCTGGCGGCCGATCTTCGCCGCGATGGAACTTTACAAGCAGGCGCTGAAGAAGAGCGGCCTGCGCGGCGGTGGCCAGGTGGGCGACGCGGTGCTGGCGATGGCCAGGCAGGACGGGGTGCGGATCACCGCCACCGACTACACGCTGGAGATCAAGCAGCCGCGCGCGGCGATCGATGCGTTCAAGGCCGCCGGCCCGGACGACGTGCAATGCTTCGCGCGCACGCTGGACAGCGTCGAGCGCGACCTGCCGGCGATCGCGCAGCGCGCCGCCGCCTGGGCCACCGGCGACATCGCCACGCTGCGTCGGCTGCCGGACAGCCGCTACCGCGACGCCTGCACCGCGGCGCTGTCCGAGGCCGGCTTTGCGCGGCAGCTCGGCATCAGCGACGTTCCGGCGCGGGTGGAGGCCGGCTGGCTGGCCGCGGCGCGGCGCGCGCTGGAGGCCAACCGCAGCAGCTTCGCGTTGCTGCCGATGGAGGAGGTGATGGACGCCGACGGCTACCTGGCCAGGCTCGGCGCCGCCGGCTACCGGGTGGAGCCGCCCGACGGCGACGACCCCGCGCCGGCCGCCTCCGCGGCGCCGGCACGCTGATGCGGCCGGCGCGCATGGGGTATATGTAGCGCAGGGCGATCCATGCCGCCCGGGGGAGGGCGGGGACGATGACCAGCATCTGGCTCGCGTGCGGGTTCGTGGCGCTGCATGCGCTGGCGATCGCGCTGTTCCCGTCCGCGGCGATGGCGGTGTCGTATGCCTTCATGGTCGCGGCGCCGGCGCTGGCCGCGGAGGCGCTGCTGCGCCGCGGCGCGCAGGAAGGTCATGCGCCGGCGCGCGGCTGGAGCCTGGCCGCCGCGGGCGTGCTGCTGTGGATGCTCGGCATGCTCAGCAGCCTGTGCCAGGACCTGCTGTTCGACGTCACCGCGCTGGCGCCAACCGGCACGATGCTGCTGTACACCCTGTACGGGGTGCCGCTCACCTACGCGATCGCCACCGTCGGCACCGGGCCGGCCAGCACGGTGCAGCGCGCGATCGACGCGCTGCTGGCGGTCACGCTGGGGCTGCTGTACTTCGGCCTGATCGTGGCGTTGAACGCGGCCGATGGCGCCGACGCCGCGTCCTCGCCGAGGCTGATCGCCGACCTGTTCGACATCGAGAACGCCTACCTGGCGGGCACGGCGCTGCTGCGCTTCCTCGCCGCGGAGGAGGGGCCCGAGCGCGGCTTCTTCCGGGTGCTCGCCAGCTACGCGGCGTGCTACGCGGTGGTCGCCGCCTACTACAACCACCACGTGGCGCTGGACGTCGCGCCGAACCCCGGCTCGTTCCACGACGTGGTCGCCGACGTGCCGTTCCTGTTGCTGGCGGTGCTGGCGCTGCGGCCCGGCGGCGGCCGCGCGCGCGCGTCGGCCGGCGCGGTGCGCTTCGTGCGCAGCGCGGGTCCGCAGCTGCTCGGCGTGTCGGTGCTGGTGGTGGCCCTGTTCCTGATCCGCCACCGTTTCGCGTGGGGCGCCGCCGGCGTGGTGGTGGCCCTGCTGGCCAGCGCCCTGCGCAGCGTGCTCTCGCAGGTGCGCCAGGCGGAAACCGAGCTGCGGCTGCACAGCGACCGCCAGGCGCTGGCGGAGCTGGCCCGCCGCGACGGCCTGACCGGCGTGTTCAACCGGCGCGCCTTCGAGGAGATGCTGCAGCGCGAATGGCTGGCCAGCCGCCTGGCCAGCCGGGCCCTGGCCCTGCTGCTGGTGGACGTGGACCACTTCAAGCAGTTCAACGACCGCTACGGCCACGGCGCCGGCGACGACTGCCTGCGCGCCGTGGCCGCGGCCCTGCAGGAGGACCTGCCGCCGGCGGGGCTGGTGGCCCGCTACGGCGGCGAGGAGTTCGCGCTGTTGCTGCCGGGCGCGACGCCGGCGGCCGCGCGCGCCTTCGCCGAGCGGCTGTGCGCCGCGGTGCGGCGGCTGGCGGTGGCGCACGAGGCGAACCCGCACGGCCGGGTGACGGTCAGCGTCGGCGCCGCCGTGGGCGGCGCGTCGCCCGCCGAGCTGCTCGCGCAGGCGGACCGGGCGCTGTACGCCGCCAAGCATGGCGGGCGCAACCGCGCGGAAGGGCCGGGCTGAGCCCGGCTCAGGCGGAGGCCGCGTCCAGCCGCGCGATGTCCTCGTGCGACAGCGCGAGTTTCGCCGCGCCGAGCAGCTCCAGCAGCTGCTCCACGCTGGTCGCGCTGGCGATCGGCGCGGTGATGCCGGGCCGCGCCATCAGCCAGGCCAGTGCCACCTGCGCCGGCGTGGCGCGGTGCGCGGCGGCCACCTCGTCCAGTGCGTCCAGCACTGCCAGGCCGCGCGGATTCAGGTACTTGCGCACGCTGCCGCCGCGCGCGGCGCTCTTGGCGAGGTCGCCCTCGCCGCGGTACTTGCCGGTGAGGAAGCCGCTGGCCAGCGAGTAGTAGCTGATCACGCCGATCTCCTCGCGCCGGACCAGCGGTTCGAGTTCCTTCTCGTAGCCGGCGCGGGCGACCAGACTGTATTCCGGCTGCAGGCTCTCGTAGCGCGGCAGGCCGTGCTCGGCGGAGACCTTCAGCGCCTCGGCGAGGCGGTCGGCGTCGTAGTTGGAGGCGCCGATCGCGCGCACCTTGCCTTCCTCGATCAGCCGGGCGAACGCGCCCAGCGTCTCGGCCAGCGGCACCGAGGGGTCGTCCGCGTGCGCCTGGTACAGGTCGATATGGTCGGTCTGCAGGCGCTTGAGCGAGCCTTCCACCGCGGCGCGGATGTTCACCGGCGACAGGCCCGGATGCTCCACCCACTTGCCGACCTTGGTGGCCAGCGTCACGCGGTCGCGCTTGCCGCTGGCCTTCAGCCATTTGCCGATGAGGGTCTCCGACTCGCCGCCGCGGTTGCCCGGCACCCAGGCCGAGTAGACGTCCGCGGTGTCGATCAGGTCGAAGCCGTGGTCGACGAAGGCGTCGAGCAGTTCGAACGAGCGCTTTTCGTCCACGCTCCAGCCGAACACGTTGCCGCCGAAGGCGAACGGCGCGACATGCAGGGACGAACGGCCGAGTCTGCGCTTGTGCATGGGTTCCTCCGCGGTGGGGTTGGGTATGATCGGAGGCTCGCGCGCGTCCGCGCGCGGCGCCATCGTCCAGACCATAGGGGAGATTGCATGAAAGACAAGTCCTACGTGCTGCGCGCCGCCGTGCTGGCGGCCTCGCTGCTGGGCGGCGCCGGCGCGGCGGCGGCGACGCGACCCTGGATGGATGCCGCGCAGTCGCCCGACGCGCGCGCGGACGCGCTGCAGGTGCAGCTCACCGCCGAGGAAAAGCTGCAGCTGGTGCGCAGCCTGTTCGGCCAGCCGGACAAGGACAAGGGCCTGCCGATGCCCGCCGGCGCGCTGGGCTCGGCCGGCTACGTGCCGGGCATCCCGCGGCTGGGCATCCCCGCGCTGCAGGAGAGCGACGCGGGGCTGGGCGTGGCCAACCCCGCCAACGTGCGCCCCGGCGACGGCGCCACCTCGCTGCCCGCGGGGCTGGCGGTGGCGGCCAGCTGGGACCCGGCCATCGCCTACGCCGGCGGCGCGATGATCGGCGGCGAGGCGCACGCCAAGGGCTTCAACGTGCTGCTGGCCGGCGGCATCGACCTGCAGCGCGAGCCGCGCAACGGCCGCAACTTCGAGTACGCCGGCGAGGACCCGCTGCTGGCCGGCCGCATGGTCGGCGAGGCGATCCGCGGCATCCAGAGCCGCCACGTGCTCTCCACCATCAAGCACTACGCGCTCAACGACCAGGAAACCGCGCGCAACACCATCGACGCGCGCATCGGCGAGCGGGCCGCGCGCGAGTCGGACCTACTCGCCTTCGAGCTGGCGATCGAGCGCGGCCGGCCCGGTTCGGTGATGTGCTCGTACAACAAGGTCGACGGCGACTGGGCCTGCGAGAACGACTTCCTGCTCAACCGGGTGCTCAAGGGCGACTGGAAGTATCCGGGCTTCGTGATGTCCGACTGGGGCGCGGTGCACAGCGCGGCCAAGGCGGCCAACGCCGGCCTGGACCAGGAGTCGGCCGGCGACGTGTTCGACGCGCAGGTGTTCTTCGACGCGCCGCTGAAGGAGGCGCTGGCCAGGGGCGAGGTGAAGCCGGCGCGGCTGGAGGACATGGTCCACCGCATCCTGCGCAGCATGTTCGCCGCCGGGCTGTTCGACCATCCGGCGGCGAAGGCGCCGATCGACGAGCGCGCCAGCCTCGAGGTGGCGCGCCGCGCGGAGGAGGCCGGCGCGGTGCTGCTGCGCAACGAGCACGCCCTGCTGCCGCTGGCGCAGCCGGCGTCGATCGCGGTGATCGGCGCGCACGCCGACAAGGGCGTGCTGGCCGGCGGCGGTTCCTCGCTGGTGCTGCCGCGCGGCGGCAACGCGGTGCCGGGGCTCAAGCCGGAGGGCTGGCCGGGGCCGGTGGTGTACCACCCGTCCGCGCCGCTGGCGGCGATCCGCGCGCTGGCCGGCACCGCCCGGGTGGACTTCGCGTCCGGCGACGATCCGGCCGCCGCCGCGGCGCTGGCGGCCAGGGCGCAGGTGGCGGTGGTGTTCGTGCAGCAATGGGCGGCCGAGTCGGTGGACGCGGCAGACCTGCGGCTGCCCGACGACCAGGACGCGCTGGTCGAGGCGGTGGCGCGGGCCAACCCGCGCACCGTGGTGGTGCTGGAGACCAACAGCCCGGTGGCGATGCCGTGGCTGGAGCGCGTCGATGCGGTACTGGCGGCCTGGTATCCGGGCAGCGCGGGCGGCGAGGCGATCGCCAACCTGCTGTTCGGCAGGGCCGAACCCTCCGGCCGGCTGCCGATCACCTGGCCGCGCGGGCTGGCGCAGCTGCCGCGGCCGGTGCTGGAAGGCGCGGGCGCCGCCGCGGGCACGCCGCCGCCGGTGTCGGTGAACTACGACATCGAGGGCGCGGACGTCGGCTACCGCTGGTTCCAGCGCCAGGGGTTGCAGCCGCTGTTCCCGTTCGGCTACGGGCTCACCTACACGCGCTTCGAGCGGGGCGCGCCGAAGGTCGCGCTGAAGGACGGGCTGCCGCGGGTCAGCGTGGAAGTGCGCAACGTCGGCAAGCGCGCCGGCGCCGACGTGGTGCAGGTGTACGCGCAGGTGCCCGGCTCGCCGATCCGCCGGCTGGCCGGCTTCGCCAAGGTGGCGCTGCAGCCGGGCCAGGCGCGCACGGTGGAGGTGGCGCTGGAGCCGCGCCTGCTGTCCGACTTCGACACGGCCAAGCGGCACTGGGTGCTGCGCGGCGGCGACTACGCGCTGTACGTGGGCCGCTCGGCGACCGACCTGGCGGAGCCGGTGCACGTGCAGCTGCCGGCGCGCGAGTGAGCGGCAGGGCGGGGCGGGGACGCCGTTCCCGCTTCCGCTCTCGCCGGTTGCGCGGCCGCGTCGCGCGCGGAAGCCGGCGGCTGCGGCGTGCCTCGGAGCCTGTCCACGCGCTCCTCGTGACCACGGGGGCCGATCGCGCGCGGGCCAAGCAAAGAGCGTAAGGAATGGATGCCGGTCCGCGACGGCGCGGCATGGCGGGGAGCGGGAGCGGGGCGATGGTCGGGGCATCGCGGCCGGAAGCCGCTCCCACGAGGCTTGCGCGGCTCCTGTGGGAGCGGCCTCCGCCCGCGATCGGCCTGACGCGGGACCGCCAGCGGCCGAGTGCCATCTCCACACCCGCCTGCGGTTCATCCAACTGGCCTTCCTGGCGCTCTTCCCCGGCTGGCTCTCAGCCGCCTTCGGGCGACTCGGCGGCCAGCCGCAACGCCGGCCGCGCCACCGGCGCGCGGTCCGGCCGCGCCGGCGCGGCGCCGGCGGGCGCCTTGCGGCCCGGACCCGGCGCGGCGTCGCCGGTGCGCGCCAGGCGGCGCGCCAGCGCCGGGTCGTGGATGTAGCCGTGCAGGAACAGCAGGTCGGTCCAGGGCGAGCTCATGGCGGGGATGTCCATGGGGTGCGGGCATGTTGCGTCGCTCAAGCTAGCGCCGGCCCATGACCCGAAAAAGCGATATATTCGCAAGCCAGGCTTGAGGGATATTCAAGATGAGTCGGGTTCCGCTGGGACTGCTGCAGCAGTTCGTGCTGGTCGCCCGGCAGGGCAACCTGTCGCGCGCGGCGGCGCAGGCCAACCTCACCGTCAGCGCGCTCAGCCACCAGATCCGCCAGCTGGAGGAGCGGCTGGAGCGGCGCCTGTTCGAGCGCGGCCCGCGCGGCGTGGCGCTCACCGTGGAAGGCCGCTGCCTGCTGGAATCGGTGGGCGAGCATTTCGACGGCATCGAGCGCGCGCTGGCGCGCTACCGCGTGCGCCGGCACGACGCGCTCACCCTGAGCGCCAGCTCCGGCATCATGTCCAGCTGGCTGATGCCGCGGCTGCCCAAGCTGGTGGCGGCGCACCCGGAGCTGGAGCTCAACCTGCAGACCGGCTCGGCGCTGGTGGACTTCGCGCGCGAGCCGGTGGACGCCGCGCTGCGCTACGGCCGCGGCGACTGGGAGGGCCTGAGCTGCGAGCGCCTGTTCGGCGAGTGGCTGGCGCCGGTGGCGACGCCGGCGCTGGTCGAGCGCATGCGCGCGCGGGGCGTCGGCGCGGACGAGCTGGCGCGCTGGCCGCTGCTGGGCGACCCCGGCGACCGCTGGCGCGAATGGTTCGGGCAGTTCGGCGGCGCGCCGCCGCCGCGCTACGTGGCGCACTTCGACAACACCGACGCGCTGCGCCACGCCGCGCTGGAAGGGCTGGGCGTGGCGCTGGGCCGCATGGTCACCTCGCGCTCGCTGATCGAGGCCGGCCGGCTGGTGGTGCTGGGCCAGCGCTACCTGGCGGTGAAGGAGGCCTACCACCTGGTCTGCCCGCCGCGCTCGCGCGAGCACCGCGGCGTGCAGGCGTTCCGCGCCTGGCTGCTGGACGAGGCGGCCGCCTACCGCCGCCAGCTGGCCGAGGCGCACGCGGTGCCGGCCGGCTGAGCGCGGCGGGCCCGCGCTCGCGTAGAATGCGCACCGCGCCGCCGCCCGGCGGCGTTCCAACATCCCGCAACACCCACCATAAGGACGTCCTATGCAACGCACCGCCATCCTCGTCGACGGCGCTTTCTTCCTTGCGCGCTACCGCAAGGTGTGGGCCGACCGCGATCCCAACGACGCCCGCACCGTGGCCAAGACCGTGTTCGGCATGGCGCTGGAGCACCTCAAGGCGCTGGACCGCCCGCGCGACGCGCTCTACCGCATCTTCTTCTACGACTGCCCGCCGCTGGAGAAGACCCTGACCAAGCCGATCAGCGGCGAGACCTTCGACTTCGCGCGCACCAACGCCGCCGGCTTCCGCCGCGACCTGCACGACCAGCTGCGCCGCCAGCGCAAGCTGGCGCTGCGCCTGGGCCGGCTGGCCGACCGCGGCGAGTGGCAGTTGAAGCGCAACGTCTACCAGCAGCTGCACGACGCCGAGCTGGAGTGGGAGGACCTGAACGACGAGCATTTCGAGCCGGACATGCGCCAGACCCAGGTGGACATGAAGATCGGCATCGACATCGCCACGCTCACCCACAAGAAGCTGGTCGACCAGATCATCCTGGTGGCCGGCGACGGCGACTTCATCCCGGCCGCCAAGCTGGCCCGCTACGAGGGCATCGACTTCATCCTCGACCCGATGTGGCAGGGCATCGCGCCGGACCTGCACGAGCACATCGACGGGCTGCAGTCGGTGTGCCCGCGGCCGTTCTGACGCCTTCCACCCGCGCTACACGCGGCCGGCGGCAGTCTGGCCGCCAGGCCTGACAGGAAAAGGGAGTTCCCATGCGGTATCCGTCCATGCTGCTGCTGGGGCTGGCGCTCGCGGGCGCCGCGTCCGCGCAGGACCAGCCCTCCGGCGCGCTGGTGCCGCCCACCAGCGCCAGCGAGTACACCGCCGGCCAGCTCGACCGCGTGCTGGCCGGGCCGTGGCGCCCGGCCGCCGAGCGCGCGCGCGACGCCTGGCGCCACCCCAAGGCCACGCTGGACTTCTTCGGCGTGCGGCCGGACCAGACGGTGGTGGAGATCACCCCGGGCGCCGGCTGGTACAGCGCCATCCTCGCCCCGCTGCTGCGCGACGACGGCCGCTACGTGGCGGCGGTGCAGGCCGGCGGCGGCGGCGAGGCGCGCCGCGACGAGGCCGCGCTGCGCCAGCGCTTCGCCGCCAACCCGGCGGTGTACGGCAAGGCCGTCATCGTCACCTTCGACCCGAAGGCGCCGGTGTTCGGCCCGCCCGGCTCGGCCGACGTGGTGCTCACCTTCCGCAACGTGCACAACTGGGCCGAGGCCGGCACCGCGGCGGCGATGTTCAAGGCGTTCTACGCCGTGCTCAGGCCCGGCGGCGTGCTCGGCGTGGTCGACCACCGCGCCGCGCCCGGCGCGAAGCTGGAGGCGGTGAAGGACAGCGGCTACCTGCCGGTCGACTACGTGGTGAAGCTGGCCACCGACGCCGGCTTCGTGCTGGACGGGCAGAGCGAGGTCAACGCCAACCCGAAGGACGACCGCAACCATCCCAGGGGCGTGTGGACGCTGCCGCCCACGCTGGCGCTGGGCGAGCAGGACAAGGCCAGGTATCTGGCGATCGGCGAGTCCGACCGCATGACGCTGCGCTTCGTCAAGCCGCAGGCACCGGCATCGTCCGCCTCCGCGCGCTGAGCCTGCCGCGGCGGCGCCGGTGCTGGTCGCGCTCAACAAGCCCTACGGCGTGCTGTGCCAGTTCACCGCGGGCGACGGCCGGCCCACGCTGGCCGCCTACGTGCGGCAGAAGGACGTCTATCCGGCCGGACGGCTGGACCACGACAGCGAGGGCCTGTTGCTGCTCACCGACGACGGCCGCCTGGCGCACCGGCTCACCGACCCGCGCCACAAGCAGCCCAAGACCTACCTGGTGCAGGTGGACGGCGAGGTCAGCGACGAGGCGCTCGCCGCGCTGCGCCGCGGCGTGCTGCTGAAGGACGGCCCGACCCTGCCCGCGCAGGCCGCGCGCGCGGCCGAGCCGGAGTGGCTGTGGCCGCGCGACCCGCCGGTGCGCTACCGCAGGAGCATTCCCACCAGCTGGATCGAGATCACCCTGCGCGAGGGCCGCAACCGCCAGGTGCGGCGGATGACCGCCGCGGCGGGCTTTCCGACCCTGCGGCTGATCCGCGTGCGGATCGGGCCGTATGCGCTGGACGGCCTGGCGCCGGGCGAGACGCGCGTGCTGGGGTGAAGTGGCGCCGATGCCGGAGATGTTCCGGGTTTTCGGGTAAAGGCATCGCGGTCTCCGGCCGCGAAAAAATCCCTCGCCGCCCACGCTTTCCCCAAACGCCGATAATCAGCACCTCCCACCCGTCCGGAATCCCCATGGACTTCAAGGACCACTTCTCCGCCCACGCCGCGTTGTACCGCGACGCGCGCCCGCTGCCGCCGGCCGACTGGTTCGACTGGCTGGCCGGGCAGGCGCCCGCGCGCGGGCTGGCCTGGGACGCCGGCTGCGGCAACGGCCAGGCCAGCGTGGGCTTGGCCGCGCACTTCGCACGGGTGGTGGCCACCGATCCCAGCGCCGGCCAGATCGCGCAGGCGTCCGCGCACGAGCGCATCGAGTACCGCGTGGAACCGGCCGAGCGCAGCACGCTCGCCGCCGCCAGCGCCGACCTGGTCACCGTGTCGCAGGCGCTGCACTGGTTCGACCTGCCGGTCTTCTACGCCGAGGTGCGCCGCGTGGCGCGGCCGGGCGCGCTGCTGGCCGTGTCCGCCTACGGCAACTGCAGCGTGGATCGTGCGGTGGACGCGGTGGAGCGCCGCCTCTACGCCGACACCCTGGGCGGCGACTGGCCGCCCGAGCGCGCGCTGGTGGACGCGGGCTACCGCACGCTGCCGTTCCCGTTCGCGCGCGTCGGGGCGCCGAGCTTCCTGATGCGCGCGGACTGGAACCTCGACCAGTTCCTCGCCTACCTGCGCTCGTGGTCGGCCGCGCAGCGGCACCTGAAGCGCACCGGCGTCGACGCGGTGGAGGCAGTCGCGCCGGAGCTGGCCGCGGCCTGGGGCGATCCCGCGCGGGTGCGCGCGGTGCGCTGGCCGTTCTTCGCCCTGGCCGGCCGCGTGGACTGAGGCTTCCGCCTCGCGCCGGGCAAACAGTGCGATGGACCGGCGTCCCGACAAGCCTGCTCCCTCTCCCCTCCGGGGAGAGGGTTGGGATGAGGGGCCGCCTTGGCGGCAAGCCGCCATCCTGACGTCGCTTGAGCGAGGCGCTACCGCGAGCCCCGTCCCCTCACCTCATTCCTCTCCCCGGAGGGGAGAGGAGGCGCAATGGCCGGTCGCTGCCGCAAGCCGTGCGCCCTCTCCCCGCCGGGGAGAGGGTTGGGGTGAGGGGCCGCCCTGGTGCCAAGTCACCATCCTGACGTCGCTTGAGCGAGGCGCTACCGCGAGCCCCGTCCCCTCACCTCATTCCTCTCCCCGGAGGGGAGAGGAGGCGCAATGGCCGGTCGCCGCAAGCCGTGCGCCCTCTCCCCGCCGGGGAGAGGGTTGGGGTGAGGGGACGTACCAGCGCCAAGCCACCATCCTGCCCTCACTTGGGCAAGGCGTTGCCGCGAGCCCCGTCCCATCACCTCATTCCTCTCACCAAAGGGGAGAGGAGGCGCAACGGCCAGCCGCTGCCGCAAGTTGTGCGTGTCCCTCGGGGAGAGGATGCGCGAAGGCCCCCCGCGGGCCTCAACCCTCCGCCAACCCGAAGAACGCCACCGCCGCCGCCGTGCTGTGCGCCGCGGTCGTCTCCGCGCTCTCGCCGCGGTCGCGCGCGATCTCTTCGCAGATGTGCTTCAGGTACATCGGCTCGTTGCGCCGGTGCGAGGGATGCGGGCGCACCGTGCGCGGCAGCAGGTAGGGCGCGTCGGTCTCGATCAGCAGGCGGCCGGCGGGGATGTCCTTCACCAGCTCGCGCAGGTGGGTGCCGCGCCGCTCGTCGCAGATCCAGCCGGTGATGCCGATGTGGCAGTCCAGGTCCAGGTAGTCGCGCAGCGCCTCGCCGGTGTCGGTGAAGCAGTGCACCACCGCGGTGGGCACGCGGTCGCGGTAGCGCCTGAGCAGCGCCAGGAAGTCCGCGTGCGCGTCGCGCTGGTGCAGGAACAGCGGCTTGCCCAGCTCCGCCGCGATGGCGAGCTGGCGCTCGAACGCCTCCAGCTGCGCCTCGCGCGGCGAGTAGTTGCGGTGGTAGTCCAGCCCGGTCTCGCCCACCGCGCGCACCGCAGGATCCTGCGCCAGCTCGCGCAGGCGCGCGTCGGTGGCCTCGTCGTAGTCGACCGCGTGGTGCGGGTGCACCCCGGCGGTGGCCCACAGCAGGCCCGGATGCGCGCGCGCCAGCGCCAGCGCGTGCTCGCTGCCCTCGCGCGAGGCGCCGGTCACCACCAGCCGCGTCACGCCGTGCGCGCGGGCGCGCTCCAGCACCGCGTCGAGGTCGTGGCGGAAGGATTCGTGGGTGAGGTTGGCGCCGATGTCGACGAGCTGCATGCGCGGTCTCCGCTGCGGGACCGGCCATTATCCGGGCGGCCGCGGCCGCGCGTCACCCGCCCGCCGCGCGGCGCGGGCGGGGGCGCCCGGCGCCGGCCTTTTCGTGACCGGCGTCGCCCCCGACTCGCGTTCGTTCGGGCGGATGTGCTAACTATGGGCCTCTTTGCCGGCGAGGGGGCGTCGGCAGCGGGATGTCTTTCCTATATACGCGGTCAACGGGGTGGATGCATGTCGGCAGTGTCGGAGCCGGCGGCCAACGGGGCGGGGACGGCGCTGGGCGACCGCGAGGCGGCCGTCTGCGCGCTGCTGGTGTCGCGCGGCAGCCTGAAGGACAGCGACCTGGGCCGGGCCCGGCGGCTGCACGAGGAAGCCCCCGAGGGCACCCTCACCGCGCTGCTGGCGCGGCTCGGCCTGGTGTCCGAGCGCGACCTGGCGCAGGCCTGGTCCGAGCTGCTCGGCGCGCCGCTGCTGGCCGCCGCCGAGGCGCCGGAGCTGGCGCCGCCGGAGCTGGAGCTGTCGGTGCGCTTCCTCAAGCAGCAGCACGTGGTGCCGGTGCGCGAGGGCGAGGACGGCCTGGCGCTGGTGGTGGCCGACCCGGCCGACCCGTACCCGCTGCACGCGGTGGAGCTGGCCGCCGGCAAGCCGGTCAGCCTGCGCATCGGCCTGCGCTCGGAGATCGACGACCTGATCGAGCGCTACTACGGCGCCGGCCGCTCGGCGATGGGCACCATCGTGGAGAACCTCGACGGCAGCGCCGCCGAGGAGGAGGACGTGGAGCACCTGCGCGACCTCGCCTCCGAGGCGCCGGTGATCCGCCTGGTCAACCTGATCCTGCAGCGCGCGGTGGAGCAGCGCGCCTCGGACGTGCACATCGAGCCGTTCGAGAACCGCCTGAAGGTGCGCTACCGCATCGACGGCGTGCTGCACGAGGTGGAGGCGCCGCCGGCCTCGTCCACCGCGGCGGTGATCTCGCGCGTGAAGATCATGGCCAAGCTCAACATCGCCGAGCGCCGCCTGCCGCAGGACGGCCGCATCCAGCTGCGCGTGCAGGGGAAGGAGCTGGACCTGCGCGTGTCCACCGTGCCGACCAGCTTCGGCGAGTCGGTGGTGATGCGCATCCTGGACCGCGAGACGGTGGCGTTCGACTTCGCCGAGCTGGGCTTCACCGACGCCTTCCGCGAGCGCTTCGTGGAGGTGCTGGAGCGCCCGCACGGCATCCTGCTCGTCACCGGCCCCACCGGCTCGGGCAAGAGCACCACGCTGTACACGGCGCTGTCGAAGATCAACACGCCGGACGTGAAGATCATCACCGTGGAGGACCCGGTCGAATACCAGCTCGAGGGCATCAACCAGATCCAGGTGAAGCCACAGATCGGGCTGGACTTCGCCAACGCGCTGCGCTCGATCATGCGCCAGGACCCGGACGTCATCATGATCGGCGAGATGCGCGACCTGGAGACCTGCCGCATCGCGATCCAGTCCGCGCTCACCGGCCACCTGGTGCTGTCCACGCTGCACACCAACAGCGCCGCCGGCGGCGTCACCCGCCTGCTCGACATGGGCGTGGAGGACTACCTGCTGGGCTCCACCGTCAACGGCATCCTGGCGCAGCGGCTGGTGCGGCGGCTCGACCCGGCCACGGCGGTGCCCTACGAGCCCGCGTCCGAGGTGGTCGAGCAGTTCCAGTTGGAGAAATACGCGCAAGGGCGACCGATCCGGCTGTGGAAGCCGGTCCCCAGCGCGGCCAACCCCACCGGCTACCGCGGCCGCCGCGCGATCATGGAGTTCCTGGTGATGAGCGACGCGCTGCGCCGGCTGGTGATGCAGCGCGCCGACGCCGGCGAGATCGAGCGCCAGGCGCGCGCCGAGGGCATGCGCACCATGTACGAGGACGGCATCGCCAAGGCGCTGGCCGGCGTCACCACGCTGGAGGAGGTGCTGCGTGTCACGCAGGAGGGCTGACGCCATTGCTCCCTCTCCCCAAGGGGGAGAGGGGGCAAACGTGCCGGGCGGGGTCGCATGGGCTTGCGCTAGCCGGAAGCCGGGGGCGGCGGGTCCCATGAGTCTGTTCGTACTATCGCGAGCACCCGCCCCTCACCCCAACCCTCTCCCCGGCGGGGAGAGGGGGCAAACGTGCCGTGCGGGTTCGCGTGCGGTCGAGCTTGCCGGAAGCCGGGGGCGGCGGGCCCTATGAGTCTGTTTGTATATCGGGCGGTCAGCGCCGCCGGCGAACTGCTGCAGGGGCAGATGGAGGCCGCCAGCGTCGAGGAGGTGGTCGGCCGCCTGCAGGACCAGGGGCATACGCCGCTGGAGGCGAAGCCGGCCGACGCCGGCGGCGGCGGCTCGGGGCTGGCCGCGCTGTTCCGGCGCGGGCCGTTCGCCGGCGACCAGCTCGCCCAGTTCACCCACCAGCTGGCCACCCTGCTCGGCGCAGGCCAGCCGCTGGACCGCGCGCTGGGCATCCTGCTCGACCTGCCCGAGGGCGAGCGCGCGAGGAAGCTGGTCGAGCGCGTGCGCGAGCGCGTGCGCGGCGGCGCGCCGCTGTCGCAGGCGCTGGAGGAGGAGCACGGCGTGTTCCCGCGGCTGTACGTCGCGCTGGTGCGCGCGGGCGAGAGCGGCGGCGCGCTGGAGGACACCCTGCGCCGCCTGGCGGACTACCTCGAACGCGCGCAGCAGCTCAAGGGCAGCATCGTCAACGCGCTGATCTACCCGGCCTTCCTGCTGGTCGGCGTGCTCGGCTCGCTGGTGCTGCTGCTGGCCTACGTGGTGCCGCAGTTCGTGCCGATCTTCGAGGACATGCAGGTGCCGATCCCCTTCATCACCCGGGCGGTGCTGGCGCTGGGCCAGTTCCTGCAATCGTGGTGGTGGCTGCTGGTGCTGCTGGTGGTCGCCGGCGTCTTCTACTGGCGCGCGCGCCTGCGCGACCCGGCGGCGCGGCTGGCCTGGCACGCGAAGCTCCTGGGCCTGCGCGTGGCCGGGCCGCTGCTGACCAGGGTGGAGACGGCGCGCATCGCGCGCACGCTGGGCACGCTGCTGAAGAACGGCGTGCCGCTGCTGTCGGCGCTGGGCATCGCGCGCCAGGTCACCTCCAACCGCGCGCTGGACGAGGCGCTGGCGCAGGCCGCCGAGCAGGTCAAGGGCGGCTCGGGGCTGGGCCTGGCGCTGGCGCAGTCGCAGCGCTTCCCGCGGCTGGCGCTGCAGATGGTGCAGGTGGGCGAGGAGGCCGGCCAGCTCGACGCGATGCTGCTCAAGGTGGCCGACACCTTCGAGCTGGAGAGCAAGCGCGCGATCGACCGCCTGCTCGCCGCGCTGGTGCCCGCGCTCACCATCGCGATGACCGTGCTGGTGGCGATCATCATGGCGGCGATCCTGCTGCCGCTGCTCAGCCTGACCAGCAATATCCAGTGACTTTTGGCCGGAGTGAATGACGATGAGGATGCGGATGAGGACATGGGGGGCACGGGGCACGGGGCACGGGGCACGGGGGGCCGTGGCGCAAGAGCGCATGTCGCCGGAATGGGTGCGATGGCGCGGCACACCAGCCACCCGCACGCATCCCCGTTCGCCGTGCCCCGTGCCCCGTTCCCGGCGCGCTCCGCGCGCCAACGGTTTCACCCTGCTCGAAATGCTCGCCGTGATCGTGCTGATCGGCATCATCGGCGCGGTGGTGGTGAGCCAGGTCGGCAAGAACGTGGACAAGGGCAAGTACGGCGCGGGCAAGGCGCAGCTCACCACGCTCTCGCAGAAGATCGAGAACTACGCGCTGGACAACGGCTCGCCGCCGGCGCAGCTCGGCGACCTGGTGGCCAAGCCCTCGAACGCGGCGAACTGGCAGGGCCCCTACGCCAAGCCGTCCGACCTCAAGGACCCGTGGGGCCACGACTTCGGCTACAAGTACCCCGGCGAGCACGGCAGCTTCGACCTGGTGTTCTACGGCCAGGACGGCCAGCCCGGCGGCGAGGGGTACAGCGCCGACGTGGGGAATTGGCAGTAATGACGGGGGAACGGGGAACGGGGAACGGGGAACGGGCGTGCGCGCGGAGCGCGTGCATGCCGCGCCGCCGTTCCCGTTCCGGCGTCGCACGCTCTTGCGCCGCGCCCCCCCGTTCCCCGTTCCCCGTTCCCCGTTCCCGGCGCGCCCCGCGCGCCAGCGGCTTCACCCTGCTCGAGCTCCTCGCCGTGATCCTGCTGATCGGCATCGCCGCCGCCGCGGTGGCGGTGTCGGTGACGCAGGGGCTGGCCGGCGCGCGCGTGCGCGCGGCCAGCGGCGAGCTGGCCGCCGCGCTGCGCGCCACGCGCGCGCAGGCGATCGTGAAGGGCGGCGAGCAGAGCTTCGAGCTGGACGTGCGCGACGCCAGCTACCGCGCCGCCGGCGGGCGCCAGGTCAAGCTGCCCGAGGGCATGCGCGTGTCCATCACCAGCGCGCGCGAGGACCAGCCCGACGGCCACACCGGCCGCATCCGCTTCTTTCCCGACGGCAGCTCCACCGGCGGCCACATCACCCTGCAGCGCGGTGCGCGGCGCTGGCAGGTCAACGTGGCCTGGCTGACCGGCGCGGTCAGCGTCACCGACGGCGTGGCCGCGCGATGAGGCGCGCGCGCGGCTTCAGCCTGCTGGAAGTGGTGGCGGCGATGCTGCTGCTGGCGATCGCCTTCGCCGCGCTGATGCAGGTGGCCGGCGGCGCGATCCGCCTGAGCGGCAGCGCCGCCGACTACAGCCGCGCCGCGCTGTGGGCGCGCAGCCTGCTCGACGGCGCCTTCGTGCTGGAACCGCTGCAGCCGGGCAGCCGCAGCGGCCGCTTCGACGGGCGGTACCGCTGGCAGCTCGACGTGCGGCCGTGGCGGCCGGCGCAGGAAGCGAACGCGCCGCCGGGGCCGGCCAGCCCGCTGGTGCTGTACCGCCTGGACCTGGCCGTGTCCTGGGGCGCGGCCGGGCGCGAGCGGGTGGCGCGTTTCAGCACGCTGCGCGTGGCGTCCGCGCCGGCGAACGGGAATGCGCCGTGAGCGCGCCGGTCTTCAGGCCTCCTCCGGGAGCAATCTCCGTGGGAGCGGCCGCCGGCCGCGATGGCCGCACTGTCCGAGCCAGCCGGCATCGCGGCCGGCGGCCGCTCCCACGGAGACCGCTCCCACAAAGGCTGCTCCCACAGGAGGCACTGCCACGGAAGTCGCCGTCGCCCCCGCGCGGCTTCAGCCTGCTCGAGGTGCTCGGCGCGCTCGCGCTGCTGGCGCTGCTGCTGCTGGGCGTGTACTCGGGCATCCGCACCGCCACGCAGAGCGTGCAGGCCGGCGGCGCGGCGATCGAGCGGCTGGACCGCATCCGCTCCGCGCAGGAGTTCCTGCGCCGCGAGCTGGCGCAGGCGATGGCGCAGCCGATCGGCCGCGACGACCGCGGCGACGCGCTGTACTTCAAGGGCACGCCGCACGAGCTGAGCTTCGTCGCGCCGCTGCCCGGCTACCTCGGCAAGCTCGGCCCGCAGGTGCAGACGCTGGCGCTGGTCGACAACGGCCGGGGCGGCCAGCGGCTGGAGATCCGCTTCGCCGCGCTGCCGTTCGACGGCCAGCCGCCGAAGCCGGAAGGACGGCCGGAGGTGCTGCTCGACGACGTGCGCGAGGGTGCCTTCAGCTACCGCGGCATCGACGCGCAGGGCCGTCCCGGCGACTGGCAGGGCAGCTGGCCGGACGGCCGCCTGCTGCCCTCGCTGGTGCGCATCGAGCTGACCCCGCCCGCGCCCGAGCGCTGGCCGCGGCTGGACGCGCCGCTGCGCGTGGACGTCAGCGCCAGCTTGACCCGGCCCGGCCTGCTGCAGGGCCTGCGCATCCAGAGGATGCGGCAGTGAGCGCGCGCCGCCCCGCCGGCCGCACCCAGCGCGGCATCGCCCTGCTGGTGGTGCTGTGGGCGTGCACGCTGCTGGCGATCCTGCTCGGCGGCTACGCCGCGCTGGCGCGCACCGAGGGCCTGCAGGCGCGCTACCAGTTCGCGCAGACGCGGGCGCACTACGCCGCCGAGGCCGGGCTGGCGCAGGCGGTCTACGCGCTGCAGGACCCGCAGCCGCAGCGGCGCTGGGTGCCCGACGGGCGCAGCTACGAGCTGCGCTTCGACGATGCCCGCGTCAGCGTCAGCGCGGTCGACGAGGGCGGCAAGCTCGACCTCAACGCCGCCACGCCGGAGTCGCTGCAGGCGTTCTTCCGCGCCGCGGGCATGCCGGCGGCGGACGCGCAGCGGCTGGCGGCGGCCGTGGCGGCCTGGCGCAGCCCGCCGCAGCCCGGCCTGGATGCGTCCGGGCTGGCCGGAAGCGCGCCGGCGCGCCACGCGCCGTTCGCCAGCATCGAGGAACTGCAGCAGGTGCCCGGCATGACGCCGGCGCTGTACCGGCGCATCGCCGGCGACATCACCATCTGGTCCGGCCGCGCCGCGCCCGATCCGGGCAGCGCCTCGGCGCTGGCGCTGGCCGCGGTGCCCGGCATGACGCCGCAACAGATCGCGCAGATCCTTGCGCGGCGGCAGCGCCCGGACCGCGCGGCTTCGCTGGCCGTGGCGACGGGGGTCACGCATAGTATCCGCGCCGAGGCCACGCTGGCCGACGGCACGCGCGCGGTATTGCGCGCCACGGTGCGCCTGCAGGGGGGCAGGTCCGGGGCGCAGCCGTACGCGGTATTGCATTGGCAGGAGGGTGACGGGGGATGAGTAACGGCGCGATGCAGACGTTGCGACCGCCGCTGGAGCGCGCGCGGCGCGCCTGGCGCGCGTCGCCGCTGCCGGGGTTCCTGCGCTGGTGGGGCGGCGAGCTGGCCGCGCTGCTGCCGGCCGGCTGGCGGCGGCGCTTCGGCGGCGGCGCCGCGTGGTTCCTGCTCGAGCGCGACGGTGCGCACTGGCATCTGCGCGGCGGCGGCGCCGTCGTCGCCGCCTGGCCGGCCGACGCGCCGGCCGGCGAGCAGCGCGCCGCGCTGGACGCCGCGGTGCGCGGCGTGGACGCGGAGGACCTGCGCCTGGCCCTGCTGCTGCCCGCGGGGCAGGTGCTGCGCCGCACGCTCTCGCTGCCCGGGGCCGCCGCCGAGAACCTCGCCCGGGTCGGCGCCTTCGAGATGGACCGGCAGACGCCGTTCCGCGCCGAGCAGGTGCACTACGCGGTGCGCGAGCTCGCCGCGCCGGCCGCGCCCGGCCGCCTGGCGGCCGAGCTGGTGGCGGTGCCGCGCGCCACGCTCGATCCGCTGCTGGCGCAGCTGCGCGAGGCCGGCATCGCGGTGGACGCGGTGGACGTGGCCGAGGGCGGCGGCCGCCTCGGCGTCGACCTGCTGCCGTCCGGCCAGGCGCCGCGCCGGCGCCGGCCGCGGCTGCGCCTCAACCTTGCGCTCGGCGCCGCCTGCCTGGCGCTGCTGGCGCTGGTGCTGGCGCAGTGGCTGCACAACCGCGAGCAGGCGCTGGAGCAGATGCGCGCCGAGGTCGAGTCGATGCGCGCGCAGGCGCAACAGGTGGCGGCGCTGCGCCAGCAGTGGCAGGACAACGTCGGCGCCGCCGGCTTCCTGGTGCAGCGCAAGCAGCGCAGCGTGAGCCGGCTCGCGCTGCTGCAGGAGCTCACCCGGCGGCTGCCGGAGTCGGCCTGGCTGGAGCGCTTCAGCCTGGACGGCAGCGGCCAGCTCGGCTTCCAGGGCCAGGCGCAGCAGGCGGTGAAGCTGATCGACGCGCTGAAGGACTCGCCGCTGATCGCCGACCCCAACTTCCAGGGCAGCATCCAGCCCGACCCCGGCAGCGGCAAGGACCGCTTCTACATGCTGGCGCAGCTGCGCCAGCCGCCCGCGCCGGCGGCGAAACCCGCCGCGGGAGGCACGCCATGAAGGCGCCCGCCCTCAAGCCGCGCGAGCAGCGCGTCGCCGCGGTGCTGCTGTTGCTGCTGGCGCTGGCGCTGGCCTACCTGCTGCTGCTGCACTGGTGGTTCGTGGCGCCGCTGCGCGCGATCGCCGCGGAGATGGACGACCTGCGCGACACGCACAGCCGCTACGCCGCCGCCATCGCCGAGAAGCCGCTGCTGGAGAAGCGCATCGCTGCGCTCGGCGCCGGCCAGGCCGCCAGCGCCGCGTTCCTGCCGGAGGACGACCCGGCCGCGGCCAGCGCCGGGCTGATGCAGCGCGCGGTGGACGTGGCCGCCGCGCATCCGCAGAACGGCGGCTGCGAGGTCACCCAGAAGATGCCCGTCCCCTCGCCGCCGCCGGCGCCGGGCGAGCCCTACCGCAAGGTGGCGGTGACGATCAGCATGCGCTGCGACATCGAGCCGCTGGCCGCGGTGCTGTACGACCTGGAGCAGGGCACGCCGTACCTGTTCGTCGACGACCTCAGCATCTACCGCAACCCGGTGGCCGCGCAGGAGAAGGGCGCGGGCGTGCCGCTGGAGGTGCAGTTCGCGCTGTCCGGCTACGTGCGCCCCGCGCGCGGCGCGCCGCCGGCGGAGCCGCCGCAGGGCCAGGGAGGTGCGCCGTGAACGCCGCCGCGCAACGCCGGCTCACGCCGCCGCTGGCGATCCTCGCCGCGCTGCTCGGCCTGCTGCTGCTGGCGCTGCTGGCCGGGCTCGGCCGCGGCGTGCGCTGGGACCCGCCGCGCGCCGCCGCGGCGCCGCCCGACGCGCACGCCGCGCGGCCGCTGCCGCCGGCGCCGCCGCTGCAGCAGTTCGCCGAGGTGTGGACGCGCCCGCTGTTCAACCCGTCGCGGCGGCCGGTGGCGCGCGCCGCCGCCGGCAACGGCAACCTGGGCGAGCTGCAGCTCACCGGCATCATCCTCACCCCGCAGCTGCGCATGGCGCTGCTGCGCGGCCGCGACGGCACCGAGGTGCGCGTGCGCGAGGGCGCCGCGCTGCCGGACGGCAGCAGCACCCTGGTCGAGGTCCGCCCGCGCGGGGCGGTGTTCGAGGGCGCCGGCGGGCGCGTCGAGATGGAACTGCCCGCCGGCGCGCCGATCGACGCGCCCAGCCGCGCCGGCGGCCCGGTGCCGCAACCGCCGCCGGCCGGAGGCGCCGCCGCGCCGCCGCCGGCGGAGCTGGTCAGGCCGGTGGGCCGGCCCGTGCCGATGCGGGTGGTCGCCGGCGGCGACAGCCCGGACCGCGAGGAACGCCCGCGCCAGGACGAGGCCGCCACCCAGGCCGCGCGCGTGCAGCAGCTCAAGGCCCTCATCGAGAAACGCCGGGCCGCGCAGGCGGCCGGGAACCATCAAGGAGATCGCTGATCCATGTCCCGCCTGTTCAAGCTCCCGCTCGCCCGTGCCGGCCTGGCCGCCCTGCTGGTCTGCCTGGCCGGCTGCGCCAGCCTGCCGCAGCCGCAGGACAACGGCGAACTCCAGCGCGAGGCCATGGCCGGCACCGAGCTGCCCGCGCCCGCGCCGCTGCCGCTCAACAACCGCAACGCCGCGCCGGCCGAGGGCGCCACGCGGCCGCAGCTGAGCAACGGCAGCGGCCGCTTCATCCGCCCCACGCCGCTGGCCGCGCCGCGCGCGCCGGCCGCCGGCGACGGCGCGGTCACCCTCAACTTCGAGAACCAGCCGGTGCAGGCGGTGGTGAAGGCGATCCTGGGCGACCTGCTGAAGAAGAACTACACCATCGTGCCCGGCGTGCAGGGCAACGTGTCCTTCTCCACCGCGCAGCCGGTGGATTCCAGCCAGGCGCTGCCGATCCTGGAGACCCTGCTGTCCTGGACCGGCAACGCGCTGGTGCAGCGCGGCGACGGCTACGTGGTGATGCCGGCCAAGGAGGCGGTGGCCGGCAACCTGGTGCCGGGGCTGGGCGCCAGCGCGCCGGTCGGCGGCCTGCAGGCGCGGCTGTTCCCGCTGCGCTACATCGGCGCGGCGGAGATGCAGAAGCTGATCAAGCCGTTCGCGCGGCCGGACTCGGTGCTGCTGGTCGACCCGGCGCGCAACCTGATCGTGCTGTCCGGCACGTCGGACGAGCTCGCCAACTACCAGCGCACCGTGCAGACCTTCGACGTGGACTGGCTGCGCGGCATGTCGGTGGGCGTGTTCAGCCTGGAGCGCGCCAACGTGACCGAGCTGATGCCCAAGCTCGACGCCATGTTCGGCAAGAGCGGCGACACGCCGCTGGCCGGCATGCTGCGCTTCATCCCGATCGAGCGCACCAACGCGCTGGTGGTGATCAGCACGCAGCCGGACTACCTGCAGGAGGTGGGCGAGTGGATCGCGCGCATCGACCGCGGCGGCGGCAACGAGCCGCAGCTGTACGTGTACGACGTGCGCAACATCAAGGCCTCCGACCTGGCGCGCTACCTGGCGCAGATCTATGCCAACGGCGCCGGCGGCGGCTCGGAGCAGGGCGGGCAGGTGGGGCCGGGCCTCACCTCGGGCACGCTGGGCAGTACCGGCGGCGCCGGCGGCGTGGCCATGGGCAGCCTGGCCGGCAGCTTCGGCAGCGCCGGCGGCTTCGGCAATGCCGGCAACGGCGGCCTCAACGGCACGTCGGCCGGCGGGCTCGGCGGCACCGCCGGGGGAGGCCGCGACGCGGGGACGACGGGCACCGGCTTCGTCAACGGCGGCGGCCTGGCCGCGGGCGGCGGCGGCGCGACCGGCGCCAGCGCCGACCAGCAGTACAGCTCGTCCGACGGCGTCACCCGGATCAGCTCGGTGGACGCCAACAACCAGTTGCTGGTGCGCACGCGGCCCTCGCAGTGGAACGAGATCGAGACGGCGATCAAGCGCCTGGACAACGTGCCGCTGCAGGTGCAGATCGAGACGCGCATCCTGGAGGTCAAGCTCACCGGGCAGTTCAGCTTCGGCGTGCAGTGGTATCTGGAAGGGCTGATCGGCGGCTCGGTCGACAGCAACGGCAATTACACGCCCGGCCAGCCCGGCAACCAGCAGCAATGGGCGCTGGGCCAGGGCGGCGCTACTTATAACCCGGGCTCATCGACTTCGCCTGGCGACGGGTTCTTCTATTCCTTCGTGAACCACAATCTGCAGGTGGCCTTGCGCGCGCTGGAAGTCAGCGGCAATACCAAGACCCTGTCGGCGCCGTCGCTGGTGGTGCTCAACAACCAGACTGCCATGTTCAATGTCGGCGACCAGGTGCCGATCAACCAGACCAGCGTGTCCGCCATCGGCACCGACAACACCTACAACTCGGTCACCTACTTGAACACCGGCGTGCAATTGGCGGTGCAGCCGCGGGTGAACCCGGGCGGCCTGGTCTATCTCAACGTGCAACAGATCGTCAGCACGCCGGACTATACGCACGCCACCAACGGCAACCCCTCGGTGTCGCAGCGCGCGATGACGACCGAGGTGGCCGTGCAGAGCGGGCAGACCGTGCTGCTCGGCGGCCTGATCCAGCAGGACGAGGGCCAGACCGACACCGGCATCCCCGGCCTCAACCGCATCCCGGTGCTGGGCCGCCTGTTCGGCAGCACCAGCCGCAGCCGCAACCGCACCGAGCTGATCGTGCTGATCACGCCGCGCGTGATCAGCAGCAGCGAGGAGGCGCGCCAGGTCACGGACGAGTACCAGCGCAAGTTCGAGTCGCTGGCGCCGCTGCGGGCGGGAAGCAGGGAAACGGGAGCGGCGGCCAAGCCCTAGGAGCAGGGAGCGCGCCGACTCGCATTCCCGTGGCGCGGGCGACGAGCGTCGAGCCGCACGCAAGGTCCGGCGCCGTGACGCCCTCTCCCCTCCGGGGAGAGGGCCGGGGTGAGGGGCGGACTCGCCGCAGCGTCCGTGGCTTCCGTGGGTCGACGCCCGCCGGGGGGCCGTGCCCGCGCCGCTATCATGGGCGCGATGACCGCGCCGCCTTCGTTCCCCATCACCCCGCTGCTGCCCGGGATCCGCGCCGCGCTGGCCGTCGCGCCGCGGCTGGTGCTGGAGGCGCCGCCGGGCGCCGGCAAGACCACCCAGGTGCCGCTGGCGCTGCTCGACGCGCCGTGGCTGGAAGGGCGGAAGATCGTGATGCTGGAGCCGCGCCGCATCGCCGCGCGCGCGGCGGCGCAGTTCATGGCGCGCCAGCTCGGCGAGGAGCTCGGGCGGACGGTGGGCTACCGCATCCGCTTCGAGTCGCGCACGAGCGCGGCCACGCGCATCGAGGTGGTCACCGAGGGCATCCTCACCCGGCTGATCCAGGACGACCCGGAGCTGGCCGGGATCGGCGCGATCCTGTTCGACGAGTTCCACGAGCGGCACCTGGCCGCCGACCTCGGCGCCGCGCTGGCGCTGGACGTGCAGGCCACGCTGCGCCCGGACCTGCGCCTGGTGGTGATGTCGGCCACGCTGGACGGCGAGCGCATCGCGCGCTGGCTGGACGCGCCGCGCCTCTCCAGCCCCGGCCGCAGCTTCCCGGTGCGCATCGAGCACCCGCCGGCGCGCGCGCAGGAAAGCCCCGAGCAGCACCTGGCGCGCGTGGTGCGGCAGGCGCTGGCGGAGAACGAGGGCGACGTGCTCGCCTTCCTGCCGGGCCGGCGCGAGATCGCGCGGGCGCAGGCGCTGCTGGCGCAGCAGTCCGCTTCGCTCCCCTCTCCCGTCGGGAGAGGGGCTGGGGGTGAGGGTTCGACCGTAGCGGGACGTTCTGCTTCGACCGGACCCTCATCCGCCCCTGCCGGGGCACCTTCTCCCGACGGGAGAAGGGAAGGCATGGAGATCGAGATCGTCGCGCTGCACGGCGAGCTCTCCCTCGCCGAGCAGCAGCTCGCGCTGGCCCCCGCCGATCCCGGCACCCGCCGCGTGGTGCTGGCCACCAACGTGGCCGAGTCCAGCGTCACGCTGCCGGGCATCCGCGCGGTGGTGGACTCGGGCCTGGCGCGCGAGCCGCGCTTCGATCCCAATACCGGCTTCACCCGGCTGGAGACGGTGTTCGTCTCGCAGGCCTCGGCCGACCAGCGCGCCGGCCGCGCCGGCCGCGTGGCGGAGGGTGCGGCCTACCGGCTGTGGCCGCAGAGCCGGCGGCTGGAGCCCTCGCGCACCGCCGAGATCGTGCAGGCCGAGCTGTCCGGCCTCGCGCTGGAACTGGCCGCGTGGGGCGTCACGGCGGATGGCGCCGCCGCGCTGCCCTGGCTCGACCCGCCGCCCGCCGGCGCGCTGGCGCAGGCGCGCGAGCTGCTCGCGCAGCTCGGCGCGCTGGACGCGGACGGCCGCATCACCGCGCTGGGCCGGCGCATGCTGGAGCTCGGCGCCACGCCGCGGCTCGGCGCCGCCGCGCTGCGCGCGCCGCCGGAACGCCTCGCGCTGGTGGCCGACCTGCTGGCGCTGATGGAGGCGCGCTCGCCGCTGCGCGGCGAGGCCGCGCGCAGCGACGACTTCCGCGCGCGCGTGGCCGCGCTGCACGCCTGGCGCGACCGCCGCGGCGGCGGCACACCCGGCGTGCAGGCCGACGCCGGCGCGCTGGCCGCGATCGAGCAGGCGGCCAGGGGCTGGCGCCGGCGCCTGGACGTGCGCACCGCCGCCAGCGGCGTGCCCGACAGCCACGCCGTCGGCGACCTGCTGCTGCACGCCTTCCCCGACCGCGTCGCGCGGCGCGACGTGGCCAACCCGCTGCGCTACACGCTGGCCAGCGGGCGCGGCGCGCGCCTCGCCGAGCAGACCGCGCTGCTCGGCGAGCCCTGGCTGGTCGCGCTGGACCTGCGCCACGAGGCGCGCGACAGCCTGATCCTCGCCGCCGCGCCGCTGGACCCGCGCGTGCTGGAGGCCGAGCTTCCGCACGGCTTCGCGCGCGAGCGCGTGGCGCGCTGGAACGAGGCGCGCGGCGCGGCGGAGGCGTTCGAGGAACGCCGCTTCGGCGCCATCGTGCTGGAGCGGCGCAGCGTGCCGGTGCGGCCGGAGGACGCGCTGCCGGCGCTCATCGCCGCGGTCCGCGACCGCGGCCTGGACGCGCTGCCGTGGAGCGAGGCGGCGCAGCGCCTGCGCCTGCGCGTGCAGGCGCTGCGCGGCTGGATGCCGGAGCTGGGCCTGCCCGACCTGTCCGACGCGCGCCTGCTCGCCACGCTGGGGGACTGGCTCGCGCCGCACCTGGCCGGCAAGCGCCGCCTCGACGCGCTGGCGGCGGAGGAACTCTCGCAGGCGCTGGCCGCCATGCTCGACTACGAGCAGCGCCGCGCGCTCGACGCGCAGGCGCCGGACAGCCTGGTGGTGCCCAGCGGCCAGGCGCGCCGGCTCGAATACGTGCCCGGCGCGCCGCCGGTGCTGGCGGTGAAGCTGCAGGAGCTGTTCGGCCTGGCCGACACGCCGCGCGTGGCCGGCGGCCGCGTGCCGGTGACGCTGCACCTGCTCTCGCCGGCGGGTCGGCCGATCCAGGTCACGCAGGACCTCAGGGGCTTCTGGGAACGCACCTACCCGGAAGTGAAGAAGGAGCTGAAGGGCCGCTATCCCAGGCATCCGTGGCCGGACGACCCGTGGACGGCCACGCCCACGCACCGCGCCAAGCCGCGCGCCGGCTGACCGCCCGGCGCTGGTGCCGGGATGCCGGCTGTGCTATGCACGTCGCCTGGGCCTGGATGGGGCCCGGGGAAGGGGGCTGGGTGAGAGCGGTCAGCGAATCGCGGAGACAGGCGATCACGCCCGGGGAGCGCGCCAGCGCCTTCGCCGCCGGCGACGAGCTCGCGCTGCCGCATCCCGGGCGCTGGCCGACCTGGCTCTGGGGCGTGCTGGTCCTGGCCGGCGCGCTGGCCGTCGCGCTGGCGCTGTACCAGCGCCAGCGCGTCGAGCAGGCCGAGCGCTACCAGGCCGAGCTCACCGTGGTGGTCGACCGCAGCCAGACCCAGCTGCTCCGGCAGCTGCAGTCCACCGAGCTGCTGGTGCGCTCGGTGCAGACGGTGTTCCTCGCCTCCGACGACGTGACCCCGGTGGAGTTCGAGCGGCTCTACGAGAACCTGCATGCGCGCGAGCTGTTCCCGAGCCTGCTCGCGCTGGCCTACGCGCCGCGCGAGGCGCGGCCGGACGGCGAGCACTACGTCACCCGCATGGCCGCCCCGCGCGAGGGCAACGCGCAGCTGCTGGGGCTGGACCTGGCCGCGCAGCCGGGCAACCTGGCCGCGGCGCTGAGCGCGCGCGACACCGACCGCGGCACGCTGTCCGGCCCGATGCACCTGATCCAGGACGTGGCCCGGCGCCATCCGGGCATGGGCGTGGTGATGCGGCTGCCGATCTACTCGCCCGGCGATCCGCCGCGGACGGTGGAGCAGCGGCGCGCGCGCGTCATCGGCACGATCGGGCTGTCGTTCCTGGTCGACGACCTGGTGCGCACCGCGCTGCCGGCCGACGCCGCCGCGCGCATGCACGTCCAGCTCGCCGACGTCACCGGCGGCCAGCCGCAGCCGCTGTTCGACTCCGCCCCGGGCCGGCCGATACCGGCGCTGGTCGCCGAGCGCGGGCTGAGCTTCGAGCGCCGGCTGCCCTACGGCGGCCGCGAGTGGCTGCTGGTGATGGCGCCGTTCGACGCCGGCCTGCCGCCGCCGCCGTGGCAGCAGTCCGTGCTGCTGCCCGGTGCGATCATCAGCGTGCTGCTCGGGGTGCTGGCCTGGCTGCTGGGCGACACGCGGCGGCGCGCGCTGCAGGCCGGCTGGCGGATGAGCCAGCGCTACCGCGAGAGCGAGGAGCGCTTCCGCGCGCTCAACGAGATGCTGCCGGCGCTGGTGCTGCTGGCCGACGCCGACGAGGGCCGGGTCGTGTACGCCAACCAGGCCGCGCGCGCCCGGCTGGGCGGCGCGGTCGGGCGCATGCGGCTGGCGGACGTGTTCGTCGACCCGGAGCAGCAGCTGAAGCTGGCGCACGCGGAGACCCCCGCGGTCGACGGCGTCGAGGCGCTGCTGCGCGCCGGCGCGGACGCGCAGTTCTGGGCCAACGTCTCGCTCGCCCCGATGCAGCTGGACGGCCGCCGCCAGCTGGTGATGGTGGCCGCCGACATCTCGCGCCTGCGCGAGCTGACCGAGCAGCTCGGCTACCAGGCCAGCCACGACAGCCTCACCGACCTGTACAACCGCCCGGAGTTCGAGCGGCGCCTGGAGCGCGCGCTCGGCGAGGTCGGCGCGGCGTCCGCCTGCGCGCTGCTGTACATCGACCTGGACCAGTTCAAGCTGATCAACGACACCTCCGGCCACGCCGCCGGCGACCAGCTGCTGGCCCAGCTGGCGGTGCTGCTGCGCCAGCACCTGCGCGCCGGCGACGTGCTGGCGCGGCTGGGCGGCGACGAGTTCGGCCTGCTGCTGGCCGGCATCGGCGACCGCGAGGGCGCCGCGCGCATGGCCGAGCTGCTGCGCCAGCGCATCGACGGCTACGTGTTCGTATGGGGCAAGCGCAGCTACACCATCACCGCCAGCATCGGCGTGGTGATGATCGACCGGCCGGGCCTGGCGCGCGACGAGCTGTTCGCGCAGGCCGACGCCGCCTGCTACCTGGCCAAGGAGCAGGGGCGCAACCGCGTGCACCTGTACTCCGAGCAGGACGACCGCACCCTGCGCCGGCGCAGCGAGATGGAATGGGTGAACCGCCTGCGCTGGGCGGTGGACGAACGGCGGCTGGTGCTGGCCTACCAGGAGCTGCGCCCGCTGGTGCCGGAGCCGGGCCGCGGGCCGCGGATCGAGCTGCTGCTGCGCTTCCGCGACGACGACGGCCGGCTGGTGCTGCCCGGCACCTTCCTGCCGGCGGCGGAGAACTACGGCCTGATGCCGACCATCGACCGCTGGGTGATCGAGACCGCGCTGGCCAACTTCGACTGCCTGCATCCGGCCGGCGCCGCGCTGGAGGTGGCCACCATCAACCTCTCCGGCGCCAGCGTCGAGGACGACGCGCTGGCCGGGCGCATCGTCGAGCTGCTGGCGCAGCACGGCGTGGCGCCGGGGCGGGTGTGCTTCGAGATCACCGAGACCGTGGCGGTGCGCCACCTCTCCAAGGTGGCGCGCTTCATGGGCCGCCTGCGCGCGGCCGGCTGCAAGGTGGCGCTGGACGACTTCGGCGCCGGCATGTCCTCCTTCAGCTACCTCAAGAACCTGCCGGTGGACCTGATCAAGATCGACGGCAGCTTCATCCGCGACATGCTCACCGACCAGGTCAGCCACGCGATGGTGCGCGCGGTGTGCGACATCGGCCACCGCCTCGGCCTGCAGGTGGCGGCCGAGTGGGTGAACGGGGAGGACATCGTGGCCGAGCTCACCGCGCTGGGCATCGACCTGGCCCAGGGCTTCGGCCTGCACTACCCCGAGCTGGTGCCGTTCCATCGCCGCTGAGCGGGCGCCGGCGCGGCATGGCCGGAGCAGGGCGAGGGGCCGGGCATCGCGGCCGGAGGCCGCTTCCCCCAAGGCTTGCGGAGCCTCTGCGGGAGCGGCTTCCGGCCGCGATCGTTCCTGGCGCTCCTGCCCCGGAAGCCCTTGAACGGGCGCTCAGGCCCGCCTGCGCTTGAACAGCCTGGCGAACAGCCCGCCGATGGCGGCGATGCCCAGCACCACGAACTTCTTGAACGCCAGCAGCAGCACGCCGAGCTTGGCGAACAGCCCGGCCTTGGCGGCGATGCCGCCGGCCACCAGCGCGCCGATGCCGTAGGCGGCCAGCCGGTCGGTGCCCGGGTTGTAGTCGGTGTAGCGCTGGCCGGGATCGAACTCGGTCATCGCCAGCACCTGCGGCATGTCCGCGCGCACCTGCGCGAGCTGGCCGATCGGCGCCACCGCGTTGAGCGAGAGGTAGCCCTGGCGGCCGAGCACGCGGATGTCGTAGTTGAGCGTGCGGCCGCCCTCGCTGCCGTCGGCCTTGCTGAACTTCAGGTCGCGCGCCCAGTACAGCTTGTGCGAGGCGCTGTCGTAGTGCGGCGGCTCGGCCCAGCCGAGCAGGTCCACCGCCGGATAGCCCTGCTTGAGGCGCTCGGGGTTCTCCTCGCGGTTGGCCTTCTGCATGTCCTTGAGCATGTCGTCGTAGTCGATCTTGGCGGCATCCTCGTCGGAGACGTAGCCCTCGCCGGTGTAGGTGACCACCACCGCCCAGCTGTCCTCGTCCAGCAGCACGTGCGGGTCGCGGCTGGGCAGGATCATGCCCAGCACGCCGTCGTCGGGCGGGTTGTTCCACAGCCCGCTGAGCACGCGCTGGGCGTCCTTGGCGGGCAGGAAGCCGTAGCCCGGCGCGAGGTCCAGCGAGGCCTTGGCCGCGGGGATGGCGACCTTGCCGGTCTGCAGGTGCAGCGAGCCGAGGAAGGCCTCGACCTGCGCCTGGCGGTCCTTGCCTTCGTCGGCGTGCAGCGTCGGCGCGAAAGCGGCCAGCGCGAAGGCGGCCAGCAGCCCCAGCGCTGGCAGGAAAGACTTGCGTGTCATGGATGTTCCTTGTCGTCCGTTGAGGCACGCCGGTGCGGCGCGGCACGGCCGCTCCCCCATGGCGCGGCCGGCAGGGCTTTGTACCACGGCGCCCGCCGGCGGCGGCGGGCGGGCGTCTCGGAGCCTGTTCACGATCTACCGCCGGTCCGGCCATTCCCTCTCCGTCATTCCTGCGAAAGCAGGAGGCGCTTTTCAAAGCCGAAGGGCTGGCCATCCAGCGACTTTCGACCCGGCGCGCCTACAGACACTGGATCCCTGCTTTCGCAGGGATGACGGGCATGGGAACGCAGCGGAAACCTGAAAGTAAAGACTTTGAACAGGCTCTCAGGACGACGGCGCGGGCGGCGGCACGGCGCCGGCGCGGCCGGCGGGCGCGCCGCACTCGGGGCAGAAGCGGCTGCCGGCGGGCAGCGGCGCCCGGCAGCCGCCGCAGCGGGCCGGCGCGGCGAGCGCCTGGCCGCATGCGGGGCAGAACCTGCCGCCGCGCGTCTCGTGGCCGCAGGCCGGGCAGACCAGCTGGCGCTCGCCGCGCACGTCCACCTGCGCGGCCTGGCCCTTGCCGAACTCGCGCGCGCTCTCGGTGGCCGCCTGTAGCCGGCCGTCGAGGCGGGCGGCCTGCACCTCGGCGGCGAGGTCGGGCGCGCAGCGCTGGCACAGGCCGCTGTCGGCGTTCCAGCAGCGGTCGCAGGCGTAGTCGTGACACTTGGCGCAGCGGTGGAAGTGCGCCTGCGCCGCCTCGATCGCGCGCTTGAAGGCCTCGTCGCGCGCGTTGCCCCAGCCGGCCTTGGCCAGGCCCTCGACCGCGTTGTCGAGGCCGCTGCCCAGGCCGCCGAGCAGGTTGCTGGCGAAGCTGCCGATCTCGCGCATCCAGCCGGAGGCCTGGCCGCTGCGGTAGGGCTCGAACGGCGAGCGCCAGGTGTCGCGGCAGCACTCGCAGTAGAACTCGAACTGGAAGCCCGCGCCGGTGCCGTACTGCTGGCTGAGGTCGCGGTAGTTGTCGGAGAAGTGCAGGTCCTCGCGCATGCGCGGCGGTTCCCTCGGCTGGCGGTCGGAGCGCCGATTATGCCGGCCCGCCGCGGCGTGCCTGAAGGCTGCCGGCGCGCCGCGCGTCGGCGGCGGTTCAGGCGCAGCCGGCGACCGCGGCCTCCAGTTCCTCGTAGCGCCCCTCGGGGGCGCGCTGCAGCACCTGCAGGGCGCGCGGCAGCTCCGCCGCCATGAACTCGATGAAGCTGCGCACGGCGGGCGTGTGCCCGTGGCGCGAGGGATACACCGCGTGCACGTTGCCCGGCGGCAGCGTGTAGGCGCCGAGCAGCGGCACCAGCCTGCCGCGCCCGATCGCGTCGTGGCACAGCCAGGCCGGCAGCTGCGCCATGGCGATGCCGCCGGTCACCGCCTGGAACAGCAGGTGCAGGTCGTCGGTGGCCAGCCGCGGATGGTGCTCGACCTGGATGGAGCGACCGTCCGGCCCGATCAGCGTCCAGAAGTGCCGGCCCTCGGTGCTGACCGCGCCCACGCTGGGCAGGCGCTTGAGGTCCTTGGGCCGCTGCGGCCGGCCCAGCTGCTTGAGCAGCGCGGGGCTGGCCACCAGCATCTGCGGGTCCATGCCGAAGCTGCGCACCACCAGGCTGGAGTCCTTCACCGACTGGCGCACGCGGAAGGCGATGTCGAAGCCGCTGGCGACCACGTCGGCGTCGTGGTCGCAGGTGTCCACGTCCACGTGCACGTCGGGATAGCGGCGCAGGTATTGCACCAGCGCCGGCGCCAGCAGCAGCTGCCCGAACAGCACCGGGCAGCCCACGCGGATGCGCCCGCGCGGCGCGGCCTGGGCCTCCTCGATCACGTTCTGCGCCTGCTGCGCCGCGGCGAGGATCTGCAGGCACTGCTGGTAGTACAGCTGCCCGATGTCGGTGACGTGCGAGCGCCGCGTGGTGCGCTGGATCAGCCGCACGCCGAGGTTCTCCTCCAGCCGCGCGATGCGGAAGCTGAGCTGCGACTTGGCCACGCCCAGCGCCTTGCTGGCCGCGGTGAAGGTACCCAGCTCGACGACCTGCACGAAGTAGTAGATGTCGTTCAAGTCCTGCATGGACGTGCATCCTCCTGCCGCCATCGCAACGCATGGCGCAGGCTAGCTCAATGCGCGCGGCACCCATGCTGCGGCGCGGCGAAGCGTGCCATTGTTCGGCGATTCTGGACACTCATTTTGAGGTGCGGCGACTTAACGCACCCGCCGCCTTGGGTGAATACTGCGGCCGCGATGTCGCCGCCGTGGCGGCGCGCGGGCCAGGGGGCTGGCCCGCATCGCTCACGCAAAGCCAAGGGGTTGTGCAGCCATGCGTGTCCTACCGCTTTCGTTCGCGGTCGTGCTTGCCGTCGCGTCGGCCCTCGGCGGGTTGCTGGTGCTGCCGGGCGGCGCGCGGGCGCAGCAGCAGGCCTCGCCGGGAACGGCGTCGTCGTCCGGCGGCAGCCTCAGCCAGGACGACATCGCGCGCATGCTGCCGTCCACCGACATGGGCGCCAACGCGGCGCGCAACGCCGATCCGCACCTGGCGCCGGTGAACGACAGCCCGGCCACGCCGTTCGACGCCGCGCCGATCCCGCACAACCCGCTGGCGCCCGACGCGCAGGCGATCGGCGCGAAGACCTGCGTGGCCTGCCACTCGCTGGAGAACGTGCAGGCCTCGCACTCGCTGCACGTGGCCTCGTTCCGCGCCGGCGCGGCCAACACCGGCCCGCAGGCGGCCTGCGAGAGCTGCCACGGTCCCGGCTCCGAGCACGCCAAGAACCCCACCGCGCCGGGCTCGATCATCGCCTTCACGCACGGCTCGGCCACCACGCCGCAGACCCAGCAGGAGGTGTGCCTGGGCTGCCATGCCGGCGGCGCGCGCCAGCACTGGATCGGCTCGGTGCACCAGGAGCGCGGGCTGTCGTGCAGCGACTGCCACAACCCGATGGCGCGGCTGTCGCCGGAGGGCGTGCTGGCCAAGCCCTCGATCAACGAGGTCTGCGCCACCTGCCACAAGGACATCATGGCCAAGTTCAACCGGCGCTCGCACATGCCGCTGCCGGAGGGGCAGATGTCCTGCGTGGACTGCCACAACCCGCACGGCACGCTGACCCGGCCGCTGCTCAAGACCGACACCGTCAACGAGACCTGCTACACCTGCCACGCCGAGAAGCGCGGGCCGTTCCTGTTCGAGCACGCGCCGGTGCGCGAGAGCTGCCTCAACTGCCACGACCCGCACGGCTCCAACCAGCAGACCCTGCTGGTGGCGCCGCTGCCGATGCTGTGCCAGCAGTGCCACACCATGACGCGCCACCCGAACGACCTGCAGGTGCCGACCAACCTCGGCAACGGGTCGACGCCGGACGAGCGGCTGATGGGCCGGGCCTGCCTGACCTGCCACACCAACATCCACGGCTCGAACAACCCGTCCGGGTCGCGCTTCCACAAGTAGCCGGGCGGAGGAGGAGCGGACGATGCGCACGATCAAGCCGATGCCCTTCGCCATCCTGCTCGGCCTGGCCGGCTGCTGCATGGCCCTGCCCGCCGTGGCCGGCGACGGCAGCGACAGCATGCGCGTGGGCGACCTGCAATACGGCAACGGCCTCGACCCGCGCGGCTGGACGCCGCTGATGGCGCCCGGCGACGAGGGCATGTCCTGGCTGCACCCGGGGCAGCTGCGCACGCCCAGCGGCGCGCTGTACCCGTACCCGTACGGCCCGCCGACCAGGCCGCTCGGCGGCGGCGACTGGACCTACTGGGGCCTGCTGGAGCTGGGCTACATCCACGTCAACGGCGACAGGAACGCGGAGTTCTTCCGCCAGTACACCGACTGGAAGAACGGCGCCGCGCTGGGCCTGTTCGCGCTGGGCTTCGACAACAGGAAGACCGGCGGCTACGTGGAGTTCCGCGGCAGCCGCCTCAGCGCCGACGACCAGTACTACCGCCTGCGCGCCGGCCGCTACGGAAGCTACAAGATCGAGGCGTTCTACCGCGACATCCCGCACACCGTGTCCACCAGCGCCTATCCGGTGTGGAACGGCGTGGGCAGCACCGACCTCACCCTGCCGTCGGGCCTGACGCCCGGCGACAGCACCATTGCCGCCGTGCAGCAGGCCTCGCGCGACGCGCCCCGGCGCAGCATCGGCCTCACCCGCACGCGCGAGGGGCTGAGCCTGGAGGGCGAGCTGTACCGCCACTGGATCGGCTACGCCTCGGTCACCAACGAGGAGCGCAACGGCACGCGGCTGTGGGGCGGGCCGATGTTCTTCAGCTTCGCCTTCCCCAGCACCGGTTCACCCTACGGCGGCAACGGCGGCGTGCTGGAGACGGTGCGGCCGATCGACTTCACCACCACCGACGTCAACCTCGGCCTGCGCAACGTGGGCAAGCTGTGGCGCTTCAACGCGGTCTACACCGGCTCGTTCTTCCGCGACCACAAGGACCACCTGAACTACCAGAACCCGTTCCTGATCACCAACGTGGTGGGCCTGCCCAACGCCGGGCTGGTCACCGACGGCCAGTTCTCGCTGGAGCCGGACAACGACTACCACAACCTGCGCCTGGAGCTGTCGCGCGAGCTGAAGTGGCACGGCGAGCTGTCGCTGGCCGCCGCCTACGGCACCATGCGCCAGAACGACACCCTGCTGCCGCCGGTCAACTGCACCGGCACGCTGGGCTTCGCCGGCGGGCCGTTCCAGCAGCTGATCCCCTGCGCGGACTGGAACACCACCGCCGCGCTGTCGGAGAGCAGCGCGCACGCGCGCATCGACACCGGCCTGTTCGACGCCAAGCTCAGCTTCCACCCCAGCAGCGCCTTCGGCTGGCACGCCGACCTGCGCTACTACAAGGAGGACAACAAGACCCGCTACCTCGCCTACAACCCGCTCACCGGGCAGTACGGCTACATCTCCGAGAACGGCTCGCAGGGCAGCGTGGTGCCGGGCGAGGTGGGCATCTTCGACAACGGCTACTACAGCACGTCGAACGTGCAGATCGCCAACATCCCGTTCGGCTACGACGACACCCTGTTCGAGCTGGGCGTGGACTGGAACGCCAGCCGCGACAACAGCTTCAACCTGGTCTACACCTTCGACCACAACGAGCCCAAGCACCGCGAGCGCAAGCGCCTGGACGAGCAGCGCCTCAAGCTGAGCTGGGTCAGCAAGTCGCTGGGCGACGCCACCCTGCGCGCCAGCATCGAGTACGCCGACCGCACCGGCGGCCACTACGACTACGACCCGTACGAGGCGTACTACTCCGCCTCGCTGCCGGGCTACGTGCCGGCCGACGGCATCGCGCCCACCGCCTTCACCGTGGACGCCATGCGCAAGTACGACATGAGCGACCGCAAGGAGAGCAAGGCGCGGGTGATCCTGCTCTACCCGCTGGGCGAGAGCAGCACGGTGTCGGCCACCTTCTACGGCAGCCGCGACCAGTACGACGCGCAGGTCGGCCGGCAGAACACCCGCACCACCGGCTTCACCGGCGAGTGGGACTGGCAGCCCTCGCCGCGCACCAACGCCAGCGTCTACGTCGGCGCCGAGAGCACCCACCTCAAGTTCGCCAACGTGGCCGACAACGAGGCCATCGTGGGCGCGGCCGGCAGCGAGGACCCGTCCCTCGGCGGCCCGCTGTACCCGCTGGAGAACTACTGGCACGACCTGGACAACGAGCGCGACTACAACGCCGGCGTCAACTTCTCGCACGACTTCGGCAGGGTGCGGCTGGACCTCGGCTGGAACTACACGCAGTCGCTGTCCAAGCTCGACTACGCCTACGCCTCCACCGCCGCGCTCACCCACCCGGACGCGGCCGCGCTGACGCCCGATGACGCCTTCCCCAACAACCACTACCGTTCCAGCACGTTCAGCGCCAGCCTGGGCTTCCCGGTGACGCGCAGCGTGGGCGTGCGGCTGTTCGGCCAGTACCAGAGCGGCAGCTTCCTGGACTGGCACTACCTGGGCTTCGACGACACGCTGGTCTACGACCACCGCATCTACACCGACGAGGGGCCGCAGCTGCACTACAGCGTGACGGTGGTCGGCGTGATGCTGAACGTGAAGCTGTGAGGACGACGCCATGACGCGCACATCGATCCTGCTGCTGGCCATGGCGCTGGCCGTCGCCGCGGCCGGCTGGGCGCAGGACGCGGCGACGGCCGCCAGCGCCGCCGCGCCCGCCGCCCCCTTCGCCGACCTGCGCCGCCAGGCGCCGGTACGGGGCGACGCCCAGGCGGGCGCCGGCAAGGCGACCGTGTGCGCCGCCTGCCACGGCCCGCAGGGCGTGGCGGTCGCGCCCACCTTTCCCAACCTGGCCGGGCAGTCGGCCACCTACCTCTACGTGCAGCTGAAGCAGTTCAAGGAGGGCCAGCGCCGGGACCCGGTGATGAGCGGCCAGGCCGCGCCGCTGAGCGATGCCGACATGCGCGACCTGGCCGCCTACTACGCCTCGCTGGCGCCCAAGCCGGCGGGGCCGGCCGACGAGAGCTCGCGCGGCGCGCAGCTCTATGCGGCCGGCGACCCGGCCAACGGCATACCGCCGTGCCAGGGCTGCCACGGCGCGGACGCGCAGGGACCGCGGCCCGTGCCGAACGGCAAGCCGCAGCCGCCCTGGGCCAGCTTCCCGCACCTGCGCGGGCAGTCGGCGATCTACCTGGCCAAGGCGCTGGGCGACTACAAGAGCGGCGCGCGCGCCGACAGCAGCAACGCGCGCGTGATGCAGGGCGTGGCGCAGACGCTGGGCGACGAGGACGTGCAGGCGCTGGGCGCCTATCTCTCCACCCGCTGAGCAGGCCGCTCGACAGCTACCGCCCCCACGTTCGAAGCGGAGCTCCCTCTTCACTTCCGGGGAGAGGCGGCACATGGTCGACCGCCATCGCAAGCCGTGCTCCCTCTCCCCTCCGGGGAGAGGGCCGGGGTGAGGGGTCGCCCTGGCGACGGGCCAACCATCCATGCCGTCGCTTGAGCCAGACGCCGCCGCGAGCCCCACCCCTCACCTCATTCCTCTCCCCGGCGGGGAGAGGAGGTGCGATGACCGGCAGACACCGCAAGCCATGCTCCCTCCTTCGGGAGAGAGGGAGCAGGTTCCGCAAGCCGGGAGTGGCGCGACGATCAGTCCCGCATCTCCTCCAGCTCCATGCCCTTGGTCTCGCGCACCGCGTACACCACGAACACCAGCGAGATCAGCGCGAAGGCGGCGTACAGGCCGTAGGCGAAGGCCAGCCCCAGCTCGGCCAGCGCGGGGAAGGTGCTGGTGATGACGAAGTTGGCCAGCCACTGCGCCGCCGCGGCCACCGCCAGCGCGATCGCGCGGATGCGGTTGGGGAACATCTCGCCCAGCAGCACCCACACCATCGGGCCCCAGCTCACGCCGAAGAACACCACGTAGGCGTTGGCCGCCACCAGCGCCACCGGGCCCCACGGCGCCGGCAGGGCCAGCGCGGCGCCGCTGCCGCTGGCCTGCGAGAAGCACCAGGCCATCAGCGCCAGGGTCAGCGCCATGCCGGCCGAGCCGACCACCAGCAGCGGCTTGCGGCCCACCTTGTCCACCAGCGCGATGGCGATCAGGGTCACCAGCACGTTGACGATCGAGGTGGCCACGGTGATGGTGAACGAGTCCGCCTCGCTGAAGCCCACCGAGTGCCACAGCGTGGAGGAGTAGTAGAAGATCACGTTGATGCCCACGAACTGCTGGAACACCGACAGCAGGATGCCGATCCACACCACCGGCAGCAGGCCGAAGCGCGGGCCGCGCAGGTCGGCCAGGCGCGGGCGGTATTCCATCTTCAGGCTGTGCTCGATCTCCACCAGCTTGCGGTCCAGCGCGGCCTCGTCGCGCAGGTCCAGCACCTGGCGCAGCACCTCGCGCGCCTCCGGCAGGCGCGCGCGCGCGACCAGGTGGCGCGGCGACTCGGGCACGCCCAGCACCACCGCGCCGTAGACCAGCGCCGGCACCACCGCCACCAGGAACATCCAGCGCCAGGCCTCCAGGCCCAGCCACAGCCGGTTCGCCGCGCCGCCGGCACTGCCGGCCAGCCAGGCGTCGCTGAGCAGGGCGACGAAGATGCCGAGCACGATCGCCAGCTGCTGCAGCGAGCCCAGCCGCCCGCGCACGTGCGCCGGCGACACCTCGGCGATGTAGGTGGGCGCGATCACCGAGGCCACGCCCACGCCGATGCCGCCGACCATGCGCCACAGCACCAGGTCCCACATGCCGGTGACCAGGCCCGAGCCCAGCGCCGCGGCGGCCAGCAGCAGCGCCGCCACCTGCATGGTGCGCACGCGGCCGAAGCGGTCGGCGAGCGGGCCGGCGTACCAGGCGCCCAGCGCCGAGCCGAGCAGCGCGCACGACACCGCCAGGCCGATCTGCCCGGCGCCGAGGCCGAAGCCGGCGCGCACCGCGTCCACCGCGCCGTTGATCACGGCGGTATCGAAGCCGAACAGGAAGCCGCCCAGCGCCGCCGCCGCGGCGATCAGCACCACGCGCGCGGTGGCGCGCTGCTCCAGTCCGTCGTTGCCCATCACGACCCCCATCGCGTTCCCCTCGTGGCTTTCTTGTGGAAGCGCCCGATTCTGCGCTGCCGTGCGCGCCGGCGCATGCCTGAATACGTATGCAGCGCCGCGCCCCGCATGCTGCGATGCAAGGTTAGCGGAGCAGCGCGCCGCGTGTTGTTGCGGCGCAAGGCGGCGGGGGAGAGGGCGGCGCCGGCGCTCAGGAGCGCAGGCCGATGCCGCGCTTGAGCAGGAACAGGGCGAAGGCCGCGAGGCTGGCCACGAACACCAGCATCACCACGAAGGACGCGCCCACGTGCACGTCGCTGACGCCCAGCACGCCGTAGCGGAAGGCGTTGACCATGTACACGATCGGGTTGATCCGCGAGATCGTCTGCCACGGCTCGCCCAGCATGCTGATCGAGTAGAACACGCCGCCCAGGTAGGTGAGCGGGGTGAGCACGAAGGTCGGCACCAGCGCGATGTCGTCGAACTTCTTGGCGTACATCGCGTTGACGAAACCGGCCAGCGAGAAGATGGTGGCGCCGAGCAGCACGGACAGGAAGGTGATCAGCGGGTGCACCACGTGCAGCGAGGTGAAGAACAGCGCGATCAGCAGCGCCAGCAGGCCCACCGCCAGGCCACGCGCCACCGCGCCCAGCACGTAGCCGAGCAGGATCACCCAGTTGGGCATCGGCGAGACCAGCATCTCCTCCACCGAGCGCTGGAACTTGGCGCCGAAGAACGAGCTGGAGATGTTGCCGTAGCTGTTGGTGATCACGTTCATCATCACCAGGCCGGGCACGATGTACTGCATGTAGCTGAAGCCGCCGGCGATCGGGCCGATGCGGCTGCCGATCAGCTTGCCGAAGATCACGAAGTACAGCGTCACCGTGATCGCCGGCGGGATCAGCGTCTGCGTCCAGATGCGCAGGATGCGCGCGATCTCGCGCCGCACGATGGTGTACAGCGCGACGAGGTTGGGCGAGCCGCTCATGCCGCGCGCTCCTGGCCGAGGCGGCCGTTCTCGACCAGGCGCACGAACAGCTCCTCCAGCCGGTTGGTCTTGTTGCGCATCGAGGTCACCGTCACGCCCTGCGCGGACAGCGCCGCGAACAGCGAGTTGAGGTCGTGCGAGCGGGCCATCTCCGCCTCCAGCGTGTGCTCGTCGATGCGCCGTACCGTCACCCCCGGCAGCGCCGGCGGCTGCTCGGGCGCGTGCGTCACGTCCAGCACGAAGGTCTCCACGTCCAGCTTGGCCAGCAGCCGCTTCATCGAGGTGTTCTCCACGATCGTGCCGTGGTCGATGATGGCGATGTTGCGGCACAGCTGCTCGGCCTCCTCCAGGTAGTGCGTGGTGAGGATCACCGTGGTGCCGGCCGCGTTGATGCCGCTGACGAACTGCCACATCGAGCGGCGGATCTCGATGTCCACGCCGGCGGTGGGCTCGTCCAGGATCAGCAGCTTCGGCTCGTTCATCATCGCGCGGGCGATCATCAGGCGGCGCTTCATGCCGCCGGAGAGCATGCGCGCCTGGTCGCGCGCCTTGTCCCACAGGCGCAGCTCGTTGAGGTACTTCTCCGCGCGCTCGGCGGCGATCTTGCGCGGGATGCCGTAGAAGCCCGCCTCGTTCACGCAGATGTCGAACGGCTTCTCGAACTGGTTGAAGTTGATCTCCTGCGGCACCAGGCCGATCAGCTTCATCGCCTCGTTGCGCTGGCGGTTCACCGACACGCCGAAGATGCGCGCGTCGCCGGAGGTGGAGTTCACCAGCGAGGAGAGGATGCCGATCAGGGTGCTCTTGCCGGCGCCGTTGGGGCCGAGCAGGGCGAAGAAGTCGCCCTGCTCCACGGTGAGGCTGACGCCCTTGAGCGCCTCCACGCCGTTGCCGTAGGTCTTGCGCAGGTTGTCGACGACGAGCGCGGGGACAGTGCTCATGGGCTGCACCAGGGGGGACGAGCCTTCTATTATAGCGGGCCATCCGCCGCCGACCGGTTCCGCCGGACGCACGCACCGTTTCCCCCGGAATCCGCCATGGCCGACCATTTCACCCTGCGCCTCGCCGACAGCCGCATGCTGGCGCCCACCGTGCGCCACCTCGCCTTCGAGCGCGAGGACGGCCAGCCGCTGGCGTTCGTGCCGGGCCAGTTCCTGCAGGTCCACTTCCACTACGACGACGGCACGCCGACCAAGCGCAGCTACTCCATCGCCACCGTGGGCGACGGCAGCGCGCCGGTGGAGCGCGTCGAGATCGCGGTGAGCTACGTCGAAGGCGGCGCGGCCACCCGCCTGCTGGGCGGGTTGCGGCACGGCGGGACGGTGCAGGCCAGCGGCCCCTACGGCCGCTTCTGCCTGCAGCCGGGCGACGCCCATCCGCGCTACCTGCTGCTGGCCACCGGCACCGGCGTCACTCCCTACCGCGCGATGCTGCCGCAGCTGGCGCGGTGGCTCGCCCAGGGCGGCCGCGAGGCGGTGCTGCTGTACGGCGCGCGCAACGAGCAGGAGCTGCTCTACGGCGAGGAGTTCGAGGCCTTCGCGCAGGCGCATCCCGGCTTCGCCTTCCACGCCTGCCTGAGCCGCCAGCCGCGCGCGGTGCCGCGCCCCGGCGACCGCACGGGCCACGTGCAGAGCGTGCTGGCCGAGCTGGCGCCGAGCGCGCAGCGCGACATCGCCTACCTGTGCGGCAACCCCAACATGGTCGACGCGGCCTTCGCGGCGCTCAAGGACTTCGGGCTGCCGGTGGCGCAGATCCGGCGCGAGAAGTACGTCTCCTCGCGCTGACCGCCGGGCGCCGCGCGGGAGTCACTGCTCGACCAGTTCCACGCGGCGGTTCACGGCTGCGGGCCAACAAGGCGGCCATCGACGTCAGGGCACGCGGTGCTTGGGGTGCGCTACTCCATGCAGGCCGGCTTCCTGCCGGCGCGATCACGTTGCCATATAAAATGGCGTCTCGAATAAAGCCTCTTCCAAACTCGGCACAGTGGAGTCGCAGAAAATGCCCAGAAGGGTTGTCTATGTGGCCGGACGCCATACCGAGGCCGGGGTCCGGATCCCGCTGACCAAGCCATGACGGGATTCGCGCGATATCCGTTGCCCGCCGGTCCGGCCGCCTTGCTGCTACCGCTGCTGCTGGCGGCCTGCGGTAGGCAGGCCGCCGGCCAGGCCGCCCCCGGTGCAGCGCCGGAGCTCCCGCCGATCCACGTGGAGCAGACCGAAGAGCTGCGCAGGGGCGGGGCGGTGGTGGACGAGAAGAACTACCGCCTTGCCTGGACGCATTGCCAGGCGATTCCCAACGTTCCGAAGAAGCCGCTGGACGAGGAGGACGCCCGCAGGCTGGGACGCACCTATTACCAGCTCTGGTATGCCGGACAGCACCTGGCCGTGCGCTCGGACCACTGGACGTTCAAGCCGGACTCCCTGTGCCGGTTCTCGCCGGTGCACCAGTCGGACCTGGCGATCGTCGGAACGGAAGGTGCGCAGCTGATCGACCTGACGGCGCACACCCGCCACTTCGACCCCAACATCCGCCTGCAGCCTCGGCCCGCGGTCGCGCCGGCCGACGACGACGAGGCATTGCGCGCGAAAGTGCAGGCCCAGCTGCAGCAGCAGGGCTACGGCGCCGCCGTGGCGCAGCCGCAGGGGGACGCTGCCGAGGCCGGCCAGCCGTGCCGCCGCTTCAGGGACGCGACCAGCGAAGCCTGCGTGTGGAGCGGCGGCGACTCGTGGGGCTTCGGCGCCAGCGCCGGCATCGGCGTGGCGAGCTGGGCCGGCTATGCGTTGGCGCTGCGCATGGAGCCGGCCGGCCGGGGCGACGGGCAGTACCTGACCACGCAGCGGATGACCGTCGGCCAGCCGTTCGACCGGCATGTGTTCGACCTGCCGTCCGGCCTTGCGGACAAGTGAGCGGAGGGCGCATGGCGAGCAGGCGTGGCAGCAAAGAGCCAACGGCGGGCCGGCAGCGCGGCCAGAGCCTCGTGGAGATGGCGGTGGCGCTGGTCGTGCTGGTGCCGCTCGCAGCGGGTCTGGGCGCAACCGCCGATCACAGCCCGCCACCCGCAGACGCCCAGGTGTGTTCCAGGGCGCAGCCCGTCCAACCGATCTACGCTTCTGGCGTCTATGCCGATGGCGTCGTCGCTTTCGAGCCGTCGGCCGATGCCGACTATCCGGTCGATGTGGTGCTGTATCGCGCGACGAAGGGCGCATGCAGCAAGTCCAGGATCGACAGGTATTCGTTCGAGGGCGCGCCACCGAAAGTGGAGGCGGTATTTCCCTATGCCTTGCGCGGCCAGCCGCGCCTGTTCGTCATCGTCTCGTGGGCGGTCAACCACCGCGGCGAGGGGACCTACGGCACGCTGTACCAAGTCTATGCCTATGGGCAGGACGGCAAGGGCGGCCTGGTCCCCGACAAGACCATCGCGGACAGCGACGCCATGACGGGCGTCGAGGGACAGGCGGACGGCGAGCCGGCGCATTTTTCCGGCAAGACGCCCGCCGAGGTGCGCAGGCTGGTGGACACGATCATGAAGTAGCGCCGGTGGGCACCGGCAGTGGCGAGTTCCGGCTCCACGCTGAGCGGGCTTTGCTGCCTGCTTCCAGGGCGTGATCAGGACGGGCACGACCGCGTGCAAATCGTCTCAATGCCGGCGAAGGCTCAAATCGTCGGCATGCTCGCCGATAGCAAGGCTCCCGCCCGGCCAGCCGCGTCAAAAATGTGACGTCCGTCGCAAATCCGGCGTTTGCGCCGGCGCAAGCCGTCAAGCAGCACCCCTCGGCCGCCGATAGGCAGACCGAGAGGTTCCGAATTGGAACCGGAGGGCACGGCCAATGAGGCGAATCGTTGCGGCGGCGGGAATGGTGGCGCTGGCCATGGCCACATCGCCGGCGCACGCGGACGGGGGCAGCATCACCTTCAGCGGCGCCATCGTCGAGCCCACCTGCAGCGTGGGCGCAGGGCGCATCGGCGAGGCGCAGCGCCTGGGCGCGCGTCACTACCGTTGCACCGAGCAGGCCGATGCCACCCCCGGCCAGGCGGCACAGTCCTACGTCCTGTCGGTCACGCAAGGCGGCGTGCTGGCCTCGGACCGCCTGATCGGCTACTTCGCCGGATACTTGAATGCCGAGCCCAAGCTGGTCAGCCAGACCTACGAGTGAGCCGGGTTACGGGTAGCTGATGGTGAAGGTGGCCGTCGCGGTCAGCTTGCCCGGAGTGACCGGCGTGGCCATCGCGTAGTAGCGGGCGTAGTAGGTGAGGCTGTAGGCCCCCTCGGGCGTGGTGCCCACCACGGCGGCGGTGCCGAAGGTGACGGGCGAGAAGTTGGCGTTGGCGTTCACCAGCTGCACGCCAACGTTCCCGGTGGGCGGCACGACGCCAGCGCCCCTGGTGCCCGCGGTGGGTACGGTGGGCACGATGACGCCATTGGCGCCGGCATAGGGCGTGCTGGTATCGAACTGGATCGCCAGCGTGCGGCCGGCCGCGTTGCTGGCGCAGTCCAGCCTGATCGTGAAGGCGGTGGCACCGGCGGTGGCGCCGGTGCCGGCGAGCGCGGTGGTGGACACCGTGGGCAGCGTCACCGCAATGTCCGGCGTGGTCACCTTGCAGCTCGGCGACACGAAGGTCACGGCGTTGGCGAGGACGAAATCCTCCGCGCGCACATTGCCTAAGAGGCCGGCATATCGCCAATAGCCCAGCGTGCCGCCGCCCAGCGTCGCGCCGTCAGCGATCGGGCCGGTCTTGACCAGCTGCAGCGCCGAGCCGACCGAAAGCGTGTAGGTGCCCGATTCGATCGAATCGTAGCCCCACGGCGGCAGGATGTAGCTGGAGTCCGGATGCAGGATGCGGTAGCCGACGCCCGCGACGCCGGTGGGAAAGATCGTCGAGCTGCCGTTGGGCTGCGCGCCGGCCAGATTGATCACGCCGATGTTCGTGTTGCCCAGGATGCAGGTCACCTGGCTGGTGCTCGGGCTCGGGGAAGCAACCGGCGAGGTGGCCAGCACCGTGCCCACCGCCGCGTTCGGGTCGAGCACGATGGTGGAGCTGACCGTCATGGTGACGGTCTCCTTGTTGCCCGACAGGCTGCACAGCGCCAGCGCCGCCCGGGGGCAGAGCATCAGCAGCAGGACGGGCAGGAGCATGTAGCGCAGCGTTTTCATGGGCGCGTTCCGGCCATGCGTAGGCAGGTCACCTCGGGTCTCCGGCAAGCACGATAGTCATACGGGTCGCCGGCCGCTATTGATAGGTCATGGTGAAGGTGACCGTGGCCTTCACGCTGCCGGAGCCGGCCGGCGAGCCCGTGCGGTAGTACTGCGCGTACAAGGGCAGCGACCAAGGGCAGCGACGTCGTGCCGCCGACCGTGGAGCCTACCGCGGTCGCCGTATTGAACGGGATGGGGTTGAAGGCCGGGTCCAGCAACTGCACGCCTACGTTGCCGGCAGTTCCCGACGGAGCGATCACGCCGGTCGCGGAGCCGGGGGTGCTGGTGGCCAGGGTGATGTAGGCGGCGGAGCCGGGCTGGCAGGTGAGATTGATGTTGAAGCGCGTGCGCCCGGCCGTGGGCGAAGCGTTGTCGTTGAGCGCGGCCGTGCTTATCGCAGGCAGCGTCACGCTGAGGTTCTTCGAGTCGCCGTTGACCGAGCAGATCGTCTGGGTGACCGTGACGCCGCCGTTGAGGGTGAGCGCGGTGGACATCGGGCCGCTGCTGCGGGTGAGGCCGTACTCATACCACCAGAACTGCATCAGCTGGATGCCGTTGATGGGGCCGGAGCCGACCGGACCGGTTTTCACCAGCTGGCCGGTGAAGGTTTCCGTGAAATTGCCGGAGCTGCCGCTGCGCGGGACGGGTCCGATCTCGAAGCCCGCCGACGAACCGGGGCCGCAGCGCAGGCAGCTCTGCGAGGATGCCTGGTCCGGGCTGCCGGTGAGCCTGAGGGCGATGCCGGGCACGCTGGTGGCGAACAGGATGCCGCCGCCCGCAGGCGGGTCGGCCGGGTCGCGTGCGGCCAGGTTGCCCGCCTGAATGAACAGGTTCGATCCCACGTTCGACGGGATGTTGGTGCAATTGAAAGTGATGCTGACCGCAGACGGCGTGCCCAGGCTAGCGCCCACCGGCGTATTGGGCGGCACGGTGACGTTGCCCAGGCTGATCGATGCCGCGGACGAGGTGCTGCACTTGGACGTCGCCGCCTGCGCGCGGCCGGGCAGCAGGCCCAGTCCGCCGGCGAGCAGCAGCACGGCCAGCAGCCGCACCAGCGGCATCGGCGAGGCATGGCCCTGGCGTGGGCGCTTCACGACGGGCTCCCGCCGGCGGCGACCGGCGTGCAGGTCGCCTCGATCTTCTCGTAGCCCTGCGCCTGGCCCTTGGCCGGCGCGGACAGCTGGTAGGGGAACGTGCAGCGCATCGGCTGGCCGTCTTCGGTGTTCCAGCGCACGCTGAGCCGACCGCTGTCCTTCACGCCGCGCAGCAGGATGCGCCCGGCCTGGCCGACCACGCCCAAGGACTGTTCCTGCGCGTCCACCACCTCGGCGCCGAACGGCACCGGCCTGCCGTCGGCGCGGCGCACCCGCGCGATGGCCGTGCGGCCGCTCTCGGTCTTGAACTTCAGCAGCACCACCGCGCCCGCGTGCGGCGCGACCTGCGCGCTGGTGGCATCCAGCTGCACCGTCAGCGGCAGGCCCTTGGGATCGAGCTGGATGGTGTTGAGGTTGTACGGCGTGAGGTAAGGCACCAGCGCATGGCCGAAGCGGTCCACGCGCACGCCGGCCGCGTTCACCACGCGCGAGCCGCTCGCCTGCTGTGCCTCGACCACGGCGACGGTGTCGCCGGTCGGCTGGCCGAACACGACCCCGCCGGAATAGGCCACCACCGCGCCGGCCACGCCCAGCGAGGCCTGCGAGTAGCCGCTGCCCGCGCCGACGCTGCCGTCGAGCTGCGCGTAGGGGCTGCGGTAGCCGGCGTAGACGGTGCCGGCGTTGCCGCCGCTGCCGCCGCCATTGCCCACGCCGTTGTCGTGCGAGACGGTGGCGCCGTAGTCGAACTGGTTGTCCACGCCCAGCGTGCCGTTCACCGTAGCCTGGTCCAGCGAGTGGCCGCTGCTGTCGTGGGCGAGGCTGCCGCCGAACATCGGCGCGTGCGCGCCGTCGCCCAGCGGCAGCGTGAAGCTCACGAACAGCTCTTTGCCGATGCGCGAGTAGGCGTTGCGCGTGCGCGTGGCCGAGACGGTATAGCTCAGCCGGCGGAAGGTGTTGTTGTAGCCCGCCTGGAACTGCACGTCGGTGCCCTTGCGGTTCCAGTACTCGATCGCCGAGCCGGTGAGGTAGAACGAGCCGCCGCGCTGGCCCAGCCGCTGGTTCAGGCTGACGTCGAAGCGGCTGCGCTGGCGGTCGAGCTGGCTGGTGTAGGTGGCGAACGCGCCCTGGCTGGCGCCCTGCAGCGCGCGCAGCTGGTCCGGCGTCAGCAGCTTGGAGACGAGCACGCCGTCGATGGTGGTCAGCGTGGTCGGGTCCACGTAGCGGTAGCCGTTGGCGACGTCGCGCAGGGTCAGCGCGTCGCGCAGGCCGAGGTAGCCGCGGGTGGAGTAGCGGTAGGTGGCCAGGGTCAGCGAGGTGTCGGTGTCCGGCAGGATCTTGCTGTAGCTCAGGCGCAGGCTCTGGCCGTTCTGCGTCGACTGGCCGGGGATCTCGGTGCGCGCGTCGGTCAGGTCCACCGCCAGCGCGCCGTACCGGGTGTTGAGGGCGGTGCCGACCTGGACGGCGCCGTAGCCGTTCAGCGCCACCACGCCGGCGTAGCCGGTCAGCAGGTTGGTGAAGCCGTGCTGGATCGTGCCCTGCACGATGGCCGGGTGCGCGTGGATCGAGGCGTCGTGCAGCTCGCCGGCCGCCACCGCGAAGCGGCTGAGCCCGGGACGCAGCAGCTGCGGCACCGAGGCATAGGGCACGGCGAAGCTGCGCACGCGGCCGTCGGCCTCGGTCACCGCCACTTCGAGGTCGCCGCCGTAGCCGGTGGGATAGAGGTCCGAGATGACGAACGGCCCCGGCGCCACCGTGGTCTCGTACAGCACGATGCCGTTCTGGCGGATGGTCACCTTGGCGTTCGTCTCCGCCACGCCGCGCACGGTGGGCGCGTAGCCGCGCAGCGAGTCGGGCAGCATGCGGTCGTCGGTGGCCAGCTGCGCGCCGCGGATGCTCACGCTGTCGAACAGGTCGCCGCTGGTGTAGGAGTCGCCCAGGGTGAGCTGCGCGCGCAGCGAGGGCAGGTCGCGGCGCACGTAGGTGTCGATGCTCTGCCAGTGGTGGCTCGAACGGGTGCCGGCGGAACCGGACTGCATCACGAAGGTGGAATCCTGGCGCAGGTGCCAGGGGCCCGCGTTGAGGCCGGCGTTGAAGCCCGCGAAGGTCGAGGTCTGGGTGACGCCGTTGCTGCGGTTGCGGTAGCTGTTGACGTTGTAGTTGAGCAGCGCCGCGGGCACGCCGGCGTCCCAGTTCTCGGGGCTGACGTAGCCGCGCGCCCGCGCGCCCAGCCAGGCCTGCGGGATGCTCACGTCCAGCCGCAGGTTGGGCTGGTCGAAGCTCGCCGTGGCGGCCGGGATCAGCTCGCCGATCGGCGCGCAGCCGTTCGGGTCGGCCAGCCTGGCCTGCTGCTCGGCCGACAGCTTCTGCAGCGGCAGGCCCAGCTGCTCGAACAGCGCCTTGTTCAGGCAGGGGACGGCGGACGCATCCGGCCGCGGCGCGGCGAAGCGCACGTCGGCGCGGCCCACCCAGCCGTCGTTGAGGAAGATGTCGGTGCGATACACGCCCGGCAGCACCAGGTTGCCGCGCTCGAAGCGCGAAAGGTCGCTGGTGTTGCTGCCGGCACCCGGCAGCAGGTTGCGGTCGAAGCTGGCGTCGGCACCGGAGGACGCGGCGTCGGCGCCGTTGGCCGCCGGCGCGGCCGCGGCGGCGTCGGCCGCGCGCGAGGGCGCCTGCCCGCCGAACAGCGCGCCGGCGATCGCCATGCACAGCAGCGCGCGGGCGCCCACGGCCCGGCCGTGGAGGTCCGTGCGGCCGTGCGTGGCGCGCGCGGCGTTCACGGCGCGATCGTGCCCTTGAAGCTGACGGCCGCGCCGAAGTCGTTGATCGCGGTGTACGTGACGGCGCTGCCGGGCGCCGGCTTCTGCGCCGCGTCATGCAGCGGCAGGCGCAGGTCGGAGAGCGGCGCGACCATGCCGATCTCGGCCGTGGCGTTGCGGCCGCCCGCGGCGACGGACAGCTCGGAGATCGTGACGTGGTACGGCGTGGGGTTGTGCGCTTCGAGCGCATAGCCCTTGCCGTCGGCCACGACCTTCCAGGCCAGCTCGCCCGGCGCCTTGAGCGGGTCGCCCGGCAGGCCGGCCGGACGGTAGAAAAGCTTCAGCCGCGAACGCAGCGCCAGCTGCAGGATGTTCTGCCCTTCGGTCTGCGGGCCGGTGGGCTTCGGGGGGACTTCGAGCACGTTGAGCCAGAACAGCGATTCCCGGTCGGCCGGGAGCTGCTCGTGGGTGAAGACGATGCGCAGGCTCTGCTCCTTCTTCGCCTCCATGCGGAACAGCGGGGGCGTGATCAGGAACGGCACGTCGACCGATTCGGGCGTGGAATGCACGTCGCCGCGGTCGATCCAGGACTCCACCAGCACCGGGTGGTCGTTGTCGTTGGTCAGGCGGACGGTGACTTCCCCGTCCTTGGCCGGGAACACCACGCGGGTGCCGCCGATCAGCACGTTGGCTTGCGCGTGGGGAACGCCCAGGCACAGGGCCAGCAGGCCCGCGCCCAGGGCGCAGACGAACCTTTTCATGGGAGCTTCCTCGGTGGGATCAGGGGCCGCCGAGCTGGTCGCAAGGGCGCCGGGACCGTGGGTTCCGGCGCCCTGTCGACTTACTGGTAAAGCATCGTGAACTGCACGCTGGTCGACACGGAGCCGGCGCCGGCGGCGGCGGTCGCGTAGTACTGGGCGTAGTAGTTCAGCGTGCCGGCGCCGCTGGCCAGGGTGGCCTGCTGGGAGTTCTGCGAACCCGGGGCGCCGGCCAGGTTGATGGAGCTGAAGTCGTTGTTCAGCAGCTCGACTTCCACGCCGGTGGCGGTGCCGGAGGCGTTCTTCAGATGCCCGTCGGACAGCACGGTCGGGCCCGGCTCGAAGAAGGTGGTGGCCTTGGTCAGCGAGCCGCAGCCGGTCAGCGCGATGCTGAACGGGGTGCGGCCGGCGACGGCGCCGGCGGCGTTCAGCGACGTGGTCGACACGGTCGGCAGCGCGACGTCGATGGTGGCCGGGCCGTTGTCGCCGTTGATCTTGCAGGTGGACGAGTTGACGGTGCCGGTGATGTTGATGGTGCCGTCCACGGCGGAGGCCGTGCGCGGAGCCAGGGCGACGATGCCAAGACCGGCGACCAGGGCAGTAGAAAGGAGAATCTTGTTCAACCGTGTCCTTCGAAACGTGTGGTTGGTCAAGCGGATTTCGACGCGCTCCCGGACAAGCAGGCCATGGCCTCCGACTGCGTCTGTACTGGGCCCGACGCCCGACACTTTTCTGTGTTGTCGGATACCCCGAGTCGCTCCCCGGGCCTAAAGCAACCCTCGTGCCATGTGGCGCGATGAGTGGCTATGGGCTTGAATTGCAACGCTTTTGCCGGTCGGAAACCGGCAGGCTGGACCCGCGCTGCGACCGAAGGAGTGGACAATTTTCGGCATACCGGGCCGATAAATGCAAACTGGATCACATTTTTGAGCTCAAGTTTTCCGGTCCTGGGCCGAACCGGGACGTCTTTTGTCAAGCATGCTTGACATGGCTCCCGGGCGGCCCTACGCTGCATGTCAAGTTCACTTGACAGAGGGCGGGGAGATGTCGAAGTCGATGAAGCGTTTCGCGGCGCGCCTGGCGGCGGGCTGCCTGGTGCTGGCCGCCGCGCTGCCCGCAACGGCGGCGGACCTGAAGGTGGAGGTCCACGGCGACCATGGCCGCCCGGTGATCCTGGTGCCCGGCCTGGGCGGCGGCGCCTGGGTGTGGAAGGACACGGCCGCCGCGCTGCGGGGCGGCCACACGGTCTACGTGGTGACCCTGCCGGGCTTCGACGGCACGCCGCCGCCGGCCGGCGGCAACTACCTGGACCAGGCCGGGGACGCGCTGGTCGGGCTGATCCGCGAGCGGCACCTGGACAAGCCGGTGCTGGTCGGCCACAGCCTGGGCGGCACGCTGGCGCTGAAGCTGGCCAGCGAGCACCCGGAGCTGCTCGGCGGCGTGGTGGCGGTGGACGGCCTGCCGGTGTTCCCCGGCAGCGAGGGCCTGCCCGCCGCGCAGCGGTCGGCGATGGCCGCGGCCATGCAGGCGCGGATGCGGGCGGCCACGCCGGCGCAGTTCCAGGCGCAGCAGATCGCCTACATGCAGAAGATCGGCGTGCTCGACCCGGCCAAGGCCGAGGTCTACGGCAAGCTCAACGCGAAGAGCGACCCGAAGGCCACGGCGCAGTACATGGCCGAGGACTTCGGCCTGGACCTGCGCGCTGCGCTCAAGCGCGCCGACCTGCCGGTGCTGGAGATCTCGCCCTACAACGCGCCGGACTTCGCCGCCGGCCCGATGGCGATGAGCGAGCAGCAGAAGGCCGACTACTACCGCAGCCTGCTGGCCAGCGCGCCGAAGGCCCGGGTGGCGTCGATCGGCCCGGCGCGGCATTTCGTGATGCTCGACCAGCCGGCGAAGTTCCAGCAGACGCTGGACGCTTTCCTCGACACGCTCTGAGGGCCCGCCATGCGCCGCCTCACGCCCAGGCAGTACGACCGCCGCGCCAGCATCTCGATGTGCGCCTATGTCGCGCTGATGGTGCTGGTGTGGCCGCTGGTGCGCGGCACGCCCGCGACGGGAATCAAGTTCCTGCTCGCGGTGGTCCCGGTGCTGCCGATGCTCTACGTGATCGGCCTGATGGCCCTGCGCATCCGCTATAGCGACGAGCTGGAGCAGCGCACCCACCTGGTCGCGCTCGGCGCGGCGACCGCGGTGGTCGGCGCGCTGAGCCTGGTCGGCGGCTTCCTGGCCGCCGGCAAGGTGGTGGCGCTGGACGGCTCGATTCTGATCTGGGTGTTCCCGGCCCTGGTGATGGTCTACGGTTCGACGCGCTGGTGGGTGATGACGCGCCTGTACGGCGGCGCGCCGGACTGCGACGACGGGCATGCGCCGATGTGGCGGCGGATGCTGCTGGTCGCTGCGCTGATGGGCTTCGTCGGCCTGGCGGCGTGGTGGAAGGGCGACCGCGATCCGTTCCGCCTGGGCATGTTGTGCGGCATGGGCGCGAGCTTGCTGGTCGCCGCGCTGGTCGTGCTGTTCCGGCGCCGAAGGAAGCTGCCGTGACCCGCCCGGCCAGTCCGTGGAGGACGCGCGATGCGTGAGGTGCACAGGCGCTACCTGCGCCGCTTCCTGCCGGCGATGGCGGTCTACGTGGCGCTGATGGTCGCCTACGGCTTCGTGGCGCGCCTGATTCCCGGCGCCGCGCCGCGCGCGCTGCTCGCCCTGGTGCCGCTGCTGCCGCTGGCGGTGGCGATCCGCGCCTTCGTGCGGGTGCTGCGCGAGCAGGACGAGCTGGAGCGGCGCATCGACCTGGAGGCGATCGCGGTCGCCGCCCTGTCCACCAGCTTCGGCTTCTTCACGCTGGGGCTGGTGCTGGGCGCCGGCGGCTGGCCGCGGTGGTCGGCGGCGGCGGTGGCGCTGTGGGTGCTGCCGTGCTTCTTCGCCACCTACGGCCTGGCGAAGTGGTGGGTGATGCGGCGGTACCTGCGTGCATGAAGAACCAGGTGCGCGAGCTGCGCGGCGAGCAGGGCTGGTCGCAGGCCGATCTGGCCGAGCGGCTGGACGTGTCGCGGCAGACCGTCAACGCGATCGAGACGGGCAAGTACGACCCGAGCCTGCCGCTGGCCTTCAAGATCGCCAGGCTGTTCGGGCGGCCGATCGAGGCGATTTTCGAGCCGGACGCCTGAGCGCCGGACGCATGGGAGACGGGAAGTGGGAAGACGCAGTGAAACGCCGTTCGCGCCGCCGGTGACGGCGGCGGGCGGGCCGCCGGCCCGCGCGCGGGCACGCCGCCGCCGCCACGGGCGGTCGCGGTCCGGACAAACCTGGGCATGAGGAGCAAGCGAGAGATGGCAAGCAAGGGTCGCACGGCCTTTCGCGTCGCGGTGTTCGCGGTGGCGATCGGCGCATTGGCGTGGAAGCAGTTCCACCCGTCGCAGCCGCCGGCCGAGGCATCCGCCGCGACCGCGACGGACACTCCCGCCGCTCCGGCGGCGCCGGCCAGGCCGCGCACCTGGCGGCTCGGCCGCCTCACCCTGACCGCCTGCGAGCTGGGCCAGCCGAACAGCGGCCTCAGCGCGGCGGCCTGGTGCGCGCCGTTCGAGGTGGCGGAGAACCGCGCCGACCCGCACGGCCGCCGCATCAGGCTGAAACTGGCGGTGGTGCGCTCGCAGGCGCAGGTGCCGGCGAAGGACATGCTGGTGCTGCTGGCCGGCGGCCCCGGCCAAGCGGCCACCGAGACCTGGCCGCAGGTGGCGCCGGCGCTGCAGCCGCTGCTGGCGCACCGCAACGTGCTGCTGCTGGACCAGCGCGGCACCGGCGGCTCCAACCCGCTGGACTGCAAGGCGCCCGACGGCGCCGAGGGCGACGCCGCGTTCGACCCGGCGAAGCTGCGCGAGGAGACCGCGCAGTGCCTGAAGGAGGTCGAGGCCAGGGCCGACCCGCGCTACTACACCACCACGGTGGCGGTGCAGGACCTGGAGGAAGCGCGCCAGGCGCTGGGCGCGCCCGGCCTCGACCTGGTCGGCATCTCCTACGGCACGCGCGTGGCGCAGCAGTACGCCATGCGCCACCCGGATGCGGTGCGCAGCCTGGTGCTGGACGGCGTGGCGCCGAACGGCCTGGTGCTGGGCGAGGACTTCGCGCGCAACCTGGACGACGCGCTGAAGGCGCAGTTCGCCCGCTGCACCGCCGAGCCGGAGTGCAAGGCGCGCTTCGGCGACCCGTACCAGACGCTGTACCAGCTGCGCGACGCGCTGCGCGCCAACCCGCACAAGGTCAGCTTCCGCGACCCGCAGACCTACCAGAGCGTGCAGCGCACGCTGAGCGAGGCCTCGCTGGCCAGCGTGGTGCGCATGTTCGCCTACTCGCCGCTCACCGCCGCGCTGCTGCCGCTGTCGATCGACGCTGCCGCGCACGGCGACGTCGGCCCGCTGCTGGGCCAGGCCAAGCTGCTGTCGGGCGACCTGTCGGACACCATGAACGGCGGCATGCAGTCCTCGGTGATCTGCAGCGAGGACGCCGACCTGTTGACGCCGCGCCCGCAGGATGCCGCCACCATCCTCGGCACGCGCATGATCGACGCGCTGCAGGCGGTCTGCTCGGTGTGGCCCAAAGGCGCGCGCCCGGTCGACTTCCACCAGCCGCTGCGCAGCCCGGTGCCCGCGCTGCTGCTGTCGGGCCAGTACGACCCGGTGACGCCGCCGCGCTACGGCGAGGAGGTGCTCGGGGGCCTGCCCAACGGACGCCACCTGGTGCTGAAGGGGCAGGGGCACAACGTGATCGGCGCCGGCTGCGCGCCGGAACTGGTCAAGCGCTTCATCGAGGACCTCGAGCCGCGCAAGCTCGATGCCTCCTGCCTGGACCGGCTGCAGCCCACCCCGCCGTTCATCGACTTCAATGGAGCCACGCCGTGATCGAAGTGAAGGACCTGCACAAGACGTTCGGCGCGGTGAAGGCCGTGGACGGGGTGAGCTTCGCCGCCCGCGACGGCCAGATCACCGGCCTGCTCGGCCCCAACGGCGCCGGCAAGACCACCACCCTGCGCATGCTCTACACGCTGATGGCGCCCGAGCGCGGCCAGGTGTTGGTGGACGGCATCGACGCGGCGGCCGACCCGCTGGCGGTGCGCCGCCGGCTCGGCGTGCTGCCGGATGCGCGCGGCCTGTACAAGCGCCTCACCGCGCGCGAGAACATCGACTACTTCGGCCGCCTGCAGGGCCTGTCCGAGGACGAGCTGCGCGCACGCCGCGAGGCGCTGGTGGCCGCGCTGGAGATGGCCGACATCGCCGACCGCCGCACCGAGGGCTTCTCGCAGGGCCAGCGGGTGAAGACCGCGATCGCCCGCGCGCTGGTGCACGACCCGCGCAACGTGATCCTGGACGAGCCGACCAACGGCCTGGACGTGATGGCCACGCGCGCGCTGCGCCAGTTCATGCTGCAGTTGAAGGGGGAGGGACGCTGCGTGCTGTTCTCCAGCCACATCATGCAGGAGGTGGGCGCGCTGTGCGACCGCATCGTGGTGATCGCGCGCGGCCGCGTGGTCGCCGACGACACCCCCGACGCGCTGCGCGCGCAGACCGGCCAGGCCAACCTGGAGGACGCCTTCGTGAAACTGATCGGCAGCGAGGAGGGCCTCGCCGCATGAACGCCGCCACCCGGCCCCTGCGCCGCGCGCGCGGCCTCGTCACCGTGTTCCTCAAGGAGGTGCGCGAGAACCTGCGCGACCGCCGCACGCTCACCAGCGCCTTCCTCACCGGCCCGCTGCTGACGCCGCTGCTGTTCGTCATGCTGGTCAACATCGCGATCAACCAGCAGCTGGACAAGGCCGACAAGCCGCTGGCGGTACCGTTGATCGGCGCGCAGTACGCGCCCCACCTGGTCGACGCGCTGAAGGCCGGCGGCATCGTGCCGCAGCCGGCGGTGGCCGACCCGGAGGAGGCGGTGCGCCGGCAGGACGCCGACCTGGTGCTGCGCATCGCGCCCGGCTACGCCAGGGCCTGGCGCCGGGGCGAGCCGGTGCAGGTGGAGCTGATCTACGACTCTTCCCAGCGCAATACCGACACGCCGGTGGAGCGTGTCACCAAGCTGCTGGAGACCTATGCCCGCCAGCAGGGCGCGATGCGGCTGGTGGCGCGCGGGCTGTCGCCCGCGGTGGCCGCGCCGGTGCAGGTGGCCAGGCGCGACCAGGCCACCGCGCAGTCGCGCGCGGTGCTGATGTTCAACATGCTGCCGTACCTGTTCGTGCTGACCATCTTCATCGGCGGCATGTACCTGGCGATCGACCTCACCGCCGGCGAGCGCGAGCGCCAATCGCTGGAGCCGCTGTTCGCCAACCCGGTGCCGCGCTGGCAGATCTTTCTCGGCAAGCTGGCGGCGATCTGCGCATTCTCCGCCGCCAGTCTGGTGATCTGCCTGCTCGCCTTCGGCGTGATCGGCGGCTTCGTGCCCACCGAGAAGCTGGGCATGGAGATCGACCTCGGCCCCGGCTTCGCCCTGCGCGTGCTGCTGCTGCAGCTGCCGATGATCGTGCTGCTGGCGGCGCTGCAGTCGATGGTGGCGGCCTTCGCCAAGAGCTACCGCGAGGCGCAGACCTACCTGTCGTTCCTGATGATGCTGCCGCTCCTGCCGAGCATCATGCTGATGATGCTGCCGTTCAAGCCGCAGGGCTGGATGTACGCGGTGCCGCTGCTCGGCCAGCACCTCGGCATCCTCGACCTGGTGCGCGGCAACGGCCTGTCGCCGCAGTCGCTGGCCATGTGCCTCGGCGGCACCGCGCTGGCCGCGCTGCTCGCCGCGGGCGCCACCGTGCAGCTGTACCGCAGCGAGCGGCTGGCGATCTCGGCCTGAAGCGCGTGGACGGGCCCGCCGAGGGAGGGCGAGGCGCATCGCGGCCGAGGACGTGCGGGGTCCGGACGGGCCGTGGCCGGGGCGCCGTGCGTGACGGCATCCCCGGCCGCCCCGGTGCCGTCGCGTGCCCGTCCGGTCGCCGGGGCGCTACTTGGCCGCGAGATCGCGCGCCCGCATTTCCAGCACGCGGCCGTCGGCCAGGGTGAGCGTCACCGCCGTGCCTTCCGGCAGGTGGCTGGTGAGGTCGCGCAGCTCGCCCAGCCCCAGCGTCGCGGCCTGCCTGCCGTTCACCGCCATGATCGCGTCGTTCCGCCGGAGGCCGGCCAGCTGCGCGGGGCCGCCGGGCGTCACGTCGATGACCTGGTAGCGGTCCGGCTGTCCCGCCTGCTTGGCCGCGCGAAAGCCGGCCATGCCGTAGTGCCACGCCGGGGGTTTCGCGCGGGACGTCAGCACCATCTGCTGGCGGCGGTAGTCGAAGTGCACGTTGAAGCGCGCCAGGATGTCCTGGCCGATGTTGCCGGCCTCGCTGGGATTGCCGGTCGCGCCGGCGTCGCCGCGGGTCAACATGGCCACCAGCGGCGCCACCCGCTGCCGGCCCAGCGTGAAGCTGCGGGCGTGGGCGATGTGCGCGGTGAACAGGCCACCCACGCCGCCGGTGGGCAAGGGCGCACCGGCAGCGTAGCGCGCGGCGATGCCCTCGCGCTCGGCCCATTGCGGAAAGGTCAGCAGGTAGCCGGAGTTGCCGGTATCGATGCCGAAGACGCCGCGATGGCCGTCCTGGGTGGCCGCGACCAGCGGCATGTCGTCGGTGAAGCTCAGCGCCAGCGCGTCGCCGTCGGGCTGCGGCGGCGCGGCGCCCTGGTCGTAGGGCTGCAGGCGCAGCTGGCCCTTGTCGTAGTCGAAGCTCACCGCGAAGCGCTCGAAGATTTCCAGTCCCAGCAGGCCGGCGATCGGCGCCTTGCCCTCGCCGCGCTCGTAGAAGCTGTAGGGATAGGGCATCACCAGGTAGACCAGGTCGCGCACGTGCGCGGCGCCCAGCGCGGTATCGCCGACGCGGGCATAGGCGGTGCGCATCGAGCCGGGACCGGAGCCGGCACTGACGCCCTCGCCCTGCGTCTTCAGGCCCAGCTTGCGCGCCGCGTCGCTGGTGAGGATGGCATGGCCGCCGGTGTCCAGGATGAAGGGCATCGGCGCGCCGCCGTCGATGGCCACGTCCACCAGCACCATGCCGCCTTCGACGCGCATCCGCGTGACGGCGGCGCGGGCGCCGCCGGCCATCGCCACGTCGGTCACCCTGTTGTCGGGACGCCGCGTGTCGACCACGGCCCCCGTGCCGAGCACGCGATAGCCGGTCACCGTGTCCACGCTCTCGCCGTCGTTGGCGCCGGTGACGGTGACGGCTGACGTGGCGATGCGGTACGGCAACTGCAGGCCGCCGACCGCGCGGTAGTCGGCGAAGCGCCGGGTGACGGTCACGAAGGAGCGCCGCCACACCGCGCGATCCACCCGATGGCTGGCCGGATCGATCCACAGGACCAGCGCGCGGCCGCCGGCCGGCGTGGCTTCCAGGCGCCGATAGCGCCGGCCGGCCTCTTCCGCGTCCGGCAGCCGGCGGTAGGCCACCGCGCCGGCGTCGCTCATGAAGCCGTAGCGGCGCAGCCAGTCCTCGCCGATGGCGGCGGTCTTCGCCTCCCCGGAGTCGAGCGGATGCAGCAGGCCCGAATCGTCCTGCCGCCAGTGTCCGGACGCGTCGGCGCCTTCCGCCGTGGCGAACAGCGCGTTGCGCGCCTGTGCGCGGTAGCGGCCGCTGCGCAGGTCGACGACGGACTGCCAGGGGCCGTCGAGCCCCGCGCTCGACTCGCGCCCATCGGCCAGCAGGGCGCCCACCGCGTGCCACCGGGCGCCACCGTGCGCCTGGCGCAGCATGTCCAGTAGCCGGGACGCGCCGTCGTCGGCCGCCAGCGCGGGGCCCGGCAGCCAGGCCAGCAGCAGGAGAAGGCGGGTGCATCGCGTCATGGGAAAGCTCCTCGCGGGGAGTCCCATGCTCACCGGCGGCGAGCGGCGCGGTCTAGCACGCGCGTGACCGATCAGGACGCGCCTTGCATCCGGCTCCGGTAGTCTCTCGGCGTCAGCCCGACGGCACGCCGGAACACTCGCGCGAAATGGCTCTGGTCGCTGAAGCCCGTCGCGGCCGCCACCTCGGCGATGGAGAGGCGCGCGTCGCGCAATGCCCGGCGCGCCAGCTCGACGCGCAGGCCGCGCAGGTATTCGCCCACCGGGACGCCGTGCACTCGCCGGAAGCTGCGCGCCAGATGCGCGGGATGCACGCCCGCCAGTGCGGCCAGCTCGTGCAGCGACGGCGCGACGAGCGGATCGTCGTGCAGGCGTTGCCGCACCCGCTCCAGCCATGCGGGGCGCTGCTCGCCTTCCATCCGGCAGGCCCGCGCCGCCAGTTCCAGCACGGCCGCCTGCAGGGCCAGCGGAGCCGCGTCGTCGGTCGCGCGCAGCTCGTCTTCGATTCGCGCGGCGAGCCGGTCGGCGCCGGGCAGGCGGAACCGGCGATGGTCGGAGAGCAGCCGCGCAATGCCGCCGCCGGGTTGGCCGTCGAAGAAGATGCTGATGCAGCGCGCGCCGGCAGGTCCGAAGCGGTTGGAATGGCGGTGTCCCCGCGGATGCGTCAGCAGCAGACCCGGCATGCAGTCGTGCTCGCCCGCGGACGAATCCTGCCGGTAGCCGCCGGCCGCGACCAGGCACAGGTAGGGTTCGTCGTGCTCGTGCCGGGGCAGGGCGCCGTTGCCAGCGTAGGGCGTGGACGAGACCTGCAGGCCGTCCGTGTGGCGCAGGTGGTCTGGCCGTCCGTAGTTGGCGCGTTGCAGGTGCCGCATGGGGGGCAGTCTAGGGCGGCGCGGCGGCGGCTGCATGTGGCGCCGGTCAGGCGGCCGCGCCGATCCACCTGGCGACCGCGGCCGGATGCTCCAGGTGCAGGTGGTGGCCGCCGTCCAGGTGCGCCACCGCGATGCGCGGCACGCAGGCGGCGCGTTCGCGCATCATCGCCTCGGGCAGGTAGGGCGTGGCCGGACGCGCCAGCAGCAGCGCGGCGGGCGCCTCGATGCCGGCGAGCAGGGCGCGCACCTGCGGTTCGGCCAGGCGCACCGCGCTGGGCCGGGTGAGCCGCGGGTCGCTGCGCCACTGCCAGCCGCCGCCCTCGGCCTCGCGCAGGCCGCGCTCGACGATGGGTCGCGCCAGCTCCGCGCGCAGGCCGCCGGCGACGCTGCGCGCGCGCACCGCCTGCCCGACGTCGGCGTAGCGGCGCAGCGGCTTGCCGTCGGCCGGCGCGGCCAGCGCCTCGCGGAAGCGCTGCAGGGTGTGCGCGCCGTCGTCGCCGAGCGGGCCCAGCCCCTCGATCAGCCACAGCCGCTCCACGCGCCCCGGCGCGGCGGCGGCGACCAGCGAGGCGATGCCGGCACCCATCGAGTGGCCGAGCAGGGCGCAGCGCGCCAGGCCCAGCGCGTCGAGCGCGTCCAGCACGGCGCGCACGTAGTCGGCGAAGGCGTAGCCGCCGGCCGCGGGCGGCAGGTGGTCCGAGCGGCCGTGGCCGGGCAGGTCCGGCGCGACCACCCGCCAGCGCGCGGCGAGCCGCGGCGCCAGCCGCGCGAAGCTGGCGGCGTTGTCCAGCCAGCCGTGCAGGGCGAGCAGCGGCGGCGCGCCGGCGTCGCCCCAGCACTGCGCGGCCAGCGCGAGCCGCGGCAGGGCGAGGCGGAGCTCGGTCGGCGCGGCCGGGCGCGGCGTCATGCGGGCGGTCGCGCCCCGGCCGCGGCGCCGTCCGCCGCGAAGCCGGGCCAGCCCTGCGCGTGGCGCAGCACCAGGCCGGCCAGCTGCGCCACCTGCGCGGGGGCGTCGTTGAGCGCGGGGATGTAGCGCAGTTCCTCGCCGCCGGCCGCGCGGAAGAAGTCGCGGTTCTGCATGGCGATCTCCTCCAGCGTCTCCAGGCAGTCCACCGCGAAGCCGGGGCAGGCCACGTCGAGCCGCCTCGCGCCCTCGCCGGCGAGCCGGCGCACGGTGGCGTCGGTGTAGGGCGAAAGCCAGGCCTCGCGGCCCACGCGCGACTGGAAGCTGACCTGCAGCGCCGCCTCGTCCAGCCCCAGCCGCGCGCGCAGCAGGCGCGCGGTGGCCTGGCACTGGTCGAGGTAGGGATCGCCCAGGCGCACGTAGCGCTCGGGGATGCCGTGGAAGGACAGCAGCAGCTTGTCGCCGCGGCCGTGCGCGGCCCACCAGCGCTCGATCGACCGCGCCAGCGCCTCGATGTGCGCGGGGTCGTCGTGGTAGTCGTTGACGATGCGCAGCTCCGGCGGCCAGCGCAGGCGCTTGAACGCATCGGCCACCGCGTCGATCACCGAGCCGGTGGAGGTGGCCGAATACTGCGGGTACAGCGGCAGCACCAGCAGGCGGCGCGCGCCCGCGCGCTGCAGCGCCTCGACCTGCGCGGCCACCGGGGGCCGGCCGTAGCGCATCGCCAGCGCCACGCGCGCGGCGCCCGGCCGGCGCCGGTCCAGCTCCGCCTGCAGCGCCGCGGCCAGCGCCTCGCTGCCCACGCGCAGCGGGGAACCCTGCGGCGTCCAGATGCGTCCATAGGCATGCGCCGAGCGCCGCGGCCGGACGCGCAGGATCACCCCGTGCAGGATCGGCCGCCACAGCCAGCGCGGGTAGTCGATCACGCGCGGGTCGGCGAGGAACTCGGCCAGGTAGGGGCGCACCGCCGCCGCCGTCGGCGCGTCCGGTGTGCCCAGGTTCACCAGCAGTACGCCAGTCTCGGCCGGCGGGCGGTCGTGGGAATGGCCGGCGGGGCCGGTATAGTGACTGCTTGGCATCGTGGCGGCGGCGGCGGGACGAGCCGCAGAGTCTGCCACAAGGTCTTCGCGGCGCGCCGTGTCGCGCGGTCGCAGCCGCGTCGTCGTTTCCGGGAACTGGAGTGGAGTCACCCATGTTGAAAGCATCCCTGCGCCGTCTGTCGCTTCTCGCCCTCGCCCTGCTGCTGCCCGCGATGGCCGCGCACGCGGAGGATCCGCCGCTGGTGCGCGCGAAGAACGCCGTGCGCGTACTCAACGAGATCATGGCCGCGCCGGACAAGTCCATCCCGCAGGACCTGCTGCGCGACGCCAAGGCGATCGCGGTGATCCCCGACCTGGTCAAGGCCGGCTTCATCTTCGGCGGCCGCCGCGGCGAAGGGCTGATCTCGGTGAAGACCGCCGACGGCACCTGGTCCAATCCCAGCTTCATCACCATGACCGGCGGCAGCATCGGCTTCCAGGCCGGGGTGTCCTCCACCGACGTGATCCTGGTGTTCCGCACCCAGCGCGGGGTGGACTCCATCGTCGACGGCAAGTTCACCCTGGGCGCGGACGCCGCCGCCGCCGCCGGCCCGGTCGGGCGCACCGCCAGCGCGGCCACCGACAGCCAGCTCAAGGCCGAGATCTACTCCTACTCGCGCTCGCGCGGCCTGTTCGCCGGCGTGGCGCTGGACGGCTCGGCGCTGCGCATCGACTACGACGCCAACGCGGCGGTCTACGGCGCCGGCATCACCCCGCGGCGCATCTTCGAGGGCGGCGTCGGCAACGTGCCCGCCCCGGTGGTCGACTTCCGCGACCGCCTGGAAGAGTACACTGCGCGCTGACTCCCCTTAATGACGACGAGGCCCCCGCCCGCGGCGGCGGGCCGGGACAGAGGTTGAACATGGGCCTGGACAGTTTCTGGCATTGGATCATCCTGCTGGTGGTGGTGCTGGTGATCTTCGGCACCGGCAAGCTGACCAAGATCGGCCCCGACCTGGGCAAGGCGGTGCGCGGCTTCAAGAAGGCGCTGCACGACGACGAGGACGGCGACAAGGACGCGGCCGCGCAGGACAAGCTGCGCGCCGACCCGCCCGCCGGCGCCGGCACCAGGCAGGGTCAGCGCGACTCCAGCGAAACCAAGTAAGCGCGCGGTGGCGCGATGATCGAGCTCAGCTTCACCAAGCTGCTGCTGCTGGCGCTGGTGGCGCTGATCGTGCTGGGGCCGGAGAAGCTCCCCGGCGCCGCACGCACCGCCGGCGCGCTGCTGCGCCGCGCGCGCCAGGGCTGGGACAGCGTGCGCGCCGAGGTCGAGCGCGAGCTGGAGGTGGAGGAGCTGCGCCGCGCCGCGCGCGAGGCGGCCGCGCAGGCGGAGGCCGCGCAGGCGCAGGTGCGCGAGGCCGTGCACGGCGTGCGCGCGGCGGCCGAGCGGACCCGCGACGAGGCGGGCGCGCCATTCGCCGAGGCCGCCGGGATGTTGTCGGGGGCCCGGTCCGCATCTGCCGATGCCGATGCCCGTGCGGGCGCCGGCGAGGGCCGGCATGCCGCGTCGCCGGAGGCCGCCACGATCGCCCCGCCGCACGGGGACGACCCCACCGGCGATCTGTTCGCCGATGCCCCCGCCACGCCGTCCGCGTCCGTCGCGCAGCCGCGCAGGGAACCCCCGCATGGCGGCGCCTGAACCCGAATTCGACCTGCAGCAGGGGCTGTTCTCGCACCTGATCGAGCTGCGCGCGCGCCTGCTCAAGGCCTGCGCCACCGTGCTGCTGGTGCTGCTGGTGCTGGTGCCCTTCGCCAACCGCCTGTACGCGGAGCTGGCCGCGCCGCTGGTGGCGCGCCTGCCCGAGGGCGCGCACCTGATCGCCACCGAGGTGGCCAGTCCCTTCGTCACCCCGCTCAAGCTGGCCTTCTACGCGGCGCTGTTCATCAGCATGCCGATGATCCTGTACCAGCTGTGGGCCTTCGTCAGCCCCGGCCTGTACCGCCACGAGAAACGCCTGGCGCGGCCGCTGCTGGTGGCGACGCTGGCGCTGTTCTACCTGGGTTGCGCCTTCGCCTACTTCCTGGTGCTGCCGGCGGCGTTCCGCTTCCTCACCGCGGTGACGCCGCAGGGCGTGGAGATGATGACCGACATCACCCACTACCTCGACTTCGTGATGCTGATGTTCTTCGCCTTCGGCCTGTGCTTCGAGGTGCCGGTGGCGGTGGTGATCCTCGCCGCGGTCGGCGTGGTGAACCTGGAGAAGCTGCGCAGCGGGCGCCGCTACGCCATCGTCGGCGCGTTCGCCATCGCCGCGGTGATCACCCCGCCGGACATCACCTCGATGATCATGCTGGCGGTGCCGATGTGCCTGCTCTACGAGCTGGGCGTGCTGGCGGTGCGCTGGCTGCTGCGGCCGGCGGCGGTCCAAGGCTAGGAGACCACCGCTTTTCTTTTTTGCGGGAGCGGCCTCCGGCCGCGCTGGCTCAGCGCGCGGGCGAAGGCGCGCCGCGCCCCAGCGCCAGCCCCTTGAGCACGTTCAGCGCCTGCGACAGCGCGTAGTCCTCGGTGGCGAGCCTGGCGTTCTCGGCGCTGCCGTCGTTGTCGATGTCCTTGGCCGAACCGTCCTCGTTGGCCAGGTGGTTCTTCAGGTCCGCCTCGGAGGTGATCAGGGTGGCCGGGCTCTCGGCCTTGTTCACCGCCAGGTCCGCCAGCGCGATGTCCGGCTTGATGCCCTCGGCCTGGATGGAGGTGCCGCTGGGCGTGTAGTAGCGCGCGGTGGTGAGCTTCACCGCGTGGTCGGCGTCCAGCGGCAGCACGGTCTGCACCACGCCCTTGCCGAAGGTGCGCCGGCCCATGATCAGCGCGCGGTGGTTGTCCTTCAGCGCACCGGCGACGATCTCGGCGGCCGAGGCGGTGCCGTTGTCGGCCAGCAGCACGATCGGCGCGCCCTTGAGCAGGTCGCCCGGGTGCGCGGAGAACTGCATGTTGGCGTCCTGCAGGCGGCCGCGCGTGGTGACGATGGTGCCGCCGTCGAGGAAGTCGTCGCTCACCGCCACCGCGGCGGTGAGCAGGCCGCCGGGATTGGAGCGCAGGTCCAGCACCGCGCCCCTGGGCGCGCCGTTCTTCTTCGCGTAGTCGGCGAACTTCTTCTCCAGGTCGTCGGCGGTGTCCTCCTGGAACTGGCTGATGCGGATGTAGGCGTAGCCGGGCTCGAGCGGGCGGATCTTCACGCTGGTCAGCGAGATCTTCTCGCGCACCAGGTGGTAGTCGACCGGCTTGTCGCCGTTCTCGTGCACGACGGTCAGCGTGATCTTGCTGCCGGGCTCGCCGCGCAGGCGCTTGAACATGTCGTCCGCGTTGTCCGCGTCCACCGCCTTGCCGTCGATCTTGACGATGGTGTCGCCCGGCTTGATGCCGGCGCGCGAGGCGGGCGTGTCGTCGATCGGCGCGACCACGCGCAGGCTGCCGTCCACCTGCAGCACCTCGATGCCCAGGCCGCTGTACTGGCCGGTGGTGTCCTCGTCCAGCTGCGCCAGGCCCTCCTTGTCGAGGTACTCGCTGTGCGGGTCCAGGCCGCTCAGCATGCCGCTGATCGCGGCGTTCATCAGCGTCTTGTTGTCCACCGGCTCCACGTAGGCCTGGCGGATCACCTCGTAGACGCGGCTGAAGTTGCGGATGTCGTCCAGGTCGACCCGGTCGGGCTTGCCGGCGGCCGTGCCGGCCGCGGCCGGCGCGCTGGCGGCCGCCGCGGGCGCGGTCTGCGCGGGCAGCGCCGGGGCCGCCAGCAGCAGGGCGAGCAGACCGCAGGTGGTAAGGCGCATGGGGGACTCCGTGGGGAAAGGCTGCGTGGTTCGACCGCCGGCGGCGGCCGGAATTCCGTGCCGGTGATGCTCCGCCCAACGCGGGCCGGGCGTCAACGCTGGCGCGCCAGCCAGCTGCGCGGGTCGACCGGGCGGCCGTTGCGGCGCAGCTCGAAGTACACGCCGGTGTTGTCGCCCAGCGGCGGCGCGGCGGTGCCCAGCGCCTGGCCGGCCTCGACCTGGTCGCCGACGCCGCGCAGCAGGCTCTCGTTGTTGCCGTACATGCTCATCCAGCCGTCGCCGTGGTTGAGGATGATCAGCATGCCGTAGCCGCGCAGGAAGGCGGCGTAGACCACCCGCCCGCGCGCCACCGCGTGCACCTCGCTGCCGGCCGGGGCGCGGATCAGCACGCCGTTGCCGTAGCTGTTGACCGGCCCGGCGGCCGGCCAGGGCAGGCTGCCGCGGATGTTCGCGGTGCCCTTGCCGGACGGCGCGCCCGGCGCGGCCGGGCTGGGCCGGGCGTGGCGCGCCGCCTCGCGGGCGGCCTCGTCGATGGCCTGCTGGATCTTCGCCAGCAGCTGGTTGAGCGAGGCCTCGTTCTGCTTCAGCGCGGCCAGCCGCTGCGCCTGGTCCTTGTACTGCGCGTCGACCTGCGCGGCCAGCTTCTGCCGCGCGGCGCGCTGCTGCGCCAGCGCCTGCGCGCGCTGCTCGCGCTCGGCGCGCGTCGCCAGCAACGCCTGCCGCTCGGCGTCGATCGAGGCTTCCAGCTCCTGCAGCCTGGCCAGGTCGCCCATCAGCGCCTGCACGCGCTGCACGCGGTCCTGCTGGAAGTACTTGGAATAGGCCAGCGCGCGGGCGATCTGCGCGATGTCCTGGTCGCCCAGCAGCAGGCGCAGGTCCGAGCCGCGGCCCAGCGCGTAGGTGGCGCGCAGCAGCTCGGCGATGGCGGCGCGCTGGCCGTCCAGGCGGGACTGCAGTTCGGCGCGCTGCCGCTGCAGCTGGTCGAGCTGCTGCTGCTTGGCGGCCAGCGCGGCGTCGGTCTCGCGCACCGCGCGGGCGGCGGCGGCCAGCGCCTCGGCCTGCCTGGCGAGGGCGGCGTTCATGCTGTCGCGGCGCGCGGCGGTCTGCGCCTGCTCGCGGCTGAGCGCCTCCATCTTCTGCCGCACCTCGTTCAGTTCCTTCTGCGCGGTGGCCTTGTCCTGGCGCTCGGCCGGCCGCGCGGCGGCGGACGACTGCAGCAGCGCGCCGGTCAGGAGGAGGGCGGCCAGCAGGCCGGGGCGGGGGCGGACGGCGTGGACGGGTGGCATCCGGGGATTATCCCCGACCGTCGCGGTTGCGGCGAGATGGCGCCGCGGGGCGGCGCCGGCGGTCCGGTCGGACGGAGCGGCGGGCGCGCCGGCGGGGCAGGGGCAAATGGACGTATGGACGTCCAGGCGATCCATGGGGAAGCGAGGCTTGGCGCGCCGGTTTCTTGTTGCGCCGCAACGACTTGAAGCATCACCCGTGCCATTCGCGGCGCGCCCGCAAAAAAAGAAATCAAGGCGCGCTTAAGCGCTTGTGATGTTTTGGCAATGGTGGAAGACTGGCCCCGCAACTTCCCCCCATCCGAGGGTTCGGACGCCACCTGCGCGACATCCCCTCCGGCTCCCGGATGCGTTGCAACCCACAACGAGGACACGACGATGAAGCGTAACAAGCTCGCTTTGGCGCTTGCTGGTTTGCTTTTGTCCCCCGCAGGCGCCGCGCTCGCCCAGACCGGCAATGCCCCCTCCGCCCCGCCGCAGGACCAGACCGGCCAGCAGGCCACCCAGCTGCAGACCATCACCGTCACCGGCTCGGCGATCCCGCGCATCGACGTGGAGACGCCCTCGCCGGTGACCACCATCTCCGCCCAGCAGATCGAGCGCAGCGGCCTGACCACGCTGTCCGACGTGGTGCGCGCGATCTCGGCGGACAACAGCGGCTCGATCCCCAATGCGTTCTCCAACGGCTTCGCCGCCGGCGCCTCCGGCGTGGCGCTGCGCGGCCTCACGGTGAACTCCACGCTGGTGCTGATCGACGGCCATCGCAGCGCCAACTACGCGGTGGCCGACGACGGCCAGCGCTCGTTCGTGGACCTCAACACCATCCCGCTGGCGGCGGTGGACCACATCGAGGTGCTGAAGGACGGCGCCTCTTCGCTGTACGGCGCCGACGCCATCGCCGGCGTGGTCAACGTGATCCTCAAGCCGCACTACCAGGGCGTGGAGGGCACGGTGGACGTGGGCACCTCGCAGCACGGCGGCGGCTTCACCCGCAAGGCCACCTTCCTCGCCGGCGGCGGCGACCTGGAGAAGGACGGCCACAACGGCTACCTCGCGGTGCAGTACCAGAAGGACAACGCGATCTGGCTGCGCGACCGCGGCTTCCCGTACAACACGCTCGACCTCACCCGCATCGGCGGGCAGAACAACAACATCGGCCAGCCGGCGCTGGGCGTGGGCTCGGTGTACGGCTCGGTGACGCCGGGCACGCTGGCCACCCCCGGCGACATCACCAGCGGCGTGCCCGATCCCGGCGCGCTGTCGCAGCCGCTGCGGCCGTGCGGGCCGGACTCGATCGCGCGCACCGACGCCAACGGCAGCTACTGCGAGCAGAACCCGCTGGCGCTGTTCGGCCAGGCGCAGCCGGCGATGGAGCAGGGCGGCATCTACGGCCGCTTCACCGTCAAGCTCAACGACGACACCCGCGCCTACCTGGCCGCCAGCTACTTCGAGGCCAAGACCGAGGCGCCGGGCGGGCCGCGGCAGATCCAGACCGGCACGCCCAACAACACCAACAACATCGCGCTGCCGCCCACGCTGGCCGATGGCAGCCTCAACCCGAACAACCCGTATGCCGCGCAGGGCAAGTACGCGCTGATCAACTACGCCTTCGGCGACATCCCCAGCGGCTTCGACTACGACAACCACAACGCGCGGATGGTCGGGGGCGTGTCCGGCGCGCTGGGCGAGTGGAACTACGACGTCACCGGCGTCATCAACCACACCTGGCTGGACACCAAGCAGTACGGCTTCATCAACTACCAGGCGCTGATCGACGCGATCACCACCGGCAGCTACAGCTTCGTGAACCCGGGCTCCAACAGCGCCGCGGTGCGCGCCGCGCTGGCGCCGGGCTACTCGAAGACCTCCACCAGCGACCTGGACGCGCTGGACTTCTCCGCCAACCGCCAGCTGTGGGACCTGCCCGGCGGCCCGCTCGGCCTGGCGGTGGGCGCGCAGATCCGCCACGAGGCGCAGGACGACCCCACGCTCAACCCCGACTTCGAGTTCCAGGGGCTGGGCAACGCGCAGACCAAGGGCTCGCGCAACGTCGCCGCCGCCTACGCGGAGTTCGACGCGCCGCTGCTGGAGTCGCTGGAGGTCGACGCCTCCGGCCGCTTCGACCACTACACCGACACCGGCAACGGCTTCACGCCCAAGGTCGGCTTCAAGTGGAAGCCGGTGGACTGGTTCGCCCTGCGCGGCACCTACTCCAAGGGCTTCCGCGCGCCGAGCTTCGCCGAGAACGGCTCCAGCTCGACCCAGGGCTTCGTCACCTACACGCCGCCCGACGACTTCGCCGCCGCGCACGGCAACAACGCCTACGTGCAGCCCTACGGCCTGTCCGAGTACACCCTGGCCAACAAGGACATCAAGCCGGAGAAGGCGCGCAACTACACCATCGGCATCGTGCTGCAGCCGACCGACTGGCTGAACGCCTCGATCGACTACTACAACATCAAGAAGACCAACGTGATCGCCCAGGCCGACACCTCCTCGGCACTGGACAACTACTACGCCGGCCTGCCGCAGGCGCCCGGCGTGACGGTGATCCCGGACAAGCCCGACCCGGCCCACCCGGACGCGCTGCCGCGGCCGATCGAGGTGGTCGGCACCTACATCAACGCCAATTCGCTCAAGACCGACGGCATCGACGTGGACCTGCAGGCGCACTTCGACTTCGCCGACAACGTGAAGTACCTCAGCGAGTTCACCGGCACGCAGATCTTCAGCTGGGTGCTGACCCTGCCGGACGGCACGCGCCAGCAGTACGTGGGCACGCACGGGCCGTACAACCTGTCCTCCGGCGCCGGCACGCCGCGCACCCGCCTGTCGTGGAGCAACACGCTGGTGTGGGGCCCGGCCACCGTCACCGGCACGCTGTACCACACCAGCGGCATGGACAACTACGCCGAGGACATCGGCTTCGGCCCCGGCGACTGCATCTCGGTGCTGCCGGTCAGCTGCCGCGTCGGCTCGTTCACCGACTTCGACCTCACCGGCAGCTACGAGATCAACAAGCACTTCGCGATCACCGCCTCGGTGATGAACGTGTTCGACCGCAAGGCGCCGCTCGACCCGGCCAACTACGCCGGCCCCGGCGCCAACTACAACCCGACCTGGGCGCAGGCCGGCGTGGTCGGGCGCTTCTACAACCTCGGCGTGAAGCTCAAGCTGTAGCCGTCCGCCGCCCCCGGGCGGCCATCGCGGGGCGCGCCGGCCGGACCGGCGCGCCCCGCCTGTTTCGGGGCCGGCCGCCGGCCCGGCGCGGTGGCTGTCGCGGCAGGCAAGCGTTTGGACGTCCAGCAGTCCGTTCGCCACCCTTTGACGCATCGCAGCAAGTGTGCTGTAGTCGGGGCGAACCACGCGCGGAACCACGATGCCGGGAGCGTCGCGGGGCCGCGTCCGCCCAGCACATCCACATCCGGGGAGACAGGATGGCCACGCCAGGCGCCAAGACGCTCTACGACGCCGCCTTCGAGCACGACAGCTGCGGCTTCGGCCTGATCGCGCAGATCGACGGCCGCGCCAGCGCGGCGCTGGTCGACACCGCGTTCGCGGCGCTGGCGAAACTCTCCCACCGCGGCGGCGTCAACGCCGACGGCGTCAGCGGCGACGGCTGCGGCGTGCTGGTCCGCCGGCCCACGCGCTGGCTGCGCGCGCTGGCCGCCGAGGCGGGCATCGTGCCGGCGCCGCGCTTCGCCGCGGGGCTGGTGTTCCTCGACCCGGCCGGCGACGACCGCGCCGCGCACGTGCTGGAGGCCGAGCTGGCCTCGGTGGGCCTGGTGGTGTCCGGCTGGCGCGAGGTGGCGGTGGACACCGCCGCCTGCGGCCCGCTGGCCGCCGCCGCCTGCCCGCGCGTGCGCCAGGTGTTCGTCGACGCGCCCACCGGGATGGACGAGGCGCGCTTCGAGCGCACGCTGTTCCGCGCGCGCCGCCGCGCCGAGCTGACCCTGGCGAACGACCCGCACTTCTACGTGGTCAGCCTGTCCTGCCAGGTGGTGGGCTACAAGGCGATGGCGACGCCGGGCCGCCTGCGCGACGTGTTCGCCGACCTGCGCCACCCGGCGCTGGAGAGCGACGCGGTGGTGTTCCACCAGCGCTTCTCCACCAACACCATGCCGCAGTGGCGGCTGGCGCAGCCGTTCCGCCTGCTGGCGCACAACGGCGAGATCAACACCATCCGCGCCAACCGCAGCTGGATCCGCGCGCGCGAGGCGGTGTGGCGCTCGCCGCTGATCGACCTGTCCGACATCGGCCCGTTCGTGCGCCAGCAGGGCTCGGACTCGGAGAGCCTGGACAACGCGGTGGAGCTGCTGCTCGCCGGCGGCCTGGACCTGCTCGCCGCGATGCGCATCCTGGTGCCGCCGGCCTACGCCGCGCGCGAGGACATCGACGAGGACCTGGCCGCCTTCTACGAGTACTACGCGCTGCACACCGAGCCGTGGGACGGCCCCGCCGGCCTGGTGATGTGCGACGGCCGCTACGCCGCCTGCGCGCTGGACCGCAACGGCCTGCGCCCCGCGCGCTGGGCGCTGTCGGACGACAACCACCTGATCGTGGCCTCCGAGGCCGGCCTGTGGGACGTGCCCGCCGCGCGCACCATCGCCAAGGGGCGGCTGGGGCCGGGCGAGATGATCGCGGTGGACTTCGCCCAGGCGCGCCTGCTGCGCGACGCCGACGTGGACGAGATCAACCGCCGCCGCGCGCCGTTCCGCGACTGGCTGCGCGCGGGCGTGCAGTACCTGGAGCAGGACCTGATCGATCCCAGCCTCGCCGCCGAGCCGCTGCCCGTGGACGAGCTGCACCGCTACCAGAAGCTGTACGGGCTCACCCGCGAGGAGCGCGAGAGCGTGCTCAAGGTGCTGGCCGAGACCGAGGCCGAGGCCACCGGCTCGATGGGCGACGACACCCCGGTGGCGGTGATGTCGCGCCAGGTGCGCCCGCTGTTCGACCGCTTCCGCGAGGCCTTCGCGCAGGTCACCAACCCGCCGATCGACCCGCTGCGCGAGAAGCTGGTGATGTCGCTGGTCACCCAGATCGGCCGCGAGGGCAACGTGTTCGCGCTGGGGCCGGAGAACGCGCGGCAGATCCTGCTCAACTCGCCGATCCTCTCGCAGCGCAAGCTGCGCCAGATCCTGGCGCTGCCGCAGTACCTCAACGCCACCGTGCGCATCGATCTGTGCTACGCGCCTGGCGAGGGGCTGGAGAAGGCGCTCAGGCGCTTCTGCCGCGAGGCCGAGCAGGGCGTGCGCGGCGGCGCCGAGATCGTCTTCCTCACCGACCGCTACCCGCGCCGCGACACGCTGCCCGCGCACGCGCTGCTGGCCACCGGGGCGATCCATGCGCACCTGATCGAGCGCGGCCTGCGCTGCCACTGCAACCTCGTCGTGGAGACCGCCACCGCGCGCGACCCGCACCAGTTCGCCTGCCTGATCGGCTTCGGCGCCACCGCGGTGTACCCGTGGCTGGCCTACCAGAGCCTGTTCGAGCTGGGCGGCGAGGGCCGGCTCAAGCGCGGCGAGGGCACCCTCGCCGAGATCGGCCGCAGCTACCGGCGCGGCGTGCGCAAGGGCCTGCTCAAGATCCTCTCCAAGATGGGCATCTCCACCGTGGCCGGCTACCGCGGCGCGCAGCTGTTCGAGATCGTCGGCCTGGCGCGCGAGGTGGTGGACCTGTGCTTCCCCGGCGCGCCCTCGCGCATCGGCGGCGCCGGCTTCGCCGAGCTGGAGGCGGACGCCCGCGTGCTCGCCGCCGAGGCCTGGGACGAGGCGCGGCCGCTCACCGCCGGCGGCCTGTACAAGTTCGTGCACGGCGGCGAGTACCACATGTACAACCCCGAGGTGATCGCCACGCTGCAGAAGGCGGTGCGCACCGGCGACCCGGCGGACTACCGCGCCTATGCCGACGCGGTGGACCACCGCCCGCCCTCGGCGCTGCGCGACCTGCTGCGGCCGCGCCCGCTCGGCCCGCCGGTGCCGCTGGAGGAGGTCGAGCCGGCGGAGGCGATCCTGCGCCGCTTCGACTCGGCCGGCATGAGCCTGGGCGCGCTCTCGCCCGAGGCGCACGAGGCGCTGGCGATCGCCATGAACCGGCTGGGCGCGCGCAGCAACTCCGGCGAGGGCGGCGAGGACCCGGCGCGCTACGGCACCGAGAAGATGTCCAGGATCAAGCAGGTCGCCTCGGGCCGCTTCGGCGTCACCCCGGCCTACCTGGTCAACGCCGAGGTGCTGCAGATCAAGATCGCGCAGGGCGCCAAGCCGGGCGAGGGCGGCCAGCTGCCCGGCCACAAGGTCAACCAGACCATCGCGCGGCTGCGCTACGCCAAGCCCGGCATCGGCCTGATCTCGCCGCCGCCGCACCACGACATCTACTCCATCGAGGACCTGGCCCAGCTGATCCACGACCTCAAGGAAGTGAACCCGGACGCGCTGGTCTCGGTGAAGCTGGTCAGCCACGCGGGCGTGGGCACGGTGGCGGCCGGCGTGGTGAAGGCCGGCGCCGACCTCATCACGGTGAGCGGCCACGACGGCGGCACCGGCGCCAGCCCGCTCACCTCGATCAAGTACGCCGGCACGCCGTGGGAGCTGGGCCTGGCCGAGACGCAGCAGACCCTGCGCCGCAACGACCTGCGCGGCCGCGTGCGGCTGCAGACCGACGGCGGCCTGAAGACCGGGCTGGACGTGGTCAAGGCCGCGCTGCTGGGCGCCGAGAGCTTCGGCTTCGGCACCGGACCGATGGTGGCGCTGGGCTGCAAGTACCTGCGCATCTGCCACCTCAACAACTGCGCCACCGGCGTGGCCACCCAGCACGAGGTGCTGCGCAGGCAGCACTTCGTGGGCCTGCCCGAGATGGTGATGAACTACTTCCGCTTCGTCGCCGAGGACGTGCGCGCGCACCTGGCGCGGCTGGGCGCGCGCTCGCTGGACGAGCTGGTCGGCCGCGCCGAGCTGCTCGAGCAGCAGGCCGGCGCCACGCCGGCGCAGCGCAAGCTGGACCTGTCGCCGCTGGTCGCGCCCGACGCGCTGGGCGAGCGGGTGGACTTTGCCTGCACCAGCGCGCGCAACCCGATGCGCGACCCGGCCGCGCTGGCCGCGCGCATCGCCGCGGACACCGCGCAGGCGGTGGCGCAGGGCACCGGCGGCAGCTTCAGCTACGCCATCGCCAACACCGACCGCGCGATCGGCGCGCGCCTGTCCGGCGAGGTGGCGCGGCGCTGGGGCGATGCCGGCATGGCCGCGCAACCGGTCACGCTGCGGCTGGAGGGCTCGGCAGGGCAGAGCCTGGGCGCGTGGAACGCCGGCGGCGTGCACATCGAGCTGGTCGGCGAGGCCAACGACGGCGTCGGCAAGGGCATGGCCGGCGGCCGCATCGTGGTGCGCCCGCCGGCCGACGCGCGCTACGCCAGCCAGGACGCGGCGATCGTCGGCAACACCTGCCTGTACGGCGCCACCGGCGGCGAGCTGTTCGCCGCCGGCTGCGCGGGCGAGCGCTTCGCCGTGCGCAACTCCGGCGCGCTGGCGGTGGTGGAGGGCGCCGGCGACCACTGCTGCGAGTACATGACCGGCGGCGTGGTGGCGGTGCTGGGCCGGGTCGGCCTCAACTTCGGCGCGGGCATGACCGGCGGCTTCGCCTACGTGCTGGACCTGGAGCGCGCCTTCGTGGACCGCTACAACCACGAGCTGGTGGACATCGTGCGGATCAGCCCGGAGGGCATGGAACACCACATGCAGCACCTGCGCGGCCTGATCGCCCGCCACATCGAGCTGACCGGCAGCGCCTGGGCGCAGCGCCTGCTGGCCGATTTCCGCGGCCTGCTGCAGCGCTTCTGGCTGGTCAAGCCCAAGGCCGCCAGCCTCGACGCGCTGGCCGAGGAACTGCGGAGGGCCGCATGAGCGCGCCGCACGCCTTGCTCCCTCTCCCCTCCGGAGAGGGGGCCGGGGTGAGGGGCCGCCGCTTGCCGCAACCTTCCACCCATGCGCCGGTGGGAGCGGCCTCCGGCCGCGATCAAGCCACACGCGAACTCCTCCATTCCACCGGACAGCCCGGAGCCGCCCCATGAGCGACAAGCTGTTCCAGTTCCTCAGCCTGCCGCGGCAGACCCCGCGCACCGTGCCGGTGGCGATCCGCGTGCTCGGCTACGGCGAGATCGCCGGCGACTTCGCGCCGCCGGAGGCCGCCGCGCAGGCCGGCCGCTGCATCGACTGCGGCAACCCGTACTGCGAGCACGCCTGCCCGGTGCACAACTACATCCCCAACTGGCTGAAGCTGGTGCAGGAGAACCGCCTGTTCGAGGCGGCCACGCTGATGCACGAGACCAACCCGCTGCCGGAGATCTGCGGCCGCGTGTGCCCGCAGGACCGCCTGTGCGAGGGCGCCTGCACGCTGGAGCAGGGCGACTTCGGCGCGGTGACCATCGGCAGCGTCGAGCGCTGGGTGGTGGACGAGGCGTTCCGCCAGGGCTGGCGGCCGGACCTGTCGCGCGTGCGCGAGACCGGCCGCCGCGTCGCCGTGGTCGGCGCCGGCCCCGCGGGCCTGGCCTGCGCCGACCGCCTGCGCCGCGCCGGCGTGGCGGTGGACGTGTACGACCGCCAGCGCGAGATCGGCGGCCTGCTCACCTTCGGCATCCCGCCGTTCAAGCTCGACAAGCAGGTGGTGCGCACGCGCCGCGCGGTGCTGGAGGAGATGGGCGTGGCCTTCCGCCTCGGCGTGGAGATCGGCCGCGACCTGCCGTTCCGCGAGCTGCTGGAAAGCTACGACGCGGTGTTCGTGGGCACCGGCGCCTACACCTACGTGGACGGCAAGCTGCCCGGCCGCGAGCTGCACGGCGTGCACGACGCGCTGCCGTTCCTGATCGCCAACGTCGACCGCCTGCTCGACGACGCGCCGCCGCCGCCGCTGCTCGACCTCAAGGGCAAGCGCGTGGTGGTGCTGGGCGGCGGCGACACCGGCATGGACTGCAACCGCACCGCGGTGCGCCTCGGCGCCGCCTCGGTCACCTGCGTGTACCGCCGCGACGAGGCCAGCATGCCCGGTTCCGCGCGCGAGGTGGGCTACAGCCGCGAGGAGGGCGTGCAGTTCCTGTTCAACCGCCAGCCGGTCGCGCTGCTCGGCGAGGACGGCCGCGTCGGCGCGGTGCGCGTGGTGGCCACCGAGCTGCACGACGACGGCAGCGGCCGCCTGGCCCCGCGCAACGTGCCGGGCAGCGAGGCGGACCTCCCCGCCGACGTGGTGATCCAGGCCTTCGGCTTCCGCGCCAGCCCCGCGCCGTGGTTCGCCGAGTTCGGCATCGCGGTGGACAAGGACGGCCGCGTGCTCGCCGGCGGCGAGGGCCGCCTGCCGTTCCAGACCACCCACCCGCAGGTGTTCGCCGGTGGCGACAACGTGCGCGGCGCGGACCTGGTGGTGCGCGCCGTGCACGACGGCCGCGAGGCGGCGGCCTCCATCGTGCGGATGCTGCAACGGGTCGAAGCCCCCGCGCTCGCCCACGCCTGACGCCTCCATTCGATCCTCAGCGTAACTCCCTCTCCCCTTCGGGGAGAGGGTCGGGGTGGGGGCCACTCTTGCGATACGGTGCCCTACCTCGCCGCCCCGCCACCGCGGCCGAAGGCCGTTTCCACAGGGTTGCGGCAAGCCCTGTGGGCCTCCGGCCGCGACGGATGCCCGCCCCGCAAAGGCTTCAGACGCAACACCCCCAAGCTATCCTGCAACCATCCGACCACGGCACCACGGAACCCGCCCATGCGCCTCGGCCTCGCCGCCAACCAGCTCCACCACGCCCACGCCGACGCCGCGCTGTTCCGCTGGCTGCGCGCCTGCGAGGCGGGCATCCGCGAGCTGGAGCTGGGCCTGCATGCGGTGGGCCGCACCTACGACGCCATCCTGCGCAGCGGCCACCTGGAAGGCTACGCGCCGCTGCGCCGCTACCCCTACGGCCGCGAGGGCGGCCTGATGAAGCTGGTCGCCGAGGTGGTGGGCCTGGACGGCGGCCGCACGCTGGACGGGGCGATCTACCTGATCGACCCGGTCGATCCCTCCTCGATCTTCCCCGAGGCGGTGGCGCTCAAGCGCCAGTGCGTGATCCACGGCAAGCCCTTCGTCTCCACCGTGGCCTCGGCGCGCGACTGGATCGAGGCCGAGCGCATCCACGCCGGCCTTGCCCCCGATCCCGCCGCCGACGTTTTCCATGCGCTGGAGTCGCAGACCGTCGCGCTGATCGCCCACGACGCGATGAAGCCGGACATGCTGGCCTTCGCCGACGCCGCCTTCGACGTGCTCTCGCGCTATGCGCGGCGCATCGCCACCGGCACCACCGGCCAGCAGCTCAACGAGCTGGCCTGGGGCCGCGGCTGGCCGCGCGACACGCCGTGGGTGGAGCGCTACCGCAGCGGTCCCATGGGCGGCGACGCGCAGATCGCCGACCTGGTGCTGGAGCGCCGCTGCCAGCGCGCGATCTTCTTCGAGGACCCGCAGGTCGCGCGCCAGCACGAGGCCGACATCCAGCTGCTGGAACGCGCCGTCACCACCCGCACCGACGAGGCCGTGTGCATCACCTCGCCGCGCGTGGCGGCGCGCTGGGTCGAGGCGGTGCGGCGGCGCACGGCGAAGCGATAGCGTCAGAGCCAGGAGACGTAGGCCAGGCGCGAGGCAGGCAGACGATCGGCAGCGGAGGGTAGCCGCGTCAATCGGCACGCCGCATGGCGGGACGGCCGGCTTGGCAGCCGAGTGAGCGGTGCGCTTCGTGGACCGTATGGGACGGACGCAGGGCATGGCCTTACCCTTGGCCGATGCCCAGTCACGCTCTCCTTGCGCCATGTGCCTGATCGCCTTCGCCTGGAACGCCCACCCGCGCTGGCGCCTGCTGCTGGCCGGCAACCGCGACGAGTTCCACGCGCGTCCCAGCGCGCCGCTCGCGCGCTGGACCGACCTGCCGATCATCGGCGGCCGCGACCTGGAGGCCGGCGGCACCTGGCTCGGCGTCACCGACGCCGGCCGCTGCGCGGTGGTCACCAACGTGCGCGACCCGCGCGATCCGCAGCGCGGCGCCTCGCGCGGCCTGCTCGCCACCGACTACCTCGCCGGCGCGGCGGACGCGCGGGCGCACGCGCAGGCCCTGCTCGCCACCGCCGCCGACTACCGTCCCTTCAACCTGCTCACCTTCGACGCCCGCGACGCCTTCTACCTCGGCAACCGCCCCGAGCCGCGCGCGCAGGCCGTCACGCCCGGCATCCACGGCCTCTCCAACGCCGACTTCAACACCCCGTGGCCCAAGACCCGCTTGCTGATGCGGCGCCTCGCGGCCTGGCTCGACGCCGGCGGCGAGGACGACTTCGCCCCGCTGTTCGCCGCGCTGGCCGACCAGACGCATCCGCCCGACGCCGAGCTGCCCGACACCGGCGTGGGACTGGAGCGCGAGCGCATGCTGTCGAGCGCCTTCATCCGTGGCGAGCACTACGGCACGCGGGCGAGCACCGTGGTCGCCATCGGGTACGACGGCGCGGGGCGGATCGTGGAGCGGCGGTTCGGGCCGGAGGGGATATTCGAGGGAGAGTCGGCGTCAGGAATTGGTTTGCCCGGATAAGCGGTCTGGCTTGCCGGGTGCCGTCATTTGGGTAGTCGAGACCCGGAGCGGGTTCCGCTTCACCCCTCCGGAAACTCCCCATCCACATAGAACCACCGCCCGTCCTCCCGCACGAACCGGCTGACCTCGTGCATGCGCTGGGCCTTGCCGCCGCCGTAGCGCAGGCGGGCGACGAACTCGACCACGGCGCGGTCGCCGTCGGCCTCGTGGCGCTTCACGTCGAGGCCCAGCCAGGTGGGGACGGGCTGCTGCGCGGCGAGCTTGAGGTGGGCGGGCCGGGTGGAGGGGTGCCAGGTGGCGAGCAGGTAGTCCTCGCGCTTGAGCACGTAGGCGCTGTAGCGCGAGCGCATCAGCGCCTCGGCGTCGGGCGCCGGCGCGCCCTCGTGCAGCGGGCCGCAGCAGCTGGCGTAGCCGGCGGGGTTGCCGCAGGGGCAGGGGGTGAGGGTGTCGATGGCGCGCAAGGTCGCGGTTCCGTGCATGGCCCGTCCATCCTCGCCGCCCGGCGCGCAAATGCAAGGGGCGACCGTGCCGGAAGTCATGTCGGGCGGCGCGGCGGGCTGGCGTAAAGTGCCGGAGGGAACCCCGGCCGGGCCTCGCATGGCGTCATGCCCGCGCGAGCGGGCATCCGGAGCGTTGTCGCAAGAAGCCGCTGGATTCCAGCTTGCGCTGGAATGATGGCCTTCGGGTCCGTGGGCCGTGGCGGCCCCCGGGCAAGCAGGCGAGGGCTGCGGGTTTCTCCTCGATCGATGCCTTGCACGGAACGCGCTCCCCACCCCACGGATGTTCCACCGCCGGCCGCGGCAACGGCCGGTCCCGCAGCGGAGGTTTGCCCATGCCGTCCGGTCGTTCCCTGCTCGTCCTTTCCGTCCTTGCCGCCGCGCTGTCGGCCGGCCTCGCCGCGGCGCAGACCGCGCCGCTCACGCCGGACATCCCGGCGAAGTTCGACGCGCCCGTCGCGGCCAACGACTACGTCAAGCGCGAGGTGATGATCCCGATGCGCGACGGGGTGAAGCTGCACACCGTCATCGTGATCCCCAAGGGCGCGCACGACGCGCCGATCCTGCTCACCCGCACGCCGTACAACGCCAGCGGCCGCGCCGAGCGGCTGCTCTCGCCGCGCATGCTCGACACCCTGCCGCAGGGCGACGAGGTGTTCGTCAGGGCCGGCTACATCCGCGTGTTCCAGGACGTGCGCGGCAAGTACGGCAGCGAGGGCGACTACGTGATGACGCGCCCGTTGCGCGGCCCGCTCAACTCCAGCGAGGTGGACCACTCCACCGACGCCTGGGACACCATCGACTGGCTGGTGAAGCACCTGCCCGAGTCGAACGGCCGCGTCGGCATGCTCGGCTCCTCCTACGAGGGCTTCACCGTGGTGATGGCGCTGGTGAACCCGCACCCGGCGCTGAAGGTGGCCGCGCCGGAGAGCCCGATGGTGGACGGCTGGATGGGCGACGACTGGTTCCACTACGGCGCCTTCCGCCAGACCAACTTCGACTACATCCGCGGCCAGACCGCGCAGAAGGGCAAGGGCGACGGCGTGCCGCGCGCGGGCTTCGACGACTACGCCAACTTCCTCGCCGCCGGCAGCGCGGGCGACTACGCGCGCGCCAACGGCTTCGAGCAGCTGCCGTTCTGGCGCAAGCTGCACGAGCACCCGGCCTACGACACGTTCTGGTCGGAACAGGCGCTGGACAGGGTGATGGCCAAGCAGCCGCTCAAGGTGCCCACCCTGTGGCTGCAGGGCCTGTGGGACCAGGAGGACATGTGGGGCGCCATCCACTGCTACGAGGCGGTGGAGCCGAAGGACAAGGGCAACAGCATGAACTTCCTGGTGATGGGCCCGTGGCGGCACAGCCAGGTGAACTACGACGGCAGCGCGCTCGGGCCGCTGCAGTGGAAGGGCGACACCGCCGAGGAGTTCCGCCGCGACGTGCTGCTGCCGTTCTTCAACCAGTACCTGGTGGCGGGCGCGCCCAAGGCGGACACGCCGCCGGTGCTGATCTACAACACCGGCGAGAACCACTGGGACCGCTACCGGCACTGGCCGCTGTCGTGCGACCGGGGCTGCGCCTCGAAGCCGCGGCCGCTGTACCTGGAGGCCGGCGGCAGGCTCTCCTTCACCGCGCCCGCCGCGGGCGAGGCGAAGTACGACGAGTACGTCTCCGACCCGGCCAAGCCGGTGCCCTACCAGCCGCGCCCGGTGCACTTCGCCGACCACGAGGCGTGGACGCGCTGGCTGCTCAACGACCAGCGCTTCGTCGACGGCCGCCCGGACGTGCTCACCTACGTCAGCGAGCCGCTCGCCAAGCCGCTGCACCTGGGCGGCGCGCCGCAGGTGAACCTGGTGGCCTCCACCAGCGGCAGCGACAGCGACTGGGTGGTGAAGCTGATCGACGTGTACCCGGACTCGGTGCCGTCGAATCCCGCAATGGGCGGCTATGAGCTGCCGATCGCGCTGGACATCTTCCGCGGCCGCTACCGCGAGAGCTTCGCCGAGCCCAAGGCGATCACGCCCGACACGCCGCTGGCCTACGGCTTCCGCCTGCCCACGGTGAACCACGTGTTCCAGCCCGGCCACCGCATCATGGTGCAGGTGCAGTCCACGCTGTTCCCGCTGTACGACCGCAACCCGCAGACCTTCGTGCCCAACATCTTCGACGCCAGGCCCGGCGACTACGTGAAGGCCACGCAGCGCGTGTGGCACGCGCCGGGGCAGGCCAGCTACGTCAGCCTGCCGGTGGTGGAGGAGCGCTGAGGGCGGGCGCATGCGCCCGCCCGTGCCGCGACGGGACCGCCGCCTGACGGTGGCGGCGGCCGTGCCGCTCGCGCTCGCGGGCGCCGCGGCGGCGGCGCAGCAGGCCGCGCCGCTGCCGGCGGTGCAGGTGAACGCCACGCGGCTGGACATCCCGCCGTTCGACCTGCCCGCCGCGCTGAGCGTGGTGTCGGCGGCGCCGGCGGACGCGGGGTTGCCGGGCGTCAATCTCTCGGAAGTGCTGACCGGCGTGCCCGGCATCCTCGCCCGCGACCGGCAGAACTACGCGCAGGACGAGCAGCTCTCGATCCGCGGCTTCGGCGCGCGCGCCACCTTCGGCGTGCGCGGCATCCGCCTGTACGTGGACGGCGTGCCGGCCACGCTGCCGGACGGGCAGGGCCAGGTCTCGCACTTCAACCTGGACGCGGCCGAGCGCGTGGAGGTGCTGCGCGGGCCGTTCTCGGTGCTGTACGGCAACGCGGCCGGCGGCGTGGTGCAGCTGTGGAGCGCGCCGGGCACGGCGACGCCGCAGACCGTGCTGGGCGTCGACGGCGGCAGCCACGACAGCTTCCGCTACAGCGTCGACACGCGCGGCACGGCCGGCGCGCTGGACTACAACGTCGCCGCCGCGCAGTTCCTCGCCGGGGGCTACCGCGCGCACAGCCGGGTGGACCGGCGCAGCGCGCACGCGCGGCTGGGCTTCGACCTCGGCCGCGGGCGGCAGCTGGTGCTGGTGCTGGACGGCTTCGACCAGCCGCGCGCGCAGGACCCGCTGGGCCTCACCGCCGCGCAGGTGCGCGCCGACCCGCGCCAGGCCGATCCCGCGGCGATCCGCTTCGACACGCGCAAGAGCACGCGGCAGGGCCAGGCCGGCCTGGTCTACGCCTGGCGGCCGGAGCAGGCCGACGAGATGCGCGCGATGGTCTACTACGGCCAGCGGCGGATCGAGCAGTACCAATCCATCCCGGTGGTGACGCAGGCCGATCCGCTGCAATCCGGCGGCGTGGTGGCGCCGGCGACGAACTACGGCGGCGTCGACGCGCGCTGGACGCACCGCGGCGAGCTCGCCGCGCGCGCCTACGAGTTCGTGCTGGGCCTGGGCGGCGACTACCAGCGCCAGCGCCGGCTCGGCTACGAGAACTTCCTCGGCGACGCGCTGGGCGTGCGCGGTCGGCTGCGCCGCGACGAGAACGACAACGCCGCCGACGTCGACGCCTACGCGCAGTGGTACTGGCGCGTCGCGCCGCGCTGGACGCTGCTGCTGGGCCTGCGCCGCGACGCGGTGCGCTTCGCCGAGCACGACTTCTACGTCACGCCGGCCAACCCCGACGACAGCGGCCACGTGCGCTACGCCGCCACCACGCCGGTGGCCGGCGTGCAGTTCCGCCCGGCCGACGCGCTGCGGTTTTATGTCAGCTACGGCCGCGGCTTCGAGACGCCCGGCTACAACGAGCTGGGCTACCGCAGCGACGGCCGGCCCGGGCTGGCCTTCGACCTGCGCCCGGCGCGCAGCCGCCACTACGAGGCGGGCGTGAAGTGGCGGGCGAGCCGTGCGCTGGAACTCGACGCCGCGGCGTTCCGCGCCGATACCCGCGACGAGCTGGCGGTGGCGAGCAGCCTCGACGGCCGCACCACCTACCGCAACGTGGGCGCCACGCGCCGGCAGGGCGTGGAGCTGTCGCTCGACGGCGAGCTGGCGCCACGCTGGCGGCTCGCCGCCGTCTACACGCACCTGGACGCGCGCTTCGGGCGCGGCTTCCTCGCCTGCACCGGCACGCCGTGCGCGACCGCGGCCACGCCGATCCGCGCCGGCACGCGCCTGCCCGGCGTGCCCGCCGACTACGGCTCGCTGCGCCTGGCGCACGGCGGCGCGCTGGGCTGGCGCGAGGGCCTCACGCTGAGCGCGACGGGCGCGACCACGGCCAACGACGCCGGCACCGCGCGCGCGGCCGGCTACGCGCTGCTCGGGCTGGACGCGGCCTACGTCCTCGCGCTGGGCGAGGGCGCGCGGCTGCAGCTGAGCGCGCGCGTCGACAACCTGGCCGACCGCCGCTACATCGGCTCGGTGATCGTCAACGACGGCAGCGGCCGCTACTTCGAGCCCGGCCCCGGGCGCAGCTGGATGCTGGGGGCGCGGCTGGCGTTCTAGCGCGGGAACGCGCCTGGCCCGGGCCTGCGGCCGCGTGCCGCACCTTCGCGCCGATGCCCGCGGCACGCGGCCTGCGCCGTGCGCACGGGTCGCAGCGTCGGCGCCGGCATGGCGCGCAGCTGATCCTGGTCAATAAGCCCGCCGGTCCGCGGCGCGATGCTGGCCGCGTCGTTCCGGGAGGTCCGCCATGAACACGACGATGAAGGCCGCGGTGGTGCGCGCGTTCGGCCAGCCGCTGGCGATCGATGAAATGCCCGTGCCGCGCCCCGGCCCCGGCGAGCTCCTGGTGAAGGTCGCCGCCTGCGGCGTCTGCCACACCGACCTGCACGCCGCGCAGGGCGACTGGCCGGTGAAGCCCAGCCCGCCGTTCATTCCCGGCCACGAGGGCGTGGGCGAGGTGGTGGCGGTGGGCGCGGGCGTCGCCCACGTGAAGGAGGGCGACCGCGTGGGCGTGCCCTGGCTGTATTCGGCCTGCGGCCACTGCGAGCACTGCCTGGGCGGCTGGGAGACGCTGTGCGAGGCGCAGCGCAACACCGGCTACTCCGTCAACGGCGGCTTCGCCGAGTACGTGCTGGCCGACGCCGGCTACGTGGGGCACCTGCCGCGCGGCGTGGGCTTCGTCGAGATCGCGCCGGTGCTGTGCGCGGGCGTCACCGTGTACAAGGGCCTCAAGCAGACCGGGGCGCGGCCCGGCCACTGGGTGGCGGTGTCCGGCATCGGCGGCCTCGGCCACATGGCGGTGCAGTACGCCAGCGCGATGGGCTGCAACGTGGCCGCGGTGGACGTGGACGACGACAAGCTGGCGCTGGCGCGCCGGCTCGGCGCCGCCGTCACCGTCAACGCGCGCGACACCGATCCGGCGGCGTACCTGAAGAAGGAGATCGGCGGCGCGCACGGCGTGCTGGTGACCGCGGTGTCCACGCGCGCCTTCGAGCAGGCGCTGGGCATGGTCCGCCGCGGCGGCACGGTGTCGCTGGTGGGGTTGCCGCCGGGCAGCTTCGCGCTGCCGATCTTCGACGTGGTGCTGGGCGGCATCACCGTGCGCGGCTCCATCGTCGGCACCCGGCTGGACCTGCAGGAGGCGCTGGACTTCGCCGCGCAGGGCAAGGTGGCCGCCACCGTGGGCACCGCGCGGCTGGAGGACATCAACGCGGTGTTCGGACGCATGCGCGAGGGCCGCATCGAGGGCCGCGTGGTGCTGGACTTCTCCTGAGCATGGGAGAGGGGCGCTGCGCCCGGCGGCCCGCGGGGGCGGCCGCCGGGCCGTGGCGTTTCGTCGTGCTGCGGGGGATGCGCGAGTCGGTGGTGGAGTGCCCGGGCGCCTCCGTGGGCGGCCTTGTGGGAACAACCCTGGGGGGGCGGCCTCCGGCCGCGACGGCCCCGGCGCGAAGCGCGCAGGACGCCCGCGCGGCAGCAGCAGGCCATCCCGTGACCGCGAGGCTTGGGCAGGCCTTGTCGCCACTGGATTCCGGCTGCGCCGGAATGACGAGCAGAAAAGCCCCGGCATGAGCCACTGCCAAGCGCCATCAACGCGCCGGACGGTTCCGGCCAGGCCGGCAGGGTCGCGCGGGAAGAACAGCCCGACCCTCCGCCACCCGCCTCAGCCCGCGCGACGCGGCGAGACGATCAGCGGCGCGAGGTCATAGCCCATCCGCCGCGCCCGCGCCTTCAGCTCGTCGAACCGCTGGCGCGGCATCTGCGGCTCGCGGCCGAGGATCCACAGGTGGCGGCGCTTCGGCTCGCCGATCACCGCCCAGCGGTAGTCCTCGTCCAGCGCGATCACCCAGTAGTCGCGCCACGCGGCCGGCAGCCAGCCGAGCCAGCGCGGCGCGAGGCGCAGCCGGAGCTGGGCCGGTTCGAGCTGCGGTTCCGGGCGCACCGCCGTGCCGTCGATGCTGCGCGTGCGCCCGTCCGCGCCGGTGCAGGCGCCGTGCACGCCGAGGCTGCCGTCCGCGCGCTGCTCGTAGGCGACGATGATGTCGCGGTCGCCCTCGCGCTGGAAGCGCACCGGCAGCCGCGCGATCTCGTGCCACAGGCCGGCGAAGCGCTCAAGGTCGAGCCGCGCCACCGCCTCCACCGGGCGCGGCGCGGTGCTCGGCGGGATCACCGTGTCGGTCGGCGGCTTGGTGGGCGTCCATGGCGTGGCGCGCAGGCTCATCGCAGACTCCCGGCGGAAGGGCGGAGGCCCATCAAGCCTCGCGCGGCATCAAGCCGGCGTCAACGCGCGCCGAGCCGCCACAGGCGCAGCAGGTTGTGCGCCGGCATCGCCAGCTCCCGTTGCAGCGCGAAACCGTGCAGGCGCGCCAGCGCGTCCACCGCCGCCGCGTCGCGCACGCCCATGTGCGCGGCCTGCGCGCGCAGCCGGGCGTCGAAGGCGGCGTTGCTCGGGCTGGTCGGGCGGCCGTCGCGGTGGAACGGGCCGTAGACCGCCAGCAGGCCGCCGGGAACGAGTGCGCCCGCAAGGCGCTCGAACATCCGCGCCACGTCCTCCCACGCCATGATGTGCAACGTGTTGGCGCTGAACGCCGCGTCGTAGGGGCCGCGCGGCCAGGTGCCGCCGACGTCCAGTTCGAGCGGCGGCGGCGTGTTCGGCAGCGCGGCCTCGTCCAGCCAGAGGCGGATGCCGGGCAGCTGTTCCGCGCGGTCGGAGCACTGCCAGCGCAGATGCGGCATCGCGGCGGCGAAGTGCACGGCGTGCTGGCCGGTGCCGCTGCCGATCTCCAGCACGGCGCGGCGGTCGGCGAACCACTCGCGCAGCGCCGCCAGGATCGGCCCGCGGTTGCGCTCGCAGGCGGCCGAGAACGGCCGGTCCATCGAATTTCAGGCGGGATGGCCGCGCAGCACCCGCGCCGGCAGCATCAGCAGCGCGCCGAGGAAGGCGAACACCGCGCTCACCGTGATGCCGACCAGCCGCAGCGGCAGGCAGACCAGCCACACGATGGGATAGAGCACCAGCGCCAGCAGCGCGATCGGCCAGCAGAACACCAGCAGCAACAGCCAGAGCAGGAAGGCGACCATGGGCAGCGGCCTCGCGGGGGGAAGGGCGTGCGGCGACTCTAGCGCGGCCGTCGCCGGCGCGCAGGTGGCATCAGTCACCCTTGCGCACCGGCGGCAGCGCCCGGAGCCTGTTCAAAGTCTTCCGGGGAAGGCCAGGAAGGCCGGCTGGATGAATCGCGGCGGGTTTGGCGGTAGCGTTCGGCCGCTGGCGGTCTCGCACCGGATCGATCGCGGCCGGAGGCCGCTCCCACCGGGGCCTTCGCAAGCCTTGTGGGAGCGGCCTCCGGCCGCGATGCATGCCGCGTCGTCGTGGACCGACGTCCACGCCCCGCTCCTCGGCGCGTGGGTCCTCGGGCGCTCAGTGCATCGGGTCCACGCCGATCAGCACGCGGTGCAGCCAGAACGCGAACAGTGCCCACAGCGCCACGCCGGCGACCACGGCGACCAGGTCGCCGCGCAGGCCGCCCGGCGGGTAGACCGTGCCCTCGCGGCGGTCGCGCCGGCGCGCCGCGGCGTACAGCGCCACGCTCCACAGCAGGAAGGGGCCGAACAGCACCACGTCGTGCAGCATGCCGGCGGCGAGCAGGTGGCCGAACGACCACACCTTCACCGCCAGCGTCTGCGGGTGGTGCAGCCTCGCCTTGATCCGGTTGCCCGGCACGCGCGCGGCGGCCAGCAGCACGAACGCCACCAGGGTGAACAGCGCGTTGAGGTGCGCCAGCCACAGCGGCGGCGCGTACAGCAGCACCGGCTGGCGCCGCGCCAGCCCGAAGCCCCAGCAGATCAGCACGAAGCCGGCGAGCGCGCCCACCGAGTACAGCGCCTTCCAGCGCATCGGCCCCAGCCGCGCGACCTGCCGGCCGCGCCAGTCGTCGGCGAAGATGCGGATGGAGTGCAGGCCGAGGAAGAGCACGAGGCCGAGGATCAGCACGGGCATGGGGGACTCCGGTAGCGGCGGCTGCGGCGAGTATAGGCATGATCGGCGCCCGGTTCCGTGCCGTAACGGTATCGGTTCCGTGGGCGCCATTCCGGCGCAGGCCGGAATCCAGGGACGACGAGGCCTGCTCAAGCCTCGCGGTCGCGGCATGCCTGCCGCGCCTATCTGCCGTGCAGGCGTCCTGCGCGCTCCGCGCTGGGCCAATCGCGGCCGGAGGCCGCTCCCACAAAGGTCGCCCCCACGAAGGCCGCTCCCCCAGGGGCTGCTCCCGCAAGGCCGCTCCTGCAAGAAGGCGGCGCCGGCGCGGCGGCGCCTCAGGCCCGCTCGATCACCCGCCGGAACGGCGGCAGCGCGCGCAGCATGCCGGCGCCGTAGCGCTTGGTGACCACGCGGCGGTCGAGCAGCACGATGCGGCCGCGGTCGGCCTCGCTGCGGATCAGGCGGCCGCAGTACTGGGTGAGCAGGCGCGTCGCCTCGGGCACGCTCACCTCCAGGAACGGGTTGCGGCCGCGCGATTCCAGCCATTCCGCGTAGGTGGCGCCGACCGGGTCGGTGGGCACCGCGAAGGGGAGCTGGGTGATCACCACCGTCTCGCACAGCCGGCCGGGCAGGTCCAGGCCCTCGCCGAACGAGGCCAGGCCGAACAGCGTGCTGCCCTTGCCGGCCTCCACCGCGGCGACGTGCTCGGCGATCAGCTGCGCCTTGCCCAGCGAGCCCTGCGCGCGCACCTTGCGCACCTTGTCCAGCGGCAGCAGCTGCAGCACGCGGTCGAGCTTGGCGCGCGAGGTGAACAGCACCAGGTTGCCGGCGTCCCAGTCGAGGTGGGCGGCGAGCCAGTCGCTCACCGCGCGCGCGTGCTCCTCGCGCGCGTCGGGCAGCGCGTCCAGCGCGGGCACCTCCAGGCTGGCCTGCGCGGCGAGGTCGAACGGCGAGGGCAGGCTCAGCGTCACCGCCTCGTCGGGCAGGCCCACCGCGTCGGCGTAGCCACGGAAGCTGCCGCCCGCGCTGAGCGTGGCCGAGGTCAGCACCACCGCGCTGGCGTTGCCCCACAGCACCTCGCGCAGCAGGCCCGCGGCCGACACCGCCGAGGCGTGGCAGACCAGCTGCTGGTCGGCCGCCAGGGTGACCCAGCGCGCCAGCGGCGGCGCGTCCTCGGCGTCCCCGGTGCTCCACGCGCGCCAGGTGTCGAGCTGGTTGCCGATGCGCTCCAGCGCCATGCCCAATTCGCGCGACAGCGCCTCCTGGGTGGGGCCGCCCTCGCTCATCTCCACCACCGCGCGGCGCACCGCGCCGAGCCAGCGCTGCACCTCGGCGGTGAGCAGGTACAGGCCCTGCGCGTGCGCCGCCCAGGCTTCCGGCAGGCGGCCCAGCGAGCCGCGGAACATCGGTTCGCGCTCGGCCGGGTCGGGCAGCCAGCCGAGGCGGATCTCCTTCTCCAGCGCCTCCAGCGCGTCGCTGAGCTCCTGCAGCTTGGCGTCGCCCGCGTCGAGCGCGAGCTTGCCCAGCGTCTCCTTGTCGGTGAGCGAGTAGGCCGCGTGCACCTGCCGGCCCAGCCGGCTCAGCTGGCGCACCGCGGCGCCCAGGTACACCTCCGAGGCGCCGCGGTCGATCGCCTTGGCCGGCACGCGGTGGGCCTCGTCGAACACGTACAGGGTCTCCTCCGGCTTGGGCAGGATCACCCCGCCGAAGCCGTCCTGCCCGTTGGGCATGGTCAGGTCGGCCAGCACCAGGTCCTGGTTGGCCACCACGATGTCGGCGTCGCCGATCGCGCGGCGCGCGGCGAACAGCGGGCAGACCGCGAAGTAGCCGCAGCGCCGCCCGGTGCAGCCGCCGGAGCTGGTGGTGACCAGTGGGCGCAGGACGTCGCCCACCGGCGCGGGCGCGGCGTCGATGTCGCCGTTCCACTCGCCCTTGTCGAAGGCGGCGGCGAGCCGGCCCAGCGCCTGCTTGTCCTGCTCCTGCGGCGGCTTGCTCCACAGCGCGAGGTCGTCGCCCAGGCCCAGCCCGAGCTGGGCGCTGCCGGCCAGGCTGTTCTGCGCCATGCGCAGGTTGCGCAGGCACAGGTAGCGGCCCATGCCCTTGGCCAGCGCCACCTTGGCCTCGCGGCCGTCGAGCTTGAGGTAGAGCGGGATGTCGCGCTCCACCAGCTGCTCCTGCAGCGCCACCGTGGCGGTGGCGATCAGCAGCTTCTTCTTCTGCGCGCGTGCCACCTCCATGCCGGCGACCAGGTAGGCCATCGACTTGCCGGTGCCGGTGGGCGCCTCGATCGCCGCCGCGCCGCCCTCGGTCGCCAGCGCCTTGGCGACCTCCGCGATCATCCGCCCCTGCGCGGCGCGCGGGCGGAAGCCGGGCAGGCCTTCCCTCAGGCGCGCGTAGGCGGCGCGGATGGCGTCCTTGGTGGCGTCGGTGAGCATCGGGCGGGGCGGGATCGGGCCGACGATTCTAGCCGCTGCCCGGGCCCTGCGCCGCCGCTCAAGCCGGCGGCGGTTCCGCCGATCCCGTGGTTGCGGCTGCCGGGCGGTTGCGCGCTACCATCGCGGCAAAGGCGGGGGCGCGCCGCCGCCGCAGGTCCGCGCAGATCCCAACGGCAGACTATCCGTGCGATGAGCCAGCAGCGCATCCCGCAGGACCGGCAGGACGACGCGGCGACGCGGCTGGCCTGGCTCGGCCGCCTGATCGGGGCGACCTCGCCGGAGGCGGTCGCCGCGCTGGTGGTCGAGCGCGCCGAGGCGCACGCCGGCGGCGCCTCGGCGCGGCTGGTCTGGCAGGACCCGGCGCCGGGCGTCTACCGCGGCAGCCACGGCGAGCCCGCGCACGCGGACGTGCTGCAGCTCAGGAACCTGCTGCGCGAGGCGGCGGGCCTGCGGCTGGACGGCGACCGCCTGGCGCTGCGCCTGCGGCCCGACCTGGCCGCCGCGCTGCTGCTGGAGGTGCGCGACGGCGCCGCGGCGGCGGCGCTGCAGGCGGCGCTGGCGCCCGACCTCGAGCTGGCCGGCCGCCAGCTGCGCCAGGCGCTGGCGCTGGCCGAGCTGCACGACTCGCACCGCCAGCTGGAGCGCTCCGAGAGTCTGCAGCGCGCGCTGTTCGCGATCTCCGACCTGGCCGGCTCCGACCTGGAGATGCCCGAGCTGCTGCGCGGCATCCACGGCATCGTCAGCATGCTGATGTACGCGGAGAACTTCTACATCGTCCGCTACGACGCCGAGCGCGGCACGCTGCGCTTCCTCTACTTCGCCGACGTGGCCGACCCCGGCGGCGTGGACACCACGCGCGAGATGCCGCTGGGGGCCTGGCGCGGCTCGCTCACCTGGCACCTGCTCACCGGCGGGCGCGCGCTGATGGGCAGCTCGGAGGAGCTGGCCGCGCAGGTGGACGGGCCGCTGAACGTGATCGGCCCGGACAGCGAGGACTGGCTGGGCGTGCCGATGCTGCGCGAGCACCGCGTGCAGGGCGCGCTGGTGGTGCAGAGCTACCGGCCGGGCATCCGCTACACCGGCGAGGACCGCGCGCTGCTCGCCTTCGTCGGCAGCCACATCCTCACCGCGCTGGAGCGCAAGCAGAGCAAGGACGAGCTGGAGCAGCGCGTGCGCCAGCGCACGCAGGAGCTGGCCGAGGCCAACCGCGGCCTGCAGCAGGAGGTGCTGGAGCGCCAGCGCGCCGAGCGGCTGCAGGAGGCGCTGTTCCGGCTCGCCCAGCTGGCCACCGCCGACATCGGCGAGGGCACGTTCTACGAGCGCGTGCACGCGGTGGTGGGCCGCCTCATCGACGCGGAGAACTTCTTCATCGCCCTGCTCGACGACGAGCGTCGCCGGCTGGAATTCCCCTACTACGTCGACGCCGGCGTGCGGCGCACGCTGAGCCGCCCGCTCGGCCGCGGCCTGAGCGAATACGTGTTGCGGCGGGGCCGGCCGTGGCTCGGCCGCCGCGCCGACATCGAGGCGCTGTACGCCGCCGGCGAGGTGGTGCCGCACCAGACCGGCGCGCCGTCCACCTGCTGGCTGGGCGTGCCGCTGCGGGTGGACGAGGAGGTGATCGGGCTGGTCACGGTGCAGAGCTACGACGAGGGCCACGGCTACGGCCCGGCCGAGCAGGAGCTGCTCGGCTTCGCCGCGCTGCAGATCGCCAACAGCATCTACCGGCGCCGCTCCGCGGTCGCGCTGCGCCAGTCCAAGCAGCAGCTGGAGCAGCGCGTGGCCGAGCGCACGCAGGAGCTGCGCGCCGAGATCGCCCGGCGCGAGCACGCCCAGCAGCTGCTGCGCCACCAGGTGATGCACGACCCGCTCACCGGCCTGCCCAACCGCGGCCTGCTGCGCGAGCGGCTGGAGGCGCTGCTGGAGCGCGCGCAGCGCGAGCCCGGTCGCCGCTGCGCGCTGCTCTACCTGGACGTGGACCGCTTCAAGGTGATCAACGACAGCCTCGGCCACCTGGCCGGCGACAGCTTCCTCAAGGCGGTGGCCGAGCGGCTGGTGCAGTGCGTGCGCGAGCCGGACCTGGTGGCGCGCCTGTCGGGCGACGAGTTCGCCATCCTGCTGGAGGACGCCGGGCAGGTCGCGGTGGTGGAGCAGGTGGCGCGGCGCGTGCTGCGGGCGCTGGCGCGGCCGCTGCAGCTGGCCGGGCGCGAGCTGGAGCCCTCGGCCAGCATGGGCATCGCCATCGGCGGGGAGGCGCACCTGCAGGCCGACGCGCTGCTGCGCGACGCAGACATCGCGCTGTACCGCGCCAAGGAGCTCGGCCGCAAGCGCTACGTGCTGTTCGACGAGACGCTGGCGCGCGACGCCGAGGACGTGCTCACGCTGGAAGGCGAGCTGCGCCAGGCGCTGCTGCGCGACGAGTTCGAGCCGTACTTCCAGCCGATCCGCCGGCTCGACAACGACGTCGTGGTGGGCTACGAGGTGTTGCTGCGCTGGAACCACCCGCGCCGCGGACTGCTGGCGCCCGACGATTTCGTGCGCGTGGCGCACGACAGCGGGCAGATCGAGGCGATCGACTGGCGCATCTTCGCACGCGCCTGCGAGCGCTTCGCCGCGCTGGACGGGCACGGCTACCTCAGCATCAACGTCGCGCCGCTGCACCTGCGCAACGCCGACTTCGACCGCCGCCTGCTGGCCCTGCTCGACCGCAGCGGCATGCCGCCGGCGCGCCTGGTGGTCGAGGTGACCGAGGGCGCGCTGCTGGACGACACCGCGCAGGCGAAGCTGCTGCTCGAACGGCTGTACGCGAGCGGGGTGGAGGCGGCGCTGGACGACTTCGGCACCGGCTACGCCTCGCTGAGCTACCTGCATGCGCTGCCGCTGGGCAAGCTGAAGATCGACCGTTCCTTCGTGCAGACCCTCGACCGCGACGAGCCGGACAGCGGCACGGCGGTGGTGCTGGCGATCATCGCACTGGCGCGCGCGCTGGGCATCGAGGTGATCGCCGAGGGCATCGAGACGCAGCAGCAGCGCGAGGCGCTGCTGGCGATGGGCTGCGTCTACGGGCAGGGCTTCCTGCTCGGCCGGCCGGCGCCGGCGCAGCAGTGGCTGGCCGGCGACGCGGACGGCCCGCGCGGCTAGCCCTCGGCGGCGATCCGGCGCAGCGCCTGCGCGAACACTTCCGGCGGCTGGCCGCCCTGGATCAGGTAGCGTTCGTTGACGATGATCGACGGCACCGAGTGGATGCCCTGCGCCTGGTAGAAGCGCTCCTGCTCGCGCACCTCGTCGGCGTAACGATCCGAAGTCAGCACCTCGCGCGCCTGCGCCGGATCGAGTCCCGCCTGCGCGGCGAGCCCCGCCAATACCTCACGCGAGCCGATGTTCTTGCCGTCGGTGAAGTAGGCGCCGAGCAGCACATGCTTGAGTTCGCGCTGGCGGCCTTCCAGGCCGGCCCAGTGCCGAGCGTGTGCAGAATTTCGTGTAAACGGGATTCGGTTTACAGCCGAGGTATGCGCTCCTCGAACTGGATGGTAAAGCGGTTGAGCGCGGCCTTCCAATCACGGATGGGCAGTGTCCACCGCTTGCTGATGTTGCGCAGGGCCAGGTAGAGCAGTTTCATCAGTGCCTCGTCGCTGGGGAAGGCGCCACGGTGCTTGGTCAGCCTGCGCAGGCCGTAGTTCACCGACTCGATGGCGTTGGTGGTGTAGATCACCTTGCGAATCGCCGGCGGGTAGTCGAAGAACGGGATCAGACGCGGCCAATTGCGCCGCCATGACTGGCTGATGGGCGGGTACTCCTCGTCCCAGCGCGCCTCGAACTCGGTGAGCCGCAGTCCGGCCTCCTCGGCGGTGGCGCAGGTGTAGATGCGCTTGAGGTCGGCCGCGACTTCCGGCCGCCGCTTCCACGATACGTAGTTCAGGCCGTGCCGCACCATGTGCACGATGCACAGCTGCACCGTCGTCTGCGGGAATACCGCCTCGATCGCTTCGGGGAAGCCCTTCAGGCCGTCGACGCAGGCGATGAAGATGTCCTGCACGCCGCGGTTGCGCAGCTCCGTCACCACCTGCATCCAGAACTTCGCGCCCTCGGTCTGGGCCAGCCACAGGCCTAGCACCTCCTTCTCGCCGGTCATGGTGATGCCGATGGCCAGGTAGACCGCCTTCACCCGCACCGCGCCCTCGCGCACCTTCACATGGATGCAGTCGAGGTAGACGATCGGGTACACCGGATCCAGCGGCCGGCTCTGCCAGGTCTTCACCTCGTCGACCACCGCATCGGTCACCGAGGAGATCAGGCTGGGCGACACCTCGGTGCCGTACATCTCTTCCAGGTGCGCCTGGATCTCGCGCACCGTCATGCCGCGGGCATACAGCGACAGGATCTTGTCGTCGAAGCCGGTCCAGCGGGTCCGATGCTTGGGAACCAGCTTCGGTTCGAAGGTGCCGTCGCGGTCGCGGGGGATCTCGATGGGCAGTTCGCCGAACTCACCCTTGAGTGTCTTGCGACTGCGGCCGTTGCGGGTGTTGCCGGCGGCGTTGGCCACCGGATCATGCTTCTCGTGACCGAGGTGCTCGGTCATCTCCGCATCCAGGGCCTTCTCGACCAGCAGCTTGGTCAGCTGCTTCAGCAGGCCGTTCTCGCCGATCAGGTCTTCGGGCTTCTGGTAGTTGGCCAACAGGCGGCTAAGCAGCTCGTCGGGTACATCGTGCTTGCGTGGACTCATGGTGTCTCCGGGTCTGGCGGCAGTCTCCTGCCGGGGACCCGTTTACACAAAATCTTGGACACGCCCGTTTTTACAGGTTTTTTTTATGCCTGGAGAAAGTGCCGCGTGGGCGCCGGCATGGACACTTCTCCATGCGATTGCTGCACCGTCTGGTTCGCTCGTGTGCGTTTCTTTTTGCATCAAGGCTAGGCGGGCCATGGCGGCTGGCTCCATGGCGATGTCGATGCGATCCTAGACGAGGGTTGCGATGGCGTCGCGCGCGGCGATCCATTCCTCGTTGGTCGGTTCCACCGCCACCGGCACGCTGCTGGATGGGGTGGAGATGATGGGCGCGTTGGCGAGATTCGCGACGGGATCCAGTTCCAGGCCGAGATAGGCCAGGTCATGGCATACGCGTTCGCGGATCGCTGCATTGTGTTCGCCCACGCCCGCCGTGAATACCAGCAGGTCCAGGCCGCCGAGCACGGCGACCAGGGCGCCGATCTCGCGCACGATGCGGCGCACGTAGAGCGCGAGAGCCAGGGTCACGCGTTCGTTGCCGCTCTCGATCGGCAGCAGCTCGCGTGGGTCGGCCGAGATGCCGGAGACGCCGAGCAGGCCGGAACGGTGGTACAGCAACTGGCCAAGCTCATGCGCGTCGAGCCGCTCGCTCTCCAGCAGATACAACACCACGCCGGGATCCAGGCTGCCGCAGCGAGTGCCCATCATCAGGCCGTCCAGCGCCGAAAAACCCATGGTGGTCGCCACGCTTTTGAGGTCGTTCATGCCGCACAGGCTGGCGCCGCTGCCCAGGTGCGCGCAGAGGGTGCGTCCGCGCGCGTGCTCGCCGTAGCGTTCGGCCAGCGCGATCGAGAGGAAGGCATAGGACAAGCCGTGGAAGCCGTAGCGGCGCACGCCGCGTTCCCAATTCTCGAACGGCAGCGGCAGTACTTTTTCCACATCGGGCAGGGTGTGGTGGAAGGCGGTATCGAAGCATGCGACTTGCGGCAGTTCCGGGCGTTCGCGCAGCAGCACCTCGATGGCCTCCAGCGCAAATGGCTGGTGCAGCGGCGCCAGCGGAATATAGCTGCGCAGGTCGGCCAGCACTTGTGCGTCGATCCGGGTCGGCAGGAAGTACTTGGCGCCGCCGTGCACCACGCGGTGCGCTACCGCGAGCAGGCGATCACCCTGCAAGCGCGCCTGGATGCGTTCGCGGATGTGGGCGAGTGCGGCATGGTAGGGATCGACTGCTTCCAGCACGAGCGGCTCGGGGGGCGCGCCACTTTCCTGGTAACTCGCCTGCGGCGAACCGATGCCTTCGACTTTGCCGCTCCACGGCGCGGTGCGCGGCAGCGGCGTGCGCGAGGCGTCGAACAGCGCGAACTTGATGCTGGACGAGCCGCAGTTGAGCACCGCTATCCAGGCGCTCACGCCATGGCCTGCCGATGGCTGTGGGCGATCAGCGCGGCCACGGCGCAGGAGGCGATCCGCGTTTCGCCGGAGTCCGCGCGGCTGGTCAGTATGATCGGCACGCGCGCACCCATCACGATACCCGCGCTGGAAGCGCCCCCCAGGTATTCGAGTTGCTTGGCCAGCATGTTGCCGCTCTCCAGGTCGGGCACCACCAGCACGTCGGCCATGCCGGCCACGGGCGAAGTGATGCCTTTGATGCGCGCCGCCGCGGCCGAAATTGCATTGTCGAAGGCGAGCGGTCCATCCAGGGTGGCCCCGGCAATCTGGCCGCGGTCGGCCATCTTGCACAGCGCCGCGGCGTCCAGGGTGGCCTGCATGCGCACGTTTACCGTCTCTACGGCGGCGAGGATCGCCACGCGCGGGCGTTCCACGCCGATGATGCGGGCCAGCTCCACCGCGTTGCGAATGATGTCGGCCTTGGCGTCGAGGTCTGGCGCGATATTGATCGCGGCATCGGTAATGATGAACGGCCGCGGATAGGCTGGCGTATGCATCAGATAGCAATGGGAGATGCGCCGCTCGGTGCGCAGCGGCGAGCCGTGCGCGACCACGGCGCCCATCAGCTCGTCGGTATGCAGGCTGCCTTTCATCAGCGCCTCCACCTTGCCGGCGCCGGCCAGTTCCACCGCGCGCGCCGCGGCGGCGTGGCTGTGCGGTACGTCTTCGATCGCCACGCCGCTCAGGTCGAACTCGTGCTGTGCCGCTAGTGCTTCCAGCCTGGCCCGAGGCGCAATCAGCACGGGCTCGATCAGGCCGGCGCGGCGCGCTTCGAATATCGCCGACAAGCTGGGTTCGTCGCAGGGGTGCACCACCGCCGTGCGCACCGCGCCGAGCGGACGCACGTAATCGAGCAGGCTCTTGCCGGCGCCATCGATCAGGCGCACTTCCGGCAAGGTGGTGCGGTTGCGCTCGATGTGTTCGGTCGGGGCGATCACCTGCGCCTCGCCTTCGATCACGGTCTTGCTGTCCTGATTGGTGCAGCGGCAGGCAAGCGTCAGCCGCTTGCTGGCCGGATCCTTGGCGGTGACCTTCACGGCCACCTGCAGCGTATCGCCGATCCGCACCGGGGCGAGAAAGCGCAGGGTCTGGCCCAGATAAATCGTGCCCGGTCCCGGCAGGCGCGTGCCCAACACCGCGGAAATCAGCGCCGCGCCCCACATGCCGTGGGCGATCACGCCATGGAAGCGGGTCGATTCAGCGAAGGCCGGATCCAGGTGTTGCGGGTTCACGTCACCGGACAGCACGGCGAACAATTGGATGTCGGCGGCGGTCAGGCTGCGTTGCAGCGCGGCCTCGTCACCCACGGCGATGTCGTCGAAAACACGGTTCCGCACCGTGCGTGGCTCATCGCCGCCAGCCGGGGCGGTGCGCGACGGTGGAATGGCGAGGTCGTTCATGCGGTACCTGTCGGTCGGATGGGGATGGACGGGCTTGCTTCAACGTTCCAGCACATAGGTTCCCGGTGCCTCGGCCAGCGGTGGGTAGGCCGCCGCGCCCAGCGCCGGCGGCGCTACCGGCTCGCCAGAGCGCTGCTCCAGCCAGGCGCACCAGGCCGGCCACCACGAGCCCTCCTGCCGCGGCGCCGTGGTCAGCCAGTCGTCCGGTGGCTGATAGGCGCCGCCCGCGGGGCGCGTTGCCGACTGGTAGCTGCGGTGCGGGTGGCCCGGCTCGCTGACGATGCCTGCGTTGTGGCCACCGGAAGTCAGCACGAAGGTGAGTTCCGCCGCAGTCTCGTAATGCAGTTTGTACACTGAGCGCCAAGGCGCCACATGGTCGGTTTGCGTACCCACGCAGAAGATGGGCAAATGGATATCGCTCAGCGCGACCGGCTTGCCGTCCACCGGGTAGCGTTCCGAAGCCAGGTCGTTTTGCAGGAACAGCCAGCGCAGATACTGCGAATGCATCTTCGCCGGCATGCGCGTGGTGTCGGCATTCCAGGCCATCAGGTCGTTCATCGGCTCGGCATCGCCCATCAGGTATGCACCGACCATGCGCGACCACAACAGGTCGTAGGAGCGCAGCATCTGGAATGCTCCGGCCATCTGTCCCGCGGTGAGGTAGCCGGTGAGCGCCATCTGGTCTTCTAGATAAGCCACTTCGCTGTCGTCGATGAACAGTGCCAGCTCGCCCGGCTCGCTGAAATCGGTCTGCGCGGCAAACAAGGTGAGCGACGCCAGGCGCTCGTCGCCATCGCGAGCCATCGCCGCGGCGCCGATCGACAGCAGGGTGCCGCCTAGGCAGTAGCCGGTGGCGTGGATCCTGCGTCCTGGCACGATCGCGGACACTGCGTCGAGCGCTGCGCGCAGGCCCAGGTCGAGGTAGTCCTGCATGGCCAGGTCGCGCTCGTGCTGGCCGGGGTTCTTCCATGACAGGCAGAACACGACGTAGCCCTGGTCGACCAGGTACTTGACCAGGGAGTTGGCTGGCGACAGGTCCAGGATGTAGTACTTCATGATCCATGCCGGCACGATCAGCACCGGCTCCGGGCGCACCTTGTCGGTGGTTGGGGTGTACTGGATCAGTTCCACCAGCGCATTGCGCATCACCACCTTGCCGGGAGTGACGGCGACCTCGCGGCCTACCTGGAACCGCTCCGTTCCGGCGGGCGGTTCGCCCTGCACGTAGCGGCGCACGTCGTCCAGCCAGTGCAGGTAGCCGCGGACGAAATTGGCACCGCCCTGTTCCTGGCTGCGCTCGAGCACCAGGGGATTGGTGAGCGGAAAATTGCCGGGCGAGAATATGTCCAGCCACTGCCGCGCGGCGAAGTTCACCACGTTCTGGTGATGCGGCGAAACCCCGCGTATCTCCCGGGTGGCGTCATTCCACCAGCGCTCGGTCAGCAGGAATGCTTGCTGCATCGGGGCGAATGGCCACTGCTGCCATTCGGGCGCAGCGAAGCGGCGATCCTGTTCCCTTGGCGCGATGCAGGCCTGGACGGGCAACTGGCTGGACTGGCAGGACTGCGCGACATAGCGCCCCAGCTCGGCCATTTCCTCCAAGGCCTGCCGGGCCAGCGCGAGGCGCTTGCCGGGCGACGCGGCCAGGTGCATGGCCCAGTCCAGCCAGGCCAGCGCAACCGCGGTGGGCGAGATCGACAAGGTGGTGCGGGCCAGTGCGGCGTGGACCCGCTGGTCCAGACGTGCGCCGAGGGTGGGTGATGGCAACGCAGGCGTAGCGGCAGGCATGGCATATCTCCCAATAAAGCGTCTCGGCTTCGCATGGCGAGTTGACAATCGCTTGTCGCCTTGCCGTAACGGTGGTGAATGGTGCTTGCTGCAAGGCAGCGCAACATGGCCGTTCGCAAGCCATTCGACGGTACTGAAGTTAAAGCTTCGCGGGGCCTCGTGACATGCTTGCGACATTTGGCCACGTAGTGTTGCGGCGCAAGGTGTTGCTCATCCAAGCTTAAGCGTGAGAGGCCGGGGACGGCCTCCATCCCGGTCCGGCAGGGGGACGATTGCCGGTCTTTGCGGGGTTGCCGGTCCATGTGGCCGTGCGCTCCGTTGGTGCGTGCATGAGGCGAGCATCGATATGGGTGGTCCGGCTTGGCTGTCTCGCTGCCGCGGGCGTGCTTGCCGGTTGCGTCTCCATGGCGCCCGACTACCGGGCCCCGGCACTGCCGGTCGCCGCGCATTACCCCGATGTCGAGGTTTCAAGCGGTCTCGATGCGGCCGCCACCGATTGGCAGGACTATTTCACCGATCCGCGGCTGCGGCAGTTGATCGCTCAGGCACTGGAGAACAATCGCGACCTGCGCGTGGCGGCGTCGCGAGTGGAACAGGCCCGCGCGGCTTACGGCATCCAGCGCGCCGACTTGTTTCCGGCCTTGAATGCCAGCGTGGGCGAGATTCGTGCGCGCCTTCCGGCTGGCGCCGATCCACTCGGTGTGCCGCTGTCGCTGGAGCAGTATCAGGCCGGCGCAGTGGCGTCGAGCTGGGAGCTGGATTTTTGGGGGCGCCTGCGCAATCTGAACGATGCCGCGCGGGATAACTATTTGGCTTCCAGGGCTGCGCAACGGGCCCTGGCGCTGAGCCTGATCGCCCAGGTCGCCAACGACTGGCTGAGCCTGCGCGAACTGGACGAACGCATCTTCCTGGCCCAGCAAACCATCGACAGCCGCCGCGAGACCTTGCGCATCTTTTCTCGGCGGGTCGAAGTGGGGGCTACCTCCCGCCTCAACCTCACCCAGGTGCAGACCCTGCTGACCCAGGCCGAGGCGCTGGGTGCGCAGCTGCGGCAGGCGCGCGAGGTGCAGGCGCATGCGCTGACCCTGCTGGTTGGCCAACCGCTGGAATTGCCGCCGATCGCCGAGCCGCTGGACGAGAACCGCCTGCTTGCCGACCTCAGCCCGGGCTTACCGTCAGACCTGCTGACCCGGCGTCCCGACATCCTTGCCGCCGAATACCAACTGCGGGCGGCCGACGCCAATATCGGCGCGGCGCGTGCCGCGTTTTTTCCGCGCGTCGCGTTGACCGGTGCCTACGGCAGTGCCAGTGACGAATTGAACCAGCTGTTCGATGCCGGCACCCATGCCTGGATCTTCGCGCCCAGCATTTCCTTGCCGCTGTTCGAGGGCGGCAAGCTGCGCCGCAATCTCGACTTGAACAATGCCCGTCGCGATGAGGCAGTGGCCCACTACGAGCAGGCCGTGCAGGGCGCTTTCCGCGACGTGTCGGACGCCTTGTCCGCACGCCATTGGCTGGCCGAGCAGGTCGTCATCGCGCAAACGGCGCTGGACGTGCAGACCGAGCGTGCGCGGCTGTCCAAGCTGCGTTTCGATGCCGGTTCCGCCTCCTTCCTCGAAGTGCTGGACGCGCAACGCGACCTGCTCAGCGCGCAGCAGCAACTGGTGCAATTGCGCCGCGCCCTGTTGTCCAGCAGGGTCGGGTTATATGCCGCACTTGGCGGAGGCCTGCGAGAGGCGTCCACCAGCCCATCTTCCGTTTCCGGCGCGAGCCAACCATGAATCCGACTCTCAAACACCGATGGATTGCCTTGCTGGTGGTTGCCGCGCTTGCGGCCGCTGCCTGGTTGTCGTGGCAGGCGCTGCGTCCGCGCGGACCCGGCGACGGCTTCGTCAGCGGCAATGGCCGCATTGAGGCGACCGAAATCGACGTGGCCACCAAGCTGCCCGGCCGGGTGCAGGACATCCTCGTCGACGAAGGCGACTTCGTCAGCGCGGGGCAGGTGCTCGGGCACATGCAGATTCAGTCGCTGGAGGCGCAGCGGGACGAGGCGGTGGCGCGGCAGCAGCAGGCCGTGGCCGCGGTGGCCAGCGCACAAGCGCAGGTGGCCATGCGCGAAAGCGATCGCCAGACATCGCTCGCCCAGGTGGCCTTGCGCGAAAGCGAGCTGGACGCCGCGCAGCGCAGGTTTGCGCGCTCGACGACCTTGTCGCGCGATGGCGCTTCCTCGGTCCAGGAGCTGGACGACGACCGCGCCCGCGTGCGCGGCGCCGAAGCCGGATTGAATGCGGCGCGCGCCCAAGTCAATGCCGCGGAGGCGGCCGTTACCGCCGCGCGTACCCAGGTGCTGGGTGCGCAGTCCACGGTCAAGGCCGCCGACGCCACGGTGGCGCGGGTCAACGCCGACATCCACGATAGCGAGCTGACTGCGCCCCGCGACGGCCGGGTGCAATACCGCATCGCCCAGCCAGGCGAAGTGCTGGGCGGAGGCGGGCGCGTGCTCAACCTGGTCGACTTGTCGGACGTCTATATGACGTTCTTCGTGCCCGAGGCCGCCGCCGGGCGATTGGCCATGGGGAGCGAGGTGCGGATCGTGCTCGACGCGGCGCCGCAATACGTGATCCCGGCCAAGGTGTCGTTTGTGGCCAGTACCGCGCAATTCACCCCGAAGACGGTGGAGACCGCCAGCGAACGGCAGAAGCTGATGTTCCGGGTCAAGGCGCAGATCGATCGCGAACTGCTGAGCAAGCACCTGAAGCTGGTGAAGACCGGTTTGCCTGGCGTGGCCTGGATCAAGCAGGACAGCCATGCCGAATGGCCGGCTGAACTCGCTGTGCGGGTGCCCTAGCCATCATGGCCGAATCGCAACACGCTCCCGCGGCCAGCTTTGCCGGGGTCAGCCTGCGTTATCGCAAGGTGCTGGCGCTGGACGACGTCAGCCTGGATTTGCCGGGCGGCTGCATGGCCGGACTGATCGGGCCGGACGGCGTGGGCAAATCCAGTTTGCTCGCGCTGGCCGCCGGTGCGCGCAAGCTCCAGGGTGGGCGTGTCACCGTGCTTGGCGGCGATATCGCCGATGCCCGCTACCGCGCCACCGTGTGTCCACGCATCGCCTATATGCCACAGGGCCTGGGGCGCAATCTGTATCCCACCTTGTCGGTGGAAGAGAACCTGCAGTTCTTCGGCCGCCTGTTCGGCCATGGCGCCGCCGAGCGCCGGCGGCGCATCGACTCGCTGACCGCCAGCACCGGCCTCAGGCCGTTCCTGTCGCGCCCGGCCGGCAAACTGTCCGGCGGCATGAAACAGAAGCTGGGGCTGTGCTGCGCGTTGATCCACGATCCGGACCTGCTGATCCTGGACGAGCCGACCACCGGCGTCGATCCGCTTTCGCGCAGTCAGTTCTGGGAGCTGATCGCGCGCATCCGCGCGCAGCGTCCGTCCATGAGCGTGCTGGTTGCCACGGCCTACATGGAGGAGGCCGAACGCTTCGACTGGCTGGCCGCGATGGACCAGGGCCGCGTGCTCGCCACTGGCACGCCCGCCGTGCTGCGCGAACGCACCGGCGAGGCCACCCTTGAGGGGGCGTTCATCGCCCTGCTGCCGCCGGAGCGACGGCAAGGCCACCAGGCCGTCGTGGTGCCACCGCTGGCGCCGGCGGCGAATGCCGACGGGCAGGTGGCCGTGGAGGCGCGCGGTTTGACCATGCGCTTCGGTGACTTCACGGCGGTGGACCACGTGGACTTCCGCATCCGTCGCGGCGAGATCTTCGGCTTCCTTGGCTCCAATGGCTGCGGCAAGACCACCACCATGAAGATGCTCACCGGCCTGCTGCCGGCCAGCGAGGGACAGGCCTGGCTGTTCGGTCGGGAGGTGGATCCGAAGGACCTCGCCACCCGCCGTCGGGTGGGTTATATGTCGCAGGCATTCTCGCTGTACGGTGAGCTGACGGTGGGGCAGAACCTGGTGTTGCACGCGCGGCTGTTCCAGGTGCCGGCGGCGGAGATCGGGCCACGGGTGGAGGAACTGCTGCAGCGTTTCGGACTGGGCGAGGTGCGCGACAGTCTGCCCGAACGCCTGCCATTGGGCATGCGCCAGCGCTTGTCGCTGGCGGTGGCGGTGGTGCACCGGCCGGAACTGCTGATCCTCGACGAGCCTACCTCTGGCGTGGACCCGGTGGCGCGCGACATGTTCTGGCAGCTGATGATCGACCTGGCGCGCCAGGACGGCGTCACCATCTTCATCTCCACTCATTTCATGAACGAGGCCGAGCGCTGCGACCGCATCTCGCTGATGCACGCCGGCCGCGTGCTGGTCAGCGATCGTCCGGATGCGCTGGTGCAAGCGCGCCATGCGGACTCCCTCGAGCAGGCCTTCATTGCCTATCTGAAGGAAGCCAGTGCGGACGAGCCCGGCGCCGATGAAGCGCCCGCCGCCGCGCCGCCGGCCCTGCGCGAGGCGCCAACGCCGAAGCCGGTGCGGCGCCTGCGCTTCAGCGTCAGTCGGGCCCTGAGCTATGCCCTGCGCGAAACCCTGGAATTGTGCCGCGATCCGGTGCGCGCGACCTTGGCGCTGCTGGGAACGGCGGTGCTGATGTTCATCATCGGCTATGGCATTAGCCTGGACGTGGAGGATCTGCCGTATGCCGTGCTGGATCGCGACCAGACAGCGCTCAGCCAGGCCTACGCGCTCAACCTGTCCGGCTCACGCTATTTCGTGGAGAAGCCGCCGATTTCCGACTACGCCGACCTGGATCGGCGCATGCGTACTGGCGAACTCGCCCTGGCGATCGAAATCCCTTCGGGCTTCGGCCGTAGCCTGGAACGAGGCGACGACGCGCAGATCGGCGCCTGGGTGGATGGCGCCATGCCCACCCGCGCCGAAACCGTACGCGGTTATGTGCAGGCGATGCATCAGGACTGGCTGGCCGACATGGCGCAGCACCGGCTCGGCTTGCGCCTGGGCGGGCCGGCAAGCATCGAAACCCGCTACCGCTACAACCCCGATGTGAAGAGCCTGCCGGCGATGGTGCCGGCGGTAATTCCGCTGCTGCTGATGATGATCCCCGCCATGCTGACGGCACTCTCGGTGGTGCGCGAGAAAGAACTGGGTTCGATCCTCAACTTCTACACCACGCCGGTGACCCGCGCGGAATTCCTGCTCGGCAAGCAGTTGCCTTACGTGGTGTTGGCCATGTTCAACTTCCTGCTGATGTCGCTGCTGGCGGTGACGGTGTTCGGCGTGCCGGTCAAGGGCAGCTTCGCCACGCTCAGCTTGGCCGCGCTGATTTTCGTGGGCTGCTCGACCAGCTTCGGATTGTTCGCCTCGACGTTCACCCGCAGCCAGATTGCGGCGATGTTCGTGACCATGATCGGCACCATCATCCCTTGCGTGCAGTTCTCTGGCCTGATCAACCCGGTTTCCTCGCTGGAGGGCATGGGCGCGACGATCGGCGCGGTGTATCCGGCCACCCATTTCCTGACGATCAGCCGCGGCGTGTTCAGCAAGGCGCTGACCCTTGGCGATTTGGGTGGTTCGTTCTTGGCCCTGCTGCTGGCGTTGCCGGTGATCCTGGGCGCGGCGTTGCTCCTGCTCGACAAGCAGGAACGCTGAGGAGGCGGCCGGTGAGACTCGACCTGCGCACTCGATGGGCCGCGATTTTCCGCCTCGGCGTAAAGGAGCTGTGGAGCCTGATCCGCGATCCGATGATGCTGGTGCTGATCGCCTATACCTTCACGGTATCGATCTACGTGGCCGCCACGGCGTTGCCGGAGACCCTGCATAACGCCACCATCGCGATCGTCGACGAGGATGCATCGCCGCTGTCGGCGCAGATCGGGTCGGCGTTCTACCCGCCGCACTTTCGCCGTCCGGAGCTGATCACCCTGGCCGAGATGGACGCCGGCATGGACAACGGCCGCTACACGTTCGTACTGGACATTCCGCCGGATTTCCAGCGCGACGTCCTGGCGGGCAGGGCGCCGACGTTGCAGTTGAATATCGACGCCACCCGCATGAGCCAGGCGTTTACCGGCAACGGCTACATCCAGCAGATCATCAGCAGCGAGATCAATGAATTCCTGCAGCGCCATCGTGGTGATCCGGCGCCGCCGGTCGAGCTGGTGCTGCATATGCGCTTCAATCCGAACCTGGAGGAAAGCTGGTTCGGCGCGCTGATGGAGATCATCAACAACGTCACCATGCTTTCGATCATCCTCACCGGCGCCGCGCTGATACGCGAGCGAGAGCACGGTACCATCGAGCATCTGTTGGTGATGCCGGTGACGCCGTTCGAGATCATGCTGGCCAAAGTGTGGTCGATGGGCCTGGTGGTGGCACTGGCGGCACTGGTCGCCCTGGTCCTGGTGGTGCAGGGTGCCATGCAGGTGCCGGTACAGGGTTCGATCGCGCTGTTCATGCTGGCCACCATGCTGCATCTGTTCGCCACCACGTCGATGGGCATTTTCCTGGCGACGGTCGCGCGCTCCATGCCGCAGTTCGGCATGCTGCTGGTATTGGTGCTGGTGCCGCTGGAACTGCTCTCCGGCGGCACCACCCCGCGCGAGAGCATGCCCGCATTCGTGCAGGACGTGATGCTGGCCGCACCCACCACCCATTTCGTCTCGGCGGCCCAGGCGATCCTGTATCGTGGCGCCGGCCTGGAAGTGGTGTGGCCACAATGCCTCGCCCTGATCGGCATCGGCAGCGTGCTGTTCGGCGTTGCCCTGGTGCGTTTTCGCAAGACCATCAGCCAGATGGCTTGACGGCGGGGCCTCCGGTCACGCAATACGTGAACAGGTGCGCATCCGCGCCGGCCTGCTGAACGCCGTTGAACCAGGACCACCTACCACGCTGCGATGCCTGGACGCCTCGAGCGTTACATGCCTACGAACACTATGTGGGAGTTCATGCCATGGAACCGCGTCGCCTTGAGGGTCACATTTCGCGGCATCGCCTGCTTCATTCGCTGGCTGCCGTCCTGGCGCTCGCCACCTGCGCCAGCATGCCGCTCGAGGCCGAGGCCGGCGTATCGATAGGTGTCGGCATCTCGGTTGGCGTTCCGCCACCGCCCTTGCCGGTCTATGTGCAGCCGGTCATTCCGGCGCCGGGTTACATCTGGGTTCCGGGCTATTGGGCGTATAGCGACGATGGTTACTACTGGGTGCCGGGCACCTGGGTGTTGCCGCCTTACGTAGGGGCGCTATGGACGCCGGGTTACTGGGGCTGGTCCGGCGGTGTCTATGTGTTCCACGCGGGCTACTGGGGGCCGCACGTGGGCTTCTATGGCGGCATCAACTACGGCTTCGGATACACCGGCGTCGGCTATGTGGGCGGCTATTGGCGCAACGGCGGCTTCTACTACAACCGCTCGGTGAATCGCATCGGCAACGTGCACGTCACCAATGTCTATAACCGCACGGTCAACAACGTCACGGTCAATCGCACCAGCTTCAACGGCGGCCAGGGCGGGCTGAGCGCGCGGCCGTCGCCACAGGAAATGGGTTATGCCCGCGAACAGCACGCGCCACCGGTGGCGGCGCAGGTGCAGCAGGGCACATTGGCCAGTCGCAATTCTTGGGGAATGTTGCCGCCGTCGCCGCGATTCAAGCCGGCATCGGGTCTTTGGATGGCATCGGGTTTCCGCGATGCGCTTCTCCTGGCCGTCGTTCCGGCGCAGGCCGGAATCCAGCCGCGAATACGATGGGTTTTCGCGGCAGGATCACCAAAGCCATGAATGGACGGGCGATGCCGGGCGATGTCGTCGCTGGATGAATCGCCATGCTGGCCCCTTCGGGGCCGTTGGCTTCGCCAACGTTCTGCGCGCTTCGCGTTTGTCCGGCCTGCGCCGGAATGACGAGAAAAGGCGGGCTCCTTGGCCGTGTCCAGGCTGGAGAAGCGCTACGACGAATGAACTTCGACCATCGCGCCGACGATGGCACGCGCCACCGCCTCGGCGACGCGGATGCCGTCCACGCCCGCCGAGAGAATCCCGCCCGCGTAGCCGGCGCCCTCGCCGGCGGGAAACAGCCCGCGCGTGTTGAGGCTCTGCAGGCTGTCGTCGCGGCGGATGCGCACCGGCGAGGAGGTGCGCGTCTCCACGCCGGTGAAGATCGCGTCGGGCCGGTCGAAGCCGCGCAGTTGCCTGCCGAACGCGGGCATCGCCTCGCGGATTGCCTCGACGGCGTAGGCGGGCAGGGCGCTGTCCAGCGAGCCCAGCGTCACGCCGGGCTTGAACGAGGGCTGCACCTCGCCGAACGCCTTCGACGGGCGGCCGGCGACGAAGTCGCCGACGAGCTGGCCCGGCGCGTTGTAGTTGCCGCCGCCGAGTTCGTACGCATGGCTTTCCAGCGCACGCTGCAAGTCGATGCCGGCGAGCGGGTTGCCGCCGCCCTTGCCGGGTGCGTCGTCCTGCGCGGCGAAATCGGAAGGCTCGATGCCCACCACGATGGCCGCGTTCGCGTTGCGTTCGTTGCGCGAATACTGGCTCATGCCGTTCGTCACCACGCGGCCCGGCTCACTGGTGGCGGCCACCACGGTACCGCCGGGACACATGCAGAAGCTGTACACGCCGCGGCCGTTCTTCGCGTGGTGCACCAGCTTGTAGTCGGCCGCACCGAGCAGCGGGTGGCCGGCCTGCGTGCCGAAGCGCGCGCGGTCGACGATCGATTGCGGATGCTCCACGCGGAAGCCGATCGAGAACGGCTTGGCTTCCAGGTACACACCGCGCGCGTGCAGCATGGCGAAGGTGTCGCGCGCGCTGTGGCCGAGCGCCAGCACCACGTGGTCGCTGCGCAGCTCCGCGCCGTCGGCCAGGCGCACGCCGCGCACGTGGCGTGCGCCGCCTGCGCCGGTCTCGACGAGCAGGTCGTCCACGCGCTGCGAGAATCGGATCTCGCCGCCCAGCGACTCGATGGTGGCGCGCATGTTCTCCACCATCGTCACCAGCCGGAAGGTGCCGATGTGCGGCTTGCTGACGTAGAGGATTTCCTCCGGCGCGCCGGCCGCGACGAATTCGGTGAGCACCTTGCGGCCGTAGTGGTTCGGGTCGGAGATCTGGCTGTACAGCTTGCCGTCGGAGAAGGTGCCCGCGCCGCCCTCGCCGAACTGCACGTTCGATTCGGGATGCAGGTTGCGCTTGCGCCACAGGTCCCAGGTGTCCTTCGTGCGCTCGCGCACCGCCTTGCCGCGTTCGAGCACGATCGGGCGGAAGCCCATCTGCGCCAGCAGCAGCGCGGCGAAGATGCCGCAGGGGCCGAAGCCGACCACCAGCGGGCGGTGTTCCAGCGCCGCCGGCGCCAGTGCCTTGAGGCGGTAGTGCGTGTCGGGCGTGGGCTGCACGTGGCGGTCGTCGGCGAACTTCGCCAGCAGCGCGGCTTCGCCGGCCACGTCCACGTCCAGCGTGTAGACCAGCTCGATCGCGCCGCGCCTGCGCGCGTCGTAGCCGCGGCGGAACACGCTGAAGCCACGCAGCGCTTCCTTGCCGACGCCAAGCCGCGCGCGGATCGCCGCCGGCAGCGCCTCGGCGGGATGGTCGAGCGGGAGCTTGAGGTCGGTCAGTCGCAGCATGCGGGCGGGCGCCGGGAAACGGGTGGCGATTTTCGCATGCGCGCCGCGCACGCGGCTGGCGCGCTCAGCGCCGCGCCAGCCGCTCCGCCAGCCGCAGCGCGTCGAACGGCGCTGCGCCCCTGGCGTCGTTGTCGAAGTAGCAGTACACGTCCCGCGACTTGCGCTTGGGCGGCGGGGCGCGGCTCGCGGTGCAGGCACCGCGCGGCTGGCCGCCGCGGGCCCAGGCGCGGATGCGGCGCGCCCAGCCGTCCAGCGCGGCGTTGCCGTAGCCGCTGGCGTAGAGCTCGGTGTCGCCGTGCAGGCGCAGGTACATGAAGCCGGCGGTGACGTCCTCCAGCCGCGGCCAGCGGCCGGCGCTGTCGGCCACCGCCAGCGCCACGCGGTGCCGGCGCAGCTGCGCCACGAAGTCCGCGCAGGCGTAGCTGCCGTGGCGCACCTCCACCGCGTGGCGCAGGCGGCGGTTGCGCGGCGCCGCGAGGTCCGCCTCCGCCACGTGGCGGTCGTGCCGCCGCGCCAGCGCACGCGCCGCGGCGAAGTCGCGCGGCAGCCGCGCGAGGAAGCCTTCCAGCCGCTCCGGCTCGTAGGCCAGGCCGGGCGGGAACTGCCACAGCAGCGGGCCGAGCTTGCCGCGCAGCGCCAGCACGCCGGAGGCGAAGAAGTTGGCCAGCGGCGCCTCGACGTCGCGCAGCCGCTTCACGTGGGTAACGAAGCGCGGCCCCTTCACCGCGAACACGAAGCCGCGCGGCGTGGCGTCGTGCCAGCGCCGGTAGCTCGACGGGCGCTGCAGCGCATGGAACGAGCCGTTGAGCTCGACGCTGGGGAAACGCCGCGCGGCGTAGGCCAGCTCCTCCCGCTGCGGCAGGCCCGGGGGATAGAAGCGCCCGCGCCACGCGGCGTAGCGCCAGCCGGAGATGCCGATGCGCAGCGTCATGCGCGTTGCGCGGCGCGGCGGACGGAAGGAGGGACGGGCCGGACGGTCGCCATGCCGCGCACGATGGGCGCGCCGGCGTCGAGGCCGCGTGGCTGCACCGTGGGAGCCTGTTCACGCGCCCGCGCCAGGAGTCGTCCGCGCGGGTCAAGAGCGCGAAGGAGTGGGCGCCGGTCCGCGACGGCGCGAGTAGGGCGAGGGTCGGAGTATCGCGGCCGGAGGCCGCTCCCGCAGGGTCTTCGCAAGCCCTTGTGGGATGGCCTCCGGCCGCGATCAACCTGACGCGCGGCCGTCGACGACCCCGACGCCAGCACGTGCAGCGCGCGTGCACGGTCGGCGCCGGTTCATGCCCGCGAGGCCGGATTGACGGCCTGTCCACGGGCGGGGTGGAAAGGTCGGGCAGGTGCGGGCGCGCACCGCGTCCGCCCCAGCCGGAGGGCCCTTCCCCATGCCCGAGAAACGCACCCGCCAAGCCGCCGCCCGCGACAGGCGCGAGGGCAAGTCGCCCAGCACCCGGGCCGGCGAGTTCGTCCGCGAGGAGATCGAGCACGTGCGCCACGGCAAGCACGGCGCGCGCTCGGCCCGGCAGGCGATCGCGATCGGCCTGTCCAAGGCGCGCCGCGCCGGGGTCGAGGTGCCGGCGAAGAAGACCGCCAGCGCCGCCGCGCGCAAGCGCGCCGCCCGCGACGAGCAGGCCGGCGAGCACCCGCACAAGCCGGCGGCCACGCGCTCGCGCGCGACCAGCCGCGCGCTGGAGAAGGAAGGCCGCGCCGCGGCGTCGAAGCGCGCGCTGGCCGGCCATGCCCGCAAGAGCGCCGCCAGGCGCGGCGCCGCCGCGCGCTCGGCCGCCGCGAAGAAGGCCGTGCGGACCAAGGGCGCTGCCGGCCGCTCGGCGGCGGCGAAGAAGGCGGCCCGCACGCGGGCGCGGCGCGCGCACGCGCGCTGAGCCGCCACAGGCTCCCTCACCGGCCCGCGGCGCGGCGGCGCCGCCGGGCTCAGCTGCGCCCGAGGAAGTCGTTCTTGCCGAGCTCGGCGCCGGCCTTGCGCAGGATCGCGTAGGCCGTGGTGCAGTGGAAGAACACGTTGGGGATCACGAAGTGCAGCAGGTAGGCCTGCCCCTCGAAGTGGAGCTCGCCGCTGCGCATCCTCAGGGTGATCGGGCGCGTCTCGCTGCCGTCGATCTGCTCCGGCACGAAGCCCTTCAGGTACTCGACCACGCGGTCCAGCCGGGCGTACAGCTCGGCCAGCGTGGTCTCGTTGTCCTCGATCACCAGCGGATCGACGCCGGCCAGGCGCGCGGCGCCGTTCTTGGCCATGTCGGTGGCGATCTGCACCTGCCTGACCAGCGGCAGCATGTCGGGGATCAGCCGGGTCTGCAGCAGCACCTCGTCGCTGACGTTCCGGGCCTTGGCGTGCGCCTCGCCCTTGCGCAGCACGTGGCGCAGGTTGGTCAGCGCGCGGATGAACACGGGAACGGAGGCCTGGTACATCGAGAGGGTCATGGCTAGCTCCTCGGATCGGCGGGGGGAACGGGAGGAAGGGGCGGCGCCTCGCCGGGCCGCGCGCCGGCGCCGTCCGCGGCGGCCGGCGCCGCGGGCGCGTGCGCCGTCCCGCGCGCGGTGACGCGCAGCGCGATCGCGGTGCCCGCGGCCAGCAGCAGCGCCGCCAGCACGAAGGCCAGCCCCGGCAGGTGCACCGGCGAGTGCGGCGCGATCGACAGCGCGAACACCTGCGCGAACAGGTACGGCCCGAAGATGCCGGCGAAGCTGGCCAGGCTGGACAGCGCGCCCTGCAGGCGGCCCTGCTCGGTGGGGTCGACCTGGTGCGTCATGATCGACTGGATCGGCGGGTTGGCCAGCCCCCACAGCGCCATCAGCGGGACGCCGAGCAGGAACACCCAGCCCGTGCCGGCCAGGCCCATCAGCAGGAAGGCCGCCACGCCGCACAGCATGCCCAGCGCCAGCACGCGCCGCTCGCCCAGCCGCGGCGCCAGCCGCCCGGTGAGCAGCGCCTGCACCGCGCCGTCGCAGCCGCCCACCAGCATCAGCACGTAGCCCACCGCCTGCGGGCCCCACTGGTAGCGGTAGTCGGCGTACAGCACGAAGGTGGTCTGCAGCACGTAGTGCGACAGGTAGACCAGGAACATCACCACCGCGAGGCCGAGCACCTGCGGGTAGCGGCGCAGCAGCTTCAGCGAGCCCAGCGGGTGCGCGCTGTGGATCTCGAAGCGCGCGGTGCGGCGCTCGGACGGCAGCGACTCGGGCAGCACCAGCAGGCCGTACAGGAAGTTGCACAGCGCCAGCCCGGCCGCCACCCAGAACGGCAGGCGCAGCGAGATGTCGCCGAGAAAGCCGCCCAGCCCCGGGCCGATGATGAAGCCCACGCCGAACGCGCTGCCGAGCAGGCCGTAGGCGGCGGCACGCTTCTCCTTCGGCGTGATGTCGGCGATGTAGGCGTTGGCGGTGGTGAAGCTGGCCGCGGTCATGCCCAGCACCACGCGCGCCACGAACAGCAGCCACAGCGTGGGCGCCAGCGCCAGCACGGTGAAGTCGAAGGCCAGGCCCAGGTTGGAGATCAGGATCACTGGCCGCCGCCCGAAGCGGTCCGACAGCGCGCCCTGCACCGGCGAGAAGGCGAACTGCACGATCGCGAACACGGTGGAGAAGGTGCCCACCCACCACGCCGCGCGCGCGATGCCGCCGCCGGCGAGCTGCTCGATCAGGTGCGGCAGCACCGGGATGATGATGCCGAACGACAGCATGTCCAGCAGCACGGTGACGTAGATGAAGGCGACGGCCGCGCGGCGGCGCGGTTCGCTGATCGCGGTGACGGTCGGTTCCATGGGGGCTCTGCCGGGCAAGGCGCGCACGATAGCGCATGCGCCGCGTCCATGGCTGCCGCAATGCAGCGGCGGGGCCGCGGGACGCGCGTGGCGTGCGCGGGTGCACGCTGGCTGTCGTTCCGGTGGGATCGGAGGTGCGGCGAGTGGAATGCCCGCGATGCGTGCGGCGACGTCATCCGGAAAGTGGAGGATGGCGAGGGAGCAGGCGTCTATTGGCTGGCTCCCAGCCATTGACGAGCCCCCATGGCCCGAAGGCGCCCGGCACCCCCGTCCGTCATTCCGGCGAAAGCCGGAATCCAGTCAAGTAACCCGTGCGGAGCACACAAAACCTGTTTCGAGTGCTTCGCACGACGCATTTCACTGGATGGCTCGCTACGCCCGCCCTCCGGGGCCGTCTGCTGCGCAGACGTTCTTCGCGCTACGCGCTCGTCCGGCTTTCGCCGGAACGACGGCGATGAGGGAGGCGGAAACGACCTACCCCTGCGGCGGCTGCATCAGCTCGCGCAGGTTGAGGAAACCGTCGCGGTCGCGGTCGAGCTTGCGGAACTGGCGGCGCAGGTTGGCCTGGTAGTCCGGCAGCGTCACCGGGCGGCCGCGGCCGCCGGGCAGTTCGGCGCGCTCCAGCACGCCGTCGCCGTTGGCGTCGAGTCGGGCGAAGCCGCGGCTCATGTGCTCCACGTATTCGGCCTCGCTCACGCGCCCGTCGCCGTCGCGGTCGAACTGCGCCAGGTAGGCGGCAGGCGAGCCGGCGTCCTGCGCGCGCAGGGTGGCCGCCGCGGCGAGCAGGAGCAGCAGGGCGGGGTGCAGGCGCATCGGCCGATTGGAGCAGCCGGCCGGCATCGGCGGCAAGCGGGGCCGCTCACGGCGGGGACGGCGCTCCCGCTTCTTCGCGGCCGGCGTCCCGCGCCTCCGGCGGCAGCACCGCGACCCGGTTGCGGCCCTCGCGCTTGGCCGCGTACAGCGCGCGGTCGGCCCGTCGCACCAGCGCGGCCGGGTCGTCCCCGTGCGGCTGGCGCATCGCCACGCCGAGCGAGAGGGTGATCGCCTGCGGCTCGCCGTCCAGCACCACGCGCAGGCCGGCCACCGCGGCGCGCAGCGCCTCGGCCAGCGCCAGCGCGGCGGCCAGTCCGGTGCCCGGCAGCAGCACCAGGAACTCCTCGCCGCCGACGCGGCCGAGCAGGTCGCCCGCGCGCAGGCGCGCGCCGATGCAGGCAGCCAGCGCGGTCAGCACGCGGTCGCCGCCGGCGTGGCCATGGCGGTCGTTGATCCGCTTGAAATGGTCCACGTCGAGCATCAGCACCGCCAGCGCCGCCGGGCCGGCGCGGAACAGCCGCGCCAGTTCCTCGTCCAGCGCCAGCCGGTTCAGCGTGCCGGTGAGCGGGTCGGTGCGCGCCAGCCGGCGCAGTTCGGCCTGCGCCGCCTCGTGGTACATCAGCAGGAAGCCGATGCTGGCCAGCGCCGGCTCCAGCGCGCCGTAGATCATCTGGGCCACGTTGCCCGGCGTGGCCACCAGCAGGCCCGGGCGCGGGACGGCGCCGGGCGCCAGCTCCCGCAGCCGCAGCAGCCAGCCGGCGGCGGCCGTCAGCAGCACCAGCAGCATCACCCGCTGCGCGATCGAGCCGCCGCGCCGCGCGGCGTGGCGCAGCGGCCAGAGCAGCAGCGCCAGGTAGAGTCCGAGCGAGAGCGTGGCCACGTACACGCGCAGGGGGTAGTCCGGCCGCACCACGGCGAACCACGCGATGCCCAGCCAGCCGGCCAGACCGATCCCGGCCAGCAGCACGCGGCGCGGCGGCACGCCCAGCAGCAGGCGCAGCGCCAGCGCGGTGCCGGCATAGGAGGCCATCAGCAGGCCGTTAGCCAGCACCACCGAGATCCACGCGCCGACCTGCCCGCGCAGGCCCAGCAGCACCCAGCCCAGCGCCTGCAACAGCAGCACGCCGCCCCAGATGCCCAGGCTGGTGCGCGCCACGCCGCCGTAGGCGCGGGTGGCGGCCAGCAGCAGCGGCGCCA